>Ga0209711_10002906_pt1 | contig 14802 bp, 9 predicted proteins | sample ArcticOcean_MG_C_7_FD_187441 | JGI IMG/M metagenome (GOLD analysis project Ga0209711, IMG submission 187441) | Marine microbial communities from western Arctic Ocean - ArcticOcean_MG_CB11_88 (SPAdes) (version 2) | ecosystem: Environmental > Aquatic > Marine > Oceanic | place: Arctic Ocean... | reverse complement strand
TTCCGTGTTCGCTGCGGGTCACGGAACTGCCCGACAAAAAATACATGGAGGTGACGCTTCACAAAAAAGGATTCATCAGGGAGTTCCAGGGGAGCTGGACGGTGACTTCAGAAAAAGGGGGGGGGGTAAGTATTTCCCAATCACCATATTCCGCCGACTGATTGCCCATACAAGACTGACATTTATTTTATTTCAATCAGGTGAGGGTGCGGCACGCGCTGGCGCTGCGACCGGCGCTGACGCCGCCGTACGCGTCCAAAATATTCCTCAAGCAGATCCGCGAAATCCTACAGGACGTGGAAAACGAAGTACAGGGGTGGGACGGGGCGGGGTACGCGAGCGCGTCTTATAAAAAGGAAGAAAAAGAACCAGTCCTTGTGACTGAAAAAATACGGGAACGAGTTGAGTAAACTTGTAAATAACAGATCAGGAGTCACTTAAAGGAGTCCAGTGTACGCGCGGTCGGTGTGTTGTTATGATAGTCGGCTGTGTGTTTGTTTTGTACTCGTCGTCCTCGATTTTTTACATCTCAAAACTGCTCCCGTTCAAGGTTACAACGTATCCCCTTCGGCTACGCTTTGATTTCGCACATCTGTAACGACTGGTTGGCGTAAAACCGCACGTCCGTGTCCTCGTCCGTTTCCAAATCTTTCAGCGCCGGTTTTACCTCCCCATCCACCGCCGCGGTGTCCAAGGTCAGGGCCACTTCCCCGAGCGCCTTTGCGACGCAAAACCGCACGTTCGGCACCGCGTCCTTCGCCGACGATTTCAGCACGGGCATGATTTCTTGTAAGCACGCGTCTTGCCCCGTGACGGCGGCTAGCAGCGTCAGCGCCCTGATCGCGGCGACCCGGTACAGGTACCGGGGGTTCTGCACGCCTGCGATTACTTTCGGCAACACGTGTTTCGAGGCCCACTCCGCGCCGAACACCTCGGTGAGCTTTTTCAAATTCAACGCGGCGGCTTCGCGTATTGAAAACACGCGGTCGGAGAGCCAACTCAAACACAGAGTGGTGAGCTGGCCGTCCTCGCCGGTTGGGGACTGCTGGAACAGAAACGCCACGCCCATCTGCGTCGCGAGAAGCGGGACGTACTCGATGATCGCCAGTCGGACGCGCCAGTGAGTGTCTTCCGCTAAATCCTTAATCGCGGGCAACAGCTCCTGCGCCAGCAAATCAACCCCGATCACCTGGTTCACCTCCTCCAGTTTGCTGATGATGTTCAACCGTACGTCCGGGATTTCGTCCCGCAACAGAGTAAGGAACACCGGCAGTAAGTGATCGATTGTCCGGTCCTTCCCTAGTGTAGGCGCCAGGCCCATCACCACTGACGCCAGCGCCGCCCGCACGTGCTGCGAGCTATCCGTCGCCAACTCCTTCACGCGCGGCACGATCTCGCTCGTCGCCGCTTCGGGGCCCACCAAGCGACAAAGCGCGCTCGCCCCACCCGCGCTCGCGATCCTCACCTCGGCTTCGCCATCCGTCAACAAACGCTCGTACGACGAAAGCAACTCATCCCTCGCGCACTGCGCACCAACGCACTCGCACAAATCGTAAAGCTGTTTCGCCACCGCGTAACGCACGCGCCAGCTTTTGTCGTTCACAAACTTCTTCGCCGCCGGGACGATCTCCGCGATGCACGTTTCCCGTGAAAGCAGCTTACCAAGGCTCGCGCAGTCCTCCACTACTAACAGACGCACCGAGTCCTGTTCATCCCCGGTAAGCTGCTTGAACAAACTCAAAATCTCACCCTCCACGTGTTTCTTGTCGCACGCCGCCGCGAAGCTCCCGAGGTGCTGCGCCGCCGCGCGCCGCACCATGGGGGTTTCGTCGCCGCAAAGCTTGGCGTACGCGCCCCTCATTTCCTCTCGCAGCGAGTCCTGGCCCGCGCACAGCTCGTACGCCACGGGGAGGACGCCGCACGCGCTGACCCTCGCGGTGAACCAGTCCCCGGCGGCGAGGCGTTGGGCGAGGGGCGCGAAGTGCTCGCGGACGCCGTCCTTGGTCATCCCCCTCGCGACTTCGCACGCGCTCGCCACGGCTTTCTCCCTCACCGCGGTTTCCTCCACGCTCGCCAGGTTCTCCAGCGGCGCCAGCAACACGTGCAGGTGCTCTGGGCCGCCCACTTTCGACATGAGGCGCACCATCTCCTCCGCCACCGCTAACAGGCACTCGTCTTCGTCGTCGTTGCTGTCCGCGAGGAACGGAATCAGTTCCCCTCGTGTGCGCTCAGGGCCCAGGGCGCCCGCGATCGTGGTGAGCCGCCGGATGGAGTTCAAACGGAGCTGCACGTTTTCGTTCTGTGGTTGGGAGAAGGGGTGGTGGTGGTTGTTTTGGTTAGGCGCGCGCTTTAAATAAAGTGCGAAAGAAAGTGAGAAACTTTTCGTGTTGCGTGACGAAAGGACACGGCTCGGTCGCGTCGTGTCGTACGCGTTTCTCCACCGGGTCCTGGACCGAAACAGAGCGAATCGTGTTACTCCAACACGCATACGACACGACGCGAAACCCTGTCTTGCATGTTTTTGGTAACTCGCGTTCGTCACGCGACGCAGATCACGGCGTCGATCGGTACGGTATTTTCGCGTGTGGTGTTCAAACCGAGACGATGGGTTTTGGAAACGCGCGAGAGTGGGCACCGGAAACGAGCACGTTTGCACGGCGCGTCACCCACACAACGCCGCCGTGAGACGGACACACACGCACCTTCAGCTCGTCGATCAACATCGCGACGTTGAACAGGTCGGAGTCATCGGACGCCATGGTGCCCGCCACGACGTGGGGCACGGTCGAGTGAGACGATTTTAGTGGAACGTCAGAAGACTTTTTTGGCGGGGTCGAGTCGAAACTGGCGTGCCTTGTTTCATTGACATTGATGACATAAATTACTATCGCCGCTATTGCTAAAGGTCTAGTACCCATCGTCCCCCTGCTGCGCCTTGAACGCTCGGACCTCGTCCGCGAACTTCTGGGACAACTCTGCTACCTGTTTACGGGAGCGAGGAGGAGGGAAAGGTCGGTTAGGTTGGTTCGCGTTCGGCGCGGAGCGCATTTGGCGCGAATCACATTTGCGCGACTTTTCAATCGGACCACGTTTCCATTGCGCCGCGTACCTCGGTTCTCAGGTGTTCCACCGATTCCGTCATCGCCTGCATCGGCGAGGAGTCCTTGTTGGTGTGGACCTGGGTTTGGTGGTTGGAATTGTGTGGTGAGAATTGGGTTTGGGGGACGGGGAAGGCGAGAAGGAAACCCTAAATTTGCGTTGGCAAAACTCGGCGAGCCCGGGCACCGGGGACACGGCGCGATGCGGTGGTGCAACACCCCGGTCCCGACCTTACTCGTTTAGGGTTGACCTGACGACGTACCTTGATGACGATGCGGTTATCGCTCGGGTGCGGTACTTGGTACCCCGCGAACACCACGTTCGGGTCCCGGTGAAGCTGCATGCGAATCGGGTTTCCCAGCGTGTGGTCTTCTTTCTGTACGATGAACGTCCCCGCGTTGCTAACCTTGGTGTCCCGGGTGAACGTCAGCTTCCGGACGCCTTCGGGAAGCACGAACTTCTCCGCGCGTGAAGGCTGGTTCATGGTGCCGGGACCGTACCGAAGGACTCAGAGCGGCAGGGGCAGACCCGGTGCGCCGTGGAGTGCCGATCGCGGAGCGCGGGGCGATCAATGAATGCGCAATGTGGGCAAATCTTTAACCTCGTCGCGTCCCAGAAAAGCGTTTTTATCAGTTTCTGTCCCCTGGAGGTGTGTGTCCCCACTCACTTCCGCGCCATTGCCGTCCCCGTGGCGTTTCACCTCGACCCTGGAACGCATGCCCTCGCACATTCGGTTCAGGGAAGACAACTCCGTACGCGGTGACGAGTTTCCAGGAACGAGTGGTATCACGCAAATCTCATCAGATTCGCCAGAATCTAAACGCAGTCGTGGCAACAGCGTCTCTTCCGACGTCTGTTTGTCCGCCGACGTCTCTTTGCCAAAAGCGATGAGTGTTCCCGATACCCCCCAAACCGTACCCCCCGGCACCCCCACGGTTGGTCCCACCGGTCGGATCCACAAAGCGCAGTACGTGCGTCTCCTGGAACAGTCTCTTTTCGATCTCGGATTCAAGGACGTGGCTGCGCAACTCGAGTTGAAATCCGGGGTTCACAGGGTGACGCCTCGGGCGGAGGCTTTTGAACTAGCCGTGATACACGGCGAGTGGAACGACGCGGTGACACAACTGAAACTCGCGAACGACGAAACGAGGTGTTCCGGGAATCATCTGAAATGAACGGTCACCACGACGACGACTTGTCACCCAAGTTCGCGGAAACCACGCTTCTGTGCTTGGAGAGCCTGTACGAAGACCAGATCCGTTTGGGCGACTCGGCGGGTGCGCTTGCCACGTTACAAACGAAAATCGCACCCCTGTTTCACCTTCCCGGGACCCCGCGATACGAAGCAAGACTGTCTTTGATGAAAGAACGTGGACAGGTTCTTCCCGACGAGAACTTTCTCGGCGGCGCCAACCGATTGCACGGCTTAGCGGCGCTTCTGCTGTTCCACCCCGACGCCACGTCAGATCCGACAAAGTCGCTTTCGGGAGCGTACGCCCGGAAATTCATAGACGCGACGCCTGGGACGGTGGTCGGGTGCGTCGATGGGTTGGCAAAACACTGTTTGGCTTCCGCGGAATCAAAACAACTCGAGCGAAACAAATTGGTATTAGCCAGAGCCCGGGTAACGGCGCCGCGCGCGTTTTTGCCGCCGGTCGCGCGTCTGGAGACTTTAGTGGAACAGGCGCTGGCGACGCAAACGACGAGACAAACGTGCCACAACGTGCACGCCAAACCCGCGTCGCTGTATCGCGATTACGAGTGCGGAGAAGAGCAGCTTCCCATCTCCGTTGTCGCTGTGCTCGACGACGCGCACGAACAAGAGGTGTGGACCCTGGCGTTCGACCACACGGGCACGCGACTCGCGACCGCGTCGAAAGACGGCCTGGTAGTGGTGTGGGAGATTGCAATCCGGGGAGAGAGCGACGACGGCACCGGAGAGGTGACCAGGTTCAATTTTGAAACTTTTGGTGACAACGAATACGTAGCGGACGTGTCGGAACCGTCTGAGTCGGGTGAACAGTCGTCTGAATCGGGTGAACCGTCTGATTTGTCGCAGGAGGTGGACGATGCGGAAGAGGTGGAGCAGGCGACAGGGTTCGACGCACTACCGGAAGGCGGTTTTGTCAGTCTCCCGCTCACGCACGTGTCCTGGTCAAAGGACGCTTCACAACTGGTGGTGTGCGGTGGACACTTCGTGAAGGTGTATTGCGCGCTGACGGGTCGAGCCGTCAAGTCGCTCCTTGCGCACGAAAGCCACGTCGCGGGAGCTGCGTACATCTGTAGAAGGGATCCCAATCCCGCGCTCGAAAACGAGACTCGCGCTGAAGATGCCATCATGACGGCATGCCTCGACGGGGAGATACGCTGGTACGTGCTCGAACGCGGCTCAGCTTTTTCCTGCGTGTGCGACTTCGACCCCTCCAAGCACGATTCCAAGATCCAGGACTTTTGCGGCGCAGAGTTGCACGACGGGACGCACCGGGTAGGCGTTTTGTTCGCGGACAGACGTTTGTTGATTGCCGATTTTACAATAAAGCACGGATGCTCACTCCCGAAGCGTCGGTTCGTGGTGTGCGAAACGAGCGCGTGTACGTCGCTTTGCCTCGCGTCGGACGGGAAATCCGCCCTGGTGAACCTCGCCAACAACGAGATCCATCTCTGGGAGCTTGAAGACGCTTCCGAGTGGTGTGACACGCGCGATGAGCTGAAAATCACGGGCACGCCGCCGCTTGGCGCCACCACAACCTCGAAGCCTCGTGTGGTGTTTCGTTTTGAAGCGGCGAGCGAACCGCGTCCGGCAAGAAGGTTCGTCACGCGCAGTTGCTTCGGCGGCGCGGACGAGAAGTTCGTGGCCTCCGGCGACAAAGACGGCCGGGTGTACATATGGCGCAGGGACTCTGGTGCGTTGCTCAAAACGCTGCAGGGACACGTGGGAGGCGTAAACGCGGTGTGTTGGAACCCGCGAAATCCGTTCATGATGGCCACGGCGGGGGACGATAAAACGGTCCAGGTTTGGTTGGCGCCCGCGGCGGAAGAGCGCGAAGACGAGTGAAGAAAAGAAAAGGCCGTCGGACTTGAGGAACAACTTGCATCACCAGTAGTATCGCCTCGACGAACGTCCCCGAGTACGGCTAAACGAATCCTTTTACAAATCATCCCGCCCCGACCCGCGTCTCTCCGCCATCTCCACGACGAGCATGTGCGCCCCTTTGGTTCCCGCGACTAGGGTTATGTCGGCCCCAGCGCTCAACTCCGCGGCGTCGTGCCTTGTGAGGGTCTCGCCGTGTTCCGTGACCCCCACATCGCCCTCCACGCAAAGCAAGTACGCCTGTCTTTTCGCCGCGCACTGCAGTCGCAGCGCGATTCCCGGCTCTAGTTCGGCGACCCTAATCACGCAGTCGGCGTGAATCTGCACGGGCGCGGTGCCCGCGTGTGCCCCCGACCCGGCAACGGGACCCACCGCATCGCACCACCGGTTGAGGCGGTCTTGTTTCGTGGTCAAGTGCGACCCGTAGTTCGGAACCAGCCCGCCCGCGTCCGGCGTGATCCACATCTGAATGAACCGCAGCGGTTTCGACCCATCCAAGTTGTGTTCGCTGTGCCGGACCCCCTTCCCCGAGGTCATGAACTGAATCGCGCCTCTTCCCAGAGTCTCCGCGGTGCCAAGGCTGTCCTTGTGCGTCAACTCCCCGTCCACGACGTAGGTGCATATTTCCATGTTCGCGTGGCCGTGCTCGCCGAACCCTCGGTTCGGTTGCACCAAGTCGTCGTTCATAACCCGCAACACACCGAAGGAGTCGTTTCTGGACGAGTACTCGGCGAAGGAAAAGTGGAACTTGGACGTGAGCCAGTTCAAGGCGCTCCACCCGCGCTTGTCTTGAACCGGGTTCGGGGGGTTGCCGAACATCGAGGGTTGGGGGGTGCTCGTGAAGAGCTTTTCATGCGGGACCTTCACGAACTTGGAACGGGGAGGCATGGCGAAAAACGCACCCAAAGCGGACGGTTTAGGGGTTTTAGGGTTAACTCTAGGTTGACGAGAACGACAGGCCGTTACACGAGTCGAGGGGCACGCGAGCGTAGGGGACACCGTCAACGCGCGCACGCGACGTGTGCGAACGAGAGCGAGAGAACGTGGTCTCATCATGTCATCGAGAAAAAAACTTGGAAAAGCCAAAAAGACACACGTGGCCAAAAAGTCGTCATTTTCAAACGTCAATTCCGGAACAAATTCACCATCCACAAAAGCGCCCCACGCGCCCCCCCCACGCCCACAACACCTGCGCGCAGAGTTCCTTCGACGCGAACGTCAAGGCAGGTGCACTTCACTTGGGCGCGAAGGAAACACTTTTTGTTTCGAGTTCACGCGGCACCCGGCACGCTCGAGGTGTTCGATTTCGCGTCTCCGCGTTTTCGTTTGTTTGTTACCCCGGCTAATCCATCGCCCGTCGCCTCGTCGCGTGCCCGATGCCTTCCGCTCCCCAAACCCAGAGCGCCTCCCGGGAGACCCCGGCCGGGTCCGCGGATTACTACCGCCCGACATGCCCCGGCTTGTACGCCACGAGTTTCGTTCCAGGGATGGACGAAACCATCTTCACACCCGCGCAGCTTCAAAAGCTGGATTTCCACGTGGAGTGTCACCTGTCCACCGCGTTTGTCACGGCCAAGTCGAAGTGGGTGGTGCCTGGTTCGCTGTTAAAGTCGTCCAAGAACGACGGCAAGAAAGGCAACATCACGTTCGCGATGCCTGTCACGGAGAAAACAACCGTCACCGGGGTTTCGGTGCAGATGAAGAACAAGCGTTTCTCATCGGGCGTGGTCGCGACGAAGGACACGTCCAACATGAAGGGCAAGCGGTTCGGCAGGAACACCGCTGCGCCGCTCCCGTCGCACCCCGAGGTGTTTGCGCTGTCAATTCCCGGGGTCCCCTCTGGGGAAACCGTCGACGTACAGGTCACGTATTTCCAGCCTCTGGCTTTCGAAAACGGCGCGTACGTGTTCCGCGCGCCGTGCACTTTGCCCGACGGGAGCGTGCACGTCAACGTCTCCCTCGCGAAGGTTGTGAGCGTGATGGCGACTTCACGAAGCGCGTACGCGGACGCGGTACAGGTGTTTTCGCCATCGCACCCCATCGCGATTGTGCAGCAAGGCGCGGGGGTGACGCAGGTCCAGCTGGACCCTGTGAAACGGGAACAGTGGCGGAACACAGACTTCGTGATGGCCATGCCCGTGTGGGGCGGCGACATCGCGGCGGCCGGTGTGCAGCAGCCGCCTGGGCTCGGCGACGGGGACACGCGGCACTCGTTCGCCATAACAATCGCCCCACCCAAACCCGAGTTCGTGAACCCGTTCCCAAGAGACGTGATTTTCCTGCTGGACCGGAGTGGGTCGATGGGCGGCGGCATCATGGACGCGGCGCGCGGGGCGCTCATCGCGGGTTTGAAAGATTTAGGCCCGCAAGACCGGTTCAACGTCTGCGCGTTTGACAACCTACAGGTTTACTTCGCGGACGATGGTCTGGTTGACGCGAGTGGGGACTCAAGGGACAGCGCGGTGCGGTGGGCGAACCATCACTGCCAAGCCAGAGGCACGACGGATATCATGACCCCGCTTGCGCGGAGTTTGGAGATTTTCAAAAAAAACGCGAGGCCGGGAAGCGTGCCGTTTGTGTTTGTCATCACCGACGGCGCCGTCGCGGACGAGCGGGAGATCTGTAGGTTCGTCAAGCAAAGCTTCAAGCAAGCCGCGAAAAACGGGCTTCCAGAGGGCGTGACGTTACCACGGGTGTGCACGTTTGGCATCGGGCGGTACGCAAACCATTTCTTTTTGAAAATGCTCGCCAACATCGGCCGCGGCATGAACGGCGCCGCGTACTCGCCGAAAAACGTGCAGCCGGAAATGTCCGAGCTGCTTCACGCTTCAAGGATTCCCATTTTAACCGACATCGCCGTGGGGATTCCCGATTTCAAAAACGGCGTCGAGATTTACCCCTCAGTCGTGCCGGATCTTTTCGCGGGCGCGCCGGTGATGATCTCCGGGAAGTGCGCGGGGGGGCTGCCGCAAACGATCGAGATCCAGGTGAGTATTTCCCATTTACCACATTCCGCGGACTGATCTGCCCGATTATCGATTACCCTGACTGTTTACTCACACACATTACGAGAGACTCACACTTTTTTTTTTTCTCTCAGGCGCGCATGGCGGGCGGCGCGATTTGGCAACGGCAAATCCCAATCGCGATGGATTTGCAAAACAACGCCATGACTATTCCGCTTGACAAGGTTTTCATTAAACAGAGGATCGACCTGCTCACCGCGCAGGCGTGGCTGTCGCAGGAGAACGTGCTCGTGGATGAAGTGATTCAGCTTTCACTAAAGCACAACGTGCCGTGCGCGCACACCAAGCTGTGCGCGTTTGAGATTTCCGAGAAGAACGAAGCGGCGATGAAAGACGCGAAGAAGGGCGGGAACGCGGTTTCGTACGCCAAGTACGCCGTCGGCGGCGCCGCGGGGGTGATGGTCATCGGCGCGCTGGCGGGCGCGGACTTCGGAGACGTCGGGGCGTCGCTCGCCAACGCCTCGGGCGCGGTGGCGGGGCTCGGGCAAGTGCTGGGCAGCATCGACCTCGGTAGTTTTGACGTCCCGGATTTCGGGTGCATCGCGGATTGCGCCGCGAACGCGCCGTGCCTCGAGCCGCTGCTGTCGTGCGTGGAGCCTTGCATCGAATCGGGCGGCGACCTTATCGGCGCCGTGGGAGGCGTCGTGGCCGGGCTGCTCGGAGCGGTGGTTGGCGGGGATTGAAGAGAAGCAAGTGTAGCGGGGTCGAGAGATTTGGGAACCCAAGGATACGTTGTTCTATGTAAATTATATGTTTATTCATTCAAAATACCCTGGCCTTTCGCAACAGCCCGTATCCTGCTATCTAGATAACCCATACATCACGGGTATCCCACTAACCCTAACACGGCTATCCGTACGTAACCCTACTCACTAGTATCCGTACATTTCCATTCTCCTCGCCGCGCGCAGCACGAGCGGGAGGGTTTCGCCTGCTAACTTTTCCACTTTCAGCTGCGCCAGGTCATCGGCTCGCGTCTCGCCTTTGGTTAGTATCGCCACCGGAACGTTTCTCGCCGCGGCGTCGCGCACTAAGCGGAACGCGGAAAACGTGCTGACAGAGGAGCCTATGATCAAAACGGCGTCGCATTGTTGCGACGCTTCCGTCGCGCGCGCGTGCGTTTCAACTGGAACGGAGTCGCCGAAAAAAACGACCTTGGGTTTCAGCGGACCGCCGCCGCACGCTTTGCACTTGGGAACCACGAAGTTCGCCACGATTTCGCCGTCGACCTCGACGTCGCCGTCGGGTCGGGTTTTCAGGGTTTTCGGCACGGAAGCCTCCCCAGTGTCGTCCAGCGAAACATCGGCGTACGCGCGTTTGGCGATTTCCGGGTTCAGCTCCGCTAAGAGTTTTTGAAACGCGGGTCGCGGCGACACGTGCTCGCAGCGGACACAAACAACCTCGTGCGCCGTGCCGTGCAGCTCAAGCACAGAGTCGGGTACCGACCCGCCGGCTTGGTGCAGCCGGTCCACGTTCTGCGTGATGAGCCTGTAAATCTTTTTTTCCTCCTGCAGCGCCGCGACGGCGCGGTGCGCGTCGTTGGGCGCCGTTTGCTCCGCGAACCGGCGCCAGCCAAAAAACGACCGCGCCCAGTATCGCTTTTGGTTCGCCTCGGACTTTGTGAAGTCCTGGTGTGTCATTGGCTTGAACCCTGTTGAGTAGGCTCCTTTGGGGCTCCGGTAGTCGGGGACGTTGGACTCGGTGCTGCATCCGGCGCCGGTGATCACGAGCAAGCGTTTCGAGCGCGTGATGAACTCCGCCAGCGCGTTGACCTCGGTAACCCACGGTGCGTCGCACTCTGGGGCGGTCGCGGGGAAGACACGTGACGATCGATTTGCGCGCGCCTCCGACGTCGCATGTGCCCCAACCGTGACGACCCGGGAAAAAATTCGGGTTAGGTCCTTTCTCGAGAACGAACCGTGTGTCCCGAGACCACGCGAACGCGATGACGTCGTCAAACGCGATCCCAACAAGACGCCGACGCGTTTGTCCGCACCCACGAACCCCGAAACGACGCCTTCGCCGCGGCACACTGCGACCGCAGACATCGCTCCCGCGGTCGCCGCACGGCGCACGGAACCCACGGCGAATGCGCGAGGCGCCAGCGCCTCCGCCACACCGGGTGGGTGTGTCCACCCGTACGCGTGTGCCTACGACGTGTGCCATAAAGCTGAGAGGTGTGCCGAGTCAGCGCCTTTTTCAACGACAAAATGAAATTGCCAATTGCCCCGCACGCAGTCCTCCTCGCACAGGGCGGGCTCGGTGGGCTCGGTGGGCTTCGCGGGTCCCCCGCTGCTTCGGTGCGTCTCGCATGGTGTCCAGCAGCGACTCCGAGAGCGATTCCGACGACTGTTTGGTTTACAAAACCACGCGGAACGTGGTGTGGTCGGACGATGAGGATGAGAAACAAAACGCGGGCGGTATTGGCCGCGATCGCGACGACGACGACGAGGTGTGCGCGACGTCTTCGTCTCGCAAACGCGCGAGGGTCACGACCGGCTACACGACCTCGACCATTGAGGTGGTGGAGCTCGGTGAGGACGCACACGCCGCGGCCCGAACAAGCGCCGCGGCGTCGTTCCTCGCCCCCCCTCCCTCGGCACCCGCGATACAGACGCAGTACGACGTCAAGTCGTTGCATTCAAAGCTGAGTAGCGCTTCGGCGATGGCGGAACTTCGGCGCGCCGCGACGGCGCCTGTGGTGGCGCCGATAATCGCGCCGACTTTAACCGTGGCGAAACTCAGCGTCGCTGGTACGACCGGCGGTGGGGTAGGGGCGGGCGGGACATCAAATGGAAAGAAGTTGCACATCGTGCTGCAGCCGGCGAAGGGACAGCGCGTTCGGTGTTCGTGTTTCGAGAGCGATTCGTTTTCGAAAATTTTAGAAACCTTTTTCGCCACGGACGGCGGCGCCTCGTTGCGTTTGAAACTAGAAAACCCACCAAAGCTCAACTTCGACGGAGAGCTCGTGAGCATGGGGGCCACGCCGAAGGACCTTGATATGGACGATGACGACGTGGTGGACATAAGGTAGACACGAATCGAGTATTACGAGATTGTTAACGAAACAATTTTTCGTCTCTCATTCTACACGCAGTCGTGACTCACGTCCCCGCTATGTACAGTAAGCGTACACGCACGTCTTTTCCCGTACCCCGATTATTTCCCTCATTTCTCCCCGCCGCTCAGCTTTTCTTGTTGAATCCTCAACGCCCGCGTTCGCGCGCGTTCCGCCTGTGCCTGGTACTTCTCCTCGTAATCCGCGTCCTCCGCGACGATGCCGCCTTGGCGCATCACGAGGGCCATCGCGAATGACACGGCGACTGCGGCGGCGGTGGCGACGGCGAGCTCGGTGGTGCCGAACGCTTTGAACCGTCTCACCGCGAAGACGGACAGCAGCGCGGTTGCGCAAAGCATCACAATCACACCAAAGCCACCGACTTTCCATCGTTTGCGGTCTCGCGCCGCCTCCAAAGGCGTTTTCCGCGTAAACACGAAAAGCGACCCGCGCGAGCCTTTCCCGAGACGCACGTTTTCGTCCAAGTACGTGGTGGCGAGCACCACTGACGAGGGCGGTCCGATTTTCAGTGCGGGCATTCCTCCGATTGTGATTGTTGGTGAGTCGAAGTACGCCCTTATCGTCGCGCCGTCGTCCGCGTACTTTGCGTTCTCGTTCGCGCGGTACACCGCGAACTTGGCGTCTCGGAATTCTTTTTTGCTCATCGCCGTCCGTTTCGTTTCGTCCCCCAGTTTTTCCGCCGCGAGTTTCGCCTCTTTAACCACCTCCTCCTCGACCCGCACCGGCTCGAACGTCCCTTTTAACACCACCTCCCCGGGAATTAAACCAAACACCAGGAACGCCACGCGGTTCACCACAACGTTGGGGTCGTACAGGTTCTGCTCCAAACCGGTGGTTTTGAAAAGGAAAGTGCCCAACGCGCCCCGGAACCGGCCACCGGCGGGGTTGCCAATCTGTTGTCCGCCCGTGCTTACGTAGGAAACGTCGTAGTCGCCGAAGATCAGCGGGTTCGCGAGCGCGTTCGGGACTTGTGTGGTGCCTATTTTTTCCAGAAGCTCGATGTCCGCGTCCGTCTTTTTCCGCTGCGTCTCGCTCACGTTTCTGCCGCAGTCCGTGTCCGCAACAGCGGTGAGCACGTCCGCCACGATGGCGTCGGGGTTCGCGATGGAAGTGTCGATTGGTTGCTCCCTTTTGGCCAAATCGGTGCTTGGCGTGTCCACGATGTCAGCCACCGAGTTCGCGGTGGGTCGTTTCGCCTTGGACGCGGCCGCGGCCTTTGTGTCGAAGGTAAACGTCACGGCGTCCGCTCCGACTTTGTCCGCAGCAGCGCGTCCGGCCACCAGAACGCCGCGTTTGGGGCGCGCCGAAAACGAAACACCGCGTTTCGTTGGCCGGATCGGTCGTGGGTGATGGACGGTCGCGTTGACGCTCAGCACGCGACGGCGTGCGTGGCTCGACACGAAACCGGCCGTGGCGAGACTCGCGGCAAGGGAAAGCGCGGCACCGGCGAAGGCCGACATCGGCTCGTCTTCGAAACAAACACGGGCACGCGCGGTGGTGACTGGGTGGTGCGCCGTATCGTTGCCACTTGGCAACAGTTTCGTCGAGCCAACCAAAAATCACCAACGTGCGTGGTCGGTTGTCCACCTTGAACTTTGAAAGCAGCTCTGCCCACGCCTTGGGCAGAGCGCACGGCGCTTGGCGCGAGCGCGACGGTCGCGTGGTCGACGGACGATGTCGATATCCATCGACGATTTCTCCGACCCGGCGTTCGATGTCAAGGCGTGGGTGAACCGCGCCGCGGCTGGGTACGTCTTCCCGAATGCAGATCCCGCGCCTCACGTGTTTCCCCACGCATCATCCATCCCCACCGATCGAAACTCACCACTCACCCCTCCCACAGGTGTCCCTCCCAGGACTCGGAACAGGTGGAGAAGTACTTGTCCGAAGTAGAGATGAAGCTCCAGCTCATGGCGGAGGACATTTCCCTGGCGCTTGAGGAGCAGTCCGTTTCCGGGTTACGACGCATCCCGCGCGCGGTGGCGGAGATCGACCGCGTGGAGCACGACACGAAAAGTCTACAGAGTAGAATACAAGGCATCTTGCGTCGTCTTGACGACGCGGAGGGCGCGTCCCGGGACGCGGTTAGGACCCTGGCTTCAGTTGATAAGGTCAAAACAAGGATGGAGCACGCCCGGGAGACACTTGCCAACGCCGCGGGTTTGGCGGAGCTCGTTGCGTCCGTGGACGGCGTCGCCGCGACGGGGGACGTGCGACACATGGCGGATGTTTTGTCCTCCATGCGCAGAGGGTTGCGCGTGGTGGGCAACGTGCCTGAGTTCGCGGACGCCCCCAATCGCGTGGAGGTGCTGGAGCGGCGCATGGAGACGCTGGCGAGGCCGGAGCTCGTATCAGCGCTCGCCGCGAGCGACGTCGTCCGCGCGGAGGAGATGCGGGACGTGTTGTTTGTCAGCGGACGCCTCTCCGCTTTGTTCAGCGCGTACGCGGATACACGGCTGGTGGAGCCCCTTTTACGGGAGTGGAGAACGTTCACGCCTCCCAGTGGC
>Ga0209711_10002903_pt1 | contig 14822 bp, 9 predicted proteins | sample ArcticOcean_MG_C_7_FD_187441 | JGI IMG/M metagenome (GOLD analysis project Ga0209711, IMG submission 187441) | Marine microbial communities from western Arctic Ocean - ArcticOcean_MG_CB11_88 (SPAdes) (version 2) | ecosystem: Environmental > Aquatic > Marine > Oceanic | place: Arctic Ocean... | reverse complement strand
TTCGCGCTTCTCCCTCTCGGGCGTGCGCATCGCGCGCTTCGAATGCCGCGCGTCTCGCCTCTTCCGAGTCCTTCTCCGCGCGTTGTCTCGCCCCCGCGAGGTCCAATTCGAACCGACGCTTCACCATTTTGATCTCCTCCTCCGCTTTCGCGCGCGCGTCCGCGGCGTCTTGCCGCGCGCGCGTCACCGCCTCGTCCGCGCCGGATGTCGTGGCGTGTTCTGCGCGGTGCGCACGTTCTCGAGCCTCCTCGATCAAAATCCGCGCACGCGTGTTGTTATCATTCAACGCGCGCTCCGCCGACGCGCGGCACTCCGCCATCTCGCGTTCGCACCGGTCGCGCAGCAAGTGTAACTCATCCATGGCTTGTCTTCTGTTGCTCTTCGCCGCTTCCGCCCTTCGTCGCTCGGTGTCCACCTCGGCCCTTGCGCGCTCAACGTCCGCGCGAACCTCAGTGAGCACGCGCGCGTGTTCCTCTCTGCGCGACGACTCCGCGAGCATCAGCTCGTTCACCTTCGTCTCCAGCGATCCCGCGGCGATGCGTTCGCGCGCGGCGAGTTCCTCGCGCACCGCATGTTCCCTCGCCAGCGCCACTTCGCGGTCAGCGCCGGCTTCGTCCGCAGCGCACGACGCAGTGTTCAGCTTTTGTGTTAAATTCTGAATCTTTTGCTCCGCAGCCTGCGTGGACGCGACGGCGAGAATGGAACGCCGAAGGTTCGCGGCGGATTGCGATCTGTGCGCGGCGACGTCCGCTTCAAGCGCAACCGTGGTTTCTCGAAGCGCCACAAGCGCGGTTTCCGCGGCCGCGGCTCGTGTCATGAGTGTCCCGTTATCCAGCTGCGCGTGCTCCAGTTCTCGAAGCACGGACTCGGCGGTAGCGGCTGCGACGCTCGTGGCGAGCGCCACCGCTTCATCCGCGCTCGAAAACGAGCCTTCCCTGCATTTCGTTTCCAGCTCGTCGATGTGCTTGGAACACGCGGCGATGATGTCATCGCGTTCCTTGAGCTCCGAAGCGAGCGCCTCAATCGTCACGCTCTGCTCAACGTTACGCTTCTCCACCGTGCGGAAGTTCCGCACCTGGTTCTCGTCCACGCCAAGCGCGGCGGTCAAATCCTCCACGCGCTTTTCGCTGTAGAAAAGCTGCAGCTTGACGTTCGCGTTTACCTTGGACAAAGTCGCGATGAACTGCTGCTGCTCACTCGGGGTCATGTCATTCGTCATGGCAGACGGGTCAGCCTCGTCCGCGTCGTTGGTCGTGGACGGTGCCCGCGGCGAGCCGCGTTCCGCCATGCACCCGGCGTTGGACGACCCGAGATTGGTGCCCCGAAAACGCTCTTGCGGTTCAAGTGTCTGGACAGGTGGACACCCGGGGAATGCAGACGCCTGGCCCACGCCACTCCACGACGGGGGCGCTAGTGGTACGCCACGCGGTTCCCAGGCGACCGCGCGCGACCGAACACACGACGACGCGGAGTCGTCTGCGGCCATCGTCGCGCCGGCGTTCCGGTTCGTTCAAGGACGTGGTTGGCCTTGGTTTGCTCGTTGGTGGTTAATTCGCCCGGTCAAATTTTTAGTCTTGGACGGGAGAAATCCGGAAAATTGAATCGCCAAGGCCACGACATTCCATCTTAGGGTGCGCAGGGGAGCCACCACGTGGTCGCACCTTCGTCGCGATGGCGTCACGTCAGCCGCACTTCGGCGGCGGGTTCGGCGACGACCGCGGTGACGAGTTCGTGGTGCAGGACCTTCACGACGGCCTGAACGAATGGAGAAACATTCAAGACATCGTTCGTTTGTCCTTCGTGGCGTTCCACAAAGCGCTGCAAGCGCAGGGGGACGCTATCTTTGCGTTGACCGAGGAAACCGAGCGAAGGGCGTTGAAATCCGACGTGCGTTTGGGGTTTGAAACGCACGAGGAGCTGCTGAACGTGAGGGTGCGTGAATTGAAAGCGGACGCCGAGGCGAAACACGCGGTTGGGGTTGGATTGGAGACGGCGGCAATTGACGATTTGCGCCGGCGCGTGGACGCGGCGGAAACGCGCATGGACGGGTTCGCCAGTAAGGCTGATTTGCAAACCGCCAGCGACGACACCAAACGGGCGCTTGACTCGATGCTTCGCGAGCTACGAGGGGAAACGCCGCAGGGAGGTGATCAGGGGGGGGACACCGTGAAAGCTTTGGCGGAGCGCATGGAAACAATCGCCGTGACGTACGCCACGAAAAAGGAGCTCGCAAACGCGTCCGCCTCTTTACAAAACAAACAGGTCCACAGCAGTGCTGTGAACGTTTTGGAGAAAAGCAAAAGCGTCAGCGTCGAGGAGGTCAACCGCGCTTTAGCCGAGGTCAGCGCCGCGCTCGACACGAAGGCCAACGGAGAGGCGCTCGAGGGGTTCGTTTTGTCCACGCAAGCCGCGCTTCGGGGTATCGTGCACGAATCCGCGCTTTGCGTGGGGCGCTGGATCTGGAAGTCGGGAATCACCCACAAACCACACGGCGCGGTGCCTTGGAACGTGGAGAGCCTCAACACGGACCCTAGTAACTTCGGCTGGGATCGAGATGACACGGTGATTCACACCGCCGCGCCTGGTTTGTATGAAGTCACTTTTGGGTTTTTCACCAGGTACGGCCTTGGGGCTTTCCTAAATCCCGCCGACTGTTCACCGCCCCTCTTTGACTATTTACTGTGCACTACTGGTAACTCTTACCAGTACTGGCAACTCTTACAAATATATCACAAGCAGATTGTTCGGCCCGATTAATCTGACTATTTACTGATACTCATCACGAAGTACACCCACACTCGCCGACTCAAAGACTGACCGTTTTCTTTTTTAACGCGCAGGAAAAAACCAACCGTGCGGCTTCTTATAAACGGCCGCCCCGTGTTGAGCGCGGTGAACGCGGCGTCTTACGTGATGCACCACTCGTCCGGGCGGTTGACTTCGTGCACAAAGCACCCCGATGGCAACGTCACCGGTCTGACCCTGATAGACTTCCTAGCCCTGCCCGCGAGGGCGAAAATAGCAATCACGTACCAAGGCGAAACAGACGGGCAAGGGTTTTTGAGCCTGCGGAAGTTGTAGGGTGCGGCTTTTATTTATTTTACACCTGCCATCCCTAATTGGTCTCAACACTCACTCCACTCCCGCGCAGATGGAGTCTCGCCTGTCCGGCATCGCCTCGGTTTCTGACCAGAAACTGCGAACCGGGCAGTACCGCGAGGTGCTTGACACGCTTTTGTCCAACGATGGCGACGTGGAGGGCCTGAAACTTATGGTGACGCACCAGCTCTCGGACGACGTGCCGCTCGTGATCTCACGGCAAGTCCTCCTGTCGTTGTGTCAATCACTGCAAAGCCTGCCGTCGGAGCGACACAAGGAAACCGCGGACTTCGCGCTGGAGAAAATCTCGCCGCGCGTGGTGTCCTTCGAAGAGCAAGTAAGCGTCCTGCGTGAAGGTCTGTCCAAGCTGTACCAACACGAGCGGCTCTGGAGCGCCGCGGCGCAGGTGTTGAGCGGCATAGATCTGGACAGCGGCATCCGCGTGCTTTCGGACGAGTACAAGCTTCAGAAGTGCGTACAGATCGCGACGTTGTACTTGGAGGACGACGACGCCCTAGAAGCGGAGACGTACATCAAGAAGGCTTCGTTCCTTCTCGGCGCGTGCAAGGTACGACCCGGACCCGCCCCCTGCCTTGCAAAAAAGAATGGGAAAAACCCCGCAAAGAAAGAAAAGCCCCATCCTGGATCGATGATTATTACCAATCTTAACCACACCTAGCGATCACGACCTTCACATCGCCGTGGGACCGAACGTGGTGCGATTCGTCACACCAGACTCGGTCGCGAACCGAGGGTAAAACCATCGGGTGAGGGTTCGCGCGGTGCAGATAACCGTGTGCCTACCATGAGGTCCAGAGGCGGGTTTTACTTTTCCTCTCGTTTTTCGTTTGACCTATTCGGTATTATTGGTTTGGTTTTTTAATACCCTCTTTGAAGGTATTTTGTTTTCGCCCCCGCTCACCGTGCGACATTTGTCATCACCCCTCGCAGGACAAATCCCTGGAGTTGCAGTACAAAACCTGCTACGCGCGCATTTCGGACGCGAAAGGTCGATTCGTGGAAGCGGCGATGCGCTACTACGAGTTGTCGCAAGTCGATTCGGGCGAGGATCGCTCTGTTGGCGACGGCGCGAGCGACTGTCTCGCGAACGCCATCGTTTGCGCTATTCTCGCCTCCACTGGCCCGCAACGCAGTCGCATTCTCGCCACTTTGGTTAAAGACGAGCGCTGCACCCGAATTCCCAACTTCTCCATGTTACACAAAGTGTACCTGGAGCGCATTTTGCGTGTAGCCGAGGTGGACGCGTTTGGCGCGACGCTGAAGCCGCACCAGCTCGTGGTTGGGGACGACGGTCTCACCGTGCTCTCCAGAGCCGTGAGCGAGCACAACCTGCTAAGCGCGTCGAAGCTGTACAACAACATCACAATCGAGGAGCTGGGTATGCTGCTGGGCGTGGGCGGCGACCGCGCGGAGCGCACGGCGGCGAAGATGATCTCGGAAGGCCGCATGTCCGGCTCCATCGACCAAGTCGAGAACGTGGTGACGTTTCACAACACGGACAGCGGGCACGCGATCGTGGAGCAGTGGGACGGGCAAATCATGAGCGTGTGCTTGCAAATAAACGGCGTGGTGGAGCTGATGGAGAAAAAGGGAATAAGCGTTGTGATGTGATGAGACGTGTTGTAAAAATAACAGACTCTGTAAATGTAAAAATACAGATTCACACGATTTGCCAATCAACGGGTGACCCCCCACTGCTTTCGATGAACGCGTTCGCCTGCGAGAAGTGTTTACACCCGTAGAACCCTCGGTGCGCGGATAAACCGCTCGGGTGCGGTGATTTTAGCACCATGTGTCCTTTCGTTTTGTCGATGAGTTTCTTTGGAGTTTTGCCAGAAAAGTGTCAGCATTATATGGTCAAACAGTCGGCGGGATTTGGGAAATGCAAGACGTACTTCCTTTTCCTGCGCGTTTTTACCCCACAGCATCCAAACCAACCCCGTTTTGTTCTTAGCGAGCGCCTTGACCGCGGCGTCCGTGAACGTTTCCCATCCTTTTTTCGAGTGCGAGTTGGCTTGATGCGCGCGCACGGTGAGTGACGCGTTGAGCATCAACACGCCTTGCGTGGCCCACTTGTCAAGATCGCCATGTGTGGGTTTGGAACACCCCAAATCCGTGCCGAGTTCCTTGAAAATATTTCCAAGCGACGACGGCACTTTCCACCCGCGCGGTACCGAGAAACTCAAACCCATCGCCTGTCCGTCATCGTGGTACGGGTCCTGGCCTAAAATCACAACCTTCACGTTTGCCATGGGACAGGTGTTGAAGGCTCGGAAAATGTTTCCAGGCGCGGGAAATATTTTGGGGCCGCCTCGCCACTCGCGGGCGAGGAATTCACGTAAGCTTTGCATGTACGCCTTCGAGAACTCGGGGCCTAAAATCACGCGCCACGTCTGCTCCACCAGCAGCGCGGCCAGGTCGGGTGTCGTGCCCGCGGTCTGCGCAGCCTCCCACACCTCCGTGGCTTTGCGTTGTAACTGCTTGCCAACCGCGACTTGCTTGTTCTGCGCAGCGCGTTGCTGTTGGGTTTGGCTCACGCCATCGGCCTGGGTGGGCACAGCCGGGCTCATCGATGCGTTCTTCGCGGGACTCTTCGCGGGACTCTTGGCGGGGCTCGTGGCAGTCTCCTTGGCATTCTCCTTGGGCTTCTTCGCCACGGGGGCGAAGAAATTCTGTATGCCTCGTTTCTCGGGCGCCATCTCCCGGTGCGTCCCCTGATGATGATCCGATGATTTCGGGTGCCAACTATGTCTCTGTCGCGTTTCAAAATTTTCTTGGTCCGGCTGTTGGCCGTTGGCACGTTTGGTTTGAAAATAATCGTCACGTCCCAGACTCATCGTGGAGGACAGGCACAGAGCGGTCCGCGTATCCAAACCCACAAGTGTTCGCACTCGCGTATCGCGTGCGTGCGTCACAACGCCGCGACATCCGCGGGGTGACTGGAACGACACGCCGGAGTGTTGCTTTCCGCGTTCGTTTCGAATTTCTTCGGCCGCGCATTCGGGCGACTCGTGTCTGAACCCACGGACCCACGGTCGAGATGGCGCCCGATGCCCCCGCGTTGTCGGACCGCCAGTTCCGGCGTAAGGTGTTTGAGGAGCTCCAGAACGCCGGCACCATCGACGGCCTGAAGGGCACGCTTCGCTCACGGCTGGTCGGCGTCCTGCAGCGAAGAGACCCCAGCGTGTTCGCCAGCAGCGGCCCTGCGCAACAAACGTTGTGGCAACGCGCGGCGAACAGCTTGTACGTGGAGTACCTCGCGTCTCAGAACTACGGGTACTCGCTTTCCGTGTTTCAGCCCGAATGCGGGCTCACGAACCAGCAAGTCATGTCACGGGAGGAGCTTGCGCGCGTGCTGAGCTTGAACGGCCCGATCGCCGGGCACCTTCCCGCCAGCCCCACCGCGGATTCCCCCGGGGCTCCTCCCTTGCTTCTTTCGCTGTTGCAGGGCGTCGCCGACATGGGCGGCGGCGGCACGCGACGGGAAATCACAACGCAGACGGACGACGACACCGGGAACGGCGTGTTGTCGCTTCGTCTAGCTCAAATCGACGAGATGCACGAAAGGGCGGTTGAGACGGAACGGCTGGCGCCGCTTCGCGACGCGGAGGCGCGCATGGCTTCGTTTCAAAAAGAATGCGAAACGCGTTTGCGTTTGGAGATGGAGGAACAGGTACGTCGCGTCCGGGATCACGAAATAGGCCAGGCACGTCTTGAGGAAGCGTCCAAGCACAGGAGGCAAATCACGCAAGCCAGGGAAGAGCTCGAGCGCGTGCACGCGGAGCGTTTGCGAAAGCTGAGAGCACGGGAGGAAAGCCAAACCGAACGCGTACGGGCGGCGGAGACGTCGCTGGAGCGCGCGGCGTACGACCACCGGCAGCGGCTCGCGACGGCGCACGAAACGCTGCGCACGGCGAAAGCTGCGGCGCACACGGAAGACACCGCGAGAGATGTGCGCCGAGCTCGCGAGGACGAAAACTTGGCGCGACGCGAACTGGAGATGGCGTCGAAGGAACAGCAGTGGGCGGTTCGGTACGCGGAACTGGAGGCCCGGGCGGAACAACGCGCGAGTGGGCGAAACGCGGGGACGAACGTGCTCGGCGAGCCGCGACGACAAAGCATCCAGGCCGTCACCGCGGAGATCAGCGCGATTTCGGACGAGCGCGCCAAGCTGGAAGCGGACAGGGCGACGCACGCGGCGGAGCTCGCCTCTTTGGCGCGCGCGCGCCGGGAAGCCGCGGAGGCGCGCAGAGACGCGGGCGAACACGCCACGGCGACAGAAATTCTGGAACAACAGCTGCGAGACACGCGCGCGCAGTTGGACGCGGCGAGAAACGCGCTTGAGAAGCGCGGGTTGCCCCTTCCCGTCTCCTTAGCAGGCGTGGACGTTGGAGGCATCGGGATGGGCCTTGCGATGAACGCCGCGGTGGCGAGCGGCGCGGCGTCCGTGTCGGGAGGCCCCGCGTACGCTCAGCTGGCGGCGGCGACGGAGCGCGCCGTGGCGGAGACGCGGCTGGCGCGCCGGGAAATCGCGCAGCGCAGAAAAGACATCGCGCGCCTCAAGCTGGAGCGGAACACCGCGATGGCGGACCGCGGCGAGGCCGTGCGGGAAGCGGCGGAGTGGAAGGGGAAGTACGACCTCGCCAGCGCGATGCTGGATGAAGCCGTGCGTCGCGCGGAGGAAACATGGGCCACAATGCAGGACACGAAGTCCACGATGCGCGTGATGCTGGACGACGAGCGGGACAAGCGCGTGCGGGCGGAGGCGGCGGCGGCCGCGTTTCGCACGGCGGCGGAGATTCCCGGGGTGACCGCGGCGCAGCTGGGGCTAAGATCGTCTCTCGTGGATGACATCACAGCTCGCGCTGGGACGAACGACTCGCCAACTCTCAACGTGCTTCGCATGCAACAGCTGGAGCACCAACAAGAAACCCAGCGCTCGGCGCTTGATATGTACAAGCGGAAGTTGACGTACGAGCGGCAATCGGAGGAAGCGAGCGCCGCTGTTGCCGCGGCGGATATCATGGCCATTCGAAAAGCGGACGCGGCGCGACAAAAGGCGATGCAGGACAAACACCAGCTGTACGTTGCGGAGGCAGACGCGTATGGCAGCGAGCGCGAGGAGTTTGGGGACGAGCCGGAGGAGGCGTTTGGCGACGAGCCGGAGGAGGCGTTTGGCGACGAGCCGGAGGAAGCGTTTGTAGAGGAGCCGAGCGTCGCGTCGCCGAAACCGTCGCCAAAAGCGTCGCCGCAACCGTCACCGAAACGTGAGGAAAAACCAGCTGAAGCTGCGGCTCGCATGCAAGCCTCGGCTGACGCCAAGCGCCAGGCCGAGGCGGCGTCGGCGCTGGAAGCGGCGCGCGAGAAACGCGAAGCGCTTTCGGCGAAAATCGCGGCGGCGCAGACTGTTCCCGTTACCGTTCCAGAGCCCGACGCACCTTCTCCTGTGAAACCCGCGGACCCGCCACCCACCGGGTCTTTCGAAATCGAAGAGGTCATGGAAGACTACGAGGACGAGTTCGTTCCGGAAGAGCTTGATGACGACGAAGGCGAGGTTGACTTGTCTGTCCCGGATACCGGGGAAGAGTCTTTTGTTGTGGGGAAAAGCGGGTCGGGAGACAGCGTGTTTTAACGTCTAAATATACCTGGTATCCACCACGGCGAGACTTGACTAACGATCGGAATCCGAGGAGTCTCCTGATTCCCCGTCCCCTAAACGCCCTCCTGAAACGCACTCGCCGCCGCCCCACAGCGTGGCGTACATTTCCCGCTCCGTATCCGCGCCGTACCCGGCTTCGAAGCACTTTCCCAGAAACCCAACCTCGCCCAATTGGTCTTCCGGCAAAAGCGCGTCGCCCGTCATGCCTTCCGCGCCTTCAGGGAGCATGCGGTCGAAGGACCTGCCGCTGATGCAGCACATTTCGGACATGCCGTCCATGTCAACCACGCGCTCGCGGCAGTCCTCGTCGCACACGTGCGCGCGTCCCGTGGCTTCGCACACGAAGATATCCGCGCCGACGCGGTGGTACGGGCACCCGTTCGACAGCGAACAGCGGTGCTTCGCCAAGGTGGGATCCGAACCGTCACCCAAACCTCGTGACAAACGCCACCGCACCACCGCCTCCGTGTCCGTGGGCGTGCTGATCAACACGTCGTCCGTGTGCAAAGACGACCACCCAGGCGGCGTAGAGCGCTTCGCCGCGGCGGCTTGTACGAAGATGTCTTTCAGCGGTCCTTTGTCAAGGCGTACCTCGCGCATCTCGCGCGCGTCATCCGCCATGTACAACGCCCTCCACGTGCTGCCTCGGGTGGGGCCACCACCTCCTCGTGCGACATGCGAGCCTCTCGCACCGCCTCGCCGCGTCTCCCCGCGTTTCTCCGCGTCGCGCTCGCGTTGTTTGGGATGGCCGAACCGGGCACAAAAACACCGTCGCCAAAGCGAATCATCCATCGTCGGGTCTCGTAAATCCAAACACGTCTGCGCCACCGAGGTCAGGTCTTCAGGGGAGAGCCACCGAAAAACCAGGTGTACCAGCTCTGGGGGGAGCGTCGCGAGTCCTGGGGGCTGTGGCGGGCGCTCATCACGCCGCGCACTCTTCGCCGAACGGGCCTCCGTGGCCTCGACTGTGGGGACACTTTCTCGTTTCCTCGTTCGGGACGAAGACGCGTCTGCGGCCTTCCCTCGCCTCTCCTCCGCCTCTACGAGCTCTGCCTCGAGCTCATCAGCTAGGATGTCGTCGTCATCGGTGTCATCGAAATCGACTGGGAAAGGTTCCCCCAAGGAGGTCGCCGCCACGGCGGTCGCCATGGCGACTGCGGAGGACGAAGTGCGAGCGAGCAGAAGACACGCAGCATGTCCAAAGCGAACAACGCGACGATTTCCAAAAATAAGTGGGAAGTGGGAAAAAACAGGGCTTTTTGTCTCAGTGGGCAAATAGTCTGCTTTTCATGCGCTTTTTCAGCCGCCTTTGATTCCATCGAGTTTTAAGCGCACCCCTCGCCGCCGGCGCGCCCTTTTCGACCCGCCCAGCGCACCTTAAGTGCATCCGCCCCGCGATCCGTCGCCGCGCGTGAAAGGGCTCCACCCGACCAGAGCGACACGTCTCGCGTCTGATCCCCACGGTACCGCCGCACCTCGAAAACCAGACTCAAGATGTCCACCTGCGTGCTTGTTGAGACCGGCGAGGAGGATCCGATCGTGTCCGTCGCGAAGCTCGTGAGCGGTCTGATCGGCGATGCCAGCGACAAGCTCTCCGCCGAGTGCGCCTCGCTGATCGATTCAGGCAAGTTCGCGGACGCCATGGCCAAGATCATGGCGCACGGCACCAAGCTGTTCGCCGATGCGCCCGACAAAGATCTGGAGGCTGCCGTTTTGATCCTGGGAGGCACCGCGCAGCGCCTTCCCGCCGCGGAGACGGCCGGGTGCATCGACGCCCTGGTCGCTGCGGCTCTGGGTGACACCAAGCGCGGCGCTCTGCGCGCGGCGATTTTGTTCCAGCTGTACAACATGGAAGCGAACCACACCGCTCGCTTTGCGACGCTGAGTAAGATCCTCGCGTACGTCAAGCAAGCCAAGCTCGGCGCGCTGGTCGCGTCCCTGGCGAAGCACGTGGAGGACAACTACCTTGACTGGGGGCTGGACCCACAGGCGACGCGCGTGCTTCTCGGGGATATCATCACCATGCTTTCCGAGACGCACGGCGTGGTGGACCCCAACGGCAAAGCCGCGACACGGGTTTTGGAACTCCGTTTGAAGTACTTGAACACGTTCGTGCACGGCGAGGCCCTGGACGCCGCGGGCGAGGAAGTCGCCACCGCGGCGGTGGTTTCGTTCATCACGGCGAAGGATATGATGTTCCGGTGTGACATTTTGGGGTACGCCGCGGTGCGTGCGCTGAGGGACACGAAATCGGCAGCGGTGCTGGAGCTCCTCACCACGCTGCTCGCGTCCGATGGGATGGACGCGTTCGCGGCGTTTGCAAAAAAGAACGGCACGCTGTTCAAACAACTAAGCATTGACGAAGCCGAGTGCGCGGGAAAGATGAAGCTCCTGGCGTTGTGCGGGCTCGCGGAAACGAGTGTCGCGGTGGACGGCGGGGAGGTGACGTACGCGCAAGTAGCGAAGGCGTTGTCGTGCCCGGAGGGCGAAGTCGAGGGGTGGATCGTGCGCGCGATCGGCGCGCGTCTGGTGGAGGCGAAGATGGACCAAGTCAGGGGCGTCGCCGTCGTGACACGGGTGACGCACCGCGTGTTCGGTACGCAGCAGTGGAAGGACCTCGCGGAACGCATCAACGCGTGGCGGGAAAACGTGGCGGGGGTGGGGCTCGCGGTGGCCAAGTCCGTGGCGACTGGAAACGCAACGCTCACCAAGGAAGCAGTCGCCGCGCGCGCCTAGAGTTCGGTGAGGCAGTCTTTTAGTCGTCAGTCTTTTGTGTAGTAATCACAGATGAGCCTATCCCACAGATATTCCCTGATACACATGTTCTACCGTTTCATTACATTCGTCACAGCCAAAGTGTCACGCCCCCCATAGCACCGCGATTCCGTTTTTATCCGCCGTCGCCAACCCCCGCTGGCCCCACGCGCACGTCGCGACGGCGGCGTTGTGCGCCCGGAGCGTGGTGGTTAGCGACCCGTCGTGAACGCTCCACACGAAAACCCCGCCGTCCGCGCCGCCCGCGACGACAAAGCTCCCACACGGCGAGACGCACGGGTTCGCCCACTGGCTCCCGCTCCTGTACGCGGTGGCTTTGAACGTCTGCACGCACTCGCCACCCCCGCGCCTCAAGTCCACTAACTTAAGCGTGTTGTCCCGCGACGCGCACATGAAGCGCGATTTGTTGTTTGGCATCACGAGCACGGACGTGACGTGCTGCGCGTGCGTTTTTACCTCAACCGGGTCCGCGGAGTGGCCTCCCGGTTTCTGCCTCAAGTCCCACACCCGGCACGCGCCGTCGAAGTGCCCAGAAATAATAGAGTTCGGCCCCTCGCCGAACGCCACCGCGTTCACGTTGCTGGCGCACATAATACTCGCGACGCAAAACCCTTTGTGCAAGTCCCACGCCTTTATCGTACGGTCGTGCGCTCCGGAAACCGCCCGGTTCGGTTCCCACGGGTTGAACCTCGCCGCGCACACCTTGTCCGCGTGGCCGGTCATGGTGTGCCGCACACGCCCACTAGCGGCGTCCCACAGACGCACGGCTTTGTCCGTGCCAGCGCCGAGAATCGTCAACCCGCCGGCGTCGCTCGGACCGGTTGAGAAATCGCAGTCCAGAAGCGCGCCCGTCGCGCCCGTCAGCCGCGCCGGCCCGGTCGCCAGCCCGGTATCCACGTCCCACAGGCTGATGACTTTGTCGTCCCCGGCGGTCGCGAGGACATCGCCGCCGGGAGTCAGGGCGATTCGGTGCGTGCCTCCTGCGTTGGCGCGAATCGCGATTCGTTTCCGAGTGGGGAAGTACCGCCCACCCCGGGCGGCGTCGAATTGCGAACCCGCTAAACTCGCCATGCTCGCCGCTGACGCCTCCGACAAGTCGCTCGCCATCGCGCGTAGCGCGCCTTCCTTTTTTTGGCGGTTCAAATCTTCGTACAGGTCGTTGATTTCGTTCATCTTCTCCGCTTCCTGCTTCTTCATGTGTAACAAGCGGTCCAGCAAGTTCGCGTTCTCCGCCTCCAAAGTCTCAGCTTTCGACAACGCCGCGTCGCGCCCGGCGAGCCGCGCCTCCGCCTCATCCGCCGCGACCTGCGCTGTGGCAATTGACACCTCGAGCTCTCCGTCTAAATTGACACCGCGCGCGACCGCGTCGTCGCGTTCGCCCTCCACAGCCTTAAGAAGCTCTCGCGCGATTTTTAAATCCTCCTCGCACTTCGCAAGCGCGTCCTTCGCCGCGATGACTTGTTGAGAACTCTCCGCGTGTTGCTTGTAACTCGCCGCGAGCTCGACTTGCAGCTCGGTGATGCGTGTGGACTGGTCCTGCGCGGCAGCGCCACGAGCCGCAGCCTCGCTCGCGGTTTTAAAATTCGCCTCCGCGGTCTTCTTGCCTTCCCCGAGCTCCGCGCACTGGCGCTGCAGCGCGGTCACGCGCTCCTGTAATGTCCTCGCCTGACGCTGCGCCACGGCGTGTGCGTCGAACACGGTGCGAAAAGCATCCACCTCGACGCGGTTCCGGTTCTGCAGCTTGGCGAGTATACCCGCCGACGTTTCGCCGGCCACCATGTTCCCCGAAGAAGATGCTACTACGAAGACGCGGCGCTGCCCCACAGGGTTCCCTAGCCCGCGCGGCTAAGAGTGGCGCGGCGTACCCTGGCCCGCGTCTCCAAATCTGAAGAGAATGAAAAGTTTTTTCCTTCGTCCCAGACTATGAAAAGCGAAAAATCTCGCATCAACCCGCCACACCTACGCGAGCCGAGGAGACGTCATGCCGACCGTGCAAGAAGTCGAGGATCTTCTGCGCACCGCGCTCGAGGCACAGGAGGTGGATGTGACCGACATCAGTGGAGAGTACGTCACCGCGAGTGTTACCGTCCCGGCTCGTCACGCAAATTCTCTGAAACGAAAACCGCCAACCATCTACCGACCGTGTTAACAATCTGCTTCGCTGACATCCTCCCGTGGTCATCACAACTCACAACAGCTGCGGGTCGAGCTTCGAGGTGTCTATCGTGAGCGCACAGTTCCAGGGCAAGGCTCCGCTGGCGCGACACAGGCTGGTGAACAAGGCGCTTGGGTCGTTGATGGATGAAAAAATCCACGCGCTTTCGATAAAGTCCTTGAAAACGCCCGAGCATGCCGCGGCGTGAGTTTGTGGAACACGTGGCCGGGACCGCGAGCGCGGTGAGAAACGATTTTTAAACCCTGAGGAAACAATTGTGTCGTGTCGGTGTGTTATTAATAACGCCCCGTTACAGATGATAGGTATGAACCTCGCAGTTTCTCAAACTCCTGTTCCCGCCCACGAGTTCCTTGAAGAAAGTGGAGTGCCCGAACACCACGAAGGTTTTATCCGCCCGGCTCATCAACCAGTGTCTGAACGTCGCGACTCGTTCCTTGAACTTATTGGACGGTTCATGCGACTGAAACAACTCTCGCTCCGCGTCGTTTGGCTGGTGAACCTTGTTGTACCACCACACGTCACCCGGTAGACGCGACAACCCCAAGCCGAGCAACGGGAACTCGTGTATCAGCTTTCCCTTACACCGCCCTATGTCGCCCGACGTCGCGAGTTTCTCCGAAAGGAACGGGTGCACGATAACCTGGTCGCCCCACCCGGACATCTCCGCGGCGGAGGCGTCGAAATCGATCGTCTCGCTGGGTGACGCGCCAACCGCGTCCGCGCCGAGTTCGCACACGTCCGACCCAAGTCTTCGGAGCGTAGTGGTGGGCGCCGGCGTCCGCTCGTCGCACGCGCCGCCGCCGTTGGTTTCCGAAAACCGCGAACTCTCCCCTCGAAGCAAGTCGATACACCCACTCACCACGGGGGGTTTCGCCGCCTCCAAACTGTGGTGCGCCGGCGTCGCGCCCGCCAGCATCGGGTCGCTTTCGCAGTACCCGTTTTCGTCGCTCTCCCGCGGGTTCGTCTCCGCCCCGCGCCCCGAACAACCAGGCTTGCCACCGTGACTCAGCCTGCTCTTGCCCCGCCTTCCCTCTGATTTCCCGGAAACAGGAGGCTTCCCAACCCCCTCCGCCTTGCCCCCCCCCCCCCCCC
>Ga0209711_10002892_pt1 | contig 14866 bp, 14 predicted proteins | sample ArcticOcean_MG_C_7_FD_187441 | JGI IMG/M metagenome (GOLD analysis project Ga0209711, IMG submission 187441) | Marine microbial communities from western Arctic Ocean - ArcticOcean_MG_CB11_88 (SPAdes) (version 2) | ecosystem: Environmental > Aquatic > Marine > Oceanic | place: Arctic Ocean... | reverse complement strand
AATTATAATGGATCACTGCAGGTCATCTTGCTTTCTAATTTCTGACGGAGTAATACCTAGTAATGAAGGTAGAGGCTATGTCTTACGAAGAATTATAAGGCGTGCGACCAGATTTCTTTATAATGCGGGGATACAAGAGCCTTTTATCTACTCATGTGCTGATATTTTACAAAACACAATGGGTGGCACATATAATGGCTTAATAAGCAAATCTAAACTAATCAAAGAAACACTTAAAGTTGAAGAAGATAATTATTTAAATACCCTCAGCAAGGGTCTTGAGCTCATTAATAAGTTAACAAAGAGTCGCAATGAGCTGAGTGGAGAAAATATATTTAAATTATATGATACATATGGATTTCCTTCTGAAATAATTCAAGAAATTGCAGTGGAAAAAAACTTAAAGCTTGATCTAGATAAATTTAATGATTTAATGCAATCTCAAAAAAAGCAAAGTAGAAAATATAGTAAATTTGATCTGTCAGACACTTCTTTTATAGATTCAAGCGTGAACACTATTTTTTCGGGATATTTAGATCATGAGTTATCGTCAAAAGTTATTGGCATGTATCATGCGAATAAAAAAATTAAACACTTTGATAAACTGGATACAGAATTATTGGTTGTTGTTGAAAGTACGCCATTTTATCCAGAAGGTGGTGGGCAAATATCTGATATTGGTAAGATAGAAAATGAATCCTGTAGTTTACTGGTTACCAATGTACAAAAGATAAATAATGTAATAGTTCATCAAGTTATTATTGAGTCGGGATCTGTTTCTATAGGTGACGATATCTTTTTAAAAATTAATGCAAAAAGAAGAGATAAGATAGCCGCTAATCATTCATCAACACATCTCTTAAATCAAGCACTCAGAGATATCTTGGGAGACCATGTCGAACAAAAGGGTTCCTTGGTTACTGATAAATACTTGAGGTTTGATTTTTCACACAATAAGACACTTACAGTGGAAGAAATTAGGAAAATTGAAGCTATAGTTTCATTTGAAATTGATTCTGACAAAGATACGCATCAAAAAATTAGCTCATATAAAGATGCTCTAAAAAGTGGTGCCTTAGCATTCTTTGATGAAAAATATTCGGACGATGTCAGAGTTGTTAATATTGGAACTAAATCAATGGAATTATGCGGGGGAACACATGTTTCAAAAACATCATCCATACGACTATTTAAAATTTTAAGCGAATCAAGTGTGTCTACTGGTATCAGACGTATCGAGGCTATCACCGGTGAAGAAGCTTACCATTCATATCAGACGCTACATAATGAAACAAAAGAGATTGCAAAGCTTCTTAATGTCAAAGCTACTAACTTACAACAAAAAATTATCTCTATGAGGGAAAGTGAGAATTTAAAACAAATTCAGCTTAACGAGCTAAGCAAGAAACTTGCTAAATTATATTTAAAAAATCTTAACTCATGCGAACTAAATGATTCGAAGACGAAGCTATACCTCACTGATTGTTCAGATATTGACACTAATCAAATTAAAATATTGTCTGATTTAATTAAAAACCAGTATGAAAATTCAATTTCAGTCTTACTTAAAAAAGATCAGAAGATAATTAATTGTTACGTAGGTGTTTCCAAGCAATGCAAACATGGATATAATGCAAAAAAAATAATAGAAGAGTTGAATGTAAAATTTTCTTCTAAAGGCGGAGGAAGTCCAACTTTTGGATCTTCTGTAATTTTAAATCAAGATATGAATGTTATCTTGGATTATATAAGAAAAATTTTATAGGTTATAAGTACAAATGGCAATTATCGTTAAAAAATTTGGTGGTTCATCTGTATCCAGTATTCCTAAACTTAAAAATATTGCCAAACAAATCTTGTTAGAAAAAAATTCTAAAAATAATATACTTATTGTTCTGTCTGCAATGGGAGATACAACTGATAAATTGGTAGCCATGTCTAACAAGGCATCTAAGTCACCAAATCCAAAAGATTATGATATGTTACTTTCTACAGGTGAACAGATAAGTGTTTCTTTATTATCAATGATTCTTAATGATCTTGGTGTTGGCGCTACGTCTTTAACTGGTTGGCAAGCTGGTATACGCACTGATTCAGAAAATATGGCAGCTCGTATATCAAATATTGATACAAAAAGAATTAAATCAGAATTTTCTAAATCAAGGATAGTTGTTGTAGCAGGTTTCCAAGGAATTGATTCCCGGAAAAATATTACCACTCTTGGTAGAGGAGGTTCGGATACAACAGCGGTGGCACTTGCAGCTGCCTTAAAGGCAAAAGAATGTCAGATTTTTACTGATGTAGATGGTGTATACACAACTGATCCAAGAGTATGCTCTAAAGCACGTAAACTAGAGGTGTTAACTTACGAAGAGATGCTGGAAATGTCTGGGCTAGGATCAAAAGTGTTACAATTAAGATCAGTTGAATTTGCTAGTAAGTACAATGTTCCGTTAAGAGTGTTGCATGCCCATCAAAAAGGTTCAGGTACTTTAATTAAAAAAGAGGAGAAAAAAATGGAAGGTGCACTTATATCTGGTATTGCTTTTACCAAAGATGAAGCAGAAGTCATGATCAAAGGGGTTAAAGATGAACCTGGGGTAGCTGCAAAGATATTGGGCCCAATAGGTGAGGCGAGCATTGAAATAGATATGATCGTTCAAAACGTTGGGTCTAATGGACTTGCTGATTTCACATTTACTGTTAGTAGAAATACATTAAAAAAAGCATTGCAAGTAATTGATAAAAAAAAGAAAATTATGATGTACGAAAGTGTTTCATCGAAAAGTAATATCGTGAAAGTCTCATTAGTAGGCGTTGGAATGAGGTCTCATGCTGGTATTGCAAGCAAAATGTTTAAATGTTTAGCAAAAAATAAAGTTAATATTAGAATGATCTCTACTTCTGAAATTAAGATTTCAGTTGTAATTGACCAAAAAAACCTAGAAATAGCAGTTCAAGCGTTACATAATGAATTTAAGTTAGAAAAAAAATAAAAAGTATAATTTAACTTAAATCAAAATGGAGGGGGATGTTCATGCTAATACTAACTCGTAGAGTCGGAGAGGCTTTGATGGTTGGAGATGAGACCAAGATTGTTGTATTGGGTGTAAAAGGAAGCCAAATAAGACTTGGAATCAATGCGCCAAAAGATATAGTAGTTCACAGGGAAGAAATATATGACAAAATTCATTCAAAAGATGATTCTGTCGATATTGAGTCTGAAAATAACGCTAAATAATAGTGTATTTTAGGAGAAGTGGCTGAGTGGCTGAAAGCGGCACCCTGCTAAGGTGTTATAGGGTTTATACTCTATCGAGGGTTCGAATCCCTCCTTCTCCAAAATATTTTTTCCAACTATCTAGGTGAAAACCGGCCTTACTTCAAGATCTTTGAGTAGTTATCGGCCATGAGCTTTGGATCATAATATTTATGAGCTCTTTTTTTGCCATTTAGTCCTAATTCTTTAGATTTTTCATGATTATCAATTAAGCATATGATATTTTCTGAAAAAAGGTCGGGTCTATTTGGCGGACTATAGAATCCACAGTTTCCATTCTCACCAAGAGTTTCAGGTAATGCGCCTATATTAGTTGATACAACGGGTACGCAGCTTAACATAGCTTCTACTGCTGTAAGACCGAAAGACTCATCAGCTTGGCTTGGTATAACTAAAAGATCAGCTTCTTTAATCATACTGGCTGCATTATCAACAAATCCCATCAGATGAATATTTTTCCCAGAGCCGTGTCTATTGATTATTGATTTAATATTAGATTTCTCGTTATTTGTCCCGGTACCTATGATAACTAAATGAAGTTGAGGATATTTTTTAAAAACGCTAGTCATTGACTGCATTAAAAACTCATGACCTTTGCGCTTTTCATATGTACCTATCATTAGTATAAGTTTCTCATCTTGGGTTATATTTAATTTAGTACGTAATTTTCCACTATCATGCTCAGAATTATCTAGTTTAGGTAAGCCGTTATAGATAAAAGATAATTTGCTAGATTTTTTAAACACAGGTCTTATAAACAAGCTTTCTAAACAGTATTTTGAAACAGTAATTATTTGTTTAGCTGATTCCTCTAGTTGTTTATCGATATAAGATTCATATGGAGTAAAGATTTTACGTGGTCCAGCCGCAAGATTATGAAAATTATGTATAGATGGAGGCATCCCCATTGAAGCCCAAGCTATAGTAGCAAGACGACAGGTCTCTCCGCCAGGATAACCTCCGTTCACTGAAATTAAATAATCACCATCTGCAGTACAAAGTAATTTTTTTAATGCATAATATTGAAAAGGACTTAAAATTATTCTAAAGAGCTGTCTAAAAATTCTCTGAAGTAAATTTGGTAAGTATCTAATATAACTAGATAAAAATGACCAATTTAACGGAATATCGTGTGTGATAATATCGCATTCATCCTTTAAACTTTCACTTATATATTGAAGCCCAGGATAGCTTTTATTGGATATTATAATAAATTTATCTTCTTTGATAGGCCAATGATTAATCAAGCTTGCTATGAAAGTGTCAACTCCGCCACGCCTGTTATTTTCTGTAAAGATAATGATTTTCATTTATAAGGCTAGTTTATCTCATGTTATTATAAACTTTAAGGTAAAAACCCCTATGATTGAATTTTATTATATATTTAGCGCTTTTCTATTAGTCATTATTAGCTATTTAGTTTATCTATTAATGAAACCAGTTCCTAAGGAAGATACAAGTAAAAATGATGAACTATTAGGTAGCTTAAAGACTGAGAATACGAATCTCCAAGAACATACAGCTAGATTACAGAAGCAAAGCGATAAACTTGAAGCAGAGAAGGATGGCGTAGAAAAAACTCTTGGCTTATTACAAGATCAATGGAAGTCAGAGTTTGAAGCCTTGAAAGATATACGTCAGCTACTAACACAAGGTGGTACTAAAGCTGGCGATGTTGGTGAAACAGTTTTGCAAACTTTATTGGAATCAGCTGGTCTCAAAGAAGAAAATGAAGAGGGTACGGGTGTCGGGCAGTTTTTTGTAGATAAAAAACAAGGGACTAGTCAGGAAGGAGGAGATTTAAGGCCTGATATCGTTATACTATTACCAGAAAACAAGAGGGTAGTCATTGACTCAAAGGTTTCACTCGCTGCTTATGCTAAATACTTAAATGCTTCATCTGATGGAGCTTCTAAAGATGAAATTAAACGGCATAAGACTGGTCACCACCTAGCTGTTAAAAAACATATAGATGACCTTGCCAAGAAGAAATACCATGATTTACTGGGTAACAGCACTTTAGAGATGACTGTGATGTTTATGGCATCTGAAGGTGCTTACATAGAAGCTCTAGAAGTTTATGCCAATTATAGCTTTAAACAGAAAGTTGCAATGGTTGGTCCAACGACCCTTATGCCAATAATTAAAATTATCCATCAATATTGGAAAATCAAACAGCAAAACGATAATGTCGCTCAAATTATTGATACTGCTAATGAAATAGTTAAGTTATCTACCTCAACTGCTGATGAATATGTCAAAATGCATGAAGCGTTAAATAAATTTCTTGGACAAGTTAAGGTTGCAGGAAAAAGATTAGTAAGATTAAATGACAAAGCTGTAAAAATGAGTAAAATGGGACTTTCAATTGATGCGAAAGACCATGAGATCAATAAACTAGATTTAGATGATCAGTCTACCATTAATAAAGAATCTGATTAATAAATGCGCCTATAGCTCAGCTGGATAGAGCACAAGCCTTCTAAGCTTGGGGTCAGGAGTTCGAATCTCTTTGGGCGCACTTATATTTATTTCAGTAGCAACGTGGTTTTTATTCTGTTTAACATTAATGACTTATATTGGCCTCATAGTTCGTGTGTAACAAGTGTATAACTCACCATCCACTCATTATTTATTGCGGAAAATCATTTGTATCGAATCTTGGCAATGTGAGTGCATTATCTTTGGATAGGTCAGCTTTACGAACCTCAGTAGTAATTCCTACAGACGCTCCATATCTCTCCAATAGCGATAACGTATTGTTATTATAAGCTCCATAGGGATAACACATAACCCAATCTTTTGTGGAGGCACCAACATGCTCTAGAAACTCTAGAGAGCTAACAATATCTTTCTCTTGCTGTTCAGCTGGAATTCTGTCCAGCCAATAGTGCATTGATCCATGACTACCAACATACATGCCACTTTCGACTAAGAGCCTCACTTCATCAACGCTCATGTATAGCTCTCGCGAAAAATCAGACTGTGTAATACCGACGCAGTCATAAAATAACTGTTTTGTTATTGAGTTTCTTATATTCTCTGGCAATACATGCTGCAGCATCCGTTTTACATAGATAGTATCCGCATCATCAAATCTATTAGCGACACCAAACTCATCATAATATGAAGTGACCTGATCATTCGAAACCCCATTCAAAAGACAAAGCTCGTTCAAATTAGCGACTAACTGTTTAACATTACTTTCAGAGCTAAGAATATGATGAATTGAATTTACATCAAGAACCACATCATTCTCCACGGCAACTCTCGGAGGAAAAAAAGCACCATGCAAATTTCTTTTTAGCAACTCTGGCAATACAAACTCAGAATGTTCCTTGTACCCATCATCAAATGTTAACCAGCAAGCATTTATTGGTAGCTTAGTGCCTTTCAGACATGCATCTATAACTTGCTCGGTTCTAACAATGGTAAAATGCTCACTTAAATAATCCAGTTGCCTTCTAAAGCCATCTAACTCCAAACCCTTAATACCTGGAAATTTACTTCCAACGATTGGCCTTATATAGTGGTACATGATTATAGTTAATTCATTCATTTTTCCATTAACTCACTATGGATGGACGATCTTGATCTCCATCAGCCTTATAAATTCTCAAATCTGCCAAGTTTTTGATGTTAGAGAAAAAACGTACTCTCATATTTTTTTGAACGAATGGCTCAAAAAAATTAGGGACTATAACCTCTATTTGTGAGTGATCAAGCCGCTTGAAACCAGCTTTCTTGAGGAGGTAATCAGGTAGCCCAAAAGTTAGGATATCGATGTATTCATGACCTTCTGAAAACATTTTATTGCACAAGTTTAAGGCGTGGGTTCCCATTGTTTCTTCTTGCCCATAAAAATCAACAATTCTTAAACATGATGATGCACCGTATCTGGCGAGACGGACCACTAATAGCGACAGGATTTCAGTACCTTTAAAAACACCATACACCTCATAATTGTAAATCGGATGTTCAAAGAATCGCTTTTTAAAATATTCAAAGTCCTTACTCGGAGTTTTATTCAGAAATCTTGCAAATCCAAAGGAATGCTCTAATTCCTGAATCGTAACTTGCTTGAAGATCAAATTTTCAGGCGCTTCGTAGGTGCACGAAATATCCAATTTAACTTTGTTAAATTTCGCGATTCTGTATGTCTTAAGTGTCTGATTAGGAATGTAGTAATGACCCAACTCCCCTACATGAAAACCTAAATAATCGTATATTTCTTCAGTGGCAGCATTGATGCCGCTCGACATAACCGACTTATAACCTTGTGATTGCAAATAATTAAGCATGCGGAGACCAAGGATAGGTGAGCCATTCGACTTAGAAACTTTCCACATTGTGGTCCAGACAGTTGAATTTTTGTCAGATGCAGACTTTAAAAAGCCCAGGATACCGTTAATTTTATCTTCACTTTTAGAAATCACAAAGTTTAGCGCATCTTTATTCGAATACTCATATAAGAAAAAATCTTTATTTTTCGATAGGATATGATTTCTTTCCCACTCCCTATCTATGAATTCCATTATTTCGTCAGTGTCATTCAAACGTCCAATAGAAATCATTTTTCCCCCTCATTTTCTCTGATCTGATCCATGGGCTTAGTTCTTATCGGAATATCTTGAAATTCTAAATCTTGTATATCCAACTCCCAAGTTTCGCTTTCAAGGTCTATGGACACTTCACTGAATCCTAATTTTTTATAATGCTCTTTTACAATGATGTTGTGTGGTGTAGGTATGTAATTTCCGATTAACTTTTTTGCTCCACTGGCAAGCGCATTTTTTGCAATATCCTGTAAACATGCCACTTCGACTTTTCGTTCCAACACCCTGCAGCTCATTAACCAGCTATCAATCTCCCACGCGTCTTTATCTTTTTTACAAATAATGACACAGATCATTCCATTATCTCCAAAGATATCTTTTAGCCTAATTTGACGTGTGAAATAATTTTCATCAGCTTCGAACCGTAACAGATCATTCTGGGTATAACGTTTAGTGGTTAGATTAAACTGATTTGATTTACTAATAAGCTGAAGTATTCTTGGCCAGTTTTTTTTATCAAACCGCTTAAAAGATATCTCCATATCTAAGGATTTCAAATATGAGTTTATATCAGACGACTGATTTACAAGCCTCGCCCGCTTTGCGTCTGCTTGATAAAAGCCTGCACGCTTACTGTCTTCCTCTGAAAAATTGATGGACTCAAAGTACCCTGCAGCCAATATAGTAGGCACATACAATGCTGGGTCACTTGGCAGCTCGGGCACGGCCACTTCGGGCAATTCATCACGCACCTGCTTACGTTCGGCTGGATTATCATCAAGAAAAACCATGCTGCCCAATCCCAGTGAAAGCGTTTCCGAAATTGCCCTTATGTTTGAAGCTTTATCAGACCAATTGGCTTGGAAAACGGCAATATGCTCTTCTCGTATCAGCATATCAGGATGCTCTTTGAACGGCATACGAGCGATTGCATCTTCATTTTTAGAACAAACCGCTAAAACAACACCACGTTCCCTCAACATAAGTGCCGTGCGCTGGATATTTAAATAAGCTTCAGCCGTAGCCCCTGCATTCCCGATTAATATACCCTCCAAACCATCATCACCAATGACACCTCCCCAAAGTGTATTGTCCAAGTCCAAGATAAGGCAACGTCGGCTTTTCCCCAATTGCGCTGCTAAAATACGGCAGACATAATCTGCGTAAATAGGTATGTATCTTTGTGAAAACGATATTTTTGCCATATTCCATAGAGTTGGATCGTGCCAATTTCTTAACCCTATGTTGGCTGAAAGGCCGGCAACATCCAGTATGTAAATACCAGGATCTTTGAGCAGATCGAGCTTCCTGTTTATACCATATATAAACGAGGACAATGTGCCTGGCAACTGCCTCTCATAACTTCCAAATATCAGTTCCGCAGGTGGTACGATATTTTGCACAATAATCTGCGCACCTGTTTTAGATTTTAGTCCCTGTAAAACGTTATTTAGATATTTGAAACTATCTTGGATATTTTCTTCTGCAAGATGCTCATCTCCAGGGCATGAAATAAAAGGTAATCCATTGTGATCGATAGCCAATAAAATCATATCCAAACCCAGGTTACAGAATGCCGAACTTGGAGAAAAAGCTTCTTGTGCGACCTGATTAAATTCCGCTTCATACACGTGGAGTGAAATGCCATAACGTAATGCGGTCCCAGCCAAGGCAGGCACAGCTAAACTAGTCGTTGAATTACTGATTATTCCGATTTTTAAAGTTTTAAAACTGCCAAGTTGGTCAGAAGAAATTGGCAGAGTATTGGCTTTTTTACTCAAGCGTCTGAGCTGATTTTCATCGAGAGCATATTTGGCTAGCTCTCTCAGATCTGCTTGAGACAAAGCGAGTTTTAATCGTTTAGAAAAATCTACTGGTGGCCTTTCGAGCCATGACAACTGTTCATAAATGTTATTCATTGCACAATTTGTTCCATAATTTGCTTTGCCACCTCTTCTGGCGCTAAGATCGGTGTCCTAGCGTGAGCCATTTCCAGGTATCTAGGATCAAAAACATCCAACATAGGAGTTCTCGTAAATCCAGGAGATACCGTTCTAACTTTCAGCCAAGGGTATTCAGCAGAGCATATAGATAACAAACCTTTAAGAGCTATTTTTGCGAGGACATATGACCCCATACCAGTTGATGGTAATCTATCTTCAGAGCCAATTGCTTCGGTCAATATCCCAACTACAGTGCCAACCTTCTTCTTTTTAAAAAAGCTTTTCATTAAATTTTGAAGCAGAATATTGGGCCCAATCAGATTTACATTCATTTGACGTGACAATTGCTCATTTGAAATTTTGAGAAAGGGCTCTAAAGCAGGGGGAGGTGATGCGCCTAAAACGACAGCCGCCAGGGACCCTGATGACCCAATCTCTTTAGTGATAATTTCGACCGCACTCAGGATGGAACTGTTATCATTCATATCAATATGCACGGCCAGCCCCATTGTTTCTTTTGCAAGAATATGAGCTTTAGCGGCATTCGTGTTAAAACCAATTATGGGTGTGAAGCCAAACGAAGGGCACAGTCTGCATACAGCGGAACCTATTCCGCCGGAACCACCAGTCACAAGAACATAAGACATTTGGGTCATGGTTTCCATATTGCAGCTACAGTTCCTTTACACATTACCTTGTTGTCTTTAATGATTTTACATTTGCATTGATAGGTGAAGGTAGAATCAGACTTTGATATTAAATCCGCAGAAAAAATCAGGGCATCTTCAGGAAAACAAGGCGACAAAAAATCCATTTGAATTCCCATTATAATTGAGTTTTTATCGGGCATCTCCTCACCGATCAATCGTGACATCTGCGCACAAAGTAACACTCCGTAAACGACTGGATAATCAAAACCTTTGGTTTGCGCATGTTGCGGATCTGAGTGCAGTGGATTTCTATCACCACTTAAATCAGAAAATAGTCTCATATCTTTTGTTGAAATCGAAAAATCCCACTCCAGGTGCAAACCCTCAGAGTATTCTCTCCAAAGCTGTGTGTCAGTCATTAGCTTGCCGGAGTGATATCAATTCTGACATTTGGCCAACATTTTCAAGCTTCTCAATTTCAGAGGCATCAAAGTGCAGAGAAAAACTCTTTTCTATTTGTAAAATAAGCCTTATGTGAGCTAAACTATCCCACTCATCTATATCATTCGCAGTCGTATCTGCATTGACCGGTAAGTCTTCATCATCAAAGACATCCCTAAAAATTGCTTGCAGCTGTTCGATTGTTGTCATTAACTTGCCGCTCCTACTTCTTCTTTTAATTCGTCATAAGACTTCATCTCACACATCTAGTGCCATTCTTATATTATAGATTAATTCAGCACTTTGAAAGCACGTTTTTTTACGTATGCCTCTATGTTTCTATTCGATTAGGCTAAGTAAGCATCTCCTTTCATTCGATTACGAATAAATTTACAGGGAGTTCCATAGGCGACAAGATTATTACCTAAATCTTTATTTACATAACTATTTGCACCAATCACAACATCATCGCCAATCACTATTCCATGTTTAATTACTACAGCAATTGACACTGCAGAGCGAATACCAATCTTAACAATACCACCAGTAATAACTCCTGGGGCAATAGAAGAATAGGATTGCATTTGACAGTCATGATCGATCGTTGATGACGTATTTAAGATGCAAAGTTCACCAACTGTTGAGTTTGGTCCGACATTAACTTGAGGCATTACTACTGTCCCGTTTCCAATTTTTGACTTAATACCTATTACAGCTGACTTATGTATCAATGACGGAAATTTGGAATTTGGTAATTCAGTTTTATATTCATTGTAAACACATTCACGAACTGAATTATCGCCTATAGCAATTACGAGGTTCTCAGTAGGATGAGCCTCTATACATTGTTGTTTTGTAATTATTGGCGTACCTAATACTTTACCTCCAGCCTTATTATCATCTACATAAGCAATTACGCTCATCCCGCATGATAATGCAACGTTAGAAACACTTATTGCGTGTCCACCAGTGCCCACAATCACAATAGAAGAACTCATCTTTGCTTTCCGCCTTCAGCCATCTGCTGCTGAATTGCTTCCATTTCAACTTTCAACTCGTTATAAGATTTCATCTCACACCTCCGAAGTTAATTTCAAATCCTATTATAAAGGATTAGTGTTAAAAAACAGGCTAATGATGCCAATGACATAGAATTATTGTAATAACCGACTAGTAAAAGAGGTATATAGTAAGTTTTGGCAGTTTAGTCCTCAAACATGCCTACAGGCATCTATTCTATTCTAAGCCTATATTTTTTGAATAGCTTTTTTAAAAAAGTTGAAGAAACTTGCGCTGGCTAAGTTCCAATATTTCATATCATAATCTCTATATAACTTAATGAATTTTATATCTTTTTTACCTAATTCTATTTTAAGATTATTGATGAAATCGTTCATGTAACCCCTTGGCGTAGCGAGGCATACTACCTCGGCAATCTTATTATTTTGAGCCCATGAGCATATTAGTTCTATCTGGTTATTATGACTACTATTAACCTCTATTGATCTTATACTTTCACTGATCAATTTTGAGTAGTTTAACAGGCTGTTTTCTTTAAATGAGATCACGTTATCCGCATACACCGAATACTCTTCTTCGCATAATGGTAAAACATAGGCATTATTGATTGGGAAGGGGATTTTACTACAACTCAATATATCTATGTCTTCACTGGTCATTAATAGGCCTGCTTTAGACCAGTCTACGATCTTTGATTCATTATATTTTACTGACTGAGGCAAATACTCTCTATATAGTATGTTTGCCGGAGTGGCACTAAATTGTTCCTCAGGAGGGTTTATTTTATTTTTAGTAAACTTTTGAATATTCCAGTGTTTTGCCAGATATGATTTATTTTTAGTCTGTATTCCTGCAACCCAACGCCAACTAAGAGTATTTGAGGCAGGATCTCCATCTAGCAGGTGTCTTAAGAACAAATCTGCCCCAGCTTCCCAGGGTAATTGAAGAGTATGAATCCATATACTCGCATACCACATGCGGGCATGATTATGTAAATAGTTCGTTTCAATCAGCTCTTTTGTCCATACATTAAAACAATCTATATCAGTTTTATATGATAATATCTTTTCAAGTAATTGTTTTTTATCGCTATTAATAAGTACATTATCTTTGTAATCATCCCAGACGCGAGGACGTAGTTCTAGCCAACCTTTCCAATATGTTCTCCATAAGACTTCTTGGATGAATTTTTCAATTTTAGGTAGAGGAAACTTATTCAGCGCTGCAGAGATAACTTCTTGCTCTGTTATTAATCTATGCCTGATATAAGGTGATAATAAACTCACATTCTGATGATTATTCTCACCGAGGTCATAGTTACGTGAGCTCTCGTATGAGTGTAACCGATTATCAATAAAGTCATTTAATTCGTTTATTGCATTTTCTTTTGTAGCATTCAGATCAATAATTGATTTAGGCATATTAAATTATAAGCTTATTAAGTGATGTTGTATAATATCTAATTATGACAGAGGAGGTCGTACATGAGTTTAGATTTAATATTGGTTTTAGTAAGCATATGGGTTGGATCAATCATATTTTTTTCGGCAATTATTGCGCCGACAGTATTTAAGGTATTAGATGAAAAGAGTGCGGGGTTATTTTTACGCGCCTTTTTCCCAAAGTACTATATTTTTGGATTAATAATAGGTGTGTTAAGTCTAATACTCATTTTTTTACTAAATATACCGGTAAATACCATGTTATTGGCTTTACTGATAGTCATGATAGTTTTGACTGTAACAAGTAAGCTCATGATTCCCGTGATTAATGCGGCAAGAGATCTCGGAGAAGCAGGAGCATCAAGGTTTAAGAAGCTACACACCATGAGTGTGATGCTAAATGTATTGACATTAGTTGTCGGTTTAATTTTTATATTTAAGGTTTAAAATGACTTATAAAACAATAATATCTAGTGATATTTTAAAAAATAATATAGATAATAAAGACTTTATTATCTTCGATTGCAGGTGCGATGTGAAAGATAGCGCATATGGTATACAGGCTTATACTGAAGGGCATATTCCAAATTCTATATTTGTAGATATTGACTCTGATTTAGCTAGCGAAAAGACAGTAACTAGCGGCAGACATCCGCTTCCAGATGCTGATACTCTCTCGGAAAAACTCTCTCAATGGGGTTTAAATAGCTCTAAACAAGCTGTAGTTTACGATGATGCTGGTGGCGCATTTGCTGGAAGAATGTGGTGGGTCTTGAAATGGCTGGGACATACAAATGTTGCGGTATTAGACGGTGCATTAGGTGGATGGATGGCTTCTGGTGGAAAATTAACTCAGGGCAATACAATTTTTGAAAGATCAGTGTTTACTCCGGATACCCAAAACGATATGTATGTCTCTATCAATGATGTAGAAGATGCTCAATATAAAATGGATAAACTAATAATTGATGCCAGATCAAAAGAAAGATACCTGGGGATTAAAGACCCCGTAGACCCAGTTGCTGGACATGTTCCAGGGGCTATTTCTTATCCATTAGGTCAAAATCTTGATAAAAAAGGACACTTTAAGTCTGCCGAAGAATTAAAACATTCTTTTAGTAAACTAATAGGTGAAACAGAAAGCAGCGACATTATTTCAATGTGTGGCTCAGGGATTACTGCTTGCCATAATATATTGGCGTTAGAGATAGCAGGTATTCGTGGTATTAAACTGTATGTTGGATCATGGAGTGAATGGATCATGGACAAGAGTAGGCCGATAGCAACAATAGATGATAATAAATAATTATTAGACTGCTAATTCTTACGATTAATTTTAAAAATACTGAGGACATTAGTATTGTCAAAACAAGATAATTCATTTGAGGTATTAGCTAAAGGGTATGAGGATATACTTCATGCTGTAATTGATAATATCGAAAATAAAGATAAGGTGATCGAGAGAAGCGCAAATACAGATATTTTAATAAAGCTCTTTGGTTGGTTTCTTGAGAATAATATTCAGCCACCAGAA
>Ga0209711_10002890_pt1 | contig 14870 bp, 10 predicted proteins | sample ArcticOcean_MG_C_7_FD_187441 | JGI IMG/M metagenome (GOLD analysis project Ga0209711, IMG submission 187441) | Marine microbial communities from western Arctic Ocean - ArcticOcean_MG_CB11_88 (SPAdes) (version 2) | ecosystem: Environmental > Aquatic > Marine > Oceanic | place: Arctic Ocean... | reverse complement strand
CTGGCAAGATACAACATTAAGTCCAAATCTTGAACCAACAATTATAGGTAATATATATGAATTTAATTTAGGTACTGGTAGTCAAACTGAAATACCAACAACAGGATCTTATTTACCAGGTCAATTCACTGATTATGTTTATGTAAGTAGTGTTGATCCTAACACTCCTACAACTAATAGATATAGAGTAACAACAATTGGTCAAGTAAGTTCTACTTATTTACAACAATCTCCGGCTAGTCCTGATGTTAAGTATGCCTATAGTATAAACCCTGTAGGATGGTACTCTTATAAGATAGTTGTTAAACAACAAGAACAAGATTATTACAATGTATATCTACCTGGTATATTAAATGGTTATCCGCAACATAGTGGAACCTCACCTTATCCTACTAACGAAGATGGTAAGACAGCTCACATAGTATTATTTAATGATAATATAAATAAAGTTCCTAGAGATTTATCGGAAGTAGGACCACAACAAAAACAATTTAGAAGCTCGGTTCAACTATATGCTAGAGTTGAAAACACAATGACAACTTCAGTCGCTAATAATATTCAATTTTATCCTGGAATATTAACTGATACCGCTATCACAATAGGTACAGCAACAGATTTAAACATGGGTTTTTCAGAAGTTAGTGCAGATGGTCAAGCTAATTTTTATCAATTAGATACGGATCCTTTGTTAGCTAGATTAGATACAAGCCAAGCTATAGGTGTTATATCAACTAATAATGTTAACACTAACATGACTCCTTTTTTAGCTATATACGAAACAGAACCTCAAGATTCTTTATTAGATATATTTTGGGAAACACCCACTGTAGGTTTGATTTCTGATTTAAACGATGCTATTAACTCTGAATATGAAGGGGCTGTTGGTTGGTCTAGTTATACGTCTAGCGCTTTTACAGAAGCTAGTGTAGGTGCTTTTTTAACAGGATTATCTCCTGTTGACCAGTCGGGCGCAAATTTAACAAACACAGACATAACAAGAGATGTAAACAATAATCCAGTAATAACAGTATTAGATGCTAATGATTTGGACGTTACAAATCAATTTTCTGCAGCTAGAACTGGAGCTGGAACTTTAGGTGATCCATATCTATATGATTTTTCTAAAGTTGGTGATGACTTTGTATATCAGCAAGATGAAAATATTAGAAATTATAAAATTACAACATCAATAACTAATTTAGGTGTAACGCCTAATATAGTTTCTAATCCTTTGCATATAGATGTACAACTTCAAAATGTAATTCCTTTAATAAACAATGGAGTTGCTCTTCCAGCTATAAACAACAATACTGGTGCTTCTGGTATAATAGTAACTATAACTGGTGTTAATGGAGCTATAAAAACTAGTTTAAATCAAAGCCAATTACAATGGAGTATGACAGGTGGTGGAGTTTATTTTACTATAAATTCTAGTACTGGAGCGATAACACAAACTTCAGCAGCGATTGGAACATACAATTTAATAATAACTCTTAAAGATGCTAATGGAACGGGTTTATCTTCTGTGCCAGTAACTCAACAAGTTGTTGTTTCATCAACGGCTGTTGGATTTCCTTTTGTAGCTGGTCAGGCTGATGGAAATATAAATCAAGTTTGTCCCTCTAACGGATCTGTAGCACCAACTTGTGGAAACATTACATACTATAATACAACAAGAAATTCTGGAACACCTGTAGTAGGAGATATTATAAGTACAACTGAATTTACAATAACTTTTGCAACAAGAGGCTTTTATAGCTTTAACTGTGGCAACGGAGGAGGAACTAGTAGAAGATATTTCTTTATTAATTCAACATTTGATGGTGTTGTTGCAACGGTTACTAATTGCCCATCGTAGTGTAATAACTACTTAAAATAAGTGATAATAAATTATGGCTATAATAGAAGTTAAATATTTTAATACTTTTTTAATTAAAAAGATAACAAATGTAGTGGCAAACAATCCTACTACGCCTGTAGCTCCATATGAAAACGTGCCAGCTGACTACGTAGCAATACCTGCTTCAGACTGGTATGTAGAAGAATCAAGAATTAGAGGAGGTTATAATAATTTAACAGTAGACTTTGGTGTTAAAGCTTATTTAGATGAAGAAAAACCATTACAACAAAATAGATTTAACTCATTAATATATTCTGGAATATTTAATTCTAGAACTGGTGTTAATAATACTAATCAATTTTCTGTAGGTGAAGACATAACTAAATCAGCAGATCCAGCTAATGGCTCTATACAAAAATTGTATGCTGAAGATACTAACTTAATTATATTTCAAGAAGATAAAGTAAGTAGAGCCTTGATAGATAAAGACGCTATATATTCTGCAGAAGGAAATGCTGCAATTACATCGTCACCATTAGTTATAGGCCAAATAATAGCTTACGCTGGTGAATACGGTATATCTAGCGATCCATTTAGTTTTGCGGTATATGGTTATAGAAAATATTTTACCGATAAAAAAAGAGCATGTATTTTAAGATTGTCAGCAGATGGTATAACAGAAATATCATCTTACGGTATGCATGATTTTTTTAGAGATGAACTAACTAATGCCAATAAAATTGTTGGTGGTTGGGATGCTCATAACAAAAACTATGTATTATCGCTTCAATTTAATAATGCTTTAATACCTTATAAAACAGCTGCATTTGATGAAAGTGTTTTAGGTTGGACTAGTTTTTTTAAATATGAACCAACTTATATTACAAGTTTAGTTAGCAATTTTTATAGTTTTTATAATGGTAAAATTTATAAACAAAACACTGGAAGTTATGGTCAATTTTATGGAATAACTTATCCATCACAAGTTACTGTTGTATTAAACTCAAACCCATCTTTAGTTAAAAATTTTAAAACAATTAATTATGAAGGTGGTGTTGGTTGGGAACTAAAAAGCATGATAAGCAGTTCTGGGGATGTAACACTGCCTATCAACAAATTTGAAGCGCCTTCAGCAACTACATTAAACACTTTACAAGCATTACAAACAAATGTGTTTAGTAATAATTTTAAAAGAAAAGAAAACAAATTTTTTGCTAATCTAATAAACAATTCATCTCCAACAAATGGTGAGGTTTTATGGGGAGCAAGTTCTTCTGGTATAAAAGGTTTTTATTCAACTGTTATAATGGAGGTTACTGCTACAACACAAACATTTTCAGGAAAAATAGAACTGTTCGCGGTGTCTTCAGACACAGTGGAATCATCATATTAAATTTTATGAAATTAAATATACGTATGCTAAAAGATTCTGATTGGGATACTTTAGTAGAATGGTGGAATGCTTGGCCTGATTGGGTCAATCCGCCTAAAGAATTTTTGCCAGATAATGGCAAAGGAGGTTTTATGGTTGAAAAAAATAATCAACCTATAGTTGCTGGATTTTTGTATACAACAAACTCTAAAGCGGCTTTGCTTGAATGGATTGTTTCTAATCCTAAATATAGAGAAAATGACAGAGATAAAGCTATAGAGCTTTTAATAGAAGGAGCTGAAAGTGTTTGTAAAAAACAAGGAATAAAACACATATTTAGTATTGGTAGAAATAAACATTTAATAAACACACATAAAAAACTAGGCTATCATGTAGATGATAAACCTTCATATGAAATAACAAAACAAATTAATTAATATGGCAGTATTTACAGCAATAGCAGCTGGAGTTGGAGCCTTGGCTTCAGCAGGAAGTGCAATAGCAGGAGCTTCAGCAGCCAATAAACAGCGTAGATCAGCTCAAAGAGACAAAGATAGAGCTCAAAGAGAAATTGATTCACTAAAAAAATCAAGACAAAGTGTGGTAAATCCATATGCGGGTGTTGTTGACTTAAGCTCTATGGCTAAAGATTTATCTGGACAAATGTCTAATCCTTTTGCTAGTTTAGGCGTTGCCACAAGTGCGGCTGAAATACAGATAGAAGAAGCAGATATAGCTTTAGCAAACACACTGGACACTTTGAGAGCTACAGGTGCAAGTGCTGGTGGTGCTACAGCTCTAGCGCAAGCCGCTTTACAAAGCAAAAAAGGAGTTGCAGCTAGTATAGAACAGCAAGAGGCTAGAAATGAAGAAATGAAAGCTAGAGGAGATCAAGCGCTACAGCAACAAAAAATATCTGAACAACAAAGGTTACAAAATATATCTATTTCTGAAGGACAAAGAGTACAAACAGCTGACGCTGCGGGTAAACAATTTGTTTTTCAAACACAAGAAGATAGAACTAATGCTGATTTAGATAGAGCATCCGGACAACAAACACAAGCAAGACAAAGTATTGCTGATGCAAACGCGGCAAAAGCCTCTGCTATAGGAGGTGGTTTAAGTGCTTTAGGAAGTGTAGCAGGATCTGTAATTGCTGCTGGGCCAGACGCTTTTAAATAAAATAATACAAACAATGAGTTATAGAAACCCACAAATAATACGAGATACATCAGGTCAGATTTATGGTCAAGCCGCTGCTAATATAGGCCAATCGCTAGCTAAAGGAGTAGCAACTTTAGGCGCTAGAAGAGAACAGCAAAGAAAAAAAGCTGAAGCTGATGCTGATAGAACTCAACAAATCGGTTACGGTATACAAACAAAAGCTTATGCTTCAAGAAACAAAGTTTATTCAGAGCTTTTAAAAAAAGAACCTGGTTTAGCTGAGCAATTTAAAACTCAAACAGAGGCGTTATTAATGGGTAATGACGAGGTAGGCATGGGCGCTATTGAAGCTAGAACATTGCTTGCCACTGGTAAAGATTTATCTATAGAAGAAAAACAAGACCTTCAAAATACGATAAATAGATACGAATTGTTTCAAAATGGATTACAAGGTAATGCTGGAAAAATATTATCTGAAACTGAACTATACAATAACACATCACCTGCTGATTTTGACAATAAATATCGTTGGGCTGGTGGCAATCAATACGAAAGAACCGCATCACAATTTGCAGCTGCCGCTTTATCTGATCAAGAAATACCTGGTGCTAGATATGAAAAGAAACTATATACACCAACTAAAGATGGTGAACAAGTGGTAGGAATAAAAATTTTTGTTGATCCAAGCGATCCATCAAATAAAGGTAAGTTTGATGATGAGGAAATGTATCCTAGAAATGAAAATGGTGAAGTAGAAATAGAGTGGAAAAAAGATTTAAACAAATGGGATGAAGGTTTGTTAGAAGAAATAGTTGCATCACCAGACAGTAATGCAATGTTTAAAAATGCTGGAATAACTAATGATAAAAATCAATGGAATGAAGATCAATTTTTATCAGCTAAAGGTAAATCTATAACCATAAAAGGATCTAATGGTCAAGATATAACCACTATATCAAGAGACGTAAATGCCTCTGGATGGGCAAATAATGATGTTTTACAAGATGAAGTAATGGCTAAAGCTAAAGGCTATCAAGGCATGAGAGACGACGAGCTATCTTCTTTTATGGAGGTAAAAATGAAGGTTGGTGAATTTGATATTGCTAAGTTTAGAGAAATGACTACAGAGCAGCAAGAAGCTGAAATTGCAAAAGAATTAAATGAAGATTTTATAATTCAAAAAACAAAAGGTTTAAGCAAAAGAGATGCTAACGCTAATGATCCTGGAGCTGTTATTGATCCACTGCAGCCAACTAAAGAAATTGACGGCAAAGAAGTTGAAAATTACGTAATATATTCTCAAGACTCATCAAAAGTAACAGCAACTCCTTCTAGCGACACTGATACATCACCTCAGCCTTATGAAAACTTTACTCAAAATGTTTTACAAATGATGAAAGGACCTTCTGATGGTGAAAGTGGTGTAATGAGATATAATTTAGACAATGCTGTAAATACTGACATGGCCCAACAAATAATGAAATCTGAAGGTTTAATTACTTTTACATATGATGAAGCTGTTGCGGATTTACAAAACAAAGACGCTTCAGCCGCTGCAACATTTGAAAACGATACTAATAAGTATTCCTTGTATTACAAGGACGATAAAGGTGTTATAAAACCTATGGTTGCTTATGATGGAACAGGAAGAGGTTTGTTAAAAGCTTATAGCAAAACATTACCTATAAGTCAACAAAATCAATTTAATAAAGCTTTTGAAAAAGCTAATTCTTTATATTCGAAGCAAAAACAAAATAATAAAGGTAAAGGAGCTTCAAGGTTTAACTAATAAAATTTAACTTATGAATGAAGAAGCATTAAAATATTCATATAATCTTTTTACTCAAGACGGATATAATGGGTCTTTAGAAGATTATAAAAAGCTTATGAATAACGATAAAGAAGCTTTTAAATACTCTCACGATTTATTTAAGAATGATGGGTATGATGGTAATCTTGATAAATTTTCAGAACTACTTAACGTGGGAAAAACACCAGCTGTTGTAGAGGAAGTTGCGACTGTAACAGTGGAAGACAATCAAGCAACAGTTACGGAATCAACATTGGAAGATGGTTCTTTGGAATCAGTAGAAGTTGAAGAAACAGAAGGTTTATCTACTGGTGAGCAAATAAAGCTATTTATAAACACTACTAGTGGTTTACCAGGAATGGCTGGTGCAAGCTTTTTAACTGATAAACTAGCTAGATTAGCTGGTGGTATTGCAGGTTTTGGTGAAGCCTTGTTTATAGATACTAAGAAATCGATTATTGACACGGCAAGTGATATAGCTTTAGATCTTTATATTCCGGATTTACCAGAAGAAAACAAAGGAGTTTTGATGGATCTATATATGGAGGCTATAAATAAAGTTCCTGTTGTTGGAGGTTTTTTAGAAAAAGAAGAAGCATTAGATGAGTTTCAAGAATTTACAGATGATTTAAAAACAACTGGTGGGGACTACGATCAAACAATAGCTAAAAATTTAAGTGAAGGAAATATTGGTGTAGCAGCTGATAAAGTTATTCAAGGTATAGTTGATTCAGCACCTTCTGTTGCTATGGCTTTTGCTGGTCCAGCAGGTTTAGTAGCTATATTCGGTTCGTCACAAGGTAGTCATTATGAAGAATTATCAGAAGCTAGTCCTGAAAAAAGAGGCTGGAAAGCGTTTGGAGCATCGTTAGCTCAAGCGGGTGTAGAAACTACAAGTGAATTAGTTACAAGAGGTTTAGCTAAAGGTTTGATTAAAAGTTTTAAGGAACCTACTGAAGAGGCTGCTAAAGGTTTATTTAGAATGATTGGTGAGTCTGCATTTTATGAAGGTGTATCTGAAGTTGCTTCACAGGAAATAAACAATGCTATTGATTTTGTATTTACAGAAGGAAAAATAGATAAGTTTTATAAAGAAAATGGTGAGTTTGATTATGATGGTGTTTTACAAAGGGTTTTTGATACGTTTTTAATATCTTCTATTATTGGTGGTGGTTTAGGTGGAGCTACAGAAATTAATAACACTACTAAAACGTTAATGCATGATAGATTAATGGATCCTAGTTTACAGCAAGAAAACCAGGAAGCTTTAACTCAAATAAATAAACTAACTATAGAGAATAAAGATTTAAATAATAAAACTATAAATCAAAATATTGAAAAGCTAAAGAAAAAAGTAAATACTAACAAAGCTTATAATGGTATTATTATTGACAGCATGGGTAAAGAAACTAAAACTCAAATGGCTGAAAATGTTAGCGCTATAACGGATGCTCGTATTGATTTAAAAAATAACTACACAACTTATAGTGATAATCAAAAAGAGGCTTTAGAAAATGTTATTAAACAAAAGTCTGATGAAAACAGTAATATATGGAATGATAGTGCTAAAGCTTGGAAGCAAGGTCAAATTGATAAAATAAAACAAGATATTGATAAGCAAGTTGCTGCTGTTGAAAATTTAGATGGTGTTAATGCATTAGTAATAAAAAACGATGCCGATTTTAGCAAAGCTGAGCAAAGATTAATTGAGCTAGAAAAACAAGGTAAATTAGGTAAAAAAAGAACAGCTCAAAGTGTTTTAGAAGAAATTAAAAAAGATAAAGGAAAAAATTTATTATATTACAATAATGGAAGATTAGTTTCAGAAGTTTTTATTAATCAACAAAAAGCTGTAGACAATTTTGATAAAGCTGTAGGTAGCCATGAAATATTACACAGCGTTTTAGGTAATGCAATTGGCGTGCAGCCTAAGTTGTTTAAAAATGGTTATGATGGTTTAAGAAAATACTTAAATAAAAACAATTCTGAATTAGTAAATAAAATTGACGGAGATTTAAAAAACAAAGGCTACACTAAAATACAACAGTATGAGGAATTTTTTAATGCTGTCAGTGATAAAATGGTTAAAGGTGAAATATCTTATGATAAAACACTAGGAGATACATTACTTCAGTTTTTTAACAAAATGTTAAAACCTGTTTTAGGTGATAATACCTTTACAAATGGTAGACAAGCTTTTAATTTTTTACAAGATTTTAGTAAGTCAATGGACAAAGGATCTTTGTCTAATGCAGCTAGAGGTTATTTACAAGGTAAAGCTATTGGTGAAGGATCAGTAATTAAATCTTCAAAAGCTTTAATACAAGCTGGCTTTGATCCTGCTGCAAATAAAGCAAAAATAGATGGTTTATTTAAAGAAAACATTGAAGGATTCAATAAAGGTGGTGAAGCTAAAGGTAGAGTAGCTAAAGATATTGCTAAAAATTATATGCCTTTAATGAAATTTTATGCTACTAGATCTCAACCTAAAACAGGTAGAGCTGCTTTTTCTACATTAGACGGTTTCAATATGGATACTTATTTAGGTTTTGCTCAAACAGAACTAGAAATTCATATAATGAATTTTGATCAAACGCAAAATGATTCAATGGACGGCTGGATTATGGCACAAGCATATAATAAATCTTTAAACGCTTTAAATGATTTAGGTATTGATATACAGGTGGATCAATCTTTACTAGATGAAGCCAATGCTATATTATCTACTGATCTTGATGTTGAAACAGCTATAGACAGGCAACCGCAAGCACCTAAAAGAAAACGTAGAGATTTAATTAAAGATATATTAAACGGTAAAGATTTAGAGCCATTAGTCAAAGATGTTATAGAAAAATCATTTGAAGAAAACATAGACTTAATAGGTACCACAGAGTTCAGACCTAAAATGCTAGAAAGTTTTAATCAAAAACTAGGACCTGAATTAAAAAAGATTTTAAATACAACGCCTAAGTTTGAAGATTTTATTAGAACAAACTTTGATTATATATATAAAGCTTTGCCTCAGTCTACTATAAACAAACGATACAAAGAATTTGCAGAGAAAAAACTTAATGAAGATAGTACGCCTTATAGACAAACGGTAGATGAAGTCAGAGGTTATAACAATATGGTTGAAAATGGATTTATTGAAGGAAAACTTATATCTGATGTAAAGTCTGGTCCACCTAAATTTATTAAAAAGAAAATAACTAAAAGAGAGTTTGCGGAGTATTTTGTTGGTAAAGATATTGCAGCTAGTAAAAGAGGTACTAGAAAAACATCGTTACTAGGCAGTGTTGCAGAAATATTAGCCGATGATTTAACTTTTAAAACTTTAAGTGATCCAGCTTTAATATATAAATATCAAGAAGGTAGACAAGAATCTGTAAATAATATTATTAATAAAATAAAAAAAGATTTTGGTAAAGACGTAGAGCAGGATATAATAATAAAGTCTTCACTATCTCTACCAGCTCAAGTAAATGAATTAAATAACTTTAGTGAATATGTTAGAGGTGAAGCTTATGTTGGTAAAAATATAAATACTATTATAGAAGACTATACTAAAGACCAACCAAAAGATATAAAAGTTTTTTTAAAACCTGTTATAGAAAAAGTAAAAGATAATTGGAAAATATCTGGTCTTGATATTTCAGCTAAAGAATTAAAAGCTATTAAAGATTTAGAAAATTTAACCCCTGAGGGTGTTGATGTTGATTTTACTGCATATAAAAACATGAATCAATTTGTAAATCAAGAAAATATTGAACTAGCTAATTTAATGACAGAAGACGGTGAAAGTCAATATTTTGGTTTTATGCAAGATTTTACTAATACTTTAGACCCTAGATTTGTTAATTTATCTATTTTTGGTAGTACTTTTGGAGCGGGAACTATTCCAACTTTTAGTTCTCCAAGAGATGGTAAAAAAGCTAGAGGTATAACTATAGAAATGTTAAGAAAAAACTTTGTTTTAAATAACAAAATAAAAGATATAGATTTTAATCCTAAGGATGCTACTGCATTTTCTGCATCTACCTTAAACAGTGTTGAAAAACTAATTGTTCAAGCTGGTAATCCTCAAACAGAGCAAGGTCAAAAAGAATTAGCTAATAAAATTAATAAATTTATTAAACCTGAAAAACGAAAAGCTATACAAGCAGCAAGGGATTATTTTTATAATAAATTAAATGATTATTACCAAAACTCTCCTAATAAAACTTTAGCAGCTTCTAATATAGCTAGATTATTACAACTACAAAGTAGTCTAAGCTCTGGTATACCTAGACAAGGTGCTGTTGTAACGTCTGTATCTTTAACGCCTGGATACAACAAAGTTGTTAAAGGTATGTTTGATTTATTTCAAAGAGAGCACAATATACAAAACTTAAATTTTAATATTAATATTTTAAAAAGTATTAGAGAGAATAAATTTAACGATTTGTATCCTCTATATTCAGCTAAATACACTCAAACAATACTAGATAGTGACGTTAAAATAGCTTTAGATGAAGGAATGATAACTGAAGATTTAATAAAAAAATATCCTGATTTTAAAGCTGAAGATACTGGTAAGACTACTTTTACAGAAGGTTTTGAAATAGGCATGCCTTCTGAAGCAATGCAAATATTGGCTGGTGTTCCTGCTTCTTCTATATTAGATTTAGAAACTGGATTAACTCTTGACAAGGTTATTCATAATAAAATAGCTAGCAAAAAAGCTTTAGACGCTTTAGATGCTTTTACTATAAGATTAAAACAAGAAATTTTTGATCAGTCTAGAAAAGCTGCTGAAAATATTTTTAACAATAAAAACAAAAGTGATTTATTTAGTAACCCAGACAATGTAAAAGTTTTTGATGAAATTATAATTAAATCATCTAAAGGTGAAGATGTAAAAGATATGATGGATTGGTTATCTGTTAGGCTAGATAATAAGCAAAACTTTAAAAATTTAAGAAAATACAACGAAGCTATAATAAAAGATTCTAGACAACCTGTAAACAAAAAAGAAACTACAGATAAAATGCTAGATGATATGAGAAATCTTGATAAACAAGCTCAAGATGCTAGAATAAAAAAAAGCAACGATGCAGATCTAAGTAAAGAATTTAATGAAATATTAGAAACAACAACAGGTATTGGTAAAGAAAAACAATACGGTAGAGCTAAAGCTGAGGTAGCGGGTAAAGGTAAGGGTAAATTTGATTTTATAGGTATACCTCCATCTGCTCAAGATTTTGTTGGTTTAATGTATAAATTTATAGGTAAAGGCAAGGTTGGTGACACGCAGTTAAAATGGATTAAGGAAAACTTAACAGATCCTTTTGCAAGAGCTCAAATAGATATATCTAATGCTAGAGTTGCAATGGCTAATGATTTTAAAGAGTTAAAGAAGGTATTAAAAATAAGCCTTAAAGATTTAAACAAAAAAATACCTGGTGAACCTTTTACTGTAGGTCAAGCTGTAAGAGCTTATACATGGACAAAGCAAGGTATGAATGTTCCAGGACTATCTAAAGCCGATTTAAAAGAGTTGAACGAGTTCGTAGAAGCTGATTTTAATTTAGTTAATTTTGCAGATCAGTTGATAAAAATAAACAAAGGTGATGGTTATCCAAAACCAGATGATAGTTGGTTAGGTGGAACTATTACCACAGATTTGTTAACTAGCTTAAACACAGTTGTAAGAGCTAAATATTTAAAACAATGGCAAGCAAATGTTGATCAAGTTTTTTCTGAATCTAATCTAAACAAGCTTGAGGCTGCTTATGGTAAAGGTTATAGATCTGCTTTAGAAAATATAATAGGTAGAATGAAAACTGGCAGCAATAGAGGTTTTAAAGGTGATACATTGACTGGTAGATTTATTGATTGGATTAACAATTCTGTTGGTGCTATTATGTTTTTCAATATGAGATCAGCTGTGCTACAAACTATATCATCTATTAACTTTGTAAACTTTACAGATAACAATCCTTTGAAAGCCGCTATGGCTTTTGGCAATCAACCACAATATTGGGGCGATGTTACGTTTTTAATGAATTCTGATTACTTAGTTGAAAGACGTAATGGTTTAAAAATAAACGTAAGTGAAGCTGATATAGCAGAAATTTCAGCTACCTCAAAAAACAAAGCAAAAGCATTTGTAAGTAAAGTTTTAAAACTTGGTTTTTTACCAACTCAAATAGCGGATAGTTTTGCTATTGCTTCAGGTGGCGCAACATTTTATAGAAATAGAATTAACTCTTATTTAAAAGAAGGTATGTCAGAAGCAAAAGCTAAAGAGCAAGCTTTTTTAGATTTTAGAGAAATATCAGAAGAGTCTCAACAATCAAGTAGACCTGATAGAATAAGTCAACAACAGGCTGGTCCTTTAGGACGTATTATACTAGCCTTTGCAAACACGCCAGCTCAATACGCACGTTTAATGCAAAAAGCCGCTAGTGATCTTAAAAACAACAGAGGTGATGCTAAAACTAATATTTCTAAAATATTGTATTATGGTATGGTTCAAAATGTTATGTTTAACACATTACAGCAGGCTTTATTTGCTTTAGCTTTTGATGACGAAGAACCAAGTGATGAAGCCCTAAATAAAAAATATACTGGAATTGTTAATGGTATGGCTGATTCTTTATTGAGAGGTTTAGGATTTGCTGGGGCAGCGGTTTCTACAGTTAAAAACGTAATAATGAAAGTTGCTGAAGGTGCTGAAGCTCAAGATGCGGCTATTGAATTGTTAGATATTTCACCACCAATATCTTCTAAAATAGGAAAAGTAAAATCAGCAGGTAGAACTTGGGATTGGAATAAAAAAGAAATATACGAAAAAGGTTGGTCATTAGATAATCCAGCTTGGCTAGCAATAGGTCAAGTTGTAAGCGCTGCTACTAACATACCGCTTGATAGGGGTGTAAGAAAACTTACTAATTTAAAAGATGCTACTGATTCTGAAAATGAAGAATGGCAAAGAATTGCTAATGTGTTAGGTTGGCAAAAATGGGAATTAGAGTGGAATAAAGAAAAACAAAAAAAATCTAAAATAAAACTATATTAATTATGTTAAAATCACCATTACTAAAGAAGTACTGCGGAGGACCTATGAAAACAAGTCAAGGACCCGCATTTAAAGGAGCAAACTCTAAAAACTCTAGTTGTTGGAAAGGCTACAAAAAAGTAGGTACAAAAAAATCCCCAAGTGGAACTGGAGAAACTGTGAATAACTGTGTAAAAAAGTAATATTATGGCTTTTAAAATACACCAAATGTATCACAAAAACGGAGACAGTAAAAAAGCTGAAACTTTAAAAGAACATAACACTTTAAAAAGTAGAGGATATAATCACGATAAACGTAGAAAAAAATGAAATTATGGAAAATTGCCCTTTTTGTAGTGGTAACGCTGGCTGTTGCTAGTTGTGGACCTTATGTAAAAAAACCTGTTGCTAGTCACATTGTAGCTGTAACTATCACCGGAGACACTATTTTAGTTGCTATTGATAAAATACGACCTAATATGTATCGTAGCTATTACCCTATATATAGTAATTATAATTACTATAGACCTTATTACGGTCAACAAGAGTATCGATTTAGATACCCTGATAATAGAGGGTTTAGAACAAGTAACGAAAACAATAATAATAATAACAATAACGTTAAACCTAGACCTATCGTTGAGTCTAAAGACATATCAAGATTAGATGTGAATGCGGCTAAGGTCAAAATGAAAAATTAAATGGCTCAAAAAATTTCAGAGAACACAGAGTTACAATTAGACTTAAAAACAATTGGTATGATAATTGGAGGAGCAATTACTCTAGCTGCTATGTATTTTACTTTGCAAAAAGATATAGACTTAGCAAAAGAACTACCTAAACCAGAAGTTAGTAGAACAGAATATGATCTTAAAGATGAACTTATTCGTACTACTATTATGGACATTGATGATAAGGTTAAAGATAATAGTGAAAAGCTAGACAAAATAGATGACAAGCTATTTATAATAATAAATAAAGATTAAATGAAAAAACTTTTAATACTGTTTGTTATGTTATGCGGATTGTTCTCTAGCGCACAATATACGGTAATACATGTTAACTCTTCGTGGAACACAAGACACAACGTAGATCTAAGCGGTCTTAAAAACGCTAAGGTTAAGTATATTCTTTTAGAAGATCAGACTCCTTCGTTTAAACAACAAGTAAAATCTGTACCAACTATTTTAGTTTTAGATAAAAACGGAAGAACTAAAGGTCAATGGAAAGGTGGGATAGCTTTAAAGCTAGATATAACAAAAGAAGATATTCAAGAGCATATTAATAAATTAATAGCTTTAGAAAATAAATAGGAATAAAAAAAAATGGGCACCATACCCAAAAGTTCCTGTAACCAAGAAGGGCCCTCGTAATGAGAGCCCTTTTTTTGTTATCCATCGCAACTAAGACACGATTCGTCCATTGCTTGTTCAGCAATATCTCCACGCAGCACTGACTCAGTCCGAGTATAGTATAGGGTTTTAATACCTTTTTTCCAAGCTTCAAAATGTACTTTATTTATCCACTTAGGTGTAGCAACACTAGGAAAAGCTAAGTTTAAACTTACACTTTGATCTATATACTGCTGTCGTATACCTGCTTGATTAATTAATTCTAATTGATTAATCTCTTTAAATGTTTTAAA
>Ga0209711_10002888_pt1 | contig 14878 bp, 18 predicted proteins | sample ArcticOcean_MG_C_7_FD_187441 | JGI IMG/M metagenome (GOLD analysis project Ga0209711, IMG submission 187441) | Marine microbial communities from western Arctic Ocean - ArcticOcean_MG_CB11_88 (SPAdes) (version 2) | ecosystem: Environmental > Aquatic > Marine > Oceanic | place: Arctic Ocean... | reverse complement strand
TACTAGGTATTCATTTTGGGTAATAGATACTAGGTATGGTATTTGATATAATATTATTACTTCATATATTGGTTAATACTTTTTCTAATTTTATCAAAGATTTCGTCAATATGTTTTTTCTCAGAAATAAAAGGTGGCGCTAAAACTAAAGCATCACCTGTTGCTTTAAGATTTACTCCATTTTCATAACAAGCCTTATAAACTTGAAAACCTGCTTTCCCCGGCTTATCTTTCTTTTTAATATCAACGCCACCTAACAATCCATAACCACGAATATTTTCTACACACTCTAAGTCTCTTAAAGAATGTAAAGCTTCCTGAAAATAAGGTGAAATTTCTTTTACTTTGCTAAATATATTTTCTTTTTCTAATATGTCCTGAACAGCTAAAGCCGCAGCAACAGCAGAGGGTATTCCTGAATAGGTGTAACCGTGGAACAACTCAATTGTTCCTTCTGGTGCAGAGTCTACAACAGTGTCATATATTCCATCTCTAATAGCTACAACCCCCATAGGAACAACTCCATTTGTTGTAGCTTTGGCCAAAGTCATAATATCTGGTGTAACATTAAATTCTTGAGCTGCAAAAGGAGACCCTGTCCTACCCCAGCCAGTTATAACTTCATCAAAGATTAAAAGGATACCATGTTTATTACAAATCTCTCTCAGTCTATTTAGATAACCTTTAGGCGGAACCAAAATTCCAGTTGATCCAGCAATTGGTTCTACAATACAAGCAGCTATTTCTCCTTCAAATTTATTTGCAATTAATTCTAGATCATCAGCTAATTCAACTCCTGTATCAGGTTGCCCTTTTATAAATTTATGTTCCGGCAAAAGAGTATGGCGCATATGCTGCACACCTGGCATTAAAACGCTAGCACACATCTCCTTATAATTATTAAAACCACCAACAGATAAACCACCTATATTCATTCCATGGTATCCTCTGTCACGACCCACAAATCTAAATCTTTTTTTGTTACCCTTGGCAGCATGATAAGCCATAGAAATTTTAATGGCAGAGTCAACTGCTGTCGATCCACAAATTGTATAAAAAATTTTATTTAAATCTCCAGGTGTATGTTTCGCAATCTTTGTTGCGAGTTCAAAAGATCCACCAAACCCTTGATTGAAAGGAAGAACAAAATCTAACTCTCTTAGTTGTTTGCCAACCGCTTCGGCAATTTCCTCTCTACCATGACCTAAGGGGTTGCAAAATAAACCGCAGCTAGCATCAATTAAAGTATTACCCTCGTGTGTTTTTAAGTACACACCTTTTGCGCTTGTAATTAACCTTGGACTTTTTTTAAAGTCGCGATTAGATGAAAATGGCATCCAATGTTCGTTTAAAGAGTTAGGTATATTTGTTCTATGAGTACTCATTTTAATTAATAAACTAACTGATTGTTTAAGTTATTCAATCCTTAATATATAAAGTTTTCTATCACTTGAATAGAGTAATTCTTATATTAATTAAGATAATGAAAAATTTAAAAAACTGGGATAAAAAAAATTGGTTATCTTCATCTAAGTACGTCTTAAGTGTAGTTAATTTTTTAGAAAAGAAAATTAAATTTAATAAGGAAATAAAAATTTTAGATATCGGGTGTGGACGTGGAAAAATTATTTCTACTTTTTCAAGAAAGTACCAGATGATTAACCTGCCTCTAGGCATCGATATTGTTGGGCACAAAGATGTTGCAGCAAAAATAAGGTTCACAAAAGCCAACGCTTTAAAGTATTTAAGCAAAACAAAAGAAAAATTTGACCTTATTTTATTCAAACAGTCTATCCATTTCTTTTCCTTTGCAGAAATTAAAAAAATATTAGAATTTTCAAAAATAAATCTTTACCCAAAAGGAAAAATTATAATTCTAGCATTACATCCAAAGCAAAATCACTGGCCTTTGTTTAAAGTCTTTAAGACAAAGCTTATACGAAGTTTAAAGAAAGATGAGAAGATATTAGATTTAATTAAATTAAATTTTAAAAAATATAAGATTAATTATTTTATTTTTAAAGTAAAAATAACTAAAGCTACATATCTTCAAATGATTAAAAATAAATTTACCTCATGTCTTTTAAATCTTTCATCTGAAGAATTAAAAAAAGGAATGAAAGAAATTAAAGAAAAATATAAAAAAAAATTAGAGTTTTACGATAAATTAATTTGTATTAGTTATAAAAAAAAATGATATCCTATCTTTCTCTTCTTTTAATATCCTTTTTAGCGGCTACAATTCTTCCATTATCAAGCGAGTTAGTCTTGGCCAGCTTATTGAATACAAATGAACACAATTCACTTGCTCTTATAGGAACAGCGAGTTTAGGAAATATTTTAGGTTCTATATTTAATTGGTTATTAGGTTTTTATTTACTTAAATGTATTAACAAAAAATGGTTTCCCTTTAAAGAAAATCAAATAAATGCAGCTTCTAAAAGGTTTCGAAAGCTAGGAGTTTGCTCATTATTATTTGCTTGGGTTCCAATCATTGGTGATCCACTTACTTTCATAGCAGGGATTCTAAAGGTAAATTTTTTATTATTCCTAGTTTTAGTCGCTATTGGAAAAATCAGCAGATATCTCTTTGTGTACGCTATAATGAGTTAAGCTAATCTTTCCAGAAAAAAATTCCACTACCAAAACCTAAAAAAATAGCTGAAGCTATCCAAGCATTTTCCTCATTTGAAAAAAAAATAAGAACCCCAAAAAGAGCAATTGATATACCTATAGTTTTTTTACTCATGTTTAATTTTGTGTGGTATTTTATATTATGCTATCACCTTCAATATTCAAATCTAACTTATAATGAATAAAAACCTTTGGATTATTACTGTAAGTCAAATATTTAGTTTCACACCAGCTCCTGTAAACGTTTTTTTAAGTGGAATTATCGGCAGCACATTAAGTCCAATAAAATCTCTTCAAACAGTTCCAACATCTTTAATGATAGTTGGTGTCGCTGTCTTTTCTTTTTTCGCAGCTAAAATTATGAATAGAATAGGAAGAAAAGCTGGATTTTTATACGCAGCTCTTTTTAGCACTCTTTCGGTTTTAATGGCAGCCTATGCTGTATGGGATAAAAATTTCTATTTATTTTGTCTTGCTTGTTTTTTTATAGGTAATGGAATGGCTTTTACTCATCAGTATCGTTTTGCAGCAGCTGAAAGTGTAAAAAGGTCTTTCATACCAAAAGCACTCTCAATTATAATGCTAGCTACAATTTTTTCTGCACTTCTCGGTCCTAATATCGCTAATTTTAGTAAAGACTTAATAAATGGACATTTATTTGTTGGATCTTATTTATCTTTAGCTGTTTTAACATTCACACCTGTTATATTTTTAAGTTTTTACAGTCCAAAAGCAGAGCCAACGAGAGACAAGGAATACAAAGGAAGAAGTTATTTTGAGCTCATTTTGCAACCTAGGTTTTTGCAAGCCGTCGCATCCGCTGCCTTTGCATATGCTGTTATGTCATTTTTGATGACCGCAACACCTATTAATATGCATATTACAGAAAATTATAGTTTAAATAAAACTGGCATTGTTATTCAATTACATATTGTAAGCATGTTCTTGCCATCTTTAATTACAGGATATTTGTTAAAAAAATTTGGGCACAGCATAATAATATATGCCGGTGTGTCATTTTATATTTTAACAATTTTATTAAGTTTTTTGCAGTCATCTTTCTTTAACTATTTATTCTCTCTAGTTTTTTTAGGAATAGGGTGGAATTTTTTATACTTATCGGGAACTGGTTTGCTTGTCTTGTCTTATAGAGAAGAAGAAAAATTTAAAGCTCAAGGATTTAACGATATCCTCGTTTTTTCAATACAAGCTTTAGCCAGTTTATCAGCAGGATATATTTTGAGTATGACAAGCTGGAAGACAATGAATTTAATTGCTGTTCCCTTTTTAATTTTAATTGTTTTTTCATCAATTAGAGCTGATTTATCTAAAGACAGTAAACTAATAAATTAGAATTTTTTAATTAGAAGATTTCAATATTTTTAAAATTTTATCGTGCAGTTTTCTATTAGAAGTAGCCAATATATTTCCACCTTGTATTGCAGATTTATTATTCCAAGTAGTAACTATTCCGCCGGCTTTTTCAATTATAGAAATAAGAGGTACTATGTCGAAAGGTTTGAGATTAGTTTCAATTACTGCTTCTACTTTTCCTTCTGCTAGTAAACAAAAGTTTAAAGCATCAAATGTTGCTGCGCCAAAATAAGCAACTGAAGAAATAATTTTTTTAATTTTTTTATTGTATTTTTTCTGAAATAATGATTCGTGCAAATGCCCTATAACCTTACATTTTCTTAAAATACTTTCTTTAGAAGTTTTTAAAATAGTTTTTTTACCATTAATTAAATAAGATTTTTTTTGATCATTTATATAAAATTTATTTAAAGCCGGGAAATTGGCAAGACCTAAAGTAGGTTGATTTTTATAAGTTAATCCAATTAAATTAGACCATGTTGGAGATCCAACCATAAACGCTTTCGTTCCATCAATAGGATCAATAAACCACTTATAGTTATTATCAGAATATTTTTCTAAGAATTCCTCACCTAAAATAGCATCTTGAGGAAACTGTTTGACGATAATATTTCTTATAAATTTCTCAAAAGCTTTGTCTAAATTTGTCACGGGATCAAATTTTTTTTTATTTTTTGATTTATTGTTAATTATAAGAGAAGATTTAAAACTTTTATTATAAAAATTATTAAGTTTATCAGGCAAATTTTTTAATAGTTTTAAAGGTTTATTATAGTTCATATTTTTTTATATCTTAATTAACTAATATATTTATCAGTTAATATAAATACAAAATTTAATTTTGTATGAATTTATTTATTTATTATTTGCCAATTCTTTCTTTCAGGATCAAATATTGAAATTTTAATTTTTGAATACCACTCTGATACATCGTTAATATCTTGTTTCGACAACATTTGTGCCACTACAGTCATTTGTGGGTGTTCTATCTTTCCTGATTTATAAGATTTAAGTCTCGCTACTAAATAATCTTTTTGCTGAGCAGTTATATTTGGAATAATCACTGAATTTCCCGCTCCTGTTACTTGCCAAACTTTAGTTTTTCTTGTTCCAATCCAAACCGTACCTTTATTTTTACTCACAGCCATATGCCTAGCATCTGGAGCTAAAGCAAAAAGTTCAATTTTAAAACCTGGAGGCATTTTAATTGCAGGCAAAATATTTTTTTTAATATTAGCCGCAAATTTAGTGTCTTGTGGAATCACCACACCCGCTAGGGTACCAGTTTTTTTAAAACCACTTAATTTTTTTATATTTCCCTATCGCCTGCAGCGAATGATGAAATTGAATAAAGTGTAAGTGTTAGGACAGAAACTATTAATGATAAAGTTTTTTCATTATTATTTCTCCTTATATTGTTTGTTAATAAACAATTTAACTACAGAGATCTAAAGATGAATAGAGACAATGTTTCCAGTAATCTTTACAATATAAAGATTAAAAATTAATTTCAATCTGTGGTTTTATTTTTTTTGACTGTAGTGTCAAGTAATTTAAAAATATTTATAGACCAATTAAGAAAATCAATCATTAGTTCTTCCGATGGTCTTATGTTCTTTATTTTAGCATCTGTCCCAGAGGCACCATCTGGATTTAACGCTACATAAACTCCTTTTGCATGTCCATCGTCAATAATTTTAGATATTGTTTTGTATGAGTATTCAGGAACTTTTTTTGCGATTTCTTCTTTATAAATTTCTTTACCTGTCTCGTTGGCATAAAATATCGCAAGAAAAATTTTAAATCTTTTTACGGTAGAAAAAACCCATTTTAATTGTTCACTTTTTGATTGGTTGTTATAAATTTCATGAAATGCTAACGAGACAGCATTTCCTAGCGTTTTAAAATTTTCTTTATTTAATTTAAAAGGAAGCGTGTTCAAATTAAGTTGAGAATATATTCTATCCTCTCTTTCTTTTTGTTTGTCCATATTGTGAATATTTAACAACAAAAATTTGGTATTATCTAGTAGTTTTTGACTGTTAAAACCCAGAACTAACTACTACTTTTTTTAACTATATTTAAAGCAAAGGCTACCGTAGGGCCAATTCCTAGTGCATAAAGTAAGGTTCCAAGGCCGACAGTTCCTCCTAATAGCCACCCACAGGATACTACAATAATTTCAATAGCACCTCTGATTAGTGCGATAGAAAAACCTGTTTTCTTTTGCAAACCTGTCATCAATCCATCTCTAGGTCCTGGACCTAACCTTGCTATTAAATATATACCACTTCCTAAACCAACCATTAACACTGAAATAAAACATAATAAAAATTGGTTAATCCATAGTTCTGGTGCTTCAAAAAAAAATATTGTCAGATCGATCATAATTGCAATTATAATAAAATTTAATATCGTACCCATTCCTATTTTTTCATCTAAAAAAAACCAAAACAATAAAACTATTAAACTTATTAGAAAAGCCCACGTACCTATCGTCAAACCTAGATTTAGAGCAAGACCTTGATGTAAGACATTCCAAGGTGACGCTCCAATAGTTGAAACAATTAAGAGACCCTCACCAAAACCAAATATTATTAAACCAAAGCATAATAGGAAAAGAGTTTTCAAAGAAGGTTTAAGATTTGTTGGTGATTTTGAGCTCCAAGATAACCTTGGAATTTTTTTTATTTGCAAAAACATTGACCTGCATATCAAATGTACAAAGTATACACAATCAACATATTAATCTATATTATATATCTATATGCAAACAAAAAATTTTTTTGAATTCAATTTTGAAAGTCTTAAATATTTTCTAATTAAAGATGTGGGAATTGAAGAAAAAAAAGTTTCTATGCGTAGAAAACAGATTTGGCAATCTGTCTATCAAAAAGGTTCTTTTGAAATTAATAATTTGACTACTTTCCCATTGGAATTAAGAGATAAACTAAATAGCTTAATAAGTTTACGAAAGCCAAAAATTGCCAACACACAAATTTCAAATGACGGAACTATAAAATGGTTGATTAAACTTTTCGACGGTAATGAAGTCGAGTGTGTTTACATTCCAGAAAAAACTAGAGCAACTCTTTGTATTTCTTCACAAGTAGGTTGTACTTTAAATTGTAGATTTTGTCATACAGGAACACAAAGGTTAGTAAAAAATTTAAGTTTTGCAGAAATAATAAACCAAGTAATGATTGCAAAAGAACAAATTAATGATTGGGGTGACCAAAAAAAAATAACTAATATTGTACTTATGGGTATGGGTGAACCTTTTTACAATTATGATAACGTTAAAATTGCGGTTGAGATATTAAAAGAAAGAGAAGGTTTAAATTATGGTTCAAAAAAAATAACAGTTTCAACTGCAGGTATTGCAAATAAAATACCAGAAGCAGCAAATGAAATAGGAACTTATTTAGCTTTATCTCTTCACGCTCCAACAGATGATATTAGAGAAATGATTATGCCTATAAATAAAAAGTTTAAAATTAAAGAGCTAATTGCCCAGTGTAAATATTATAGCTCAGTTGTTAAAGAAAAAATAACTTTAGAATATGTAATGCTGAGAGGCATCAATGACAGTACGGAGTGCGCCAGACAGTTAGTGAAATTAATGGCTCAATTTCCTTGTAAGGTAAATCTCATCGAGTTTAATCCCTGGCCAGGAGTTCAATATCTACCAACCGAAAGAAGTGAAATGGAAAAGTTTGGCAAAATTATTCAAGAGGCTGGTTACGTGGCAACAATTCGAAGATCACGAGGGCAAGATATTTTAGGTGCTTGCGGTCAACTAAGAACTAAAAGTCAAAAAATTAAACAACAATAAAAAGATAAGCTCTTTTTTTTACATGAGGTGGGTGATAATAGTTCTAAAATGAATACAAAGAAATTTGCAGAATACATAAAAAATCTTAATTTAAAACAGGTTCACACTGGAAGTATATGGACAGAAGGACCTTGTTATCTAGAAAAATTAAATAAAGTAGTATGGAGTGACATTCCAAACAACAGAATGCTAAGTTTTGATTTTAACAAAGTTGAAATTTTTAGGTCCCCTTCAAATTTTTCAAATGGAAACACAACTGACAATCAAGGCAACCTAATAACTTGTGAACATGGAGCAAGAAGAGTCACTACTACAGATCAAAATGGCGTCATCACTTTAATTGCAGATGAATACAATGGAAAAAGGTTGAATTCACCAAATGATGTTTGCGTTCATTCAAACGGAACCATTTTTTTTACCGATCCACCTTATGGAATTATTAACCCTAAAAGAGTGGAAGGATTCCCAGGGAAAATGATGTACGGGGGATGTAATGTTTTCAAATATGATCCTAAAAAAAAATCATTAGGAGCTTTAGTTACAGATATGGAAAAACCTAACGGTATAGCGCTATCTCTTGACGAGTCTCATTTGTTTATTTCAAATACTGGAGATACTAAATACATAAGGCGATATGAAATCGACAAAAGTTTAAAAATATCTAAACCAATTAAGTTTATAAAATCGGACCCAGAACATGTGCTTGATGGCTTCAGATTTGATGTAGATAATAATCTTTGGACTAGTTGTGGAAAAGGAGTTGCATGTTATGCTAATTCTGGTGAACAAATCGGATATATTAAAATCCCAGAAATAGTATCTAATGTTGATTTTGGTGGTCCAGAAGGAAATAAATTATTTATTACTGCAAGCACTTCTTTTTATGTAGTTAATTTAAATATTAAAGGTGCAAAATTTAAATAAAAGATATGAATAAAAAAGTTTTAGTAACAGGTGCTTCTGGTCACTTAGGTGGAATGCTTTTTAATTCTTTAGCAAAGATTGGGTATAAAAATCTTGTAGGCACAGATTTAAGAAGAAAAAATATAAAAAAAAATCAAATATTTATATTAGCCAATCTTAAAAATTTTAAAACAATAGTAAAAATGACAAAAGGCGTACATGCCATTGTTCATTTTGGGGCTATTCCTATAGAGGACACACAACAAAACATTTTACACAATAATATCATAGGTACTTACAATCTCTTTGAGGCAGCAAGAATTAATAAAGTAAAAAGAATAATTTTTGCTAGCTCAAACCATGCTATCGGTTTTCACAGAAGAACAGCAAAGTTGAACGAATTCTCAAATCAAAGACCAGATAGTCATTATGGCTTAAGCAAAGCTTTTGGAGAAGAGTTATCTAGATTTTACGCTGATAAATTTAATATTAAATCCATATGTATTAGAATCGGATCGTGTTTGAGAGTTCCGGAAGATAGAAGACATATATCAACTTGGATTAGTTACAGCGACCTTACCCAATTAGTTGATATTGGAATTAAACACAAAGCCATTCACCATGAAATCGTATACGGAGCATCCAAAAATAAAAAATCATGGTGGAACAATTCACGTGCCAAACAACTCGGCTACAGGCCCGCAGATAGTGCGGATAGATTTAATTCTCATTTATTAACTAAAAATGAGTACAAAGACAAAATGGCTTTACTTTTTCAGGGCGGTGTTTTTACCTCGGCTAATTTTAAAGGTGATATCAAAAGTATCAAATAAAGTTAACTCATTACTATATCCGCTATGTTCTTTAAAAAACTCCTGCTAGAAATCAAAGATGTAACGATACCGTTATATAAAATTTTAATTCCTTTCGTTTTTATTATTAAGTTATTAGAAGTCACAGGTATAGTAGATCTAATTGCTAAAATATTTGCCCCTTTAATGGGATTGATTGGTTTACCATCCGAGCTGGGTATTATTTGGGTCACAGCAATAGTGATTAATATTTATGCAGCTTTAATCTTGTTTATAAATATTCTACCAGGGTTAGATGTAAGTGTTGCTGAAATTACAATTTTAACTGTCGCTATGTTGTTCGCTCATAATCTTTTAGTAGAATCAGCGATCTCAAGATCGGCTGGTGTTTCTTTTGTATTTACCTGTCTCTATAGGCTGGTCTCAGCTTTTTTGGTTTGTTGGATTTTAAATTTAATTTATAGTAAGCTTAATTATCTACAAGAACCATTTATAACTTCTTTTACATTAGAGGCACCACAACCTGGTTTGTGGCTTTGGCTAAAAGATCAAATACTTTATTTATTTTACGTTTTTATTATTGTGGTGGTGCTTGTTACAATATTAGAATTTCTTAAAGCTATAGGCATAGAAAGTTTTTTAAAAAAAATATTAGCACCACCATTAAGATTTTTTGGTATCAGCGAGTCATCGATGAATATTATTATTGTAGGTATGACTATTGGACTGCAATTTGGAGGGGGAATTTTAATTAAGGAAGTTAATTCTGCAAAGATTGACAGACAGAGTGTTTTTCTCTCAATTTTAATGATCAATCTTATTCACGCTATTATTGAAGACACTTTATTAATGTTAGCTGTTGGCGGACATTTTTCAGGAGTTATTCTCGCAAGAATTGTCTTTGGCTTATTAATCTCTTTAGTGATGTTTAAAATCTATCAAATTTTTAATTTATTTTTTGAAAAATATGTTTTTAATGAAAAACTTAAAAAATTATCAAATCTAGAAAAAGAATAAAATTATTTATCTTCTTCATCTTCTGTTGTATCTAAATCTAGATCTTCGTTATCGTCCAAATCCTCTTCGTCTTCGTCTTCAAAATCTTCATCTTCATTAGTGTTATTCAATGTTGCGAATTCAACCTTTTCTTTTTTAATCCATTTTTCAGCTGATTTTGGAATTTCTTCTTCTTCTTCCCAAGCTTCAATATCAGATATTTCTAAATCTAGTGCCTCAGACGCTGAGTCTAAATCAAGCTGTAATTCTTCTAGTAATTCTAAAAATTCTTTATATGTCATGTGATCTCACTATCTGCCGTTTACACTAATTTATTTATTTTGCTAAGTAAAAAAAACGATATTTACAAATTTTTATTCGGATAAAAATAGAAGATTTTGAGTGTTTTTATGTAAAATTGCTATCAAGTCTTGATAATTCTTTGAGTAATTCTATCTAAAATTATTGCCAATATAACAATTGCAGTTCCACCAACAACAGCTGAACCAATATCTAATCTTCCTAATGCCACATAAACCGTTAAGCCTAACCCACCAGCTCCTATTAGCGCTGCTATAACAACCATTGATAGAGCCAACATTAGTGTTTGGTTAATGCCTGCCATTATTGTCTTAAAAGCTAAAGGCATTTCAATCTTTATTAAAATTAATAGTTTAGTTAATCCTAAACTTGATCCAGCTTCTTTAAATCCTTTTCCTACTTGTCTAATACCAAGATTCGTAAGTCGTATAATAGGAGGTAATGCAAAAATAATTGTAGCTATCACACCAGGTGTTAGGCCTATTCCAAAAAGCATAACCACAGGAATTAAATACACAAAGCTCGGGATAGTTTGCATAATATCTAGTATTGGCCTCAGTATTATTTCAAATATTTTACTTCTAGAAGAAAGAATTCCTAAAGGTATTCCTATGATTATACAAAAAATAACAGCAGTAAAAATCATCGCAAGTGTTGTCATGCTTTCAGACCAGAGATCAACAAGATCGATAAAAATTAACCCAATTACTGTAAGACATGTAAATTTTAAACCATTCGTTCTGTAAGCAAAAAAAACAAATATTAAGACAGCAACTGGAAATGGAATTAAATTAAACAAAGAATCTAAACTATTCAAAACTGTGTCAATGGGAGCGGAAAGCTTTTTAAAGAGTGGTCGTTGCATAAACAACCACTCTTTAATATTTTTTTCAATCCATTCTGCTATAGGTATATAAATCTCATAATCAGAAGGTGCTAATTTTAAGCTCACTGTTCTGATTTACTTACTTATTTTATCCAACTATCGAATGTGCTTTGATTAGCTTTTATCCAAGCATTAGCATGTTTCTTAATTGCTTTTTCTGATTTCTCACCCGCATTCATTTTCATGTTCTGCGCAGCTATATCCGCTAATGGAATAGATGCTTTTTTTAACATCTTTTCAACTTTAGGATTAGCTTTTAAGAAATCAGTGTTGGCTGCAGCACGAATATCATCAGCACCAAAACCCATATTAATTTTAGATTTTGTTGCATTAGGTACTTTAACTGATTTAGTTTCACTGTAAGGAACTTCTATCCAAACAACATCTTTACCTAGTTCTAGAGCGCCAACCGTCCAATTAGGAGTCCATGTATAAAACAAAATAGACTTTCCGTTTTTATATTTAGCGATCGCATCAGCCATAGAAGCTGAATAATCTGCTTGTACTGGATTAATAAAGTCGCCTAAGCCAAGTTCAGCAAATTGTTTAGTAATTACTTTTTCACATCCCCAACCTGGAGGGCAAGCAACCATGTCTGCTTTTCCGTCACCATTTGAGTCAAATTGCTTAGCATGTTTTTTGATGTCCATTATGCTTTTGATACCAAGTTTATCAGCAGTTTTTTTGTCTACTAAATAGCCTTGCAATCCACCTTTTGCCATTACATTGCCAACTGCTTTAACTTTGCCCTTAGCTTCTTTGATGTAATTATCATGAGTACTGAACCAGCCATTAACCCATAAATCCAGGTCCCCTGCAGCTGCCGCTAGGTAAAAAACAGACGGTTTCATAGCTTTTGGCTCAGCCACTGTATAGCCCATTTTTTCTAATGCTTGCTTGTAGACTTCAGCTTGAAAATAGCCTGTGTCCCAGTCAGCTTTAGCCATCTTGATCTCAGCCGCATTGGACACGCTACTAATAGTAAGTGTTAACAAAACTAACACTAAATTTTTAAAATAATTCATATTTTGTATCCTTTTTTTGAATTTTCTGAGAATTTTAGTAACACGTATCATGAAAGATTGTAACCGCTATACAACTAAAAAGTGAGTAATGTCTTATATAGGGTGTATTTAATTTTCTTAATCTTATATTTCAAAAAAAAGTCGATAAAATATTTCAAAAAATTAAAAAATATATTTAACAGTTAGATAAATAAGTAAGCCCATTGCAATTCCAGTTAATAAATAAAGGTAAGTTTCTTTCATTTAATATAAAATTTTAAATTAGTAGGTAGCTCTTCCTCCGCTTAAGTCAAATACAGCTCCTGTCGTATAGGAGTTTTCTTCGCTTACCAACCAAGTAACCAGTGAAGCAAGTTCTTCAACAAGAATAAATCGATTTCGTGGAATCTTAGACAACATGTAATCAATATGTTCTTTTGTCATTTGATCAAAAATTCTAGTTTTTGCCGCAGCTGGCGTAACTGTATTCACTGCAATATTTTTATTAGCCAATTCTTTCCCTAAAGATTTTGTCAAACCAATTACACCAGCTTTAGATGTGGAATATGCAGATGCATTTGGATTCCCTTCTTTGCCAGCAATAGAGGCAATATTTACAATACGACCATAATTATTTTTAATCATATGAGGCGTAATAGCTTTCAAGCAATAGAAAACAGCATTAAGGTTTAACTCTAAAACTTTTTTCCATTCTTCTATAGGGTAATCCCAAACAGTAGTATTTTTACCTGCTATACCGGCATTATTTATAAAAATATCTATTTTTTTATCCTTAGTCACTTTTTCAACCTCAGTCGAAACTTGGTCGAAATTTGTAACATCAACAATTGTTGAATCTAATTTTGAACTATTTAATTTTTTTGTTGCATCTTGTACTGCAGATTTATCTAAATCCCAAATAATTACATTTGCACCAGATTCAAGAAATCTCTCAGTCATTGCCAAACCAAATCCTTGAGCACCACCTGTTATGATAGCTGTTCTATTATTTAAACAAATTTTATTCATAAAGTCTTAAATTATAAACATAGTAAAAATAATCAAGCTATTTTGTCTATAAAACATCTAGTTTTATTCAATAATTATCGCTAAGAATTAAACTTAAAAATAAAAAACTCTTTTTGTAACTAGTAGTGCTTAGATGCAACAATAGAATATAATTACTTATGGATAATACAATTTTTCTTTTGGTTCTATTTTCTGCAGTATTGCATGCTATTTGGAATAGTATGGCTAGCAAATACAAAGATAAAAATGTATCTATTCCAGCTATAGTTTATGGACACGTTCCAGCTTGTATAGTAGCTGTTATTATTTTACCCATGCCAAGTGTGGAAAGTTTTCCATATATAATTTTGAGTGCTTTTATTCACCAAGGTTATCAAAACTTCTTATTAACTGCATATCAAACAGGAAAATTTACCACAGTGTATCCTGTAGCAAGAGGATTTGGACCACTTGTTGCCACAGTTATTTCAATTGTCTTTTTAGGTGTATATTTAAAAATTTTTACTCTTTTATCAATTTTACTTATTTCAACTGGAGTGATTTTTATTGGTCTTTTTAGTAGGTCCGTACTTAAGAACTATAAAATACTCTACACCTCATTAGCCACAGGTGTATTTATAGGAATATATTCAGTTGTTGATGGCTATGGAGCAAGGTTAAGCATGTCAGCTATTAGCTACATGAGTTGGGTTTTTATTTTTAGTGCTTTGTTTTTTCCAGTAGTTTTAAAGTTTAGAAAACAAAAAAATATTTTAAGAAAGACTTTAACCGAAGGAAAATTTGTCTTCTGGATTGGAGGATTTTTTTCGTATGTAGCTTACGTTATTACAGTTTGGGCCTTTACAAAAGCCCCAATCCCAATGGTTAGTGCCTTAAGAGAATCTAGTATTATATTTGCAATATTTATTGGTTATTTTTATTTAAAAGAAAAAATTAGTTTATATAAAATTGTTTCAATCTTATTAATTTTTGCAGGTGTTATAGGACTAAAGTTACTCTAAATCAGCTTGCTTATTTTTGTTTTAAAATTTGCTTTGATAGAGTAGTTTTTAAAATCCAAGATCTAGGAATTGAATCTAAGCCT
>Ga0209711_10002883_pt1 | contig 14887 bp, 17 predicted proteins | sample ArcticOcean_MG_C_7_FD_187441 | JGI IMG/M metagenome (GOLD analysis project Ga0209711, IMG submission 187441) | Marine microbial communities from western Arctic Ocean - ArcticOcean_MG_CB11_88 (SPAdes) (version 2) | ecosystem: Environmental > Aquatic > Marine > Oceanic | place: Arctic Ocean... | reverse complement strand
AAACTCAAGGTCAAGGCAATCCCAAAATTATAAATCAACTGCTTAAGGAAAAATTAAAAAAATGATTAGTGATATATTTAGAAAAATAAAAGGTACTTTCTCAACAGATTTATCTATTGATTTAGGGACGGCAAATACACTTATATATGTGAAAGGTCGGGGTATCGTGTTAGATGAACCTTCTGTGGTTGTAGTTAGAGACGAGCGTAGTGCGAATGGAAGGAAAATTGAAGCAGTTGGGATAGAGGCAAAAAAAATGTTAGGTAGAACTCCAGTTGGATTACAAGCTATAAGACCAATGAAAGATGGTGTGATTTCAGATTTTATGGTCTGCGAAAAAATGCTTCAACATTTTATTAGAAAAGTTCATGATAGTAAATTTTTTAGACCAAGCCCCAGAGTCTTGGTGTGTGTCCCATGTGGTGCAACACAGGTTGAAAGGAGAGCAATTAAAGAATCAGCCTCCGGTGCAGGCGCAAGAATAGTACATTTAATAGATGAACCAATGGCAGCGGCTATAGGGGCTGGAATGCCTATAGATGAAGCTAGAGGGTATATGGTCCTTGATATTGGAGGAGGAACATCTGAGGTAGCTACAATTTCACTAAATGGAATAGTTTATGCGTCATCCACTAGAATTGGTGGCGATACATTTGATGACCAGATTATCGCATATGTGAGAAGGAATTATGGGTGCGTTATAGGTTATCCGACTGCAGAAAAAATAAAACATACGGTTGGATGTGCATATCCTAGTAGTGACTTACTTGAAATAGAAGTAAAAGGAACAAATCTATCTGCTGGTGTACCGCAATCATTTACTGTTAATAGTAATGAAATACTGGAAGCCCTTCAGGATTCACTCCAAGGTATTATTGGTGCAGTTAAAACTGCACTTGAACAAACGCCTCCTGAGCTAGGCGCTGATATACATGAGCGCGGAATGGTTCTAACAGGTGGCGGGGCGCTCTTAAGAGACTTAGATAAACTCATTACGGAAGAAACAGGCATGTATGTTATCGTGGCTGAAGACCCAATGAGTTGCGTAGCAAGGGGTGGCGGAAAAGTATTGGAAATTATTGACAAAGAAGGAATTGAATTTCTATCCGTTGACTAATAATGGAACGCTTTTATAAAAAAAGTACTGCAGATTTTTATACCCTAATATTTTTATTGTTTCTATCTGTTGGCACTATAGTTCTAGATTATAAATATAATCAAATTACATATATTAGGTCGGTTATCAATGACTTAATTGTTTATCCGATCGACAGAATATCAAACTTACCTAGATTATTTATAAATCAGTTAATTGCAGAATCAAGTAATATAAAAGATTTGGAGCTTGAGTTAAAAATTCTAGAAAAAGAAAATATGTATTTAAAGATACAAGTGCAGGAATTAAATTCATTGAAAGATGAAAATACAAGATTGAGAAAAATTTCTAAAGCATCAATCATAACATCCAAAAAACAAACTATAGTCAAAGTTATCAGCAATACCGCAAGTCCAAACAAAAGAGTTGTCTCTATTGATAAAGGTGAAAAATATGGAGTTTATATAGGTCAAAATGTTATTGGTGTTGATGGCTTAGTGGGGCAAGTAATAGAAACAGCATTTGTTTCGTCAAAAGTTATTCTAATAACTGAGTCCACTCATACTGTTCCGGCAGTTGTCGACAGAACTGGCGATAATATTTTAGTAACTGGCCATGCAGATGATGGAAAACTAATCGTTCCATATGCTCAAATGGGGGTAGATATAGTTATTGGTGATGTTATCTCTACGTCTGGTCTTGCAAATAGATTTAAAGCTAAAATACCAATTGGAATAGTTGTTAAAAAAACCAGCAATCGAGACAAAGAATTTAGTGATATTGAAATTAAGCCTTTTGAAAAAGTTGGTCAAATGTCAGAATTAATATTAATCTGGGACTATAAGCCAAAGGATAAAGTTAATGAATAATTTTATAGTTATAACACTATCGTTACTGTTATCCATTATCTTGACAATTACAACATTTCCACTTGGATATTTTGCTCCTGACTGGATACATTTATTTTTGATATATTGGATATTAGCTACCCCGGGATCAATTGGATTATTTACCGTATGGATGATTGGGCTTCTAGTAGATGTAGTTCTTGGTTCCACACTAGGGGTTAATGCATTAGTATATAGTTTAATTGCCTACCTTGTCTTTAAATCATATATGGCAATACGTTATTTAACTGTTTTACAACAAGGAATTCTTATTCTTTTACTCTTACTTGCTAAGTGTACGCTGATTTTATGGATTGATGACATGATGGGTACTTCTAATTACACTACCTCTATATACTGGACACCTTTAATTAGCGCATTAGCTTGGCCTTTGGTTTATTATTTTTTAAGAAATCTTAGAAGAAAATACAATGTTACTTAATGAATATACTTTCTAATCTACATGATAAAGAATTATCTGATTTTTTAGATAAGACCCTTAATAATTATTACGATAAAGTTATAACTGAAAACCTTTCTATTAATCTTAATAAAGACAACATTGAGCTGATTAACGCAAACTATAAGGAAGCTGTTTCCATTTCGGTAGATTTTCTCGATGAAGCAATTAATAATAAAATAAAATTAAGACTCTCTGGAAAGAAAGATATATTTGGCAAATTATTTCCAATAAAAAACTCTACACTACTAGATTGCACTGCTGGATATGGAAGAGATAGTTACGTTTTAAGGTTAATGGGTTTTAATGTCACAATGATAGAAAATAGTCCTGTCATGTCATTATTATTAAATGATGCATTGAAAAAACTAAAGTTATTAAACTTTACGATGTATCATGGAAATTCTTATGACTATTTAAGCCATTCTAAAAAATATTATGACTATATCTATATAGATTTTATGTTTAATAAACTTAAAAAAAATTCTCTATCATCTAAAAATGATGAAACTTTAAAGCTAATATCATTTCAGGAGAATAATAAAAATAACCTTATCAGGCTTGCTATAAAAAAATCAAATAGCCGAGTAGTAGTTAAAGAACCTAAACATTCATTGAGTAATATACTAAAACCAGAATATACTATAAAAACAAAACTTTTAAATTTCAATATATATAAGGGTGGTAATGGATAAACTTAATAATATAATGCAATGTATATATCTGGAGAGTAAAAATAAGAATATTATTTTATATGAAAAATCCGATAGTCATATACATAAATCTTTGAAATTTTTAAATATAACTTACCAATATTTGTCTCAGTTAGATGGGTTATCAAAGCTTAATCCTGATAATGTATTACTGTTATTGTCGATTAATGACAACATGATTAACCATGATGATTTCTATAGGGAGGTTGGAAGCATAATGTTAAAATATCCAGATAATTTTATTATAATTAATGAAATTAATAAAATAGACTACTTAGATAATCTATTACATAAATCTCTAATGTCATTAGGTTTCAAATTAAGCTCACAAATCAATCATGATGATATCTTTTTGCTCTTTTATACTTATAATATAGGTAATTATAAAAATTCACCGGACTGGTTGAACAGCGAAAATTGGGCAAACCCGGAATTATGGGAGAAATGAACATGGAAGATTTAATAAAAAAAATACTTAAGGAGCAAATTCAGGATTCTTTGGTTACGGTAGAAGGAGGAGAATCCAAATATACAGTTCGAGTTGTTAGCGATATATTTAAAGGTAAAACTATAATCGATCGACATAAGGTTATATATTCAGCTTTAGATAGTTATATTAAATCAGGTGAAATACATGCATTAACTATCAAATCATTGACAATTGATGAGAGTAATAAAGCCTAACCAAAAACTTTTTAATAAATCAAAGATTATCCATGTAGACATGGATTCCTTCTATGCTTCAGTTGAGATCAAAGAAAGACCTGAATTAAAATTTAAGCCAGTTGCAGTTGCAGGTAGCTCTGAAAATAGAGGTGTTGTCACCACATGCAACTACATAGCTAGAAAATTTGGTATACGCTCAGCAATGCCTTCTGTGACTGCAAAAAGGCTATGTCCTGAGATAATTTTTTTACCTGTAAATATGGAAAAATATAGAGCTATCTCTAAAGAAACACATAAAATTTATAAATGTTACACAAAAATTATTGAACCAATATCACTTGACGAGGCCTATCTAGACGTTACCGACTCTGAATATTGTCAAGGCGACCCAGAAGAAATGGCACGACAAATAAGACAAAAGATTTTTGAAGATTTAGGGATTACTGCTTCAGCCGGGATTTCTTCTAATAAATTTTTAGCAAAAATTGCTAGTGACTGGAATAAGCCTAATGGTCAATTTTCTATCCCTGATAAAGATATTCAAAACTTTATATTAAAAGTAAATATTAGGAAAATATATGGGGTAGGAGAAAAAACTGAAATTGTATTAAATAAACATAGGATTCAGACATGTAGTGATTTACAAAAATTGAGCAAAGAAAGCCTTATAAAATTACTAGGTAAATATGGCTGTACATTATATTCATTATCAAGAGGTATAGATAACAGATTAGTTGAAGATGATAAGATTAGTAAAAGTTTAAGTGTAGAAGACACTTATGTGAAAGATTTAACTAACTATGATCAGGCTGCTAATGAGTTAAATAAGTTATACTTAGAACTTAAAAAAAGACTTGGTAAAGAAATACATAAAGATAGACTTATCAAATCATGTTTCATCAAGGTAAAGTTCAATGATTTTAAATTAATCACTATGCAGACATCAAATCAAAAAACTGACCATCTTGTTTATTTAAACCTTTTAGAGAAAACTCTTTTAACTAATAAGAAATCAATACGGCTTTTAGGTATAGGGGTGCAGTTTGATAATCGCCCACTTAATCAACTAAATCTTGATATCTCATAAATTATACTAGTAATAATGTTAATTTTTTCTTATGATGGTTGAATACTGAATTTTGGGGGACATATGAAATTCGAAACGATTGCAATCCACGGAGGATACTCTCCGGAAGCTACAACAAACGCAGTGGCTGTACCTATATATCAAACAGCATCTTACTCGTTTAGAGACTCACAACATGGGGCTGATTTATTTGACCTCAAAGAAGCTGGAAATATTTATACTAGAATAATGAACCCTACCTCTGATGTTCTTGAAAAACGTGTGGCAGCAATGGAAGGTGGTATAGGAGCACTAGCTCTAGCATCTGGTTCTGCTGCAACAACATATGCAATCATGACAATCTGTGAAGCTGGAGATAATATTGTTAGTACAAGCACTTTATATGGCGGAACATATACTTTATTTGCTCATCAGTTACCTCGTTTTGGAGTAGATGTTAGATTTGGAGCGCATGATAAAATTGATGATATGGAAAAGTTAATTGACTCAAAAACAAAAGCTATATTTTGTGAATCAATAGGTAATCCAGCTGCAAATGTTGTGGATGTTCCAAAAATGGCTAAAATGGCACATAAGCATGGCATACCATTAATTGTAGATAATACTGTTCCTTCTCCATATTTGTTTAGACCTATCGAGCATGGTGCGGACATTGTTGTTCATTCTCTTACAAAATACATGGGTGGACATGGTACGACAATAGGTGGAATTATAGTTGACTCAGGAAAATTTCCCTGGGCTAAACACAAAAAAAGATTTAGTAGACTAAATACACCGGATCCATCTTATCATGGTGTGGTGTACACAGAAGCGCTAGGAGACTCAGCTTTTATAGGAGCAGCAAGAGTTGTTCCATTAAGAAATATGGGTGCGTGTATATCACCATTCAATAGTTTTTTAATACTTCAAGGTATTGAAAGTTTAGCAGTGAGAATGGATAGACATTGCGAGAATGCAGTCAAGGTTGCAAACTTTCTAATGAAACATCCTGATGTAACTTGGGTAAATTACCCTGGTATTGCAAGTAGCCCAGACTATGAATTAGTTAAAAAACTAATGGGCGGCAAGGCATCTAGTGTTTTAAGTTTTGGAATTAAAGGCGGAAAAAGTAATGGGTCTAAATTTATAGACAATCTAGATCTTATTGTTAGGTTAGTAAATATTGGTGATGCAAAATCTTTAGCGTGTCATCCTGCATCTACTACGCATAGACAATTATCACCTGAAGAACTTAAAGAAGCTGGAGTGCCTGAAGACTTAGTGAGACTATCTATCGGTATAGAAAATTCCGAAGATATTATCAATGATATTAGTCAAGCTCTTGATGGTGTATTTGGAAAAACTAAAAATAAAAAATAATTTATTTATTTTTTAATATAGATTTCATTGCCTAGCTCTTTAAATTCTTTGGATTTTTCGTCCATTCCGAAGTCAACAGCTACTTTTATATTCTCTATGCCTTTATTGTTAGCATAGTCTCTAATATCTTGGGTTATTTTCATTGAACAGAAATGTGGTCCACACATTGAACAAAAATGAGCAACTTTTGCGCTTTCTTGAGGTAAAGTTTCATCATGAAATTCTTTAGATTTATAAGGGTCTAGTCCTAGATTAAATTGATCTTCCCATCTAAATTCAAACCTAGCCTTAGATAGGGCATCATCGCGATACTGAGCAGATGGGTGTTGGTTGGCTAAGTCAGCAGCATGTGCGGCAATCTTATATGCAATTAAACCGTCCTTCACATCATCTTTATTTGGCAATCCCAAATGTTCTTTTGGAGTGACATAACACAATAGAGCTGTTCCATATGAACCAATATTGGCAGCGCCAATAGCTGATGTAATATGGTCATATCCAGGAGCAATATCAGTTACAAGAGGACCTAATGTGTAAAAAGGTGCTTCATTACATAATTCTTCTTCTAAGACAACATTTTCCTTAATCATGTGAAGGGGGATATGTCCAGGTCCCTCTATCATCACCTGTACGTCATGCTTCCAAGCTTTTTTAGTTAATTCACCGAGTGTCTTTAATTCAGAGAACTGTGCATCATCATTAGCGTCAGCTATGCTTCCAGGTCTCAAACCATCTCCTAAAGAAAAAGAGACATCGTATTTTTTCATAATTTCACAGATATCATCATAATTTGTATACAAGAAATTTTCTTTATGATGAGTTAGGCACCACTTAGAAATAATCGACCCACCTCTAGAAACAATACCTGTTAATCTATTCATAGTTTTTGGTATGTAACTCAAAAGTACGCCAGCATGAATAGTAAAGTAGTCAACACCTTGCTCAGCTTGCTGAATCAATATTTCTCTAAAAATGTCATAACTTAAATCTTCTGGTTTTCCATTAACCTTTTCTAAAGCTTCATATATAGGAACTGTTCCTATAGGGACAGGAGAGTTTCTAATGATCTGCTCTCTAGTTTCATATAAATTTTTCCCAGTAGATAAATCCATTACTGTATCTGCTCCCCATCTAACGGACCATAATAACTTATCAAGCTCTTCACTAATATCAGACTTTACTGGAGAATTACCAATATTAGCATTTACTTTAGTTAAAAAATTTTTCCCGATAATCATTGGTTCTATTTCTGGGTGATTAATATTACATGGTATAATCGCTCTTCCTTCGGCAACTTCTTTTCTAACAAACTCTGGAGTGATTTTATTATTATGATTAGCAATATTTCTAAAGATATTTTCTCTAATAGATACATATTCCATTTCTGAAGTAATAATCCCTTTTTTTGCATAATGCATTTGAGTGATGTTTCTGTTTTTAGCTTTTCTAGCAATCTTGGTTATTTCATACTGAGCATTATCAAAACTCTTTTTTAAATTGTCCAGATAACTTCTTTCGTACTGGATACTATCATCTCTATTAGCAATCCATGGCGACCTTGTTTTTTTGAGTCCCAAAGATACGTCAATTTTATATTCTGGGTCAGTATAAGGACCCGTTGTATCATAGACGTATATTGGCCCATTAATTTGAGTAGTATCGTTAAGCTTTGTAGGTGTTTGCTTAATCATTCTTGAGGGAACACGAATATCTGGAGTAGAGCCACCTATATAGTGTTTTTCTGAAGCAGGAAAATTATTTGAGTATTCGTTTATATCAATTTTTTTATCATTCATATGATTGACCAGCTTATGTTAATTGCTTAGCTTTTGACTTATAATGTAACAATACTAAACTTACCAATGAAATGAAAGTAGATAATACCGATACAATAAATATGGTAGAAAATCATATCAGGTCTCTGAATGTTATTGATAATAATGTCTTGAATGTTCTTAAATTAATCCCTAGAAAATTATTTACTCCTAAAGCTTATATAAATTTTTCACATGTAGATATAAATATCCCTATTGGTAATAATCAACATATGCTGATGCCATCTATTGAGGCAAAATTACTGCAAGCATTAAACATACAATTAAACGAAGATATTCTTGTGATAGGTTCTGGCACAGGGTATCTATCCTCATGTGCTTCATTGTTGGGAAATAAGGTTCACTCAATTGATATAGATAATCATTTAGTGGAAGTGTCTAAAAAAAATTCAAATCAAAATTTTTTGAAAGGAAATATTCTATATGAATGTCTAGATTTAATGAGTAATCTTTCAATTATTAGAAAATATAATATTATCATCCTTACGAGTAGTATTGATGATTTAAGCCTTATAACAGATCATATGTCCAATCAGTCTCGCGCGTTTATATTTTTTGGTAAGAAGACAGCCCCAGTAAAAACAGGGTTCCTAATTAAAAAATCAAAAACATCTGGTTTATCTCAGGAATATATAGCTGAGACCGATGTTAGTCACCTTATTGTAGAAAAAAATGATTGAAAAAAATGTATTAGAAATTAGTAAGATATTAAATGATGCGAGTATTACTCCCACCATTCTTGATGTGAGGGAAAAATGGGAATATGATATATGTCATATAGAAAACTCAGTTCATATTCCGATGGGTCAAATTACTGAAAAGAAAGATGATTTAAATCATAATGATATGATTATAGTGGTTTGTCACCATGGAGTTAGAAGTAGAATGGTTGCTAAATATTTGGATGCCAATGGGTTTACCAATATAATTAATTTAAGAGGAGGCGTTGATGCTTGGTCAAATGAAGTTGACCCATCTATGACCAAATATGTTTAGTTTTAGATTTTTCATAATAATGTTAGTAATTACATTGTCACCTATTGCATATTCAGCAGATATCCTTGATATATATAATAGAGCTCTAAAATTTAATAATGATTTGAAAATTATTTCTAATAATAATGAAATTTCAAAAGAAAAGTATAATCAAACATCATCATCTTTATTTCCTGAAATAGGGATCAGTGCAAGTACACAAGAAATTAATACTAATAAGTATGATGGTTCTGGAACAATAGGAGACTATGCAAGCGAAACTGCTACACTAAAAATAACTCAGCCTCTTTTACGTATTTATTTTTTTGATGAACTTAACAAAGCTGAAGCGAATATAAATAAATCTCAAATAGAGATATCAAATTATAAAAGAAATTTGATTATCAAATCTGCAGAACTATATTTCTCATTAATTAATTCTAACAATAAATATAAGGCAGAATTAATAAAAAATGAAATTATGTCGTTGAAATATGATAATGCAGAAAAGCTATTCTCAAATGGATATATCACAGATATTGAGTTAAACAAACATGAGAATAATTTTAATATTGCAAGTATAGAACTAGATGTATCTTTGAATGAATTAGAGTTAGTTAGGCAAGATATCTATATCTTTACTGGTAGAGAAGCTCTGGATATACATGAGCTAGATACTATAACTGATATACCATTTACAAATTATGAAACAAAGTTACTAATATCTAAAGCAATTACATCGTTTGATAGTATAAAGCTAGCTCTTCTAGATGTTGATATTTCTAAGCATGAAATGAAGTCTAATAGATCGCAACACTACCCTACTGTTGACTTAATAGCGACATATGACTATTCGGATACAAGTAGTGGATCAAGACTAGGAAGAACGACAAGAGAATCAAATACAATAGGATTAACAGTAAACTTTCCAATCTATCAGGGTGGATATCAAAGTTCAAAAGTAGAAGAGTCTCGGTATAAATATGAAAATGCTAAAGTGAGTTTAGATCAACTAAGAAGATCTATTAAGAGAGATATAACTGATAAAGTAAATAATCATAATCTATTAAAGAAGCTTATAGTTGCTAATAAGAACAGGTATGAAGATGCCAATCTTGATTTTATAACTACTAGAAATGGCTTGCAGTCAGGACTATACACTAACGTTGAATTAAAAGATTCTGAATATAAGCTTACTATTGCTAAACATGAATTAATATCAAATACTCTAAAATATCTCTTAACGGATCTTGAGTTAAAAAAATATTCGTCAGAATTAAGCATTGAAAGTATTAAAGATATAAACCAAATTCTCATTTGGTAAGTCTCATAATTAAATGTTTAAATATAATTTATTTCTATACCTGTTAACTCCTTACTTAATACTAAAAGTCATATTTGGTGCTATTAGAAGAAAAAGTGGCATTACTTTTATCCTGCAAAGGCTTGGACTTATGAGGCCAAAATTAAACAGAGAAACAATATGGATTCATGCATCGTCTATCGGTGAAACTAAAATTGCATTATCATTACATGCAAAACTTATGCTTATTTATCCTGAAACATTATTTTTTATAACCACCACAACATCCTCGTCGAAATCTTTAATCATAGAGTCCGAAAAATTAAAACATTATTACTTGCCGTTAGACTGGCAAATGACTATTAAACGGTTCATTGCTTTAATTAAGCCCAGAGTTTGTATAATAATTGAAACAGAAATATGGCCTAATTTAATAAATATATGCAAAAATAATAAAATTCCAATTACGATTATTAATGGTCGTCTTTCAAGTAAGACTTTGAAGGCTAACAAGTTAATAAAGAATATATATGAGTTGGTTCTTCCAAAAATTAATCTAATAATGTGTAAATCAGAATTAGAAAAAGAAAATTTTATAAATCTTGGTGGATCTAATTTAAATATAGAGGTTACTGGTAATATAAAGTTTTCGCAATACAATACTATTGCCACTAAAGACAATATAATCAATAAAAAATATGTTTTAGCTGTATCTACTCAACCAGATGAAGAAAGGCAAATTATTACAGAATGGTTGAAGGCTCATGAAAAAAAAGTACTCCTTGTTGTAGCGCCTAGGCATCCAGAAAGGTTAGGAGATATTTTATCTGACCTGCCGCTAGATAGAATAGAGATTGCTATTAGAAGTAAAAATGAAAGAATTAGAAATTCTACACAAATTTACATAGCTGATACAATTGGTGAAATAGAAGGTTTGATAGAACATTGTGAGTTCGTTTTTGTAGGAGGATCATTAGTTGATCATGGAGGGCATAATTTTCTTGAAGCAGCTTCTTATGGGAAAACTATTATTGTGGGCCCATATATGTATAACTTTATAACTGAGACAGAAGAATTTCTAAAGAAAAATGCAATGATTATGATTAAGAATTCAAGTAGCTTGAAACATGTATTTGAAAGACTACTAAAGTCTAGACAAAGAAGGGAGTTATTTGGTACAAATGCTAAAAAAATTATGGAATCAAAAAAAGATATAATTAATAATTATTGTAAATCTATTCAGGCATTAATTGTTGAAAAATAACTCGAAAGAAATGTTTCATAGTCAAAACGAAGATATTTTTTATTTTTAATTAATGACCTCTGAAGTCTATGTAAATTTGATTTCCTATCCTGCTCCACTAAATGTCTTCTGAATGACTTGTCAAAATCTAATATCCAGATTTTTAAATTACTGCTATCAAGAGGATCCTCAGAAACCATAATATTGTTTATATTTAAATCACCATGATAAACACCTAACATATGCATTTTTGCAACCTTTATTCCAATCTGTTTGAAAAGCTCTGGTCTTTCATAATTTAAAGATGCGCCTTCCTCATAATTTTTTGGTTGTTGAATAAGTAATTCATTTAGAGTTATAGCAGGGATTGCTTCTGTAACTAAGTTAGCCTTATATGAAATTCCACTATATGTAACCCACCCAATCAATGGCTTGCAAGTATTAAAACTATACTTATGCAGGTAATTTAATATTTCAAATTCTCTATAGGAGCGTGTGCTCTTAATATCATTATATAAGTACCAGTCATTCAGAAAAGCCATCATTCCTTTTCGAAAATAGTGCTTCTTAACCCATTTCCCATCATTGATCCATTCTACATTCTGGCTTTCATTTGTTAGAAATACATCGTTAGAAAATAATTCTTCTATATTAATTCCTACATCTTTATCATAGAATATTATCTTATTATCAATTTTTTTAGTTATTATACTCAAATTATGTCTCAGGCTATTAATTCGTTAAAATCGATCTGCATCATAAGATTATCATCTATTGGTGATATTACGCATATGATTCCAATAATAAAAACTTTACAAGTACACTCCCCTATGACAAATATTACATGGATTATAGGAAAAACAGAATACCAATTAGTTAAAAATATTAAGAATATAGAGTTTATTGTAATTAATAAAAGAAAATTTATTGAAACTATCATAGTACTTTTAAAGCTAAGGAAAAGAAAATATTTTGATGTCTTACTGCATATGCAAGTATCTTTAAGATCAAATTTAATGACTTTATTTATAAAAGCTACACGCAAGATTGGTTTTGATAGGAGTAAATCAAAAAATTTTCATAGTTTATTTATTGATGAAAGTATAAATTCCTCTGGTAATACGCATGTTCTTGAGACATTTTTTTATTTTTTATCAAAGATAGGGGTAAAAGAAAAGGAGTATGATAAAGATATAAATATTAAAGATTCCAGAATCTCTACTCCTCCTTCAAAAGGAAAATATATTGTGTTTAACCCATTTACAAGCTCTCGTAAATTTAATTATAGAGAATGGGATATTAATAATTATAAAATAATTATAAATTATTTAGCTAAAAACTATGGTATTAGTTCTGTGATTGTTGGTGGCCATAGTAAATATGAATTAGAAAAATCTATTTTATTTAATAAAATAAATAATGTAACAAATATGGTTGGGAAAACAAACTTGCAAGATGTTTATAATTTAATAAAATCATCTGAATTATACATTGGTCCTGACTCTGGTACTCTCCATATGGCATCCATGCTTTTAAAACCAGTAATAGGTTTGTATGCAACATCTAATCCTTTAAGAACTGGTCCTTACTATGAGATGAAATATACTGTTAATAAATATCCTGAAGCTTTAATGATGTTTAACAAAAAAACTGAAGATGCCGCTAAATGGGGAGAACGTATACGTAATAAAAATGCAATGTCATTAATTAAAACCCAGGATGTGATTGCCAATATAGATAAAATATTAAAGTTTTGAGACTTTATCTATTATTGATGTTGAAGACTTACCTTCAATCAAATCAATTAAAACTACTTTTTTTCCATTTTTAGCTAGGCAGTCCTCACCAGCAACTTTTTTTCCTTTGTAATCACTACCTTTAATTAAAATTTCTGGTAAAATTTCACATATTATTTCCTCAGGACTTTCATTATCAAATAGGATGATATGATCTACAGAGCTTAAGCATGATAAGACATATGCTCTATCAAGCTCTGAAACAATTGGTCTGTCTTTAGATTTAATTTTTTTAATAGATAAATCACTATTAAGGGCAACTATCAAGATATCACCAAGTTTCTTAGATTCTTCTAAAATATAAGTATGTCCTGCATGAAGGATATCAAAACATCCATTGGTCATTACAATTTTTTTATTATTAGACTCATAAGATAAGCACAAGTCTTTAAGAGATTTTAAGTTTCTTATTAGTTTATTATTTTTTAGATTCATGAGCTAATTCACTTTGATTTACACTTGTTGATCCAAGTTTTTGCACAGATAGACCAGCAGCTATATTAGACATTTTTACTGCCGAAGCAATACTCCGCCCTGCAATAATGTAAGAAGATAGTATTGATATAACAGTATCTCCAGCTCCTGTAACATCAAACACATCTTGTTGAGATGCAGAATATGGTGTAGATTTTTTTGATTCAAATAGCGTCATCCCTTTTTTACCTTCAGTCACAAGCAAATATTGTAAAGAAAGTTTTTTTCTCAGTTTCTCACCTTTCTCTTTAAATTCTTTTATATTTTTAGATATTCCAGCCACTGCTTCAAACTCGCTTAGATTAGGTTTTAACAAAAATGCTTTTTTATAAAAGTTAAAGTCTAACCCTTTAGGGTCTACAAAAGTTTTAATACCAAGCTCGAAAGCTTTAGATAAAACTTTTTTAACGAGCGGTTTAACCATTCCTTTGTCATAATCAGAAATAATGATGCCGTCATAATCATTTAAAGTTATTCCCATCGATTTAAAGGTACTTATAACTTTTTTTGATAGGTTTTTATCCTCATGATCAATTCTCATTATCTGCTGATTTTTATCAATTACTCTTAATTTGATTGTAGTTCTTATCTTCGAATCTTCTATGGGCTTATAATTAATTTTTGATGATGAAATGATTTCATATAATTTTACAGAAGCTTCGTCTTTACCCGTCAATCCCACCAAAGTAACATCCATGCCAAAATCAGATAAATTTTTTGCAACGTTAGCAGCTCCACCAGGCTTATCTATCGATGATGAAACATCTAATATAGGAACAGGAGCTTCAGGTGATATTCTATTAACTTGCCCCATCCAATATCTATCTAGCATAATGTCTCCAATAACTAGTATTTTCTTTTTTGGAATCATTTACTTATCTAAGATAACGGTTAACCACTCATTATGTTTGTCATAAGTCCCTTTAATAAGGCTGAAATAATTTTCTTGAAGCATCTTAGTTATAGGGCCAGGTATTCCATTGTTAATTTTTG
>Ga0209711_10002881_pt1 | contig 14897 bp, 23 predicted proteins | sample ArcticOcean_MG_C_7_FD_187441 | JGI IMG/M metagenome (GOLD analysis project Ga0209711, IMG submission 187441) | Marine microbial communities from western Arctic Ocean - ArcticOcean_MG_CB11_88 (SPAdes) (version 2) | ecosystem: Environmental > Aquatic > Marine > Oceanic | place: Arctic Ocean... | reverse complement strand
TAGTAGGGACGAGCGTACGCGCTACACGTGTAAGAACTGCGGTCTTTTCCGCTAGAATACAAGTAAATAAAAGTTACTGTTCAAATTAAATCATCTAATGTTTTTTCTCTGGCGGCCAACCATGCTACAATTGTCAATGCGTGACTCGCGTGACCTTTAAGGAATGCTCTGCGCACGGGTTTGCCAGTTTCTTGGTCGTAAATGTCGTATAAATTGTTAGGGTTGTGAAATTCCATGTAGGATGTCCACCAGGATGCGGCTATATCAGTCATATTATGTTTATGAAGAACTAATATCCATAAGAATCCTACCCATGGCCATATTAGGGTATCATGTTGGTCTGCATATCCACGCAGCCATGCTTTTGTAGTGGCTGTATGTTTGATGGGGCCTTCGACGCGACACGGAATCCACACTGATTGTATTTCTTGATTAAAGGATTTGATAAATGTCCTGGGTACTATATTAAAATGTACGGCAAGTATTCGCGGCAGTGTTTCTTGTGTTTTGTATATTTCAGGCGTCCATGTCGAAACGGCCCTATCATGCATTTTTACAAAGAGTTGTTGTTGCCGGGTATTCTTTTCGTACATGTGAATGAGTTCCATGGCACGCAGCGTTTGTACCATGAGAACGTTGGATAGTAGTAGAATACCATTATGTTGACGGGATGTTTCCCAGGACGCGCCAATCTTTTCGTGCAGGGTGTCATTGACAATAGAAATATCTAACCATTGCCAAGCTCGTTGAACATGTAGGTAAAGGAAGTGGGCCTGGCTCGTGTCAATTTCATACAACCAATGTGCCATAATAATAAATTGCATGTTTGCGTCAACAACAGGCGCGTTTTCATTCGTGTAGAGTGGAATTTCATCTCCCATCCAATGTTCTGTAAACCCCCAAGGAACATGACCATTATTTGACATGTTACTGGCCAATTTTCTCAAAAACTGTGTTAGTTTTTTTGTTGTTTCTTTGTGTTGCATGCGTTGTATAATGTAGATGTAAAAGGTGTCCCGTACGGACACGTGTAGACACCGGTTGTCTTGAAGCCATCCACCAGAATATTTTTGTAATTCTCTTAGCCGCGCCTCGTAATCGACAATGGTCACATCTCGTTGTTCGAAGCACCGTACAAAAAACCACACGATGCACCGATAACAGAAAATAAACGGAAAACACATTCACAGTATATATTATGTGGACATTTAAATAAAAAGATGTTCGTTTTTTTATGGATTTTATTGGTAACTAGTATTCGTGCACAACAGCCATGTTTTGTTCATTTGAAACGCGTTCCGAATCTACTGGGAACGTATCGGCCACAATGTAACACGATGGGATTTTATCATGCCAAACAGTGCCATGGGTCTACTGGATTTTGTTGGTGTGTGACGCCACATGGTCACCGCGCCGCCGAAGCTGTACCACCCGGTCGGTCGTTGTCGTGTTAACTATTGACTCCAATGATTTCGTCAGGCAATGGGCAAACAGCGTCATGGGTTCGTCGGCGCCTCTGCTTTTCGTGTTAACTATTGACGCCAACGATTTCCACACGTCAGGCAGTGGGCAAACAGCGTCATGGGTTCGTCGGCGCCTCTGGTTTGCTTTTCGTAGTAGTCAACGGTGTTTAGATTGCATTTACCACACTGAAGGACAGATTCGGTAATATCGATATGTTTTTCAATGTGTTTGGGATAGACTTCTTGTAACCATTCGGTTCTGCACTGACCCTCCCGATGTGATACAAACCATAGTTCTGACGATTGTATCAAATCTTTCGGTTGAAAATGGTCAAGCGCGGATGGATTTGCGGCGTAATGAGCACAAAATTGACGCGCATTTTGTGTTGGATTTTTCGAGGAGGAACATATTTTGTGAATAGGATTGACAAGTGATTTTGGCAATTTAGAACTTAGAAATTGTTTCATTTGTAATATATGTATATGCTTTTATTTTATAGTTCATATAGTCTCTACACAAGTGTAAACATGACCAACAAAGGTGGTATGACACAGTCGGTCAAAATCCTGTATATTTCTAAGTTGCAAAAGGTAATTGCTTGTTTGAAATACATAAAGTTCAAAAAGCAAGGAATCAGAAACACCCACGAGACGATAAGAATCGTCATTGGAACGCCAAAAATAAAATCCGAAGAAATTCCGTCCGAGTAAATTATCATACACGACAACAAGTAGGTCTTCAAAAAACAGGCGATCGCAAAGGGTGTCCATGTAATTTTTTCCAGTGCGTGTTGTTTTTGATAATGGTGCAGAGATTCCAAACACAACTGTTCGATGTCGTCCGAAAACCTATCTTGAAATTTAATGTCGTATTGGTTTTGATTTTCTGACATGCCCGCCTGCCAATCTGCAACAATGTTCAACATCAACACAAAGAGTACTGATGATTCCACGCCCATCAACAGAGCTAACATTCCAAACGCCACCGAAGAACTTAACCAGTTGAAAATCGTTCGAACCGTATTAAATCCACGGACATACATTATGCGAACATCGCACCAAAAACGACTGTCGGCTGCGCCCCAACCGCCCATTTTTATATTGGCAAATTTTAAAATATACATTCCTGTTGTGATAAACAAGGCTAACACCGAGAGCCATCGTATGTTTAGACCGTATTTTAAGACTGGACTCCTCATAAATGTTATTGAACACGAACAAATACTAAAAACGGACAATAATATAGCTGTTAATCTGTGCAATTCTTGCAACTTGAGGGTATCCTCTTTTATTCGACAGACCAAACCAAAAACGCGTATTGTGGAAGACTTTGTTTCGGTGGGTCGCACCAAAGAATCTTTCGATTCGATATCTGCCATTCACACTTTGCAATAACGAACAAAGCTTTATAGGTTGTATTGTTATTTTAGAGTCATATAATGATACAATGCATTGGGCGTGGTATGTAGTGGTACTAACGGTTGTACACATCCAACTCGTTGCAAAGCTGTCACACAAAATTCCGAACAAAAGTACGACTCGTATTGGTGCTTTGGTTCGGAACTCGGCCAGGGTATCCATGAGCACAATGCCCCAGATGTATCATATTCTTTTCCCATCTCCTCAATTGCAAATTTAAGTGTCTCGAGCGATTGCTCTTTAGAAACGCCATCGACATGTTTAATTTCAGAAATAACGGTCGTATCATTGGGTATCTGATACCACGAGTCGTGTGACACTTCGGTCAGTACACGGACAGTCATGGTATTTCCCCAGAGGGCCGCAAACGCCAATGTCATGGTGTCTGATTTTTGGGCCGCATTACGAAAGGCGGTTGAGAAAAAATTGGATTCAATTTGATGTAAGATACGTTGACAGTCCTCGGGAGCGTACTCGCTATTCTGAGCGGCCGTGTAAATTTGTTTAACGACTTCCATAATTTCTACCGGGGTCGTATGGACAACCAAATCACAATGGCAGAATTCCCCAGATGTCACCCACGTCACAAACTTGTTTAAAAAACTAGAAAAATAATCTCGCGGTCGAAAGAAAGTTACAGACAACATCATAAATTGCCCACTCTAATATAAATACTCTCTTGTGGTAAAATGTAAATGGGTAATAAATGTTGGCAGCCTAAAGTTACGCCCGTTATCGAGTGTATTCAAGAACTACAAAAAGTGGAGAGAACCCTGCAAAATCTCATTGACAAATATTCAAAACAAATTCTAGAACAAACCAGAATGGCCCGAGCAAAGATGTACAACAAGCCAGATGCCATGCAACACATACGAACCATCAAAATCATCCGTATGCACAAACAACGAATGGTAGACCGACTGACCAATTGTATCGCCAAAAGATATCAACTAGAGTCGCTCAACGTCACGAAAATGCACATTGAGGCGGTTAAACACACAACGTCCACATTCCATCAGTTTTTACAACAACATGATGTCGACAGAGTGGCTAGACTGCAAGATACATTGACCGACATGATAGAAGACGCCTGTGAAATAAATAACGTTCTGCAACAACCGTTGGGAACAGATGACATTGATGAGAGCGAGCTAGAGGACGAGTACGAATCGCTGTGCAACGAAATACAATTGCCAGAGATGCCAGCGCCGCCTTCGGGCGTGCCAGAAACAAAAAGATTACTACAAACAAATACAGAATTTGAAATGGTTACGTTAGCTTAAAGTTATCTACACACTAGGCACGCTGCCGATAGAGTCCATCTCCATAAGAAGGGTTTCCATCCACTCTGGTGACCCTGACTCGTCGTCGGAGTCAAAGTCGCTGTCAGATTTCTCATCGATATACTCACTTTGAAGAGAGTTTTGACGCACGATGGGCACGAGAGAACTATGTCGTTCGACTTTTTCGTAGGGTTGTGCTGTTCGTTTGCGCTTTTTAGAGGGCTCACACGACTCTTTATGAGGAGAAGAAGTCAACGACGATACGTTGTGCCTTTTTACCTGGCCGATAGACCATTTTATGATGGCACGTTTCTTTGTTTCGTTCACAAACCCAGTGATTGTACCCTTTTTATTTTTGAAGACATAATTAAGCCCAATAGGATTCCTGTGGTAAACAGTGGAGCCCACGTCGAAATTGAAGGCTACATGGACAGTGGTGTCATCTTTTGAATCCTTTGGCGTGGTTTTTGATGTCTCGAATACTAAAGATGACGACATGGTGATAGTAAGCGTTTGTCGTGTATGATATATGTATCTGTTTAAACAGATTATTTGTTTTAAACATAATCATATTTAAAACAAATATTTCCTGTAGATTTTCTTCCAAATATTTCCTGTAGATTTTCTTCCCTGTAAATTCATCACAAAGACTATTTAGTGACTCTTGCATCGGAAGATGTCTATATCACCAGAAAGGAGATTTGCCACGTCTCCCAAGCATGAAATGCTTAAGAAAGTGTTCAAGAAACCTCAACTGACTGTTTCGACATCTCAAAAACAAGTGTCTTTAGCATCCTATAAACGTCGTCAGACGGAATTTAAGACTATCCAGAGAGTATTGGATATAGAAGACCAGCTCAGAGAGCTGGCTGGCGAAATGAACAAAACACGAGAGCGCGTGGATTCAATTTCACGTAAATTGGATTTATTAATTCAGCATCTTTGTAAAAATACACAGTTTGAAATGCACGATATATAAAGTATTTAATTATGAATTTGTAAGGTAAATGCAATCAGAAAGAGTACGTGTTTGTTCTAAAAATTTGATTCAACGTGGTATAAAATGGTCTAAATTCGTTCCTCTCGAACAGGAAGCCACAGTGCACGATATTTTGCGATTATTTGCCCAGTTTTTGCTGGATGGAACGCGCGCCCCTAACGCGACATTGCAAACATGTTTTGAGGTTTTGCGAAATAACGAGGACGAATGCATGTTTGTATTTATGCGACGTGACTTCGAGACGGCGGCGGGTATATTGCGGTCACCCAAGCCGTTATGTTCAAAGAGAGAACAAGAATTGATGAAAATCGTCGGGCATACCCAGCAATGGAATGTTCCTTTATGGACTTGGACAGAAGACCACCATGAACTTTTAGCATCAATGGAGCGCCAATGTCGTCGAAACAATATCCGGGGTGCTTGCATGGGCATATGGTGTTACCGATGACCCATGGGTTGTCCTCCTGGATTACGGTTAAATAGGTCGACCGAATGGTAGTGTTCTTCGATAGAGAGAGCCCATTCTTCCCACTGGACGAGCATAGTGTCTTCTAAAGACATTTGTTCCGTTTCTACCTCTGATGATGTAGCGGACGAAAACATTTGTTCCGTTTCTATCTCTGATGTAGCGGACGAAGACATTATTTATTAAACAATAAGACCATCGTTTAAGATCAATGCTGAATCCGGTTTTGGGAAATGACCCATAAATGTGTCGCGCGAGTAATATGTGGGTCGGTAAAAATGTACCAATTTGGACGCGCGCGAGGATGATAGTCCAGCGGCCGAAATTGTTGTCCAACATGTATCAGCGCACAGTATTTGTTGCTGTGTTAGGATGTATGATACGAATGCTGAACATGTAAAACTGTCCGATTGACGGGTTGTTCGGTGACATAGAGCGGCTAAACACCAATCGGATGGGCGTGTGTCGTAAGGTTTTTTATATACAGATGTGTGAATGTTCAGAAGCGATTGTATGTCAAAAACAGATTTTTCCACTTGATGTCGTACCCAAATCGAGACTCGCCCAGGGTATCGTTCCGTGTAAAACGTTAACGGTGTTAATTGGACGCCAAATTTGATGACGTCGTCTTGTGGGTCTGGCTCCCCATGCCAGGACGATTCCCATACAAATGTTCCTTTGAGCTTTGGAGCCCATGGGGGGTCAACAACCACCAAAGCCGAATGTGAGTATTTTGATTTTGTACATTTCTTAATAAGATAATCAAAGCACGACATACAACACGAGAAAGGCAATTCCGAAAAAAGTAACAGGTCACCTGTTTTTAATGATTCCATTTTTAAATAAAAAATTCCTTTTATAAGTATTTCAATATAATTTTTATGATATCTACCGGTAAATCCGAATATATATTTTCAGATAAGACATAACCTACCACCTCAAAATTTGGCTTGTGACCGGCCCAGACAGGCGCATAGACTGTCGGTCTTTCCGTCAAATGGAATCCTTGTGCACGCACGCGCGGCTTTTTATTTCGATTGGGTCGTATAATAGGGTGGTGTTCTATGTAGCAAGCACCAAACATAATCGAAGGATACAACTTAAATTCTGTCGTCCAGTGACGATGAGGCACCACGATTTTATAATAGTCACTGACGCGCATTTAGATAATCTGAGTGTTGCTAAATACATCCTTGTGGATAAGGTTGTCCGTCAAAACCGTGGGCGCCCCATCGCTGCAGTGTCGCGATATGTTCAGCTATTGGTGGGGGCGGCTTGTCGTTCCGACCGTACCACAAAATGTAGGAGGCATACGCATGTCCCAACCATATACGGTCGAACTGTTCTGTGTACATATTGTAACCTGCTTGATTGAAACAGGGATATTCTGCCAGACGCCATCGGTGCGTATCATTGTTATCGTGATGACCACCGACTTTAAAGGCCAGTCCTTCTCGTCGATATTCAATACCCACTTGGTCGAACCACATGCCTAGTGTGCAATGGCGACCCTCTTGTCTCAATACTGTGGGTGCTGACCAGGGATGCACATGAATAATTCCGTCGCAATGTGTATGTACACCGGCATGTGGCCACAGTTTACTGTATGCTATGTTGCCCGGCGTACGACAAATATCTTCCTTTTTTTCGTACGGGATATCTTCTTCGTAGACGCGGTCGTGTTCTGCTTGTCTCTGAACACCGTTCACCCAAATAGACATTGCCATATGAATGTGGTCGCCCGTAATAGGTCGTGCCGACATAGCGTTGGTGTTCCAAAAGTTGGTGGTCGGCAGACGTTTGTGTCCAGTATGTTGCCACAGGATAATTTTGTCGTCCGCAACGCTATATCTTTTACTAAATTGTGCGCGTGCGTTCGCTACAGACCATGCTGTAATGGCCATCCCATCGGGTACATGGATGGAGCGTACCATTATATTTAAAAAAATGTAGGCCACGATGCCGGTGACCAGTTGACACGTGAGACGAGACATTATGAAGAAATACGAGTACTTAAATACAGTTGCTAATAATAAAAATGGGCCAAACGTGGTTTATGTATGGTCGTGACAAGCAAGACAAATGGACAGAACCGCTTTACAGTACCGTAGCACAAGCATCGGACATCGAATTTCACATGGGTCGTTTTAAACACAAGATATTCGAATTCGCTCTCGACCAACTCGATATTATCAAGCTGTATTTGTATCATGGATGGACGCGACACGCCAAAGTATGGTTTCAAGAAGATACGTTGAAAATCCAATTTTTGTCCACGGACGCGAAAGAAGCTTGGCACAGCTGCAAGCGTTCAAAGAAGGGCCAAACATTTGATAAAAAGTACACGTCCATCGCCGTCGCGGATGAATGGATTCTGTACTTTAAGAAGAACCCACCAGACCTTGGAGATTAATGTCTTTGCGCCAAAACATTTTAGCGACGGGTTCTTTTTCGATTGAAAAGAGGACATCGTCATCGCATGCGAGTTCTACATAATGTTTGAGATGGACAGCTTTAACCGACGAGGGGGCGTTAAAAGTGCGTTCTTGTATATATTCACCCACGTCGCCCCGCAAATGCATAGTCACGTCAATGCACTTTGATATATCAAAAGACCACTTGCCATTTTCACGCTGTTCCCATGATACAGAAGGGTCATTCCAATCGATTTCAAATGTCATAATACTCTCTATATTTACACGAATGGTTTCTTCCTCGCCAGCAGGCACAGTCCATTCTAATTTACTGTATGTCGGCCCATACGTCATCAATTGGACAAATTCTTGAAGCCATTCTCCGATAGTCGTTGCTTGTGACGAAATGGTACCGGAAACGTGTGATTGACCCAGTGGTTGCAAACGCATAGGTATTTCGGGAACAAAGCAAAATTTCGCAGGTAATCCGGTGTGATTTATAATACATAAACGAGTAGAGCAATTTAAAATAGACATTTGAAATTAGTTTTATTATTTATATAGGTCGTCTAGTTAAGGTTTCTGAGCGTCTGAAAGTTACGCATGTCGTCCACCGTGACAGTATCACGCTTGGCAAGACTGGCCACAATCGCCGAACCAGTGAAAATGTTTGTAAGCTCACTCTCAGCCGCCGCCTGCAACGCTTTCACAGCGTCACAGTTGAAACGAAGACGATGTGACGAATGATTGGCGGCCTCCTGTGTGACAATACGTTTAAACGTAGTGGCGGGCAAAATGCACTTGGGTTGTTCGCGAAGTGCTTCTACTTCTTTCTGGGCGCGGCGCTCCTTGCGAGTCAATTTGGAGGTTGAGATTTGGGTTGTTTTCTTAATTTGGGGTGCGGCAGACATGTTTGTTTAAATTTCAGTCCCTATATACCGCATTTCATTTGTTTCTTGGATTATGTGCAACATGTTTTAGGATTTGACTTACGTGGAATTAATTTAACTGTCACATTCGCCGGGGGAACCGTCCCTGGCGCCTCCACAACTTGATTTAAACACCGCAAAAAAATTTTTTTGGTCGAGTTCGGTTGACGAGTAGAACACGTTCCCGTGACGATATTCCAGCCTTGGCGCGCCCACGGTTCTATTGTATCGTGGACATCGTGCGTCACAGCGGGTATTAAATCAGTTTTATTGCCCACAACGGCGACAAGTTGCGGTCGACAATTTTCCAAATATCGAAACTCCTGAACAACAGAGGCCATCGCATTCCTATCCGTCAAATCATAAATAATAAAAACAATGTCCGAATCACGAACGTATGACTCTGTTAACGAACGAAAGCGTTCGGAACCAGCCGTATCCCACAACGAAACACGTGCATTCGTATCTTGTACACAAATTGTCGCTGTAAAAAAATCAATGCCTAACGTAGACTGTATTTTATTGTTAGACATTCCTAATACAGAACAAATAAACGAAGTTTTACCACTGCCAAATGCACCAATAAAGCAACATTTATATTTTTTACAGAATATTGACATTTTTTACATGTATGTACAACTAAATACTCGCCTTCCAAGATAGCCACGCTTTGGATGCCAACTCCACTAAGGATTCGTCTTTGACAATGATGCGTGTCCAATATTCGCAGTAACGTGCCGTCATCAACGTAGAAACTGAACGTCTCTTCATGGAAAAACACTTGTCCGGCTTTTCAGAATCAAAGAACTTTAAATGATCCATAGGATGTCCGTCCGCCTTGCCAATGAAGCCCACACAGGAAACGTCAACCACAATAGAATCTTTGTCCAAGTCCGACTCCATTGCCGCTACCGCAGCAGCCGTCGGCGCAGTTTGCCACGGCTTGGAACGCTTGTCTGTCACAACAACTTTGTACAACTGACGTTCGTCAATACGCTGGATAATTTCGCGTGATTTTTGCATGTCCTCTGAATGGGAGCGGCGAATCGCGTCCAATATAGTGTCGTCATACTGTAAAAATCTGTCCAAATCTTGAATCGATTCTTCAATAGGGAGACCACTGAACCGTAGAGCATCGGAGACCATATAGTGTATGGCAACGACAGCAGAGTGACGGTAGACCGTTGTGTGCAATCGATAACGCGTCTGGAACAAATTATAAATGTCTTCATAGACCTTGTGGTGATAACAAATACAACTATCAATAACACGTGCCGCATTAATAATGCGCATCGTATCGGTGTCAAATCCACCCTGTGAAAGTCCGCACGCCCGTGCGTCGCGCTTAATGTACTCCATCTTGTCGACGTCTAAATGGTTCACCTGGTTTGCCACAATATGATACAGGAATCCTTCCTGACCCTTGACCGGTGCTATTAGTGACTGTACGAACGCAATTTCTTCGGCCGAATATTCAAATGCAGATTTGTTGAGTAAACGAGCCACAATCGCCACTGAACGATGTTCGTGGTGTGCCATGGGAGAGTCGGTATTTTTTAGAAACACATCGTCAAACAAGTGAGAAAAGGGCCCGTGTCCCACGTCGTGCAAAAGACCCGCCAACTGCACCAACAAAATTTGGCGCTCAGTGATATTCAATGTTGGCTGCTTTTTTTGCAAATGAGACGCCATACGTCCCGCCAAATGGGACACCGAGATGGAATGTTCGAAACGCGTATGTGTGGCACCCAACCAGACCCAATGCGCCGTTGCTAGTTGTTTCAACCGTCGCAACCTCTGGAATTCTGGCGTATTGATGATGTCGATAATCTCCGGGCCGAGCTCATATTCCCGGTGTACTGGGTCAAATATAGTCGTAGGATTCAATCTACGGCGTTTTACAGACATTTTACTAAATAAACAGACATACAAAAAAACTTTAGATTAGGTGCTACTTTTATTAAAATACTAAATGTCCAACATTGAACTCTAAATCTATAGGTATATTATGCGTACGGCCATTAAAATGTGCAGCGACCCATTGGTTCCCCTGAGCCTTACATTTTTCATAGCACTCGAGGGCGCGAGTAAAATAGAGTAACTCATTCATTCCAGTGCACGTGCCATGCTTCAACCATTCGTGCTCCCAGAAATGCTCGTCGGAACCCCGATAACTATGCCATGCTTTATGCAATTTCGGCAACAACGGTCGAAGTCGCTCCAAATCAAACGGTTGTTCCTTGCAAAATTCTGGCCAGTGACCTGCGTCGTATTGAGGCCACAAACCATGAATCGTAAAGGGGAAATCTTCATTGTCCATGTCCAGTATTAATGCCAAATAATAACCTTTGATAGACATTGATTTTTAACGGGGGAGGTTTTATACACACATTTGCGCGAACATATTTCAAATTACAAAATCAAATTTTAATTAAAGTCTGTATAAATACAATACTGTAAAATATAAAATATGTCCACAATACTACTGCGTCAAGCACAATCTTGTGATGAAGAGAATGCGCCAACATGGGATGAACGTATCGCACGAACAGGGTACAATACAGACGAAGAAACCGAAGACGCGATACTATATCAATTGGCAAGCTTACACGACGATAGATTTTACTTTTGGAAGTGTTTCATCAACAGTTTCTTCGACACTAAAAAAGGCTGGGAAAAAACGGTTTGTTCGCGCAAAATGCCGTATAAAAAGTTTGAAAAAATGGTCGTCGATAGAGGCAATGTGTGGTCGAAAATAACGCTTTTGGACAAAGATGGCAAAGAACAATATATTTTCGACGCGAGTTTCGGTAGTTTGACCGTGGAGTCAGACCTCGACGTTAATATTTATGGCACTGACAAACAAATTATTACACACTGGGTTGAGTTTCTTCGGCATAATAGGCCACAGGACAGTACGTTTTCCGCATATTATGACTCCAATTTTTACTTTGAACCTTCCGTTTATTCAGACGGCAAACTTGTCAGTAAAGTGAAAATTGAGATTGAAAAAGCCCTTATTACGGGGGAGACCAAGGGGGAGACCAAGGGGGAGTCTATTATTCCTGTGAAAGCGAACATAATAAATGTCATGAATACTATAGGGGGATATGCCACTGCGTACATCAACAAAACAGAAATGAAATTGGAAACAAATGACAAATTTTTTACGGTATATCCAAACCCTCAATCTCAAGGTTTTGGACAGAAAGAAGAAATAGAACAATATGAAGCGATGGAATATTTTGCTCATAAATTTCTTTTAACAAAATTCAATATGGAAAATTTCATGAAATTTGGATGTACAAAATCCGAAGGATTATTGAGCGCAATGTCTTTAGCAATTTGTGCGGTATTTGGTGATTATATGAAAACAGAAATCATAACTGGCGGGAAAAAAATGGGGGGCGATGATACATCGTGGCGTTTGATTACAGCTTTGGAAATGCTATACAATTTAAAAATGCATGAACACGACGCCACGATTAAAACAAAATATATCCAACGTCTGGAAGATGCTCTGGTGGCGAGTCAGTTTAGATGTGTAAAAGACATGACTGGCAGCCTTAAAACCGTGCCCCTCATAAGGAAACTTGGTAGAGCCCGGAAAAATTTTTTAGAACTAAAAACAGCGAAACCCGCCGAGGTATTGTCGGTCATCAGTGTAAGTGTCACAGACGAAGTTAACGGTTTAGTTTGTAGTAATAAAGACGAAAAAGAACTATCCATGACGACTATTAATGACAACATCAAAGAAATAGAAAAAAGAATCGAAGAGTGGGCAGAAGAAGGTACAACCGACAGTCCAGCCGACGACGGCGAAAGTAGCGAAGACGATATACACACTACATCCACCAAAGACGATGACAACTCTAGAACACAAGACGATGACAACTCTAGAACACTTGCACTATACCACCAATTTATCAATCCCATAGACCAATAGAAATGTATATATAACATTAAACTTATTTATACAGATGGATAAATCCAAACCCATTACCATCAAAACAGTGGAACCAGAGAGTACAGATATAAACATATGTACTTGTCGTTATTAGGTACAAAATACAAAAAATACAACCCAAGTTGATTTAAATTAAATACTTAAGCTTCTCCAAATCAACAATGTCGAAACGAAAACGTTCTTCCGACAACAGACCTACCAAAAAACAGCGCTTAGACACTATGGCACTTGTTAATCAATTGCAAGATGAAGACGAAGACCACGCGATTCAATTGGAAGAGTCTGACGCCACGAAAGCGGTAGAGTTGTCGTATGAAGAGGCGAAACGTAAAATTAAAAGAGAATTCCGTACACTTAAGCCCGAACGTGTTCTACCTAAGAGGCGGTTGCAACTTGAACAGCGTTTGGAATATGAAGACTCTAAGCGTCAAGACCGCATCACTGGAATCAAGACCAGGATTGCTGAGAAGGCCGCAGCGTTTCTTGACAAGCGTCAAACTCGTCAAGAACGCCAGGATTTGGACGAAAAAATCGAAGAATGTCTGGATTTTCCCACTTTTCAAGACGCTACGTGGAAAGTAATAGGTAAATTTAGATGTACAACGAAACGTTTGGCGGAACGCGAGATGTCCGAAGAACAGAAAGACCGTTTTCAACAAGTTCTATCAGAATTGACCGAAAAGGGTTGGTGTATCAAACAACAAACCAAGAATATAAAAGATGGTACTGTCAAACAAAATGATGCCACCTCCGCCGCCGCCCAGAGGGCCTCCCCCACCACCAAAGTCCGCTGAAGCAGAGCCGGAAGAACAGTCCATCATAGAAGACACTACGTTAATGACGGTCATCGTAGCGTTGTTCGCTTTTTATCAAGTGATGTCACTATATGGTCTAGAACAATGTACATGTTAACTATAACTATAAAAGGATGATTGTTTTATTTAAATGTTTATTCGTTTTTTACGGCGCGCCTATCATTCTAGAGTTATTGACCACTATGAGAGACCCCGTAATGTCGGGTCTTTGGACACGCGCTCGCAAAACGTTGGACACGCGCTTGTAGGAGCCCCCGCATGTGGCGATGTCATGAAACTAGACATTGAAGTCAATAGCGATGGCATCATCACCCGGACAAAGTTCAAAACGTTTGGCTGTGGTTCAGCAATTGCGTCGTCCTCTGTAGCTAGCGAATGGATAAAGGGAAAAACACTCAACGAAGCGCGAAAAATCACCAATAAAGATATCGCCGCGCATCTTAAATTACCTCCTGTGAAATTACATTGTTCTATGCTAGCTGAAGACGCCATAAAAATGGCAGTCGCTGACGTTCAGAAAAAAAGACCTCAACCGTAAACAAACAGAGTAGACCTTATTTAGCTGAACCCGTTTTATAGAAGTCCATTGATAAAATCTTTCAATTCCCTCCAGATTTAAATCGCGCGCGGCGCCCATTATTTCTACACACTATAAACAGGAATACCAATGTCATAAAAACAAATAAAACGACTTCCAATCGAAACACCTGTTCTCCTAATCGAAACACCTGTTCCCATACCGCTTCTTCGGCGTTTTCTGCACGGTTTCTTTCGGTAACAATAGCACCGGCGTGAATATTATCGTAGTGAATCGAACGTTTTCTTTCTCTTTGAAAAGCAGTGGTGAGATTTTCCATATAGTAATATACATACAACAACTATATACAGTGTTTATTTCATTTTTTATTCATTTTAGATACCATACGTACCACAGTTGCCTTCAAATTCGCATAAAAAATCGCCTTTATGAATACCGAATCCATCATCTACAGTAGTTAGTCCCCAAGGTTTATCCGATGGTAAATTTGATTCAAATCAAAATTGTACAACTTGATATTTTTTTCAGTCCTCCGAGAATATCAAATTTGATTTGATTCAAATCAAAATTGTACAACTTGATATTTTTTTCAGTCCTCCGAGA
>Ga0209711_10002857_pt1 | contig 14977 bp, 18 predicted proteins | sample ArcticOcean_MG_C_7_FD_187441 | JGI IMG/M metagenome (GOLD analysis project Ga0209711, IMG submission 187441) | Marine microbial communities from western Arctic Ocean - ArcticOcean_MG_CB11_88 (SPAdes) (version 2) | ecosystem: Environmental > Aquatic > Marine > Oceanic | place: Arctic Ocean... | reverse complement strand
ATTGGGTGAGAAGGTGGGTATAAGGAGGTGGACTGCCGTTGTTATAGGGTTTATTGGCTCTCTAGTCGTTATAAGGCCAGGTTTTGTAGAGATTAACTTAGCTAGTTTAGCTGCATTAGGAACAGGTGTAATGTATGGCTTCTATTTAATAATTACACGTAAATTGAGCACTTCAGATAACCCTTTATTAACCTTATTATTAACAGGATTAGTTGGATTGGTAGCTGTTTCAGGTATAATGCCTTTTATTTGGGTTAATCCAAGTACCTCACAATGGTCTATGATGGCCTCTATAGGTGTATTTGCCTGCATTGGGCACTTATTTCTTATACTATCACTTAAATATGCTGATGCCTCTAAATTAGCTCCATTTAGCTACTTTGAAATCATCACCAATATAATTATCGGGTATTACTTCTTTAGTGACTTTCCTGATAATTGGACATTCTTAGGTTTGTCCATTATTATTATGAGTGGAATTTATATCTCTAGAAGAGAATCTTATATTAAATCCAATTAATTAGGTATTACTTATTTACTAATACTTAATATTATACATTAATTATATATTTTAAACAACTGTAATTATTGATTTAAATATAATATTATGAAATTTTAAAATTATAGATAAAATATAATAAATTCTAACAAATAGTTAAATTATAGTTACTAAAATAAGCCTAAAATAAAATAAAAGTAGCATAAATCTGTTTTTCTATAGTTGAAAAAGTGAGAATTGATAAATTTTGATTTTTAGTAAATTAAATATAGTTTTGTAGATAGGTAAAATGGTGATTTAGTATTGATATTAAATGCTTATTTCAATTAATAGGGTAGTTTTGTTAAAATTAGATTATTTGTGGAGTAGAATAGGGGGCTAAAAAAGCAAGTAAAATGGTCTTTTTTACTCCTTCTATAATTGTTGCTATTGTTGACAAGTAGAGCAATGCAGTATGAGAATATGCTGTTTAAACGTCCATAGGATGGTCTATTTTAGCTGAAAGTTCATTTGTAGTACAACTAAAGGATGTATTACAGCAATTAGACAAAAATATGGCTAAATACTTAAAAAGTGTTTATTAGCAAGGGTTTTTGACGTTTTTTGGGGTTAAAAGTACTATTTTATGAAGACCTTTTCTGATCTCAATAAACGTCGTTTTTGTTGAATTCCACCCTTTCCAGAGTATCCGCCGAGACTTCCATCTGATCTGATCACTCGATGACAGGGTATTTTAGGTGGATAGGGGTTTTTACCCACTGCATTAGCAACAGCTCTGAATGCCTTGGGTTTTCCAATGGCTTTAGCAACTTCTAAGTAGGTCTTAACTTTGCCCTTGGGTATTTTCTTTAGGTAATTCCACACTTTTAGCTGAAACTTAGTTCCCTTTAAGTTCATAAAGTTCAAATCCAGTGTTATTGGCTATTTTATCGTATAATTTCTTTGCATTTTTATTGGAAGAGTGGGTGATCCAACGAATTCCATTCCAATTATTGGCTTTAGATAATGATTTTAGATGACTAATGAGTTTTTGAGCTATTTTTTGACATCTAAATTCTGGCTCTACGAACAAATCGTCTAAAAAGCCAATATATTGGCCCTTAATTGGTCTTGGCATTGTTCTATAATGGGCAATTCCAGCAATTTTACCCTCTAATTCAAAGCAAATAGCATTAACATCATGAGTTTCATCATGAATCCATCCCCAAATAGTGTCTAAAATCCCTGTATTCATTGGAACTTTATAGAAATCAGCATAACCATTGTATAATTTAGCCCAATTTTCCTTATCTTTCTGTTCTAGTTTTCTAATCATAAACTTTAATAAAGCATTTTAAATTTTTGATAAATATGATTATTTTATTTTTATACAAAGAGTTCTTGAAATTAAATTATGAAACCCTTGTTTTCTCGAAGTGAAAGCTATCATTAAAAAACTTATAAAAATTATCAATGCAGAAATAACAGTTAGGTAAAAATTACCAGTGGCTCTCCAAAACCCTATTTTATCATGATTTTCGTCAGTTATTTTAATATCCAGCGCCCTCATTCCAAACGTAGCTTTTTTTGTTGATGAGTGCTGTATAGCAAAATAAAGCCATGTAATAAATAAGCTTAAAATCCAACCAATAATAGGTATAAAAATTAAAATAATTTCAATAACTATCAATATTATTAAATCAATAATTCCAGCTAAAAACCTTTGCCAAAACCCTGCATAAATTTGTTTTTTAGAGAGTTTTTTGTAGGAATTTTTTTTTATCAATATCAGACAAAGGATTAAAGCTAGCAAAGGTGGAGTTAATCCCAATAACAATATTCCTATCATCCAAATTCCAATAGTCATATTTTAAGATTAATTTAATTGACAAGTAAAATCTATTAATATATTACTAACGATAATTAATGGTTATCAATAGTAATAATATAATATGACACTAAAAAAACCTTTTTCGATGCTTCAGATAAATCCCAAGTCTAAATCTGAAGTTAGTAATAATATTCAAGAACTAAAAAAAGAAACATTACTTAATCTAGAACATTCAAAAGCTGCAAATACAATAAGAGCTTATCAATCAGATTTTAATGACTTTCGTATATTTTGTTCAAAAAACAGTTTTAGGTCAATGCCAACAGATCCAAAAATTGTTTCTTTATATTTAACTCAATTATCTACTAATGAAGCAAAAATGAGCACATTAAAACGAAGAATAGTATCAATTGGAGTTATTCATAAGCTAAAAGGTCATTATTTAGATACAAAACATCCTTCAATTATTGAAAATTTAATGGGTATAAAGCGTAGAAAAGGAAGTATTCAAAAAGGAAAAAAACCACTATTAATCAATAATTTAAAGGAAATAATTGATGCTATAGATCAACAAAATAAAGAAGAAGTTAAGAAACTGAGAGACAGAGCAATAATTTTAATTGGTTTTTCAGGTGGATTTCGAAGAAACGAGATCGTTTCATTGGATTATGAAGATCTAGATTTTGTACAAGAAGGTCTTAAAATTAACCTTAGGAAGTCCAAGACAGATCAATTCGGTGAGGGATTTGTAAAAGGACTACCCTACTTTGATAACTCACAATATTGTCCAGTAGTCTCAATGCAAAAATGGATTGAAATATCAAAGATAAATACAGGTGCATTGTTTAGAAGATTTAATAAAGGCTCAAACTTATCAGAAAATAGATTATCTGACCAAACAGTTGCATTGCTTATAAAAGAATATTTAAAATTAGTTGGTATAGATAGTAAAAATTATTCAGGCCATAGTTTGCGATCAGGTTTTGCTACATCTGCTGCAGAGTCCGGGGCTGAAGAAAGAAGTATAATGGCTATGACTGGTCACAAATCAACAGAAATGGTACGTAGATACATTAAAGAAGCAAATTTATTTAAAAATAATGCATTAAATAAAATTAAAATATGAAAATAAGAACAATAGTTAATTTTTTATATAAATTTAAAGTTCTTAAAAGAATTGTACCGACATTTCTTAAGGTTATGGTTAAATTTTTTTATATTAAAGAAATCAAAGTTGTTCACAATAATTTAATATTTTCATTAAACCCAAAGAATCCAATCGATAGAGAAATTTATTTAAAAGATAAATATGAAAATGATCAAATAACTTTTTTAAAAAAAAAGATTGTTGAAAATAGAATAAAAATTTTTATAGATATAGGGGCACATATGGGGTTTTATTCAATAAATTTATCTAAAAAAAAACTTGATATCTATGCTTTTGAACCAATTGAAGAAAATTTTAATCAGCTCAAAAAAAATATTTTAATAAATAAAATATATAATATTAAAGCATATAACTGTGCTTTATCAAATATAAAAAAATCAGCAACCATGTGGGTTCCAGATAAAGATAGGACTGGTGGGTTTGCAATTTATAATAAAAATGATGAGGCTTTAACAAAGTATAGTATAAAAAATATAAGCAAAAGAGTCATTCAAACAAACATAGGTGATGACCTTTTGGATATTAAAAATTCTGTTATAGCTATCAAAATTGACGTTGAAAGACACGAAGAAGAAGTTTTATATGGTATTAATAAGTTATTAGAAAATAACAAAATAGTTATTCAAATTGAAATATTTGAGGAAAGAAAAAAACAAATTTTTGATTTATTGGAAAATAAAAATTATTATTTGATACATTCAATAGACAAAGACTACTATTTTACAAACATTAAAAATTAATTTTAAGTAAAAATATTTAAAGTAATTTAATAATATCTAATGAAAGTTGATCGAAAGACTTCCTATGTATAGAGTTATAGTTTCTAAAATGAGAAGTCCATTTAGAGTAAAAATTAGATTTTTTTTCTTCTATTATATCAATTTGTTTTATTTGATGTGCGGCAGCAACATGAGACACTGATCCATGGCAGGATATTAGTAATTTGGATTTACTTATTAAAATTTCAAGATCAAGAAAATCTAATTTTTTATAAACCTTAATTCTAGAATTTAAACCAATATTAATAATATCATCAAGAATATTTGGAGAGCGAATTCCTGTTGTGATAACCAATCTTTTATTGGTTAGCGTTAATAGTAAGTTGATAAATGAAATTAATTCATCTTTTAATGGTTCAATGTATGTATACCCACTTATATAATCATCGTATATCCACTTCTCATCAAAGTGTAGAAGTATAAAATCTTCATTTAAATCTTCAACAAAATTATGATCACGATTTTTTAATGTATTTAAATCAGACTCAATAAAATCAAGTTTTAATTTAGAAATTATCTCTTTAATGGAATCAATATATGAAATATTTAAATCATTATTTGGTTTTATTTTAAGCCCATATTTTAGAAAAAAAGATATTATAGAGGATCTATTTTTTGCATCATGAACTATAATTTTATCATAGTAATTTGACCTTAATTTATGAATTAATTTTATCTTATCAAATAGACTTTTTTTTAAAATTATTACATCATTAATAATTTTAAAAGATCTTATAAAATGATAATTTTTTTTCGATGAGATTACAGTAATATTGGAATTCGGATCATTTCGTTTAATAGAATTAATCAAAATAATAGTAAGAAGAAAATCTCCTATTCTATCAGTACGAAATATTAAGTAAGAGGTCACTTTTCCCAAACAAATTTGTTTTTACTTTTATAATCAAAGGTTTTTGAAAGAATAAAATCTGCTACAATTGTTGAGTTGAAATTTTTTAAATAAGTATTACGACCATTTTTTGCAATTATTCTTGCTTCTTTTGTGTCTCTTTTATATTTATTAATTTTATAGCTTAGGTCGTCTATGTCTTTATAAAAGATAATTTCTTTATTTGAGAGGAAATCATTATAATGAGTTTTTTTATCAATAAATGTTAATAAACCATTTCCCAAAAGTTGTGCAATACGGTCACTACTATAATATTTAACAGGCTCTCCCCTGCTCAAGTTTATACCCATGTTTGATTTTGAAATTGCTTGAATAAAATTATCACCCCATACAGGCTGAATATTGTTCATGCCATATATATCAAAACTAATTTCTTTATTTAATTTTTTAAGTTTATTAATAAATAACTCTCTATCATCAAATTTTCCCTTTTTAAGTTCCCCTCTATGAACACCATGACTCATTGCAAAAAAAACATCATTTTCACATTTATGTTCATAATTTTTTAAAATTTCAAATGACTCATCTGAAGGATTAGGCATGAAATATGCATTTTTTATTTTTTTAAATAAAGCGCTTGGGCTTGAGGTTAAAAATGTGCTGTCAATAAAATCAATTTTTTCTACAATTCTCTTATTATTTTTTAGGTAGTCTGGGCCATTTTTACCAATTGGGTCTAAGAACCATTGACAGATTTTCAAATTTTTATCTTTATTTTTAATATAGTCTAAAGTTTTATTTGTAATTGAATCTGCGTGTCCCATAATTAGGCAGTCTGCCTTAAAATTAATTAAACTTTCGATCAAATTTTTTTGTAATTTTTTTTTACCCTGAATATCTAAAATATTCTTATTATCATGGATCAAATCTCTATCACTTATCGTTAATACGTTGTGACCAAGTCTTACAAATCCATTATTAAGTCTTCTACCTGTATTATATTGAAGTCTACCATTAAAGCGTCTATTGAAGTTTGTTGCGTGTATTATCTTTAAAACAATTTTCTTTTTGATATTAAATAATTTGATTGATTTATCATAATAATTAATTTTTCTGACATCATCTATAATTTTAGTAACATAGGAATGTGTTAATTCAAAATTTTGGTAATTTTTTATTTGTAATGATAATAATCTTTTTTTATTAAGGATAAGTGATTCAATTTCTTCGAAAATGTTTTCTGAACTTAATGTCTTTAGTTTTATAGCATAAGGTGCTGTTTCAGGAAGACCTCCTCTATTACTTATTATTACAGCAGATCCTCTACTAGCTGCTTCCAAACTAGTTCTACCAAATGGCTCCTCCCATCTTGAACAAATAACTGAAATACTGGCTTTTTTTAAATCATTAAGAATAAATTTGTTATCTTTAAAACCAGAAATTTTAAGATTTTTATGATTAAATATATGTTTTTCTCTTGGCTCATCACCATAAACATTTGACTTCCAATTAGGATATTTATCTAAAATTTTAATTATTGCTTTACCAAACAAGTCATAACCTTTTGCTCGATTTAATTTTCCAATAAAAGTAATTACATTTTTTTTCTTTTTAAAATTAATTTTAACCTTAGATGAAGATTGAAAACATACGGATGTTTTTTTAACTTGATTTTGACTGTTATCTAAATTGATAAAAAATCTACTTCTAGACCACTCACTATTAAATATTATTTTATCAACGCTATTGAGTAAATTTATACGTTCTTCAGTTGTTTTAGAACCAGTCATTTGTAAGGGGTTATTATGAAAATATAAAAATAACCTATTTTGATATTTTGTCTTAATGATTTTAATATAATTAGGTCTATTATGAACTTCAATTAAATCTGAATTTAATGTTTCTTTGTGGTCTAAAAAACATTTTACATACTGATTATTAGAGCTTAAAAATATCTTCTTGTCAAAAGCAAGGTTGATATATTTGTTAGACAGAAATTTTTTATAAATTGTATTACCAAAAATTTTTGTAGTTTTTTGATAAATACTATTTTTGGTAATATCATTAACAAACAATGATACAGCACCTGCTTTATTAGAAACAAAATTTTCTTTATAAGGGAGTAGTATTGCTATTTTCATTATAGAGATTTTTCTAATAATTCTTTTCTTAAATTTTTATTATTTTTAAGTTTATACTCAAATGACATAGCTTTTTTTTTATCTCTAAATTTTTTACTATAAATTAGAATCCATTTATATCCCTTTGTGGCTTTAGCACCATTATTAGAATTGTGTTTATTTAATCTTAGCTCTAAATTATTTGTATAACCAACGTAAGTCTTTTTATAACCTGGTGAAATAGATTTGAGCATATATGTGTAATATAACATATTATTGGCGGTCCCTGGGGGAATCGAACCCCCCTTTGCAGGATGAAAACCAGCTGTCCTAACCGATAGACGAAGGGACCATGTTGAGATCTTTTATTTTAAAAGTCATTATTTATCAAGTGTAATTAAACTATAAGATAAGGTCTCTAATAGTTAATTGAAGAGTTTTTTTATTATTCCATATATTCTCATTGATTTGGCCTATTACATTAATGTTATTTTTATAACTCATTAAGTGTTCGCCAACCTTTGTATTAATAGAATTAAAGGATATTGATTTAATTGAAAATCCTGTTTTTGATTTTAAGAATACAGATATGTGCTTGTTATTTAATACTATAGGCTTAATTATTCTTAAATCTCTCAACATAAATGTTGGTACCGAGTTTCCTGTACCGAAGGGTTCTAATTTTTTTATATTATCATAAAAATCTTGATTAAAAGCTAATGATGAAATTTCCGATTCATATGAAAATATATTATTATTTACAGCATTAGATTTTAAAAAATCTTCTAATATATAGATTTCAAAATCTTTAAGATTTTCTTTATTTAATGTAAATCCTGCTGCCATATTGTGACCACCACCACTTATAATTGTTTCTTTATCTAGTAAATTTTTAATTACACGACCAATATTATAATTATAAACTGATCTTGCAGATCCTTTTAATAACTCATTAGATGTAGTTATAACAATAGATGGTTTATTAAAATAATCCTTTAATCTTGCTGCAATAATTCCTATTAAACCTTCATTAATATTTGGGCCATAATAAATAATTACCTCTTTATTTTCTTTTTCAATTTTTTGAAAATCTATTTCATTTAATACTATGGTTTCAATTTCTTTTCTTTTATTATTCAACTTGATTAAATGATTAGACCTATCTTTAATAACAAGATCATTATTAGAAGATAATAATTCTGTAGCATATTGAGACTTACCCAGTCTTCCGCCAGCATTTAATATAGGGCCAATTAAATAACCCAAATCATTAATATCAATTTTATTTTTTTTTTTATTTAATTCAAACAAAGTATTAAGAGGTATATTTTTTGTTATATCAAAATTTTTGAGAGCATTTATTGCAATCAATCTGTTTACCTTCCTCAAGGGCATCACATCACATACTGTTGCTAGCAAAACATATATCAAATAATCAGTTATATTGATTTCACTTTTAATTTCTTTAATCAGTAAATCTAAAAAAAAATAAGAAAGTGTTGTGGCGCATAAATAATCATATTCTTCATAACCGTTATTTTTTTTTGGATTTATAATTGAATTTGCATTTGGAAAGGGTTTATTAATTTCGTGATGATCAATGATTAAAGATTTTATTTCATTTTCATTTAAAAAATCTATTGCTTCATTAGATGTAGAACCACAATCTACCATTATGACTAATTTAGGTTCGTGCAAAATTAATTTTTGAAAGAGCTTTTTAGTTGCCCCATAACCATCTTTTTCCCTGTCGGGAATATAATAAAAAAATGTGTGATTTATACTTTCTAAAAATTTAACAAATAATGATGTAGCAGCTGACCCATCCACATCATAATCACCTAAAACACATATTTTTTCATTTTTATTGATGCAATTAACGACAAGTTTAATCGATTGATTGAAATCTTCATTATTAAAAAAAACGTTGTTTAAATCTAAATCTGTATCGATTGTTGCAATCTCATCAGCTTCAAATTTTCTTGAAATAATTAGTCTAGATAAAATATCACTAAAATTAAAATCTTGTTTTAATTTATCAACTAAGTTTTGATTAATTTTTTTTTGTTCCCATTTCTTACCTGAAATAGAAATCATTCTTCAATAAGATTTGTTCTTTTTATCGTTTCTTTAAATTTTAAACTTTTATGGGTAACCAATGTTTCAGTAATATATTCATTATTTTTTATTATCACTCCATTTAACATCTCACTTGAGGTAATCCCTGTTGAACAAAATATAGAGTCCCCTTTTATAATTTCATTTAATTCGTATTTCTTATTTAAATCACTTATTCCCATTTTTTTTGCATCTTTAATATCTTTGTCGTTATCAAATATGAATCTTCCTTGAAAATAGCAGTCAAAGGCATCAAGAGCTGATGCAGCCAATACTCCCTCTGGGCCACCACCTATACCCAAAAATATATCAACTTTATATTTTGGGTCTGTCACATACAGTGCACCAAGAACATCACCATCTGTAATTAATTTAATCTTAACGTTTAATTGCTTAAGTTCATCAATAATTTTTTTGTGTCTTGGCCTATCCATTATACAAGTTGTAAGTGATGATATATCTTTGTTAAGAAAATCAGCTAGGTTTGAAACATTTTTTTTTAAAGAAAAATCTAGATCAACCAAATTTTTTTCAATTGGTCCAGTTGCAATTTTATCCATATATGTTTCTGGTGCATTAAAAAGATTTCCTTTTTCAGCAATAGCAATGACAGAAGCTGCACCAGGTAAGTTATTTGATGCAAAATTTGTTCCCTCTAAAGGATCAACGGCAATATCAAAATAGGGTCCATTTTTATTTCCAAGTTTTTCACCCGTATAAAGCATAGGTGCCTCATCAAGTGAACCTTCACCAATAACAACTTCGCCATTCATGTTTATTTTATTCAATTCAGAGCGCATTGCGTCAACAGCTGCTTGATCTGCTGCGATCTTGTCTTTTTTTCCAACCAAATAAGATGATGCTAAAGCTGCCTTTTCAGAAACTTTTAAAATCTGATCAACATATTTTTTATCAATAGACATTAATCTTTTTGAATAACTATTTCAGTAGAATTTATTACACTCTCAAATTCTCTTAGACGTTTATAGACACTTGCCAACTCTATAATTGTAGGCCAAGCTTTTAATAGGTATTGCATAGAACCTTCAACTCTTCCAAAAGCTCTTATAATTTGCTGCATAACACCTAATGTTACAACACCTGCTACAATAGCTGGAGCTAAAAAAACATAAGCTGATAATACATTTGCTTGCAAGTAAGCCATACGACCAATATTAAAATATAAATACCTTGTGTAGCTTAAAAAGTGAATTGAACGAACGTCATCAAATAATTCATTTATTGTTTTAGGTCTAATGTTACCATCATCTTCAGCTACTACTAATATCTTTCTGTATGCAGCCTCTTTTTTTTGTAGATCATATTCCACTCCAACTAAACGCAATATCCAACCTAATCCTATCAAGAATGCTGTACCACCCAATGTCCAAAGTAATGCACCAGTTATCAATCCATATTGCCAATCACCAAAAAAGAAGATTGGTATACCGACTGATAGCCCTAATAAAATTGGAGTAAATTGTATTAATACCATGACCGATTCAATAAAACTTGTACCTAGAGATTCCATAATACGGGTAAACTTAATTGTATCTTCTTGAACTCTTTGTGAGGCACCTTCTATTTTACGAGCTCTATCATAAACAGAATGATACCATTCCACCATCGCAGTTCTCCATCTAAACAAGAAGTGTGCTGTAAAAAAACTAATTACAACGTAAAGAGCTATATATATTCCAGCTAGTGTAATAAATGATGCTAAATTTGTCCAGTACTCTTCGATTGTAATAGCGTTGGGTTTAGCAAGTGCTTTTTGAATCATATCGTAGAACACACCAAACCATTCATTTATTTTTACATCAATTTTTACTTGAACCCATAATGATAATAAAATTACAAATGAACCTAACCAAGACCATAACTGCCATTTTTTTTTGGTAAAAAATTTAAACATTATTTTAGAAAATTATCTGCATATGATTTTTTAACAGTTTTTCTTTTTTGAGGTTCAATTATTTCAAAATCAATTTTATTTTTTTTCGCATATTCTATTGCTAATTCTTTAGAAGAAAATTCCAAATTTAACTCTGAAAGAGTATCTGAGTTAGTTTCCCAACCCATCAAAGGATTTATACCTGTATCTTCAGTTTCAAATTCAATTAACCATTTGTCTGATTTACCTAAACCAGACTGCATGGAGTTTTTTGTGGGTATATAAATTTTTGCTTTTTTCATAAATTGGTCGGGGCGGCAGGATTTGAACCTGCGACCCTCTGGTCCCAAACCAGATGCGCTACCAGGCTGCGCTACGCCCCGAGTGGTGTTTTTATATAACAATTACTTATCTTTTCAACAAATGAATGAGAAAGAAAATGATACAAAATATGAACATATGTAGATGTCTTTGGGGGCAGTTTGGGGGCTTTGACTTTTTTTTAGTCTCAATAAAACCAGATGTAATTTACGTTCGTTTAGGATTTTGGGGGCAGCGTTGGGGGCTTTGCCTACCACGATTTATTCGTGTCATTTACTCTTTCAAATTAGCAATTAAATAATACAGGAGAAAAATGAAAAAGAAAATTGAACTAGATAGCGACGGTAGAGTTAGAATTGACGTTGGAATAATGTCATTATTAAAACCTATTCCATATGGAAATTATTACAAAGAAAAAATCATAAAAGATAAAAACTTGTTAGGATTTAGAGCAAGAGCTAATCCAGGTGGACAAAGATCTTTTGTTTATAGATATAGACCAAAAGGCAAAGACGCAAACGGTAATTATTTTGAAAAAGTAAATAAGACACTTGGTCCTTGGTATGACAAGAACGACCCCAAAGAAAAAGATCTTATTGGTATAACTCCTGCTGTTGCACGAAAAATCGCAGAAGATATGAAGGCTAAAATAGTAAGAGGTGAAGACCCAAATTTAGTTATTATCAGAAGAACTAAAGGCAGGCCGTTGTCCGATATGTCTAAAATGTGGATTGATAATAGAGCCAAGAGTTATAAATCTTATGACAACTTTTTAAGTATCTATAATGTTTATTTTAAACAGAAAAGTAAACGTTCAGATCATAGAAATCTTTATCGACTACCTGGAATGGAGATTGTCAATAAAGCCATGGTTGATCTTACAAAAGATGATTACTTAAACTTTCATAGATCCATAAGTAAGTTCAAAAAAACCCAGGCTAATAGAGTATTGGAAGTTATTAGATTGGTTGAACAATACGCAGAAGAAACAGGTCTTATTAAAAAAAGAGTTGCCCATTTCAAAAAAAAAGAACTGAATAAGGAAATAGGAAGATTGGATCGTGAGGATCCCTACTCATTTTTAGATCTTGAAAAGTATAGAAAAGCGAGTTTAAAATTAATTTCTTATAAAAATAAAAAAGGAATTAACACAGGAAGAAAATTATACCTTGTGCCGTGTTTGGCTTTACGTGCAGCATGTTTAATTGGCGCTAGATCAAAGGACCAAGTATTTAATTTAAAATGGGATCAAATAAATCTTAGGACTAATAAGATTAAGTATATTGATACTAAAAATGATGAGCCAATGGAGTTGTTTTTTGACTATCGTTTTAAAGCAGTATTGAGGATCATGTTAAACCATCGAAGAACAATCAACCACCGGGACAAAAGATTTGTATACGTGTTCCCTACTAACTCTAAAAAATCTAAAACTAAATATTTAAAAGATCCCCGGAAAACCCATAGCAGCATAATTAAATTGGTAGGATTAAAGTATAAATGTATCCACTTTTTAAGACATAGTTGGGCTACAAATGGTTATGCAGCAACAGGAGATAGTATGGCAATTCAAGAGCTTGGTGGTTGGAAGGATCATAAGTCAGTTGAAAAATACATCAAAGTTTCTGATGAAATTAAGAGAAAAAGAACAAAACAAATAGCAGCTTATAAATACCACGTTGCTTAATAGTTCCCGTGGTAATTTTGTTCCTGGTGCTGTAGACTTGCTATATGGGCAAAAAGAAAGAAAAGAAACTAACATTAAAAGAAGCAGAAAAAATTACAGGACCATTATCAAATTGGGGGTCTTTTCCGAACACCCCTGAATTTGCTAAACATCAAAAAGATTTTCTCGAAGAATTATTTTATCGTGATAGGATAGTTCCTACTTGGAAAAATTTAGGACAGATGGCTTCCAGAATGTTTAATGATCCACAAGACGTTTTAGATATTTTAGTGGAGAACGCTGAGAAAACGTTAAAAGCTACAGACTTAAAAAGATTTTATTTAACTAAATTCATTGAAGTTGAAAGAGATAAAAAAATTAATAAAGGAAAGGGATTGAGGACTGTTATTAGTGAAAATTTAGAAAGCTGCTGCAAACTTATAAACATCCCTTTTTATTTAGTTGAAGCAAGTAAAACACAAATGAATGATAACCCTAAACTCAAAGTAGCTAATGCTTATACTTTTGATCAAATTGTTGAAAGAGTTGATAGAAAATATAGGCGAGTTATGGATGCCCCTGATGTTAAAAGAGAATTTAATAAATGGCTCAAAGAAGAGTTTAGACATAAAGAATTTAATGACTTCCTAAAAAAAGCCGCTCCTAAAGATAAACAGTAAGACTACCACGAAAAAAAAGTGGTACGTGGTAGCTATGGACATTTAGCGATTTGAGCTTATATAAGTTGTATGGAAGATATAAAAACACCTGAACAAAAAAAATTCTACGAAAATGCTATTAGACGATACAGGAGGCTTCACAAAAAAGGCTGGCCTTTAGAAAAAGTTTTAAATGAAGAAACTTTAAAAAGAGTAATTGCAAAAAACAAAACTGAGGAAAAAGAATAATGAATATTACTTACGATAGATGGGTCGATGAAAAAGAAGCGGCAGAATATTTAAAAGTTAAGCCATCAACTTTACGAAAAAGAAGATCGGTATTAGGACATGACGCCAATGAAGTATGGACCAAAAATCACGGCAAAGTTTTGTACGATTTGTGGGCTACTGACAAAAAAATTGAGGGAAATATTTAATGGCTTTTGAATTTAAGAATCCATCTAAATACCAAAAAACTAGCGTCAATATTGATAAACAAATGCCATCAAAAGGTGACTTGTCAGAAAAAAATATATTACTAAAATTAGCTTCTGAAACAGCTACAGAAGAACAAGGCTTGTCCGATTTTATGGACATGAAATATGAAATTGCTCTAGAAAAATTTTTAGAAAACAATCCAGGTAAAACGGAAAATGACTTCATAGAAATACTTAGAATTCCAATGGAAAGCGGAGGTAAAGTTATCGACTTTGCTAAATACGCAAAGAGTAGAGATCTCAAGATTAAAGGAATTAGTTTAGCCTCATTATTTACACCAGGAAAAACACTAGCTGATCTAACTACAGCAGAACGGGACGCTGTTAACAGGCTTTTAAAAATGACCTTTGGAAAAAAAGAGTAATGAAAGTTAAAGAATACAATCAAATGATGGGTTATTTAACAAGACCCAGTAAAAGCACAGATCCAAAAACCGTTAAACTAGATATGGAGAAACATACTATTAATATGCTTAATAAGTATGAGCCTGGACCCGATATAGAAGAAGAAACTGCATCTCAAAAACAACTAGAAAAATTAGCAGTCCAAAAAAATCATGGCGGAAAATTATGGAATAGTTTTGTAGCAGCTAATG
>Ga0209711_10002856_pt1 | contig 14980 bp, 8 predicted proteins | sample ArcticOcean_MG_C_7_FD_187441 | JGI IMG/M metagenome (GOLD analysis project Ga0209711, IMG submission 187441) | Marine microbial communities from western Arctic Ocean - ArcticOcean_MG_CB11_88 (SPAdes) (version 2) | ecosystem: Environmental > Aquatic > Marine > Oceanic | place: Arctic Ocean... | reverse complement strand
CCCCAAGACGTCTTCGGTTCCCGTGCTCCCTCCCGACAATAAGGACAAAGACGCCGGGCACTACCGGGGAACTGGAATCTTTCCCGCTGAAAATCACATTCTCCTCTTGGAAGACGAACCCAGCCATTGCAAACGAAACGGATTAGTTTGGAAACTCAAGGAAGTGAACCTAAAAAACCTCGGCGGCACAATCGTTGCCAGTCGACAACCAAAAGACGGTGGGAAAACGAAAGTCGAACCCGAAACCATGACCTTCGATTCCGCCACCCGTATTTGGCGGGGACGCGAATCCATTCGCATCTCGGATCTGATCGAGGAGAAAGTATGGCCGGACAATGGAAAAAAAGATTTAAGCGACCAATCCGTCCTTTTGGGCATCACCTGGAAACCGGCACCCGGGGACGGACTCAGCGGAGCCTTTACCAGCTTCCACATCTCGGATATCTGGCTGGACGATCAGTCCATTGAACACGCCGCCTATTTCCAGACCCAAAAGCACAACTGTTTTATCCGCACCCGTTGGATGCCCGCCTATGTGAATGAGGTAAAGTACGGAAAGTTTGGTCAGGCCACGGCCTCCCTCACCCTTTTCGGAGGCATGGATCAGTCTCTCTACAACGACTTCAAGAAGGAATCGGGAGGACAGATCAATGGTACGGAAAATACTTTAAAACACACCGCTAGCCACTATGGCCCCGGTCATATGGCATCGAGTGGAAAAATCGTTCAAATCACCAAACAGGAGGGTAACGTTCCATTGGGCAGCAGTGGCATTCAAATCGATTTTAAGACCGACCAGATTATCGAAGCCATTCGTCCTGGAAGGGTTGTCCGCATTCGACCAGCAAGTTGGCCCAAGTCACAAATCCCCCGGGAGGAATATCTCTTCCATAATACCCCGGAGCTCCGTTTCCCCACCCCGGATATCTTTCCGAAGTACTAGACCCTCAAAAATTAAACGAATAATTATTGGAAATGATGCCAACTAATTTGTTTTACAGAGGCTACACAATCTTCTTTGGACTAATCATTGCCTCTATTTCCTTTGCAAAGGACAGTCCCTTCCGCCCCGAGACTGGAACATTCCCGCCTTTGGCAAAGGCTCATTCTTACCAAGGCGAGCTCACTTTTGTGGATCATGCCAACCGCCGTGGTAGCATACGTATCGACGGCGACGGTAGGTTTCGTTTTGCCGCTCCGTCCCCCTTTGCCCTCCTCCCCTACGGTTTGGTCCGCTATCATGGGTCTCCGGCCGATCTTCGGGATATCCCTCTGGGTACCGTGATGCATGTGAAAGCCTTTCTCCCACCCAACCCCAAGATATCAGCCGTACCGGTCTTACCCACCGACAACCGGCTAAAAAAGTATGGCAATGCAGGAACAGGCGTGGCACCGGCTGAGAATCATATTTACCTGCTTGAGGACGAACCAAGTCATTGCAAACATCTCGGATTGGTCTGGAAACTTCAGGAAGTCGATCTGAAGGAAAACGCCGGAATGATCATTGCACGAAGGGAGTCCAAAACAGGCAAAGGGCAGGTCCATTTGGAAACCTTTTCGGTCAATACAACCACCCGTTTTTGGCGAGGGCGGGAACGACTGGGTATCACCGATCTCATAAACGAAAAAATCTGGCCAAGGAACGGGAAAAAAGATCTCAATGATCAGACGGTCTTTATTGGCATTACCTGGAAACCCACCCCCGGAGGTGTCTTTAAACGCTTTCACCTCAGCGAGGTCTGGCTTGATGAACTTGCCATGGAACGGGCTGCTCAGATCCAGAACGAAACCCACAAGGCATTCATCAGGAGCCGCTGGATGCCAGGCTGGGTGGACAAGGTTGAATACGGCAAGTTTGGGCAAGCCAAAGTAATCGTTACCCTATTCGGAGGTATGGACGACTCCTTGTATGCCGATTTCAAGAAAGGACAAAAGGCCATGCTTGCCTCCTCGGAAAACACCTTGAAGCATTGGGCGGGGGGGACTGCAGGAACCGCACAGATGGCAAGCAAGGGAATATTACTAGAGGTTTTAAAAACCAATAAAAGAGTTCCCCAAGGAAGCAGTGGCATACAGGTCAGTCTCGAGACCGACCTTGTTACGGAAGGCTTTAGACCTGGAAAAGTAATAAGAATACGTCCCGAAAATTGGCCGCTACTTGAAGTACCCCGGGAAGAATACATCCACCACAATACGGACGGGATTGAGAAACGTTTCCCCACTCCGGATATCTTTCCAAAAAACTAGACCTATGGAATCAATCCTTCTGAAACTAAACTTTGCCCGCTGGGCCGCTGCGCTGCACCTGGTTCTTTTCATACTCGTCTCCAATGCGCGCTCCGAGGAAGAACCGTTCCGGCCGGAGTCAGGAAAATTCCCTCCCCTTGAAAAGGCGCATTCCTACCGAGGAGAACTTGTTTTCGTAGACCATGCCAACCGGCGAGGCAGTATCCGCATACAAGGGGAAGGCATGTACTTCCGAAACAAACCGCATCCCTTCGCCATGTTACCCTACGGGATCATTCGCTACCACAATGCTCCTGCCCAACTCCGCGACATTCCATTGGGCACCGTGCTGCACGTACGGGCTTTTCTCCCTCCTGATCCCAAGCTCTCCGCCGTACCCGTGTTGCCAATCAACAACCGCAACAAAACCGCCGGCTATAGTGGCAAAGGCATCGCCCCGGCCGAAAACCACGTGATTCTTCTTGAAGACGAAGCAAGCCACTGCCTGCGAGAGGGCAAAGTATGGGAGCTGAAGGAGGTGAATATCAAAGACGGCGCCGGCAAAATCATAGCCCGACGAGAATCCAAGAACAGCGGAACCAAGGCCGAAGAGGAAACCCTGACCTTCGATGCCGCCACCCGCATATGGCGAGGCCTGGAGAAGCTTCAAGTGGCTGACCTCGTCCACGAAGGCACTTGGCCTGAGAGCGGAAAGAAATCCCTCAAAGACCAGGCGGTCCTGCTCGGCATCACCTGGAGGCCCACGCCGGACGGTGTCTTTACCCGCTTTCACGTCTCCGACGTCTGGCTCGACGACGTTTCGATTCAACGGGCCGCCCGCAACCAGACCGAGACGCACAAGGCGTTCATACGCAGTCGCTGGATGCCCGGTTGGGTCGATGCGGTCGAGTATGGTAAATTTGGAACCGCAACCGTTACCGCCACCCTCTTCGGCGGTATGGACGATTCCCTCTACGCGGATTTCAAGAAGGACGTTTCCGCCATGATGAATCCGGTCGAGAACACCTTGAAGCATACGCACGGGGCTTATGGACCCCGCCATATGGCCAGCCGAGGCCCTATCCTTGAGGTCAAAAAACTCGAAGGCAAAGCCCCGCTGGGAAGCAGCGGCATACAGGTTACGTTCAAGACAGACCTCATCCTCGAAGGCATCCGTCCGGGACGGGTTGTTCGTATCTGTCCAGGAAGCTGGCCCCAAGTCCAAATACCACGTGAGGAATACCTCGGAGGAAACAAACCCGAAGAGCGTTTCCCTACCCCTGACATCTTTCCAAAGTACTAAAGAAAGCGATCGGGTTCCTGCACTCTCAAACCTAAAAAAATCCACAGTATTCGAAGGTTTTCATTTGATTATATTTCTTCGAAATATAATTCTTTTCTGATGATTCGAACTTTATCCCTTCTCTTCTTTTTTGCACTTGCTCACCTAGGTCTTTGGGGCAAAGCCTTTCACGTCTACTCCCCAAGCTCGAAGGAGAACACGCTTTGGATTGTCAAAGCGATCCCCAAAGGCGAAAGCCTGAAGCTCGAGGTTGCGGAGAAGGTGAAGCTTGACTTCTCCGGCCGTGTGATCGCCGCTCATCCCAGTAAGCCCCTTCTTTACGTAACCGCCACGGGCGGAGATCCTGGAAAAGTACCGGGGGCAGTCGTTTTCTTGAACAAAGACGGATCCTACCAAAAACACCGGAAGGTGAACTTCAATGACGGTGCCTGCTTCCTCAGCCTGGATAAGGAAAACCGGCACATACTGGGCGTCAGTTACGGGAACGGACGGCTCAACGTCTATCCACTCGATGATCAGGGAATTCCCGGAAAGGCCATCACCACGGTGGACGAAGGAAAAAAGGAAGCCCACTGCGTGCTGCTTCCCCCAGATGGGAAGAACATCTACATACCTTATGTGAAAGGAAGCCTCGCGCTTCTGCAGTATGCCTACGACGGCAAGACTGGAAAGGTTACTCCGCTCGAACCCAAGGATGCCAAGCCTCCTCTCGGCTCGGGGCCCCGCCACATGACCTACCACCCCACCCTTCCCATGGTCTACTTCAGCAACGAGCAAGGGATAGGCCTCTCCTCCTACCGCCGGGAAGCCAATGGTCAACTCAAGGTGGAACAGGATATCAATATACTTCCATCCGGTATGTCCAAGATCGGATTGAGCGCTTCCGATCTGCTCATCACTCCGGACGGAAAATTTCTCTTCGCCGGTCTGCGTGGACACCGCCAAGATTTTGATCGTATCTCTCGCTACCGTATCTTGGAGGATGGAAAGGCTGAATTTATTGGTCTGACCCAAGCCGACAAGATTCCATGGGGACTGACGCTTTCTCCGGACGGAAAGTTTCTTCTCGTATCTGCCACCACCGGGGCGAGCCTCACTGCTTATCAGATTTCCTCGAACGGAAATCTTAAGAAAGTGACTTCGCTAGCTTGGGATCCGGGAATGTCTGATCTGGTTGCTCGATAACATAGCCATTTATGAAATTCCAAAAGTTCATTACCCTCGGGTTATTTGGAGGTTTTTTCTGCACCTCTCTCATTGCTAAACAATTCCCCATTCCAGAAAACCTACGAAGAGAAAATCTGGTCCCCTGGTGCATCGTTCCCTTTGATGCAAGTAAGCGGACCCCTGAGGAGCGGGCCAAGATGTTAGTTCGGCTCGGACTGAAGCGATCCGCCTATGACTGGCGAGCTGATCATATTTCCGAATTCGAAGAGGAAATCCTACAGTACAAGAAAAACGGGATCGCATTCTTTGCCTTTTGGAATGTTCACGACAAAGCCTTCGAACTCTTTCACAAGCACAAGGTCCATCCCCAAATCTGGAAAACCCTACCCTCCCCCAAGTCTGGGACGCAGTTGGAAAAGATTCAGTCCGCCAAGGAGGCAATGACTCTCCTCGCCGAACGGACGGCCGAAATCGGGTGCAAACTCGGCCTTTATAACCACGGCGGTTGGGGCGGTGAGCCAAAAAACCTCGTCGCAGTCTGCAGGGCTCTTCGGGCTGAGGGACACGAGCATGTCGGAATCGTCTATAATTGGCATCATGGACACAACCGGATCAATAAATGGAAACAAGACCTAGAACTTATAAAACCCTATCTGCACTGCCTTAATCTCAATGGAATGAACGCTGGGGGCAGTCCGAAAATTCTCGCACTTGGAAAAGGCCAACATGAGGAAGATATGCTCAAGGTTTTAATCGATAGCGGATATGAGGGTCCTATCGGAATTCTCGATCATCAAAACCAGATTGATGCGGAAAAGTCGCTCCTCGCCAACCTGAACGGACTCGAATCCTTACTTGAAAAAATTCAAATATCTTCCAAGACAAAGAAGGTTCTTCCCTTTCCCAATAACCGATTACACGATTTTTATCTCAAACAGGCTCGAACCTTCATAGAACAATCCGACCGAAATTATTCAAGAATGCTCGACCCGTTTCCTGGACTGGATGGGGGCAAGTGGGGACATTGGGGTCAAAACCCGGAGAACCACAATGTGGATGATCGATTAAATGAAATTGATTTTGGGGGAATTCTCATGCAGGCAACCAACCATTCTGATGGATGGGCCAATAAAGGCGTTTCCGTTCAGGCTGGCAAGTACACTGCCCTCTTTGATCCTGAGAAACTTTGCTTTGTGGACGCTTGGGAAGGCGGTTTACCCGAGTGGGGATCACGCCGGTATGGCATTACTTCCGGAGTCAAGCCAAAGGGGAAGAATTTGGAAAGTTTTGCGGGGGGTAAATGGAAATTACCCGAAGGAGTAGAAACCCAATACCATGGATTTTACCGAACGAATGACAAAATTGTTTTTCATTATCAAATCGAAAAGGCCGAAATCTACGACTGGGTAGCGGTCAACGATAACCTTACGTACCACAGGCATGTCCGGGGCAAACTTCCAAAGGATACCCGCTTTGAGAATCCTGTCTCTCCTACCAATGCATCCGTAAACCTTGAAAAGCTTCTCAAATCAGGCCAAGTACTTTGGGCAGATAAAAAAGTGGTGACTCGGGGTCGGCTCGGAAAAGCACTCCCCGATTCGCCCTATGTGATTGATACCCTTACCCTTCCCTACCGTGATTTAAACCCCTTCAAAACGCCCATGCGAATCGGGGGGGTCGGCATTTTTCCGGACGGCCGAATCGCCGTGTGTACCCTCATGGGAGATGTCTGGATTGTGGAGGGAGTAGATCCGCAATTGAAAAAACTAACCTGGACGCGCTTCGCATCCGGGCTCAATCAACCCCTTGGACTCGTCGTGCAGAACGGGCTCATTCATGTGATCGGAAGAGATCAATTAACCTGCCTCCACGATCGTAATAATGATGGCGAAGCGGATTTTTATGAATGCCTGACCAATGAGTTCCCCACTACCAGGGGAAATAGTTTCGCCCTCACTCTCCAACAGGATAACCGGGGAAGATTTTACTGGTTCACCCGCTCCGAACAATTTGGTATGACCCGATTTACTCGAGGCTCAAAACCCGAATCCATCGCCACCGGCCTTAGAGGTTCAAACGGCACCGGAGTATCCCCGGACGGATCCATCGTATTGGCAATGCCTCAGGAAGGCTCCTGGCAACCTGCCTCTGCAATCTTCGAGGTGGGCGACGGAAGTTACCACGGGCACTTCGGCCCCAAGTCCGAGTATGGGAAGCACGGCTATCAAATGCCTCTCTGTTTTCTTCCCCGGGGAATCGACAATTCTTCAGGCGATGTTATCTTCGTACCCAAGGACGAAAGATTTGGCCCACTCGCCGGAAAAATGATTGGCACTTCCTTCGGATACTGTGAACACTACCTCGTCCTTCGGGAAGTATTGGATGGAAAAAAGGTGCAGGGCGGAATTGTTCCCCTGCCTGGAGCATTTCTGTCCGGTGCTCATCGCGGTTCCTATAGTTCCAAGGATGGTCATCTTTATGTGGTGGGTACGGATGGATGGCAAAGTTACGCCCAGGAAAATGGAAGTCTCGAGCGAATTCGATGGACCGGGGGGGAGATGGTTCTGCCCGAGTCGGTTGAAACCCGACGGAATGGATTTATCATTCGTTTCAATGAATTGATTGATCCCGCATCACTGGACATCAAAAAAGCATTTGCCTCTCAATGGAATTATTTGTTCAGCGGGGCGTACGGATCTCCCGAGTATTCCATTCGCAAGCCTGGCACTCCAGGCCACGACCCAGTTAAGATTAGATCCCTGAGTGCGCTTAAGGATGGCAAGTCAATCTTTGTGGAGATTCCACAACTCCACCCGGTCATGCAGTTTCATCTTTATATTAAACTTAAGACCCAGGACGGACGATCCTTCTCACCCGATCTGTATTATTCAATTTTTAATCAGGGCGATGAATTTTCTGATTTCCCTGGATATCAAAAAACGGCCAAGGAGTCCTGGAATGATTTTCCACACCCCGACAAAAGCCCGGTCGATCCGCGACTCCTCGCCCAGGAAGCTCAGTCAAAAATCGTGGGCGACGAGAAAAAATTGGCGTCGATCAAACAAGTGGAAATTGAGGCCATCGCCGGCCTTCAATATGCCCAGAAAACCCTCCATGTAAAAGCCGGAGCACAAGTCGCTCTCACTTTTCGAAATCTTGATCCCAGCATGCCCCATAACCTTGTTATTGTACAACCCGACCGCTTGCAGGAAATAGGAGAGGCGTCGATGAAATTGGCTGCATCACCCAAGGGAGTTGCCCATCATTATGTACCGGAAGATAAAGGAGTGATTGCCATGTCCCCTGTTCTGCAAAGTGGAAATTCTTACCTCCTCTACTTTCAGGCTCCACGGAAAATCGGGACTTATCCCTACCTTTGTACTTTCCCCGGTCATTGGCAGGTTATGCAGGGCAATCTAATCGTTGAATAATCAAATCAGGCTGTTTTAAATAAAAATTCATTTCCAATACTTAGGTTTTGCCTGTTAAACTCATTAACTACTAGAAATTAATATTGATGAAAAAAGCACTCGCCTTTCTTAGTCTTCTGTTAGGTGGAAATCTTTCCTTTGCTTCAAAATGCGGGCCGTCACTTCACTTTTTCAGGTAGTTTATTTGGCTGAATTTCCAATCGCCCTCGATTTTAATAAGTTCCACTTCGGAATGAGCACTCTCCTTAATCACATTCCCCCCCTTTCCCGTCCAACCCGCAAAAAGTTTTACTGAATAAACTGCATTGTTCCCTGCAAGGGAGATCGATTGTAATTGCTCGCAACGAAGTTCCATTCTTCTCGAAGCCACGCGTAAACGGCCGTATAATTGAGACAGTCCCTGATTGGTATGTTCCCCGGCAATTCTAGCCTTACTCCGAATTGAGATTACCACTTTAGGGGCAAACAACTCCTTAAAGTCCTTCACCACCATGGCATCGGAAAGAGTGGATGCATCCTCCGTCTTGGAAGCAACCTCGCAAAGTTCATCAAATAAAGCTACGATTTGCTCCTCGTCACTGGGCCAGAAAAGCCAGGTGAGGAGAAATGCAAGACTTATTGAAATTACAATTCCCCCAATCATGTGCTTGCCCATCCCCTCATTATTCTCAAATTACAGGTTCATCCAATCAAAAACGAAATGAAACTTTTCCATCGCCAATTCCTCTTCGCCCTCTTGCTGGGTTCATTCCAATCTATCCCCACCGATGCATCGATCAAGGTAACCGAAAACAATCGTTCTATCATTCTGACCCAAGATCGGGAGCCTGTTCTGCGATATCTCAAAAACCCCTCCCGCGAAGCCAAAAACCATGAATCTCATTATTCAAGGAGTGGCTATATCCACCCGCTTTACTCTCCCTCCGGAAAAATAATCACCGGAGACTATGCCCCCGATCATCCTCATCAACACGGTCTGTTCTTTGCCTGGACAAAATCAAGTTTCCGCGATAAACCGACCGAGTTTTGGAACCAGAAAAAGAAACTGGGGGACATTCGCTTCCACCGGTATCTGGGTAAAACCGAAGACAGGGACTCCCTGTCGCTTCAATTCGAACAGATCTACACCACTGGCAAAGACTCCGACAAACCGATCCTGAATGAAACTTGGAATATTACCGTTCCAAAAAAAGAACTGCCCTATCATCAGTTCGACCTCACCTCAATCCAGACCTGTGCCACCAAAGATCCTTTGCAAATTGAAAAGTATCACTATGGCGGTATGGCCATCCGCGGAAATGACCAATGGTTGAAATTAGACAAGGATGGAAATCCACTCGGAGAAATAATCACCTCAGAAGGAAAGAACCGCGAGAACGGCAATCATTCACGCCCCCGATGGGTAGCGATGCATGGACCGGTCGATGGCCAAGACTGTGGTGTCGTAGTGATGAACCATCCGGATAACTTTCGCTTTCCCCAGTGGGTTCGTTTACACCCGACTATGCCCTATTTTGTTTATGCTCCAATGGTCAAAGAAACCTTCACTATTGAACCCAGCAAGCCTTATGTATCGAAATTCCGTTACCTCACATACGACGGAACCCCCGATCACGAGGTGATCGAGGGCTCCTGGAAAGAATGGATTAAGAACTAAGTTCTTTTATCCCTAGAAATCAAACTTCAGACCAATTTCCACGCTACGACCAGGAAGAGGTGCAAACTGTTTCAGTACCGAAGCATGATTATAAGCAAGTTCGTCTGTAAGGTTAGAGCCCTTAACGAATAACTCACCTACGGAATCACCGAAACTTACATCGTAAGAAGCGAAAGCATTAAGTATAGAATAGGCAGCAGTTGGTTCTTCACTATGATCTCCATGTGCAGCAACTCTGTCCTGTTTCAATGACCGAGTAAGCTTCATTCCAAAATCTAATTTTTCTTGTTGGACTTCAAATCCAATCCCAAGTCTCGCTGCTGGAATCCTCGCTAAATTAGTACTTTCCGTTTTGTTCTTTCCTCGGACCATGTCGCCATAAGCGGATAACATGAGATTCCAACCAGGGCTTTCCATAGCCAGCCAATCAATTTCGACCTCTATGCCTTGAAACTCTGCTTTTACCGCCTCGTAATTTTTTACGGGAAGCCCCTCTGCACCTGAAGCGAATGTATCATCTTCATCACCTAAAGTTCCGTTAGGGCCCGGTTGATCCCCTAAATTGCCTTCTCCGTCGCGAACTTGTTCAGCATCTTCAAGGAAAATATAATCATTGTATTTTGTATGGAAAGCTGAAAATTGACCGGTTACTTTACCCACAGTTTTACGCACAATAATTTCAACTCCAACCGCGGATTCAGTGTCAAGATTAGGATTTCCTATTTCAAAGCTTTCCGTAGCATGGTGTGCCCCGTCCGAGTACAATTCGGCGGTGTCCGGAGCCCGTTCAGAGTAGCTAAGGTTTCCACTTATATTCCAAATCTCGCCTAGATCGTGGGAAACGCCTCCGCTTGCACTGAAAGTGGTGTCCTCCCGATCAGAAATAGTACTTTCATAATCGCGATCAATACTTTCCCAACGAATCCCCGCGTTCAGAGTCGTATCTTCATTCAGGTCGTATTCTTCAATCAAGAAAAGTGCGATCTTGCTCGAATCCTCGGAACTAATTGCCGGGTTGTTGGCAGTTGGTTTTGAAAGACCACCAAGGATACTTTCTTCTCCTTGGATTTTAAATTCATCAAAGATCCCATGAAGGCCAAAAACTCCGCGCAAATCCCCGGTTTCATGATTAAAGGCAATTCTGCCTTCAAAGCCTTCGCGTAGATAAGTCGAGTGAGTATGCCAATCTCTTGTGCCGTTTTCCTCTTCAAAACCGCTTTCGCTATGCTTGTAGTCTCCATAACCAATGTTTAAATCAATTCCGGTTAACCAATCAGAATCAGAAACTTCGATTTCGGAGCGGAACTCAAAACGATCATTTTTCATTTCGATTAAGGTTTCATTTACCGCATGTTCTCCAGGAACGCCATAATCATTCTCATAACTGGAAAAACTGAATCCTGCAAAGCCTGAGTCCAGTAAGTAAGAACCTCCCAACCCAACCGAAGAGCTAACGCCGTGACTATTTTTAACTTTATTAAATGGACCTTCAACAGATCCATCATGATGGTCCTCGGTGTAGAAGGAAGGAGCGTCGTAATCATTGTAATCGCGCTTAAACCCATTGATTTGAAAACTGAGTTTATCAGAACCTCCAAATGCCATCGCTCCATAATTCCATCCGTCGTTGACGCTGTTATAACTGGAACGAAGTGATGCACCCGGAGAATCATATGGACTGGTAGGAATACTTCGATCGATTACATTAACAACACCCCCGATTGCACTTCCTCCATGTAACAGCGCAGATGATCCACGAAGGATTTCAATCCGATCGACCATTAAAGGGTCGATGGGAACCGCATGGTCTTCGGATTGAGCGGAAACATCGAAGGAATCAGTTCCATTCTGCAAGACCCTCACCCGAAACTTATCCATTCCGCGGATAATCGGTCGGTTTGCAGACGGGCCAAAATGAGTTTGACTGACGCCTGGCGTATCCATCAATGTCTCCGCGATGGTAGTCCCTTTTGCTCTTTCGAGTTCTTGATCAGTTAGCACACTCCATGCTTGAGTGGATTTATTAGATTTAGTTCCCAGAGGAGAGGATTCTATGGTCAAAGCACCTAGCTCTGTAATTGGTTTATCTACCGCTTTTTCCTGAGCAAAACCCAAGGAAGCAGTAAGTAAAAAGGGGAAAATATAAGATTTCATATGATTGTTATGTTTGGCTCAGCTTAGGGTTGTGAGCACTTTTTTAAGATAGTGTAATTCGGCCGTGCCGAAGGATGAATTCGAAAATTAAAAAAAGGAGAATCCACGGATTAGTCCGCAGTTCTACCCGTCAATTAAAACTTACGCCAGTACCGGGGGATCCCGGGCACCAAACGAATCATGCTTACACGATGTCCAAATCAATTGGACAGTTGAGAATTCCGCATTCGAGTTATCTCCAGTAAACGCGGAAATCTGATAGTGAGACTGCACCTCCAAACCTTGTCCAAAAAGAACCACCGCACAGGGAATTTCATCCTCACCATTTTTTTCCGTTCCACTCTCCCCCGAATCGCAGGGACTCGTATGGGGACAATGTGCATCCCCATGAAAAAGGGATGCATGTAGATCCGGTGAAACACGACCGAGTGAAAGCGCCCCCACTAATAGGGAGAAGAACAAAGCCACGGTTTGAGAAAAACGAATCACAAGACATCTCTCTACTTAATGCAATATTATTGCAATAAGAAAATCACTTCTCGTTAAATTTCTTCTTTCTCGCCTACAAATCTCAGTCGACACTCCGGTCAGGCATAAAAGGAATCCACCCATACCTTCAGCACTCCAAGGCAAAGGGAGTACAATGGGAACTCTTTCATCTCGCAATCAAGGCTTCGAAGCACCAATCGACTACTGGTATTTCGTATGATCTTCGCTAAAAAGAAAGCTTCTTTTATTCACATTATAAAATCCGATGCTAAAACATAACATCCTGATTGACCCAAATTTTCAGTCATGCAAGCTAAGACTTCCAAGATTCTGATAACCTAAAATCCCTAAAGCACATTATCCAAATGAGAGACTTTTTGATCCTACTTCTAACCCTAGCGTCCATTTCGAGCGAAGTTATTTTTGCAGCCCGCGACCCCATCCGCCTGACTCATGGTCCCATGCTCGGGCATCCCACCGCAACCAGTATGCGGGTTTGGGCCCGAACTTCCGACTCGGGGGAATTCCTCGTCCGCTACGGAACAGAGGAGAATAAACTCGACCAAGCCTCCAAGCCCGCCATCACCGAAATCGAAAATGATAATGCGGGATACGCCACCCTCAAGGGCTTAAAGTCCGACCAACGATATCATTACCAAGTTCAGGTAAACGGACGGCCCCACGGGCTCCCCGGTTCATTCCTCACCCTGCCCAGTGCCCAAAAAACCAGAAACCCCGAGCATAACCCCAAAGGCCTTTTCAACTTTCGCTTTCAAGTTGGTTCATGTGCCAACCAAAACCCGGTTCATGGAAATGGACACCGGGGTAAAACCTACGAGAACCTGAACCGCGACTGGGCGGATAAAACCCACTTCCACATTATGAACGGGGATTGGCTCTACGAAGAACTTCGTGAATACCCAGTGGAAGCTTGGCGATTACGCTCGGGGATTAATACCCTTCCGCAAAATGTAAATCTCATGCCCACCGTCGTGGGGGTTTGGGAAAATTATAAACTCTACTTAAACCGAGGGATTTCACTCGCCCAATGGCACCGAAATGTCCCCAGCTACTTCACCTTTGACGACCACGAATTAGTCAACGATATTTGGGGTGCTGCGACTGCGGGTCGACGCGATCGGCGGGCTGTATTTCGGGATATTGGAACCCAGGCTTTTTACGACTACCTCGGCTGGGCCAACCCGACCGAGTTCAACCACCCGGTCCACTTTGGCAAAGGACAGATGAAAAAAGGAAGCGACCTCCTCGTCGACCCTTCAACCGACTTCAGCCAGGCCCCACTCGACGAAATGCTCAACCTTCATGTTCATTGGGGCACACCCCAAGCCGGGGTCAATGATCTCACCTATGACGACCTCTCTCTGGGTCACCCCAATTCTTTCGTTTATGACATTAAAAAAGTCGTGGATAAAAATACCCTCCAACTCCACATGCCCGCCCAAGTATCCGATGAGGTCACCTACTCGATCGGCCGTCGGAGCTACGGTAAATTTCGGGTCGCTAATTGCGAATATTTCCTCCTCGATACCCGTGGTGCCCGAGACATGCATGATATTTCAGACCGGGGAAAAAAAGGCCTCTCCATGCTCGGAAAAACGCAGACAAACTGGCTGCTCAACTCAATGAAAACCAGTGACGCGGACTTCTTTTTTGTTATCTCCACTGTTCCCTTTATGATTCCGCACAGCGGAGCCGGTGGATTTGAGGCCGCTGGCAATAAGGAAGAAGCTTGGACCGCCTTCTTTGACGAACGGGAACTCCTCATTTCCGAATGGGAAAAGATGGGCAAGAAAGTATTCGTCCTCACCGGCGACCTCCATAACAGCTTTGCGATCAAGATCACCGAGAATGTCTGGGAATTCTGCTGTGGGCCGCACAACAGCGTAAATCATGTACCCAAAAACGACGAAATGGACCGGCCCGCCACTGGCAAGTTCAAGTTCGGACCGAGGGAATGCGATATCCGTTGGAGTAGTTACATCCTACCCGACCTCGAGCGCATGGAAAGACTCTACCCCTATTACGCCGTAGTCAAAGTGAACAATGTATTCAACATGCCCAAGAAACTCGGGGACGAACGTTGGGTCGCTTACCCCCATCCTCAAGTCGTCTTTCAATACTACAACGGAAACACCGGCGAACTGGAATACGCCGAGTCAATCTCCACCGCTAGGAAATAATAACCGACCACACGCCAGAGATGAGATATTCGGATTTGTCTATTCGCTAATCGCTTCCCGGCTCACCGTAGATCGCCACGGGCTTTCAGCCCTCGTGATGACTAAGGTGGGAGAATGGAGGGTGCGGTACGATCATGATACACATTTGTCATTGCGAGGAAGGAACGCAAGTGACTGACGCGGCAATCCATCGTTTCTCGAGGGCACGGACAATTTTGAAATTGACCATATAATGTTCTGGCATGTTTGAATAAAACAAACCTCCCAAACGACTTCACTCTTTATTTGCTCAGCGGTAGATGTCTCGCCGATGACCTACCGAAATCACGGAGTGTCTATTTTGAGATTTCGA
>Ga0209711_10002855_pt1 | contig 14982 bp, 4 predicted proteins | sample ArcticOcean_MG_C_7_FD_187441 | JGI IMG/M metagenome (GOLD analysis project Ga0209711, IMG submission 187441) | Marine microbial communities from western Arctic Ocean - ArcticOcean_MG_CB11_88 (SPAdes) (version 2) | ecosystem: Environmental > Aquatic > Marine > Oceanic | place: Arctic Ocean... | reverse complement strand
TGAGTAATGGAGAAATTTATTGGAAAGAACCAATTGTATGGAGTCAATCTGTCAATAATCGAATGATTAATTTAGGCTTATTTAGAGGATCAATATTAAAACTTAAAAACCACTTTATTGGTCTATCAGAACTAGGTAGTTTAGTTAAACTTAACCTGAGCAAGGAAGGATGGAAGATTGAAAACCAGGTCCAATTATTTTTCGCTCCTGGGACATGGACACTGCCTGCCTTAAGTAAAGGTTTACTCTATATCATGCAAAACGAAACTGATCGATTATCAGGTAAAAAACCAAGGCTCATCTGCCTAGATCTTAGGGCACAGTGAACAAGACAATTACCGATATTAAAATTATTGAAGTTCAACCATTCGGAGGCTTTGACAAGTCACTATCCTATGGAGTGCCTAAAGGTTTACTTAACAAAATACAAATTGGGTGCCTAGTTCGAATTTCTTTAGGAAACCGAAAAACCATGGGAATTGTCTTATCCTTAAATCCCAAAGACAAACCTCCTCCAAATAAATTGAAATTCATTTCATCACTGGTTCAAGAACAACCAGTTTTAAATGAAGAGTTGATCCGATTGGCTCGATGGATGTGCTCATATTACGCATCTTCAATTGATCATGTCCTTGAAGGTATGATTCCATCTGCAGTCAAAGACGGGATGGGGGGTAAAACGATGAGGTACCTTCGAATAAAAAAAGATGTCAGCACATCAATAGCACTCGAGGGACTTCAGAATTCGCCCCAACAGAAAAAGCTTTTTTTACACCTGAAGAAATGTGACAAAGATGTCGCCTTACATGAAACTCTGAAAGCCCTAGGGGTCGGCATTTCATCTGCAACTGCTCTAGTAAAAAAGAAATTCGCAATCGAAACAAATAAAATTATCGAGCGTGACGCATATGTAGACGAATTTTCCGACTCAGATCATCTTGTAAAACATGAATTCTCACTTACTCAGGAACAGCAAAAAGCGACTCAAGAAATTGTTCTTGCACTCCAAAAAAAATCTTTCCAACCCCATCTGCTTCAAGGTGTAACGGGTTCTGGTAAAACTGAAGTTTATTTCAAAGCCATGGAAGAAGTTTTATCCAGGGGGGGGGGAGTTCTTTTTCTGGTTCCTGAAGTCGCACTTGCACCTCAAACAGTATCCCGCTTAAGAAGTCGCTTCAACAAACAGAATGAAAATGTGGTGGTTTGGCATAGTCACCTTTCTGCCGGAGAGAGATTGGATGCATGGAGTGCTTTAACATTGGGTCGATCGCGTATTGTGGTAGGGGCACGCTCTGCGGTATTTGCCCCGGTCCAGAACTTACAACTCATCATTATCGACGAAGAGCATGAACCTGCCTACAAGCAAGAAGAGAACCCAAGGTATCATGGTCGAGATGTGGGCGTTTATCGAGCTATGATCAACCAAGCAATGTGCTTACTTGGTTCTGCCACACCATCCCTAGAAACATTATATAATGTAGAAATAAAAAAGTATTCGAGAAGTTTACTTTCAAAAAGGGTAGACGGAAGGGAGCTGCCTTTGGTTCATCTAATCGATATGAGGAAAGAAGCCCAAAGGGAGAAAAATATACCGATTCTTTCACAGCCATTGGTTGAAGCACTGAGACAAAGATACTACGATCGGGAACAGAGTATTTTATTTTTAAATCGCAGGGGGTTTAACACTACTATGCTATGCACAGATTGCGGGCATGTGGAGCAATGTAAAGACTGCAGTATTTCCATGACCTTTCATCGAACTGACGGCTACCTGAGATGCCATATTTGCGGATATCGAAAACCAGCTCCTCGTTTTTGTCCAAGTTGTCGCTCTTTTGAAATAGTTAAAAAAGGGCATGGCACGCAAAGGATTGAAGATATAACCGAATCCCTCTTGCCACGCAAAGCTGTTATTCGAAGGATTGACGCCGATATGATGTCCAAGAAAAACCTCTTTCGTCAAACGCTCGATGAATTCCGAAAAGGTCAGATTGATATACTAGTGGGGACTCAAATGATTGCCAAAGGTCTGGATTTCCCCAATGTTACACTCGTTGGTGTGATCGACGCTGATCTTCCCTTACGAATGGAAGACTTTCGCGCTTCAGAGCGGGCTTTTCAATTACTCACTCAAGTATCTGGAAGAGCAGGTCGGGGAGATCGGGCAGGGGAGGTTTATATCCAAACCTATGCACCACATGCGCCTTCGATTCAATTCGCAAGAACAGGGGATGTTGCTGGTTTTGTTGAGGAGGAAATGGAAATGAGAAAAGAATTTCAATATCCGCCGTTTAGGCACCTAGTAAGGCATGTATTTCGAGGAAGAAGTGAAGAGAAAACTTCATTTTATGCCGAGCAATGGGCAAAAGTCTTAGAAAATAAACCGATTGCCAATGTTGACGTAAAAGGGCCAGCACCTGCACCTCTTGAGAAAGTGAAAGGCTATTATCGCTATCATCTATTTTATCTTACTACCCATGTAACGAAATTCCTCATCGAGTTTCGAGATCGTCGAAAAAATTTCCCTCTAGACAATGAAATACACGATATAATCGATGTAGACGCCTTTCAAATTAGTTAATCTATTAAGAGTTTTAATTTGTAGAAGGATTATTTACACCTAACAACGCATCAGTACCATTAGGGTGATTACGTTTTAAAAGAATACCGGAACCGGCAGGGATAAGTGCGTCATTGAAAGGGGAATTCCCCGCACCAATTCGCCGCCAACCGCCTGAATGTATAAAAGCCTTTGGAGCGGCAACATAGCCGAAACCAGGATTAGTAATCGTTATGGACTGGACTGACCCGCCTGCTACATTAGCAATACCAAAAGCTCCCTGACCTCCGCCACCAATGAAAGCCACGTAAGAGTCAGAAGTATACCCAGCACCCGCGAATCCTGTTTTCCATGTAGCAGGTCCTATAAAATCACAATTTCCACTTTTACCTAATAACTCAAAAGTGTTCGAAGTAACATTTACGACCTCAAATAATCCATTTGCATTGGAAGAAATAACTAAGCCTTCTCCTGATGCGACAATATTTCCATTTTCATCCACTTGCTGTAAATTGACATTCGTTTTGTTTCCGTAAGCACCCGATATAAATACCATAAACCCTCTTCGTAATGAATGATTTGGGGCAGTCACCATGATATTGCCAGAAGAGGGGTTGGTCATTCCTGTAATTTCACCTGATGACATAGAAATATCCTGCAATGTAATTGATCCGCCAACTCCAGTACCTCTCCTTGCAGTCAAAGACGCTGGCTCAGTTATTCCCATATTGACCCCATCATGCCAATAAGTTGTCCATACTCCATCTACAAGAATTTGGACATTATCTGCATTCTCTTGATTCGATGAAACGAACCATTTCGTAGTTTCAGCACTATCGCTTGTCAAATTTGATGATGGAATAAGATCTGAAAGCATTGCATCCACTCCGAATGGATTATTCATTAAGAACCTTTTTCCGATTGCTGGAATCTGAACATAACTATCCTGCATTATTGCAAATCCATTTAATCTAAGGTTCAAGGGCGAGGGAGACCGACGTGCCAAGATAAATGATTCGTCAGGGTAAATCAAAGTCCCAGAAACATCCGCTGATGACCCATTGGTATCTTTCCATGAAACGCCATCATGAAAGTACGCTCGGTAGTCATAAATAGTACCATTCTGCTCGCCTGGAGGCTTGATTAAATAGATGTAATCGGCAACCGAAGAATTTCCTTCTTTTAACGAAGTATTTGAATAGCCAAAAAGTGAACCCAAAGTCAAAGATTCAATAATTTCCACATTAGAATTCGGAGGAAAGACAACGCTCAGATCAATGCTTAGAGAGTTATCGAGAGTTAGGGTATCCCCAGTATTTGAAATTATTCGAAAAAACTTACCTTGATGAATACTATCTTTCTCATCACTCCTCAAAAAATGAATACCACCTTCAATTTCTACTCTAGGTGAAAAAAGGTAACCTTTCCCATAATAATCAGCTTCAAGTGTAATTGCAGATACAGAACCATTAATAATAGAAGCAGAAGCAAATGCAGGCTCATGATTAATCCATGACTGATTCCCTTCTGAAGGTAAAGAAATTGCCACATCGGGTACCACCGTGTACCCACTGCCTCCAGAAATCAGATCAATTCGTAGAATAGATTGATTCAAATCAAGAATTGCCTTAGCCCGAGCTTTATTGCATGCCAAGATGCCTTGCTTAAAAGGCCAAGCAAGAATGGTGGGATCAAGAAGGTCAGGGACTCGATGGAAAACTAAATTATCGGCATTCACTTGTTTAATTTGTCCTCGAAATACAACCTTCCCTTTTGTCCCAGTCGATAAAATTTTATAACTGGGTGATTCCGGTGAACCCGCTGGTATTGAAATCGCCAATTCGCCAACTGGATCGCTTGTCTCACCAGATTGCCCCAAAAGTATAAAAGACCCTGTGAAACAAAAAAAGAGTTTCAATATTTTAATCAAATAACGAAAAGGTGGACACATAGCAAAAAAAGAAATAAAAACCTCCCTTAAGATGCTATTCTTTACCGCATAATGCAAAGCGAAATTTTGATTTTAACATTTACGAGTAAAAAATTCCAAATACTCACTCATTAACGCTAGTCTTCTACACAACTTACTATGAAAAAACTGCGGACACTAATCTTTATTTTATTCTCGGGATTTATTTCCTCTAATAGTCATGGCCAATCTACCCCAATTGACTTTACACACAGTATTCACCGATATTTCGAAAAACTCCCTCAAGACCCTTTTTCAAAATTTAAAAGAAAAGTGGAGAGTGGTATAATAGAACTTAATTTTGAATCAGAAAAAAAATATCTTCTATCATTATTAGACGAACTCGCAATCAGTCCTCATTCACAATTACTTGTTTACTCGACTACAAGTTTACAACTCAGTCGAATCTCTCCAACCAATCCAAGAGCAATATATTTTACTGATGATATCTATTTAGGCTATGTGCCTGGGGGGCAGATCGAAATTATCGGAATCGATCCTCAATTAGGTGCAATTCCTTATATATTTAATTTGCCTAAGGAAAACGATTTTAAACACCCTACTATTCACCGATCAAAAAGATGCATGAACTGTCATGCATCTCCAGATATAGGCGGTGCACCAGGTTTACTCATAGCATCTGTGGTCCCTGGACCTGGAGGTGGCTCAATCGACGCCTTTCGTAAAAAGATTTCGGGACACGGTGTGCCTTATGAAGAAAGGTTTGGAGGTTGGCATATTACTGGACAGCATCCATTTATTAAAACTTGGGCAAACCAAACAGGAGAAATGCGAGACGGGAATATTAATAAAATACCCAACCCCCCGGGTAAATATTTCACATGGGACAAATACTTAACCGAAAAAAGTGATCTTATACCACATCTATTACTTGAGCACCAAATTGGTTTTACAAATCGATGTATCGCCACCACTTACAAGTTTCGTGAACAGGCAATATTAAATCGAGATGCAGGCAATATGATAAAGGTTAACGATTTAATCGAAGAAGAAACGCAATCCCTGTTGTCTTATATTTTATTTAAAAACGAAGTTTTGCTGCCTGAAAATAAAATTAATTCCGAGACTCAATATGTTTTAGATTTTGAAAACAGTAATACGAGTAACCCCAAAGGCAAAGATCTCAGGAAACTCAATTTAAAAACCAGATTATTCAATCTAAGGTGTAGTTATATGATTTTTTCAAATTCCTTCACTGGTCTTCCTTCTGTAATCAAAGCCTACTTAATCAATGAACTTCATTTTATTTTATCATGCGATCGCAATAAAATCCCTCCTGCATTTTCTTATTTGGGCAATGATGAACGTAAGAAAATTAAACAAATATTATCAACATCCCTTATTGGTTTTCCCGAAGACTAAAAAAAAGACGCCCTTGGGCGTCTTTTGATGTTAAAAATTTACTTAGCACTATTTTTTGGCAATTTCTGCACCGGCTCGTTTCCAACCAGAAATTCCAGCAGAAAGATGCTTTACATTCTTATATCCTAATTTAGAGGCAGCATCAGCACCTCTTTTGTAAGCACTGCAACCAGGACCGCCACAATAAGACACAATGAGGGTATTCTTATCTTTTGGAAGAGACTTGGCCAATCCCCCTCCAACTGAAGAAAAATGAATTGCGGTAGGAATGTGTCCTTTTTTGTAGGAACCAGCTCCATTGACATCAATCACGGCAACTTCTCCTTTTTTGATCGCACTTTTTAATTCGTTAATACTGATATCTGGATATTCTCCCGCGAAAACAGATGAAGTAAATAAGGTAAAAATAAGTAATGAGATAATTTTTTTCATAATGTATTTATATTAATTAGAGTAAGATCATATTTTCTACTTCAACGACTACATAGCAACCAAGAAAAGCAAAAAATACTAAATTTCAATCCTTAGGAAATACAAAAGATAGATTGATGTAGGCCTAAACTTTGTAATGATTACCCAGCATTTAAGCTAAGGGGTCGTCACACGAACTCGAAGAAAGCTTCTGGGGTTTAAATAAACATCATGGGTAGTCGCCCAAGTCTGCCTGACGAATCCACCACCTAGATCAATCGAACGCTCCAGGGTTAAGCCTGAGTTACTCCATGTTTGTAAATCATAACTCAGTTCCACATTATAAATAAAGATTTCACCGGCCGAATTAATCGTAGAGTTCCCATCATCCTTGTACCTTATAAATGAAATCCTAGTTTGATTATCGTCATGAATTTCAAGTACGGGGAAGTCTTGGACACGATCCGGGCCGAGAGTGTCTGAACCTATGGCACGCTCAAACAAATTACTATATCCATCTCCATCGGAGTCACTATAATCTTCATTAAAAACTTTTCTACTTTCGAGAACATTGAGCAAAGGATTTTTCAATAAGACTCTATCAATGAAACGATCTTGGATTTCAGTATAGCGAACATCACCCTTGCGGTACTGAAGCCAAACAAATTTATTTACATCAATAATATTAATAGACCTAGTCACAGACTCTGCGACAATAAATGAGTCATTGCCTGGAGCATTAAAAGTTAAATCAACAGTCCCCGCTTTTAATGGAATTATCTGATTACCCTTAAAAACACGAACTAGACTTGGATCAGAACTATTTACCTGTAGAGGAATTCCACTAGTTGAACGAACACCTTGAAGTACTAATGGGCGGTGCCCTCTTGGAGTATCCCGCAAACCACCGGGTTGTCCTGCATCAGGAAAGCGAATTTCTTGTCTTTGCTTGGAGGAGACATAAAAAACCTGTGTAACCGGGGTGGCGGGATTTACATAAGCACTGCCACTCTGGCTTGCAGTGATGCTAACATTTCCCTCCAAACCATCTAAAGTTACCAGACCGACTGAATTAACTGAAGCCGGACCGGAATTGACCACAAAGCTAACGGGCAGATTAAATATTGGATGATTAATCCCTGAGGAAACAGCAGTTGCATTAAGCTCAAAGGCGGGGTCATCCCTTACTTTTTCAGGGATGAGTTCAAATGTAATGATTTGATCATCTTTAATGCCAGGATGAATGACCGTCAGCACTCGACTCACAGGGTTTGCAGGATGATATCGATCATCGCCTAACTGCATGGCTGTAATTGTCGTGGAGCCTTTTCCGTTAATAGTGACCAAGTTTCCTACAATTGTTGCTACAGATGGATTAGATGAAATATAAGTGATTGGAAGCCCAGAAGTGGCGACCGCCAAAAGTGGAAATGAATCATCACCCAAAGCTTTATCTACTAAAGGCGGAAATGTGATCGACTGAGGACCGCCGAATGAAGGCGGAGTGGTTGCATAAGGGTGAATGGAGTCTAAAGAATTGGTAAGTCCCCATTTATGGGCAAGGTACCCCTCAATTTTTTGTCGGTTTACCGAATTGACTGATTGGTTATAGACAAGGACTTCCGCAATCTCTCCATCAAACGATTGACCAATTTTATTCAACGCAGTGGCAGAAGCAGAATCCGAATCTGAACCAACAACCCTACCATTTATCCATAAAGACTGGCCTTGAGGAACCACACGCAAACTATTCACGCTCCAATTTGAAGTCGACTCCTCCGAAATAATTTGAATTCCGCCAGATGCGGCTTCCAAACTAAAAACTCCATTTGAATTAGTCGTGGATAGATCACCTCCGAGAACTTGAGATGTACCCGAAGAATTTTGCTTATGAACTATGAAAATAAATTGAGGGCTTGAAACAGCATTTTGTATATTGAAAAGCTCTCCTGAACTGGAATCAAAAGAGACTATTGGCTTTTGATTGAGGCTCTCGGGCGTCCATCGAGGCATATTGTTAATACTTGCCTGTATAGGATTATTGGTATTGCCAGATTTATCTCCCCACATACTCACTCGACTACCTGAAATAAAATCAAATATGTCATCGGGTTCATTATCCGCATTTACATCTGTCGCATCAAACCAGAGTTTTAATCCAGGAGCCGAGTCAGAAAATAAATTACTGTATCCAATTGTGAAATTCTGATCAACTGATAGTGCTGGATCAAAACGATTATCACCAAGCTGAAATGCAGTTATCGAAACCAAGCCTGGGCTTTGCACAAAAACCTTATTCCCCATTATAGTCGCTTTTGCTGGGTCTGATGTTGCAAACTGAACAGGTAACCCAGAGGTTGAATTCGCCTCCAGATAGAATGGAAAATCACCTACGGCATGATCCACTATAGAGGCAAACGAAAGCACCTGAGGAGCTTTTATTATAGTCAAATAATTATCCACAGGGAGGGCAGGTGCATAAATATCGTCACCCTCCTGGAATGCGGTCACTTTGGTAGTACCGGATCCTATGATTTCTAAAGTGTTAAAGTCTCCTCCTCCCAAACCATAAATTTGGTCAATTTCACTTTGATTTAAATCATCGTTGTAAACCCGGATATCATCAAGGGTTCCATCAAAAGGATTCGCTGAACCACCAATTTTGAAAGGTGAGTATCTTTGCATCAAAGGTAACCCTGTTAAAGAAACTGAAGATACCTGAGCAGAAAGATTACCGTCAGCAAAAAGCGACAATGTTCGGTTAGAGTCATTCGAGTCATTATATACAATTGCTAGATGTATCCATTCATTTTGTATTAGAATAGGAGAGAAGGATTGTAAGGTTTCTACAGAGGAATTCCCATCAGTCAGAAAATCAAAAGCAATATGCCCGCTTCCATTCACTTTCTTCAAACGACAAACATTCATCTCATTGAAACCATCTTTTGCCAAAATTAATGATTCTGTAGAATTAATATCAGAAGAATTCAACCAAAGACTGATAGTGAATGACCCATTAAATGGAACACTGCCTACTTCAATCCTTCCGTTAGAAGCTCCAAGTTTGACGCCGCTTCCAAATCTGCCCGACACCCAATCCTTGCTCAATCCAGTTGTAGTAAGACCAAGCAGAGTACCATTATAGTTCCCCATCATGTCTTTCGCTGCAGTATAAAGATTTTCATCAAGTTTCCAGTATCCAATTAATGCATCTTGACGAGTAGTCAGAATACGAGCGATAGACTCATCTTCTACAGTGTAAAGCAAGGGCAGGCTAGTCAAGTTGCCGTCGAGCGTCCTTGAATATCCGCTCAATGATAAACTAGCTAGAGTCGCTGAAACCGAAGATAAATTTTGATCAAAAACAAGTTCATGCTGAACTTTATTAGATACAGTCAATTTTCCATCCAAATAGGTAACAAAATATTTATCTGAAATGACTCCTGATCCATTAATCAAATACAAACCCTCTGGGGTGGGGTGAGAACTATTTCCATCCACCACTGAGGTTGATGCTGAGACGCTTTGAATTAAGTCGCTTTCGTTGTCATCATAAGCGAATCCAGTAAGTTCATAGGTGAAGACCGGATTAGCTTGGTCAGTTTTTCTAAACTGATCAGCCACTCTGACAACCAATTCTTTTTTCATGATTTGAAAATCAAGATAAATGGGTTCGGCTGCGAGCCATTCCAAATCTCCTCCCTGTGTTGCTTTAATCCTGATTGCTCCGGGACTTGTTATAGTTAAAATCGTATCATTTAAATCAACAGACAAATTCCCATCAATAAGCTCCAGGCTAACAGGTAATCCTGAACTGGAAGTTACATTCAAATCAATTGGACTCGCACCATAGGAAATAACTCCCAGATCTTGATTGAAAGAAATACCTTGCTGTCCTTTTAACACCACGAGTTTGATGATTTCTGAATCTGAGCCAGAAATATTTGATACCGTTATTGTAGAGTTAAACTCACCGACCTCTATTGGTATACCATAAATCAAACCACTTACCACATCGACTGCCAGACCTTGGGGCAGGTTAGTGGCATTGTATTCTGTGGGGCCTTTAATCGACTCAATGACATAAGAGTACTCCTGTCCATATCTTGCAATCAATGGAGAATCTTCAAAATTGTAAATATCTAGACGTTCCTGTGCGGTTAAGCTCTGACCGAAAATCCGCAGATCATCAATTTGCCCAACTAAATAATCTACGGATAATGGATGTTGTCCAAAATAAAGATCTGCCCCTGTTCCATCTCCAGTCAAACTGCCTTTTGCGTTGATCGAAGGAACGACTTCTTCAGCGTTCGCATAAACTAAAACTTTATTACCATCCCACTGTAAAATGTAGTGAACCCATTGATCAGTAGCTAACGGAAATGAATTTAAGATCTTCCATGTTCCATCAATGCGCACCTCTGTATTAACAAATCCATTTGAAATATAAAACTTGATCCGATCGCTTCTAAAGATAACTCCGTCGAGGTCATTACTATACAACCACAAGCCAATCGCAAAAGGTCCGGTCATGTTGAATTTATTCTCATCAAAAGGTAATCGTATTGATTGATTTCCGTCAAAGCGAAGGGCAGTTCCCTTTCTACCCACCTCCGAAAAGAGATATAAATCTGAAAACGAGGTTGCATCCCCTAGGTTGCCCACACCGGATGAATCGATAACACTGGTTCCATTAAGTTCATCAAAAGTCCAATGTACAATTGGATTACTCGGCAATTTAATTTCCGGAGAATTATCAAAATTCGGACTGTATGTACTAAAAGGATGAGATCCAAAATCTCCATTACCAGATCCATATAATTCCACAATTTCAGACGCCCCAAGGGCACGATCATAAATCCTAAAATCATCAATTTTGTCAGAGAATCGACCAAACCCACCTGTTAGATTTCCAATCGCCTCCACGGGAGATGCAACATTTGCATTCACTGTTCCAACTGTTACCCCATCAACCCAGAATGAAGTTTGTCCACCGCTTCCTCGTGCAACAAGATGATGCCATCCAGCAGTTAAGCTAGTTGCACCGTAACCCGTTGAACTAAAAGTTCCATCAAATACCCCCAACTCTTTGGTGCCCGCTTGACCAAAGACTACATGAGCGTTAGTGCCACCACTGGTCAATGCATGCCTAAAGTCGACCACAGTATCTACAAGAGGAGTGGTAAACCAAGTTGATACAGTCCAATTACTTGGTAATGAAAGTTGATTTACCCCAAGATCAATTTTGGCATGAGCAAGATTATCAAACTCAAGTCCAGAAAAGAACTTACCAGAGGTATTCAAACTACCATCGATCAGGTTAGCATTTCTGAGGTTGGGCGATGCATCTTGTATTGCGGTACCGTCAGTTTCCTCAAAAGGATAATAGAGAGCCAGTCCATTTTTAATCTTATAGCTACTGCCCGCAAGATCGGGCACGATTCCCCATTTGTGTGCCAAATATCCTTCCACTTTTTCTTTTTCTACCAGGGAAAGAAGACGGTCAAAAACCATAATTTCTCCAATTTCTCCAATCAATTGGCCGAAGCCTGAACTAGGATCATTCCCAAGTGTCAATTGTTGCAACACAGTATATTCATTTGAATATGAAGCAAGGCGAGGAGTTGTTTTTGCATCTAGGGTCCAACCAGTTGAACCATTGGAAGCGCCAATCCCAACGCCTAAACCTTGTGCGACCATAAATACATGAACGTTTCCAATATTCAGGTTAAGGGATCCAATATTATAAGACTCACCTGAAGAAAAACGAATTGCAGGATATCCATCAAATACCGATTTCGCATAAGTTGGCATTGCATTGGGTACAGTCTGAACTGCGTTTTTCGAACTTTCAGACTTATCTACCCATAATGGAACTGAATTCCCTTCAATCCAATTATCTTTAACACTGTCTCCATCAGGATCCATTGCATCTAACCAAAGGACAAGTCCATCCATAGTGTACTTAGTAAAACGAGTGTCACTCGCAGTAAAAGTCTGGATATCAGTTGCCCATTGGCCGCCACCTAAATTTTCCGCATAAGCTCTGTAAAAATAGGGTTTATTGATCGTTAAATTATTAATCAGAACCTCATAAGTACCCAATGAAACGGGGTTCGCTCCATTCACATCTACAACATAATCCCATTTTGAGTTATTCGTATCATCCACCAAGGTATTATTTGTATCAATCCATTCATCACCCCAAAATATTTTAACAACAGGATTATCTCCCCCAATAGTTTGAACAACTGTATTTGTCTGAACGCCCCCAAAAGGATTAGATGAAATATACGGGTGACTAGCAGGCAATAATTCTTCAGTAAGTCGCCATTTATGAGCAAGGTATCCTTCTAATTGTGCCCGTTCACCCTGATTAAGCTCACGGTCAAAAACCATCACTTCCGCAATTTCACAAGTAGATTTTTCATTATTGGTCCTATACCCTCCAAACTGTAAAACGCCAGGACCAAAATTCATATTATTTGAACCCCTGCTATTAGAACGAAGTTCTTCGGTGTTTTTCCAAAAAGAGGCCCTTGGGTCTCCGCCCTTCGCTTCTATAATACCCACATGCAAATTCCAATTTGTATCCATTCCAGCCCCCCAATGGATTCCCCCCTCTGCATACCAGCGAGAGGTGGACCCAGCGTGAAACCCAAATAACCAGTTTCTCGTCCGTGAAGAAATAACTCGATTATTTGCTCCACCTGTATAACGGGCAATTGAAACCATACTGTATCCTGTATTGGTAAGGAAATCAAAATTTGTCTCGCCCCACATCATATCGCCTCCATCAAAACTGAGTACAGGTTTACCTTTTAATGCAGATGTGTAAAACCTGGGATTGCCAGAAGTGCTAAGCATGTTTCTCTGTTTGCCCGAACCATCCCTCCATTCAGAAACCACATCGCCATTTGAAAGGACTTGCCCGAGGTCTTCAACATTATCCCCATTCATGTCTTGAGCAGAATACCAGGCGGACAAACCGGTAATTGTATCGATTTTAAAAGTCTGATCGACGACTGATTGAGTGGTGGTGATTTCACCCCCGATTGATACCACTTCAGCACGTAATGTTGCTTGTGTAGGTAAGATATTGATTGGGGACTTGGTCAACACGACGGGTTTCTCGATCGCACGAAATTCTAGAAATCCTTCATTAAGTGAATCGCCATTAAAAATTGAAATAACATCTGGCTCAGGAAGACCACGATCATAAATCCTAAGCTCATCAAGGTGTCCTTTGTAATTACCAAATCCTGACAAAACACTTGAACCAGAAACAGCTCCAAAAGAGGGTGTTTCCGAATGCAATGAAATCATCGGATATCCTAAAAGGGTAGGGGTTCCCTGCATGGCACCATCCAGATAAAGTTTAAATGTTTTAGGTGAATCTCCAAAAGTGACTACCGCATGGTGCCATTGATCATCCTTTACATTAATATTACTGGAGACTTCAGCAGATGATCCATTCTCCCCAATCTTCGCTTTCAAGGAATTCCCTTCAAGTACGATCGCCAATCCGGAAGAGGATGTACCCTCATCATATAGAGTTTGATTTAAATAACCTGCGGGAACTGCTCCAGTCAAATCATCATTAAATGTCGCGTTTATGTCCGACCCACTCAACGCGCTTTGATAAAACCTTAAATCATCAATACCGCCATTGAAATAGTCTTTATAAATACCACTGGTTCCACCAACTTCCCATGTTTCTGTAGCTAACAGATTAAGGGTACTATCTTCCGGCATAGCATTTTGTGAAACTAATGTACCGTTCTGGTAAAGGTTGACCGTTGATGAATTATAATCAACCACCACACCTACATGAGTCCAATTTGATTGAGCTAAGGCAACTGTTGAAGATACCGAAACTGACTGACTTGCGGTAGCATGAGTAAAGGACAGCGTATTATTACCATCCATGGTTAAGGCAAAAGGGCCTCTTTTAATTAAATTGAAGGAATTCTCAGTCATAAATAGATCAGTGTTGACCGAGGGATTGACTAAACTAAGTGAAGTGGGTCCTGAGTTCGAGCTTGGCGTAGAGAAATAGAGTTGGACTGATGACCCGCCAGTTTGCTCAGCATGAACCAAAGCAAAAGAATAATATCCGGGTGATAAAACGATACCCTTGCTTTCATCAATTGGATATGCCGCATCCAGAATTTTCTCACTTCCAAGATTACCTCCTACCTCAAAAGCTCCATCCTGGTCCAAGTCGAACCATAAAACCCCACGATTATCATTACCGCGAGTTTCAAATGTATAAGTCCCCTGTTCTTTGGCCTGAAAAACCCCGGTAAACAAGGACATATAATTATCGTTTTGATTAATTCCAAGACCCGCATTTTTAAAGTGGTCATCATTATCAAATGCCAAACCAGTGCCACTCGGACCACTGGTCAACAAACTAGAACCACTTGGCGTAAGTGAAAATAAGATATCTGTTCCAGAAAAATAAGCTTCACTCATTGGTACTTTAAATCCAAATGCATTTAATTGACCTTGTGAGTACTTACCTATCGGTGCAGATGCAGGGTTTACCCAAAGGGAAATGGAGTAGGAATTTTTATGAAGTTCCTTTAAAACACCTTGAGTTTCAAGAGAGACCGAATCATTTACTCCATCAAGACTAATTGCCTGTCCGGCATTA
>Ga0209711_10002849_pt1 | contig 15009 bp, 8 predicted proteins | sample ArcticOcean_MG_C_7_FD_187441 | JGI IMG/M metagenome (GOLD analysis project Ga0209711, IMG submission 187441) | Marine microbial communities from western Arctic Ocean - ArcticOcean_MG_CB11_88 (SPAdes) (version 2) | ecosystem: Environmental > Aquatic > Marine > Oceanic | place: Arctic Ocean... | reverse complement strand
AAAGGGCGTCGAAATCGAAAAGCCATTCGTCAACTACTACTGGACGAGCGGTAGCCGCGCAGCCGTCTTCCCGCACACCCTCATCATCGCCGAGGACAATTCGAAGGCCTCCGTGGTCGATATCTTCTTCTCCGAAACCGAGGAGAATGAAGCGCTCAACATCTCTGTCTCCAACATCCATGCTGGGGCCAATGCCCACGTCTTCCGTAAAGTCGTGCAAGACTGGAACGAAAAAACCGTTTCCTTCCAACTCGACACCACCGTGGCCGATCGCGATGCACAGGTAAAAAATGTCGCGGTCAACATAGGAGCGGAGCGCGCCCGCTTCGAGAACCAGACTCGGATCGAAGGTGCCGGTGCCGACGTAAAGATGTATTCGCTGACCGTCGCAGAAGGAACGCAGGAGTTTGACCAACGCACCTTCCAGACGCACAACGCGCCCAACGCCGTATCCGACCTGCTCTATAAGAACGCGCTGCTCGACAACAGTCGCACCATCTTCTCTGGTCTGATCAAAGTCGCCGAAGGTTCTCAACAAACCGACGCTTACCAGACCAACCGAAATCTCTTGCTCGACCCCTCCGCCGACGCCAATGCCCTGCCCGGTCTTGAAATCTTAGCCAACGACGTACGCTGCTCCCACGGCGCCACCACCGGCAACGTAGACAAAGAAGAGCTCTTCTATATGATGCAACGCGGCATACCCCAACGCGTCGCCATGCAGCTCATGGTCTTCGGATTCTTCGAAGAAGTCATCGAAAAGATCGACAGTGAAGAACTCGTCGAAAATCTCCGTCAACTCATTCACCAGAAATTTTCTGGAAAAATTTCTTAACCTATAGGACTGATTATTGATAATAATCCATCGCCGATCAGTCATCACTCATCAGCCAATATTCACAGATAACAATGGACGATACACGCACACTCTCTCGCGAAGTCGAGGCCACACTCATACCGCAAGGCACACCCATGAGCCTGCCCGAAGGCGAAACTGTGACCATCACCCATCGCCTCGGCGGTAACTTCACTGTGATGACGCATAACGGCATGTTCCGGATCAAAGGCGTCGACGGCGATGCCCTTGGCGAAGACGTCACCGAAGCCGCTGCTAGCGAAGACGAGCACGACGGCTCCCCGCCCGAAAAAGACGCGCTCTGGGAAGCTCTCAAAAAGGTCTTCGATCCCGAAATTCCCGTCAACATTGTCGATCTAGGACTCGTTTATTCGCTCAACACTAAAGAGCGACTCGAAGGCGGCCACAAGCTAGACATGGACATGACCCTCACCGCTCCCGGTTGCGGCATGGGCCCCGCCATCGCTGAAGACGCCAAAGGACAGCTCGAACGCGTCCCCGGCGTAAGCGAAGCCGAAGTTAACATCGTCTGGGATCCACCCTGGAACCAAGACATGATTAGCGAAGAAGGCAAAATGGTGCTCGGCCTTGTTTAAAGTAAGCAAGACCTCCAGCCTGTGTCCCCGCACGAGCGAAAGACCGGCTTACGGCGTGAGCCAATGCAATAGTTAGGGATGCCGAGCCTGTATACTAAGCACGCCCAGTAATTGCATCAGTGGTGTGATTTTACCGTCGCACGATTTCTTTTTCGGGACAAAGTGCGGTTGCTGACTAGTGTGTAATGTTGGCAAAAATCTAATATCGCGGACGAAAATGCACGCCCTCAAAAGCACTGACCATAAACGCCAATCAGGCTTCGCTCTGGTTGTGGCGTTGTCGTTAATGGCTTTCGTGCTCATGTTGATCCTCTCGATGTCACTGCTAGTTCAGGTCGAAACTACCAATGCCAGCCGCAGTCTAGATCAGCTCCGCGCAAAAGAGGCTGCCCGGCTTGCGCTAATGATGGCAATGGGCGAGCTACAAAAACACGCTGGTCCGGACCAAAGGGTGACCGCGCGGGCTGAGATTCTCGGGGATTCTGTCCAAAACGGTGAGCGTTATTGGACTGGCGTTTGGGATACTGACAATCCTGGTAACCCACCTGTATGGCTCGTATCAGGATTAAAAACCGATCCAACCGCTCCGAGCACAGAATCATTAAATCTCTTAGGTGCGTCCAGTGTAGATATAAGCAGCACAAGTTACCCGGAGCAATATGTCTCCGCCCCGACCATCAAAGTTAATGGCCGGAGCAACGAGACCGTTCAGGAAATTGCTTGGTGGATCAGCGACGAGGGTGTTAAGGCTAGTGTCGGCACACTACCGCTGAACAGTCGCACAAAGCCAAACTTCTTAGACGATGAAGAAGCTGCAGCCACCGAACTCCAAATAGCTAACACTCAGGGGCTGGAAGAACTATTCACAAATTACGACCGTTTTGATCCTGTTGATGCTATGACACAAAGCCGCATTTCATCAAGCAGAGATTTATTGTTTCAAAATTCCTTTCTGGATGAAGACGGAAAACTAGATTTAAGCGGGGATGAAGCACCAGTCCACAGCCTGAATACAGGAAGCTACGGCGTTTTGGCGAATACACTGCCATCGGCTGAGGCGGAAGCTGGGTTGATGCAGGACCTTTCGCTTTACCCAGGCATTCTCGGATCAGGACTTGAAGAATATCTACAGCTCGGAGAAACAAACGAAACTCAGCTCAGTGGCTCGGGCGTCAATGGTTTAAAATTATTCACCAACATACAGGGCATCGACAATTTGCCCACGCTTAACGACGGCGACATCGCACTTCCAGTGGCTCCGATTCTTACAAACTTCATGGTTGCATTTACGGTGCGCTCGCAAAGTTCCGCAGACCCCAATTTTTATCTCAGAATGCGTACCTTTAGCGAGTTTTGGAATCCCTATACACATACATTGAAGATGATAAATACATCTGGCAATGAGCTTGACCTAGAATTAGAGATCACAGGACTACCAACTGTAACTGTCAGTAAGACTACGGGCACACTCGCAAGCAGTGCACCGATTGATATCCAAAGTCTAATTGGCGATCCATCTTCCCCAGGTGCGCCTTTAGTCATACAGCTCGAATATAATCATATTGAAGACTGGCTTCCCGGACAGTCTAAAAACTGGAATGGCGTCGACGCAAATACAGCAACAGGTCCTTCCCCTTATCTATCTATTGATCGTCTTTATAAGAAGATTAACAACCCCCTACAAAACCTCGGAGGTTCCACAGGACTAGAAACAAACGAGCCTCGGCTGAGCGCAAATCTCAGGCATACTAGTTCTGGTTCAAATACCTTACAGATTAGGGTCTATTTGAAAGACACCGACACAGGGCTACGCGAACTCGTTTCCGAACTCGATGGATTCATCTATGAACCGATCTCCACCCGCCTTACTGGCTATTCGAATAAACACAGTGGGGCAACCTTCGGTTATCACATACTTCTGCGCAGCCCGCATCACAGTTCCGATGACCCAGAATACTACCGGGGGCTTTGGCTGCGTGACCATGATCCCCGTAATCTCAAACCACAATTGAACGATGACTGGTATCTAGACAATGACCCCGAGAACAACTTAGGTAGCGCCTATGTGCCTGTAAAGGACGGGGTCGTTCCACTCGCCATGCCCATACCAGAAGAGATTAGCGAAACGACAAAAACTATAGAAATTAGTGACTTCAGACGCTTACATGACCGCAGTCGTGGGCAATACGGCAATAAGCTTAACAAGCTCTGGCAGGACGCTCCCCTATTTGAACTGCCTCGCCAGAGAGTCTTATCGCTAGCCTCACTACAACACATCTACTTTCATAATGAGCGGCCATTTCAAGTAGGCAATAGTTGGGGTAGTCAAGGAAGTACCGATACATCAAAATGGTTCGACCGTTACTATTTTTCCGGATTTTCCCGCAATGATAATCCCAACGATTATAACCCTCAAGCAGGTGTTCCTAATCCAACGCTCATTAACTATGCGTTAAGCAGCGCAGAAACCCTAAAAGATTGGCAAGCGGAAGCCGTCTCCGACCAAGATGCGGCGAAAAAACCAGCCGAACAACTCATGGTAGCCAACCGTTTCAATATAAATTCCACTTCATCCGCGGCTTGGAAAGCCGTCCTCAGCTCACTGCGGCTCAATGACTGGCAGTACATTGACTACGATGAAGATGATACATCGAATCTGTCTAGCCTAGCGGTGGGCAACACGAACCGCAAGGCGATGTTTGCCCGCTTCTCACATTCACTGGCGGAGACTTACAAAGCGACAGAAACACCAGCTCTTGATGGCAGTGAACCAGTCGCCCCTTCGGCGTTTTATCGTCACGGTGCTCGCCGTTTAAGTAATGAGCAGCTCGAGAGCTTGGCTAAAGAGATAGTAAAACTTATCAAGCTAAAAGGCACTCCTTTCATGGATATGGCCGAGTTAGTGTCTGCCGACATATCAGGCAGCAGCCTGCTTGAACAAGCGATTGCCAATACCTTTACTAAAGATGGCCGCCAGCAGTGGTTTCACGATTGGGAACTCAATGGAGAAAAGTCGGCCCTGGAAGGTTCCAGCATAGAGATCGACCACTTCTCTCCCGGCTTTTTAACTCAAGCAGATATACTCACTGCGATCGGTCCCATGCTGGCACCGCGATCGGACACTTTTAAAATCCGTACTAGCGCCTCGACATACAATCAGCAAGGTAACACTTCAGGCAGCGCAACATTGGAGGCCATCGTTCAGCGTTTACCTACACTTGTAAATAAGGGCTCACCCTCCACCGTCAATTTTGGGCGTGAATTCAAACTGGTCTCGATCAACTGGATCAATGCTGATAAACTATAATGTATGCATTGTGACAGTCCGTCAAACTTACCACCTCCTCGAACCAATCATGCGATCTAGATTACTAATTTATTTAATTTTGTTGCCGGGTGTAATTCACCTCTCTGCACAGGAAGTACGCGAGTTTGAGTTTTCTGTCTACGGACAATACCCCGTAAGAGGAGTCGAGTATACACCAGTAGACTCAATCGCCATTACCGCAGGAGAAAAGATTGTCCCACCTGAAACGATCGAAACACATTCACTGGCACGCATGGGCACCCACTCATTCAGGGGTGGTAGTATCGTCACCTTCGTTTCCAAGTCTAGCCAAGAGCCTGTAGGGCAAGTGAAGGTTCCTCTAATCTCTAATAAATGGTTATTAATCTTCGTACGCAACCCCCTCTACCTAAACGATCCAGGAAATCAGCTCAAATACCTTGTGTATCCTTTCGATGACTCATCAAAAAAATTACCACGCAATCAACTTGTCTTTCTGAATATATCAGGAAAAGAACTCGACGGCTTAATCGAAGCCAAGCGCGTCAAAGTCAACAGAGGAAAATCTGAGGCGATTAAAGTGCAAGAAAGCATGCCTATCAGCCTATGGACACAGGATTTTAGAGGCGAACGCCTACTCCCAGCGCTGATTAAAACCTATCAATTCGAAGCGAACCACCGCTATCTAATGATTTTCTTCCCACCCGTGCTTAGAGGCTCCGCAGACCTGGATGTCAGATTCCTAAGCGAAAAAGTGCCCTAGATAGGGCAAGCGAATCACCCACTAGCGTAGGATTGTAAGGTGAAATGCCTCCCTGCCTCGGTAATTCACTTTCTGTCGGCAAGCGTCCGCTTCGCCAAAGCCAGAAAAGGCACAAAAAATAACGTTTGCGCTGCTCGCACTCGGTGAAAGCCGCAAAGCCCTCTCAGTGTATCACAACACTATCCTCAGCTTTACATTGCCTGAGATCATTAGCTAATTCGATGCTACAAAATTGTACGCATTAAGCGGTCTAATGTTTATAAGTTTTTGCAGACATTAACGAATAATTTACATATATTTAAAATAACCTCAATTATTACCCAAAATAACCAAAAATGAAAACACTAGTAGCAATACAAAAGTGCTTCGCGCTACCCTTGGCTCTCTGCCTCGGACTAACCGCTCAGGCACAAACAGCCTTCTACACTGAAGACTTTGAAACTGACGGTCAGGGCTCACGCTATACCGCTTCTACCCCATTCAACGACGGCAGTAGCGACCATTGGAACCGAACCGATGGCAGTGACATCAGCAATAATACGGCTGATTATTCATCCTTTAGCGGAGCATTCTTCTGGGCAGCGGAAGATACAGACGATAACGGCGGGAATGGCGTGGACGACCAAACTCTTGACATCACCGGGATCGATATCACCGGGAAAACTGGCCTTCAGTTTCAAGCACTTTTTGGAGCGGGTAATGAAGATGGCGCAGGTGCGTCGAGTTACGACTCTACGGACTATATCAAAGTCCAAGCACAAATCGACAACGGAGGTTATAGTGAGGTCCTCTGGTTCTCTTATCTTCCACCAGGTTCAGACTACACCAACGAACCGTTTGGAGTGGATAGAGATTTCGATGGCGCAGCAGATTCCGCTACGGATCTCCTTGGTACAGCTCTCCAATCCTACAGCGCTAATATTTCGGGGACAGGAAGTACTTTGGATATCAGAATTCAAGTACATATGGACATCGCAAAAGAAGAAATTGCCTTCGATAATATACAGCTTCTGGAATTCATAAGCACCGAAGAAGCGATCACACTGAGCGCTTCACCGACTACGGTCGACGAAGGTTCAACACTGGCAGTTACTTTGTCTGTCCCCACGAATGTTAGCACAGATGCCATTTTTAATTTAACTGGTAGCGGTGGCGGTGACGGCAGCGGCGGTGGCGGCGGTAACGGCAGTGGCGGCGGTAACGGCGGTGGTGGTGGCTCTGAGTTAAGTATACCTGCAACCGTGACCATTCTAAGTGGAACAAAGAGTATCGACTTCGATGTTTCCGGATTAAGTGACGGTGAATTTGATGGTGATCAAGACGTCACGATCACTGCAGCACTCGCAGGCTACATCTCTGACTCCATTGACATCACTGTGGTCGACGCACAATCCGCGACCCCCTCTGGCGATCTAATCATCTCTCAATACTATGAAGGTTCCAGCGACAATAAATACATCGAAGTCACTAATATTGGTGACAGCCCGATCGATCTAACAGGCTACACAATCGTGCGCTGGGGCAATGAACGGGCAGAGGAATACAAGACCGCAGATTCCTTACCTGCTGACAATGCCGATAGCCTTGACCTCTCATCCTTGGGAACCATCCAGCCAGACCAGACCATGGTCTTCGCCAACTCTGGCGCAGACTCACCTCTCGCTGGCAGCAGCGCAGACTTGAGTGGAGGTTACCCTGGGCCATTCGTCTTTACCGGTAACGACTCTATTGTCATCTATAACACCGCTACCCCGAACCCTGCCAATATTGTTGATGCAATTGGCTTCACCGACACAGGTGAAGAGGGCAAAGATCGTAGCTTCTTACGGGCAGGCGCATTCCAAGGCTACGACCTAAATGCAGGCTCCAATGCGAGTTCATCGCAGTTCGGCACCGTATGGACTGAAATCACTAATGCCACAGCTGATGCTGCGAGCTATGGTGATGATGGCTTCATCGGCACCACTGCACTGGCTACTGCTCCGACCGCGATCAATTTCACTGATCTAACGATTATGGTCACTGAAGACGGTGTTTCCGCCGATCTCACGGTCGAGATTTCGAATCCGGATGGCGCGAACAGCGTATCCGTGGATGTCGCCTTCAACTCGGAGTCGAGCACTGCAGTCACTGCTGACATCTCGGACTACACAACTCAAACCCTTACCTTCCCTTCGACCGCCGTCACAGGTGAACAACAAACCGTCACCGTGACGATCACTGATGATAGTGATCTTGAAGGTATCGAAGACGCCATCTTTGATCTATCCAATCTCTTCACTAGCAATGCCAATGCACAGATTGGCGGTGCCGACACCGCGACACTGACGATTCAGGATAATGACGCGGTCATTCCTGATCTCATCATATCTGAAGTGGCGGATCCAAACGGTACCGCAGGCACCAACGCACGCTACGTAGAGTTGTATAATCCGACTGATAGCACGATCGACTTAGCCGCAGGCAATTGGTCCTTGGTTCGCTACTTGGCCACTGCCTCTGCCACGAAACAATCAGTAAGTCTCACAGGGTCTATCCCAGCAGGCGGAACTTATGTCGTCGCCAGCAGTGCATCGGTTTTCACAAGCTCCTACGCTCAGAGTCCCGATCAGTCAGATGGCGACATATCTGGCAATGGAGACGACGCCTATGCTCTTTTCTTTGATGGAAATAACATAACCGGGACACTCGTGGACCTTTACGGCGATATCGGAGATGGCAGTGGAGGCATTGACGGAAGCTCCACCGACTGGGAATACGAAGACGGTCGCGCCGTGCGTAATTCAGATATCACCAGCCCGAATGCGACCTTCAGCGCTGTTGAATGGACCATATATAATGATTCTGCCAGCGTGAACGGCACCGCCGAAGTGGCTGACATGACACCTGGCGTGCACCCCGACCCATCGGCAGCGAATCCAGTCTCCGACTACCTGACTGTGCGCGGTCTAACGTCGGATGATCTCGGAACGGACACCAATGGTAACGGATTTACCGTGCTCGAGGAATACCTAGCCGGATTTGGCGATGGTTCAGGTTCGGATGTAATTAGCTATGGCATTGATAAAGATGGCACGCTTGCGCTCACACTGACTAGCGACTTGGAGCTCGAGCCGGTAGGCATCGGGGTCGTCCTAGAAGCCACTAGTGATCTGGGTGTCGCCTTCGCACCTGTTGCGTTCAGCATCTCGGTGGTCCCCAACGATGGCACCTTCACACGCATCTACACGGAGACGACTCCGCCTGCGAGTGAACAACGCTTCCTAAGACTGAGTATCACAGAAGAATAATTCAAAGCGGCACTGCTGAGAGGAAAATCCTTTATTCTTGGATTCTTCCCCCAGCAGTGCACTTTTGTGTACCGACATCGACATTCGTATGCCAAGGCATTTTCACACTGAAACTAGCTCAACCGACGCCTCGAGAATTGGGCGTATCATGCGCGTGCTTCTTATTGCGTCTTCTCTGGCATTTGTCCCACTGCAATCAAGTGGACAGGAGAACATCAAGACTCTTAGAGAAGTGTTGGTTCAAGGGCAGGCTGCTCTTGCAGCGGGTGACTATGTGACTGCATTTAAAGCCTTTGAAGAAATCCAGAGCACTTTCAGCCAAGAACCGGAGGTTAAGGAAAAGATCTTCCGGCTCACGATTGACCCATTGCATGCCTATGCGGCGCTACAAAGTGGTGAAACGGAGACTGCAATCCGATTATTTGAAGCCTTTGTTCAAGATTTTTCCGACGACCGCAGCCGGCTCAGCTTTGTGCTCTTTAATTTAGCGCGAGCCTACAGCGAAGTGGATCAAAAAAATGAGGCAATTGAGACCTACAGACGTTTCGTCGCAATAGATCCAAACACAAGTGAGGCGGCCCTAGCCACGCTGGAAGCAGTACGCCTAATGTTTGAGAGCGAACGGGATGACGAAGCCTTTCAAGCGCTCGATACTCTCTATGCAAATCAGAAAGAAGGTCTGCTTCGCACGAAGGCGCGGTTGATGGCCCTACAAAAAGCACTCGAACTGAAACGCATCGAACAAGCGCGTCAGTATATGTTGGAGACCGATTGGTCTATCGACGAGATGCCTGAGCTTACAGTATTGACCTTTGCGGCGCTACAAATGGGGCACGAACTTTTGGCCACAAAGAAATACGCGGATGCGATTCGCTGCTACCGATTGGTGCTCCCCTATGATCAATTAATCATCGCCCAAGCAAACCGGCTGGAAGAGACACGCGCTCGATTCGAAGCACGTCGCCAGAGCGTAGGGCTCTATCAAGGCGGGCAATTTTGGACTCAATTCTATACTCGGCTCATCGCGCGAATGGAGGCGCAATTGAAGGGTCTGAAGGAGGCGGACGACTATTCTGCGGGGCTCTACCTCTCCTATGGGCAGGCCTACCTGCTATCTGGTCGGCCCCGCGAAGCGTGGATACTTTTCGAACATTTAGCTAGGGATCCTGCGCTAAGCTCGCAACAGCAATCGGAAGCCCACTACCGGTGGATTCTAGCCGCGATCCAAGTCGGTGTATGGGAAGACGCTTATAAAATAGCCAAGGGCTTCGGACGCCGTTTCCCAGATTCACCCTTGGTGCCAGATGCCCTCTATTTGCTCGGCTCAGCGCACCAAGGAGCTCGGGAGTATCGCGATGCGATTAAGGTCTATACCGAATTCCTTAATCGCCACGCCGATCATACGCTGGCACCGCGCACGTGCTTTCTTCGTGGCTTCAATTACAATTTAATGAATCAACCAATCGAAGCGCGTGCTGATTTCGAGGCTTTCATTGAAAGCTATCCTAGCCACATGCTCTATCCCGAGGCGCGGCTTTGGAGGGCACTCAGCTTCTTTTCTGAACGCGATTACACCCAGACACTTGAGGCGCTGGATAGTATAGCATCTGAGGTCAAGGGGCAGCGTCTCGAACCGGAGGTCGCTTACCGCCAAGCGGCTACCCTCTACGCCATGCGCGACTACGAAGGCGCGCTGGCATCGATCAATCAATACCTGGAAAAATACACGCGCCACAGTCGGGCCGATGAGGCGCGTGTGCTCTTGGGAGACATCCAAATGGGGCGTGGCGAGCTGAGCAAGGCGCGTGCTATTTTCATGGCGATCGATCCTGGCGCTGGGCACCTCTACACCTACTCAGTCTTTCAAGCTGGCAAAATTTTGCGCGCGGTCGTTGGCGATGCTGAAGATCCAAAGCAACGCGAGCGTTTCTTGGATGCACACCTTGAGCACTTTCAAAGTTATCTACTTCGTGACGATGTGCTGACTAAAGAACGTTTGAGTGAAGCCCTCTATTGGGTAGGGTGGACTCATCTTGAACGTGGCAAGGAAGACTCGGCGAGAGAAGTGTTCGCCCAAGCGCTTGAACTCTACGGGGACGATATAGATTCTGAAGAGGTGCCCGAAATTATCGATGCCTACGCCCGCATTGAGAAACGGTTACTCGAGGTCGGCCGTAGTGAACGGGAGGCACGCCTAAAAGCATGGATCGAACTTGAAAAGTTCAAGGCAATCGAGACTGGCAGACTGACCTATTATGCCCGTTTAAATCTATACTTACAGGCCATGGTGCCAGCAGATGATCCGACCAATCTTATTTTTGAAATTGTCGAGAATGTCCCCGTCGAACGTATCGATGCTGAGGGTCTGGGCCAAATCGCAGCAAGCCTGGTAGATAAATATCCTCGAGTTGCGGAAGATTACCTCATCGCATTAGAGGATGAATACCCTGACAGTCGGCACTATAGCTATGCGCTCTACACCCGCGCGCAACTGCTGATCCAGGAGGGAGATTTTGAAGAAGCCCGTTGGCATCTCGCACAATTTAGAGCCGAGAGTCCCATGCATCCCCTGACGATCGAAGCTACCCTCGATTACGCTGAGACGCTGACAAAAACCGGCGACTACGACCAAGCACGAACCGTGTTGGAAGATTTGCTACGACTCCGCCAAGCCAAAGGGCGTCCCCATGCAAAGGCGCTACTCGCTTTGAGTCAGAACGAAGCCGCTGCGGGTAATTTAAAACGAGCGGTCCCCTACGCGCAGCGCGTTTACAATGTCTACCGAGCCTACCACGATCTCGCGGCCGAAGGCTACTTAATGAGCGCATTACAATTAGAGGCACTCAATGAAACTGTCATGGCTTATAAGACGCTCGATGAGATGCTCGCGAATCCACTGATGGCAAAGCTAGCGCTTGCCAATGAAGCGAAAGAAAAACGCCTTGCACTGTTAGAATCACTGCCCGAGGGCGCACTCGATGAAACAGCGGCAGAAGTCGCTAAACTCACAGAGGGGGTTAGCGAATGAAGGCCGGATATTTCATTATTCAGAAAACAGGAAAATTGGCCGGATTACTCAGCTTCCTCTGCCTCTTGATTCTGTCAAATACCACGAACCTCCAGGCTGAAGACACTTTCGAGCTCGGTATGATACTGCCCGTATTGGAAGAGCCCATTACCTTGGTCTTAAATGGTGGCAATCAACAAACTGGTCGCGTGACCAAGTGGGACGGAGAAAGCATTCGAATCGAGGTCTCTCTGGGAGGCGGCGGCGCCGAGCTTTCCTTTTCTAAAGACGACATTAAGCAGATCATTTTCCCGGGGAACGAATTCCTGAAAACACTCGATGAATGGCAGCAAGATCCGGCACAAACTGAGAATGCGATGGCGCTCTACAGAGCCTACTACCAACAACGTGGCCCTTATTTCACTCTAATGAGCGAAAGTGAACTCTCTCTCTTCGTGCGCTATGCTGAATACGCCTTAGAGAGAAAAAAGCCACTCAGAGCGGTTGCTATGATCGATGCGATCAGCCCTCACATTAAAGAGGCGGCAGTGCTTGATCGGCTAAAAGAGGGTATGTTGCTAGGCTTCTTTCAAGGAGGCATGAGCAATGAAGCTGAGGCCAAAGCAATTGACTGGATCAAAGAAGCAGACCCGTCCGGACCTTCAGCACTGGGTTGGCGGCTACTGGCACAATCCAAATACGAAAATGGAGAATATGAAAAAGCCTTCTGGACCGCGCTTTTCCCAGTGACTTTTTCAAACCAAATGCCAAAGGCTCACCTCGATGTCTGTTACGCCTTGGCGATACTTTCTGCCGAAGAGCTACACTTGAAAGAAGAACCCGATCGACTGGCCAAGGAAATGCGCGACCGTGGCTTTACATGGCCCGATTACATCGAAATTCTTAAAGGCAAAGCACCCGAGGCATTTACCATTGAAGTAGCACCTAAGCTTCCTGGTGAGACCGAAGCCGAACTCAGTTTAGAAGAAGCACCTATCCAAAACCCCTCCCCCGTCGATCCCATTGAGGAATTACCAACACGTATTAATTTTTAAAAACTAAAATGCATAAAATGAATAATCTAAACTTAAAGAACCTCCTAACCGGAACTGCCCTCGGGCTGCTCTCAGCCACTACAGTCTTTGGGCAAGAAGCTGCCGAGGCCACTACCGCGCAAGACACTTCCTTATTTGGCCTCCTCCAACAAGGGGGCTGGGCAATGTATCCACTCGGTTTGACTGCGCTCTTTATGTTCTTCCTTATTTTCTATTGCTGGAAAGAAACGGTAGCTAGTCGCTTCAACCCGCCCGGCGTGACCAGCGCCCTTTCCGATAGCTTAGCCGCTCGGGACTTGCAGAAAGCCTCCAGCCTCTGCCAAAGCACACCGAGTGTCTTAACCCGCTGCTTGACAAGTTCTCTAAGCAAAGCACGCCCGGAAAAAGCCGACGGTAATAAGGAAAAAATCGAATCTACTTTCATGGATTCTATTGAGGGCGAAGACGGTGCCATCGGCCAATGGATCAATTATCTTAACGTGGTCGCGGCTGTCGCGCCCATGATTGGGCTGCTTGGCACGGTTAGCGGCATGATCAGCGCCTTCCAAACAATCGGGCAAGTCGGCATGGGTGATCCCTCCGCTCTGGCTGGCGATATTGGGGAGGCTCTCATTACGACCGCAACTGGGCTGACTATTGGTATCCCCGCCATGATCGCCTACTTCGTCTTCCGCAACCGCCTGAATGGGCAAATCCTCGCTACGGTCGAAACTGGTGGCGACTTGATCGACGTCTATGTCGAACAATCTGCCTACGACAGCCCCGCTTCCGTTCAAGCTGCGACTCAACCCGAGTAAAAACCTAAAATGCCAAGCACTCTGACAGGCCGCTTTCGAGCCAAACTAGAGAACGGCTCCCGCACTCGTCGGAAGTCGCGTCTGTTTTCTTTGACGCAGGCGATACTAGTCATCGCACTTATTTTACTGTGCGCCCGTTTTGTCACCGTGCTCGTAACAAGCTTTCGCGAGGAGCCGGTGTTTACGGCACCCAAGACCATCTACCTGCCTCAACGTGAATTAGAACACCAAATAGCGGTGACCGAATTTCAAAATGCAGCCGCTACGCCCGCGACAATACCCGCACTGACTACCGAAAGTCTACTGGCCAATATGCCCGCTCTGCCGCAAATTCCTAATGTCGATTTCACGCCGGTCGAAAATGAAGCTATGGTGTCGGAATCAGATGCCCTCTTCGGAGAATCAGGGCTGATGGGCGCACTCGGAGCCCTCAGTTCGCAAGCCTCCAGCGTTTCTTTTCTCGGTATCACAGAAGAGGCGTCTCGCTTTGTCATAATAGTCGATAACTCACTCACTGTCGTCGAAAGCGTGACTGCCGCAGGCTCCAGTATGGAAAATATTCGCGACGAAGCTAAAAAGCTGATTCAGAACCTCAACGCCAATACCCTTTTCAGCTTTATCCAACACTCCCGAAAATACGACGCTTTTCAAGATAACCTGATCCCAGCGACCGTATCCAATAAGGAACTCGCTCTTAAGTGGCTAGATACAAAGTTTCGAACCGACGGCAAATCCGGCAGCAGCTGGCAGAGCGGCCCGCCAATGAGTGGGGATAGAAATGGCATTCTGACGATTTTGAATTTTGCTTTTAAGATGCAACCGGATGTCATTTTTCTAATTTCCGACGGCGGCTATTTTGCTAATCGCGAAAATAGAAGCGCGGGACCTGTGCCACTGGGTGACGCACTCAAGCTAATTGGTTCACTCCAAAAAGAGCTGCCCTCGGACGCCCGCATCCACGCCATCCATTTCCCGGATCCACGCGAAAAAAATGACGGTCGTATCGGTTCTGGAATGCGACGGATCGCCGACCGAAACGATGGAAAATATAGAAAGATCGGGAACTAGATGAAAAAGCTACGCCGCAGAAACCAGGAACCGCAAGACTTCCAGATGGCACCCATGATCGACATGGTCTTCCTCCTGCTGGTCTTTTTCATGACGGTGGCCTCTGTGGCAAAGAGTCAACGACAGATCGAGCTTGATCTACCTGATTCGGAGGAGAGTAAGATCCCTGAAGACGCCAGCGGGCGAGGCATTCTGTCCGTCGATGCCGAGGGCAAATACTACATCGGCGATCAAGCGCATAGCCTCAAACAAGTCAAAGATGCCATCAAGGCTCGACTACGCGCCGATCCC
>Ga0209711_10002848_pt1 | contig 15013 bp, 12 predicted proteins | sample ArcticOcean_MG_C_7_FD_187441 | JGI IMG/M metagenome (GOLD analysis project Ga0209711, IMG submission 187441) | Marine microbial communities from western Arctic Ocean - ArcticOcean_MG_CB11_88 (SPAdes) (version 2) | ecosystem: Environmental > Aquatic > Marine > Oceanic | place: Arctic Ocean... | reverse complement strand
TGCTGGAGCGCATTGGGTAAAGAAGAGATACATTGAGCCTCATCCACCTCATGAGCCTTTCATGGGCAAAGACGGCCTCACAAGGAAGTTTATCCCAGCTAGTTTGCAGGATAACCCTTACTTAGCTAAGGATGGACGTTACGAGCAGATGCTAAAGGCTCTGCCACCCACACAACGTAGACAACTACTAGACGGTGATTGGGATGTAGCAGAAGGAGCAGCCTTCACAGAGTTTGATAGGCTTGCACACGTAATCACTCCTTTTGAGATCCCAGTACATTGGGAGCGGATTAAAGGAATAGATTATGGTTATGCCGCTGAATCAGCCTGCATATGGGGCGCAGTAGACCCTAGTGACGGAACATTAATCATATATAGAGAGTTGTACCAGAAGAACTTACTAGGTACAGAACTCGGAGAGCTTATAACCAGCATGGAACTAGAAGACCCCTTCTCAGTCCAAGGAGTCCTAGATACAGCATGTTGGTCACGAACAGGAACAACAGGCCCTACAGTCGGTGAGACTTTGCAGCAGCAAGGACATAAACTACGTAGAGCTGATAAGAACAGGATTCAAGGAAAAATACAAATCCACGAATACTTGAAGATTACTCAAAGCGGTAGACCACGCATACAACTATTTAATACATGCCCGAACCTGATACGAGAACTTCAAGGAATTCCTCTGGATAAATCAAACCCAGAAGATGTAGATACAAGAGCATCAGATCACGCATATGATGCGTTACGTTACCTTATAATGTCTAGGCCAAGGAATGCAAACCCCTTAGACCGTATGAGAGACATTAAAAGAGAGCAGATTTATAGGCCAGTTGACTCCCACTTCGGATATTAAATATTATGAAAAAGAAAATTAAAAAGATTAAATATAACGATGGTGGCATCTCAGCCCACAAGTCTATCGGTGACTTAGATCTATCTGTAGGTTCTTCTGGTAATCAGAACTATACCTCATCAGGAGCAAGCGCATCTTTAAAGAAAGGGTCATTTTCAATGGCACACTCTGAAGGCTTAGACCATTATAAAGACAAATACAATAGCGGTAAGGTCAATTACAGTAATAGCTCTATCGGTGTAGACACTAAAGCTGGCAGGTTTGGTATGGATAAGAAAGGAAACGCTAGTTATGATTTCACCACTAAAGGTGGAACTAAGATTTCAGCCCGTGCAAATAAACGTGGCGGATCTGTAAATATCTTCAAAGAGCTATAAGGAAACTAAATGACTAACGAAACAGGCAATAGCCTATTTGACACAGCCGGTGAGATTTACTTTAAAGAAGTAGAAGGTGAAAACGGCTACTCGCTGGATGTAGAAGAAGACATCCGTAACCGCTTAGTGGGCTTAGTTATAGATCGTTTCCAAGAAGCTCAAGATGCGAGAGACACAGATGAAAACCGATGGTTGAGAGCGTACCACAACTTTCGAGGGTTGTACGGTAAAGATCATAAATATAGAGAGTCAGAAAAGTCACGAGTATTTGTTAAAGTTACTAAGACTAAAGTTCTTGCAGCTTTTGGTCAGCTTGTAGATGTTATATTCGGGACAGGTCAGTTCCCAATCGGCATTACTGAGACCCGTATTCCAGAAGGCATTACTACGTATAAGCACTTATCAACAGCCGCTGCGGGCGTAGAGTCATCTTCTCCAGAGATGGAAATACAAATGGATGAGCCAGAAGAGCCTGTCAATCCTTTCGACGTAGGGTTTGTAGGTGACGGTAAAGTTTTAAAGGCTGGAGCCACGTTAGGTTCAGGGGAATCATTCTTTGAAGATCAAATTAAAGAAGCAGAAGAAGAAGGCACTATTACATTTATAGAAGGCCCTTCTCCAGACCCACAAGTCTTAGAGACTGCACCGGCTAAAGAAGCTGCACGTAAAATGCAGAAGCTAGTACACGATCAAATTGAAGAGTCAAATGGATCTAGTGAGTTGCGTAACGCTATTTTTGAAGCTGCGTTATTTGGTACAGGCGTTGTTAAAGGCCCTTTTAATTATAATAAAACTATCGGGCGTTGGGAAACAAACCCAGAAACAGGACAACGTACATATACTCCTATAGCTGTCCGAGTACCCCGCATTGAGTTTGTTAGCATTTGGGATTTCTTCCCTGATCCTAGCGCAACTGTAATGGAAGACTGTGAGTATAGTATTCATAGACACAAATACAATCGTAGCCAAGTACGTGCATTAGCTAAGATGCCTTACTTTGACAAAGACGCTATCCGTGAATGCTTACAGATGGGGCCTAATTACGAAGACAAAGATTATGAAAATGAACTAAGTGACGACAGAACCGGCTCAGGGCTAGGTTCAGGTCAATATGAAGTTCTCGAATACTGGGGTGTCATGGATGCAGAGTATGCTCGTGAAGTCGGAATGGATATACCAGACGAGGTAGACGATTTAGATGAAGTTCAAATCAATGCTTGGGTTAGTAACGGCAAGCTGCTCAGGAGTGTTGTCAACCCATTTACTCCTCACAGAATACCATACAACGCTTTTTCTTATGAGCGCAATCCTTATAGTTTCTTTGGGATTGGTGTTGCGGAAAATATGGACGACTCTCAACAAATAATGAACGGTCATGCTCGCATGGCTATTGACAACTTAGCACTAAGCGGCTCCCTAGTCTTTGACGTAGATGAGTCAGCTCTTGTTGGTGGTCAGAACATGGAGATCTATCCCGGAAAGGTGTTCCGCCGTCAGGCAGGACAGGCTGGACAAGCTATATACGGAATGAAGTTTCCGAATACATCACAAGAAAACATGATGATGTTTGACAAGTTTCGCCAGTTAGCAGATGAGCAGACAGGTATTCCGAGTTACTCACACGGTCAGACAGGCGTACAGTCTATGACACGTACTGCATCAGGCATGTCTATGCTTCTAGGTGCAGCGTCATTAAATATTAAAACAGTAGTTAAGAACTTAGATGACTTCTTGCTTAAACCTCTTGGTGAGGCTTACTATGCTTGGAACATGCAGTTCTTCGAAGGTCAATTAGACATTCAAGGCGATTTAGAAGTTAAAGCTATGGGTACAAATAGCTTGATGCAGAAAGAAGTGCGTAGTCAACGTCTAACAATGTTCTTACAAACTGCGCAGAACCCTGCTATTGCACCTTTCGTTAAGATCTCTAAGATCGTTAGCGAGCTTGCATACAGCTTAGACTTAGATCCTGATGAGATCTTAAACGATCCTGAAGAAGCCGCAATCATGGCACAAATTATAGGAGCACAGAATGCTGGACAAGCAACTGGCGGCGAAGCTCTCGCCCCTAACGAGCAACAAGGAGCTATGGCAGGCCCTGCTGGAGCACCTGAACAACCTCAAGACCTTGGAGCTACAGGCACTGGTGGCGGCAACATCGGAACAGGAAATGTACCGCAGGCAGGGGAGAGTGAATTCTCTGGTTAACCTAGAGACACTTAAAGATCAAGTTTCTGAAGCTAAGAACAGGACACAATAACATGAAAGATAAAATGAAAGTTAAATATAATGAAGGCTCAATGCTTACTGCACCTGAAATGGAATTAGAAGATACTTACGATAATATTCCTGAAGATGAAGTAGAAGTAGCAGAAGCTTCACAACTACCTGACGATGAAATGGTAGACACTTTTCAAGACTTCGTATTAGGCGAAGCTCTTACAGAAGAAGAACAAGACATGCTTTCAGAAGCTTTAGAAAGCAATGCAGAATTAGCGATGGTCTTTGATAAAGTCTTAGACGTTGCAGCAGAATTCTCTGGTGAAGGTTCCGTAGAAGGGATTGGTACTGGAGTATCAGATTCGATACCAGCTAGGTTATCGGACGGTGAATTTGTTTTCACCAAAAAGGCTGTTGATTCAATTGGCGCTGAAAACCTCCAACTTATGATGGATGAGGCAGAGCAAGCTTTTGATGAAGGCGGTCGAGTACCTAAAGCATTTGGCGGTTTAACTAACGACCCACTAGAAGATGAAAAAATCAATGGTATGTCTAGTGTTAATGGAACAAACACTGAGATTAAAAAAACAATGCTCTCAGCTAATAGAATGCCAAGTGTATATAACCGATAAGGCTACCTAGATTTCTAGCCCCTTATTATTTTTAACCCAGAGGCCACCTTTTTAATTCGAGACCCTGTCATGTTTAGCTAACTAACAGCCACCTTGAAAGACGAAAAGCCCCAAAGGAGTGTGATAACAATGTCTAACGAACACGAAGTAGAAGAAGTTGCGAACCCATATAACGCTAAAAAATCTTGGCATACGCCAGATCAAGGCACTATGGACACAGCAGATGGTGTATTCTTTGAACGACCAGCAGCTCAGGCTACCCCCGAAGAGGCCCCTGAAGAAGCTCCTGCGAAGAAGCAAAGAACCAATTATAAAAAACGATATGACGACTTAAAGAAACATTATGATGATAAGGTGTCTGGATTTAAACAACGAGAATTAGAACTGCAAGCTGCGGCTGAGAGCACTGCTCCACAAGCCCAGTTAAAAAGCGCAGAAGATTTAGAGGCGTTTAAAAACCAATACCCTGACCTATATGATACAGTAGAGACTGTGGCTCACATGAAAACTGAGACACACACTAAAGCACTTGAGGCTAAGTTAGCGACTCTCCAAGAGCGTGAAAACGGCATAGCACGAAAAGAAGCTGAAGAAACTCTACGGGATAGACACCCTGACTTCGAAGATATTAGAGGTGATGATTCTTTTCATAGCTGGGCTAAAGAACAACCTGAAGCAATTCAAGGTTGGATTTATGATAACCCAGATAATGTACAACTAGCAGTCAAAGCTATTGATCTTTATAAGATGGACACTGGAATAGCTACTAAGGGTAAACGTAAGGCGAGAGTATCACAACCTACCGGATCAGCAGCGGACATGGTATCTACTAGAACAACTAGCATAGATGCTAATGAACCTAAGATCTGGACTCAGCGGGAAATTAACTCTCTCAGTATGGCCCAATATGACAAGTACGAACAAGAAATTGATCAAGCTGTCATGGAAGGACGAGTGCGTTAATTCCAAACTTTTCTTTTTTTTTGGAGTAATTTAACATGACTCAATTTTTCGAAAACGGCTCTAATGCCGCAACAAGTAACTTTAACTCAGCAACTGCTGGTCAGACTGGCTCGTTCTTCTTACCAAGCGTTTACAGCAAAAAGGTTCTTAACTTTTTCCGTAAATCATCTGTTGCTGAAGCAATTACAAACACTGACTATGAAGGTGAAATTTCTAGCTTCGGCGATTCTGTAAAGATCGTTAAAGAGCCAGTAATCTCGGTTAACCCTTATACTCGTGCCGCTGACCCAACACAAACTTTCTTGTCTGATCAAGAAGAATCATTAGTAGTTGATTCTGCTAACGCTTTCAAATTTGTTGTTGATGATATTGAAGGTAAGATGTCTCACGTTAACTGGAAAGAGGCTGCTGCTTCTTCTGCCGCTTACGCCTTGAAAGATGCGTATGACATTGCTATCTTAGCTAAAATGTTTGCTGGTGTTTCTGGTGCAGGTACTAACTCACACGGCGGTTCTTTTGACCACTTAGTTGGTTCTGACAGTGTTACAGATATTGCAGATCCATCTACTGCCGTAGGTAACTTAGACCTTGGTTTTACTACTGGTGAACTCGATCCTTTAGATCTTATGGCTCGTATGGCTCGTCTTCTTGACGAACAGAACGTTCCAGAAGAAGGTCGTTTCTTCGTAGCTCCTCCTTCGTTCTACGAAGTGTTAAGTCAGTCTGGCTCTAAGTTATTGTCTGTAGACTATAATGCTGGTCAAGGCTCAATCCGTAACGGTTTGGTAAGCTCTGGTAAGCTTCGTGGCTTTGAAATGTATAAGTCTAATAACATTGCCGCACCTACTTCTGCTGCTGGTAAATGCTTAGCTGGTCACGTTTCAGCTACTGCGACTGCTCAAACTATTGTGAACACTGAAGTACTACGTGATCAAAATAGCTTTGGCGACATCTGTCGTGGTTTGCATGTATTTGGTGCTAAAGTTATCCGTCCAGAAGCATTAGTATCTGCTCACTACGGTATCGACTAATCACTAGATAGTCTATAAGTGCGAGGGGTGTAAAAGCCCCTCAATCTTTTAAAGAGGTATAGTATGGCATATGTAAACACAGAAAAGAAATGTTTAACTTTAAAAAGTAGATCACAACAAAATTCAAGAGTCCGAGAAGCTACCATAAGCAAACAGCAATTTGCAGAAAACTGGGATTCAATATTTAAAAAGAAAGAAGATAAAAAAACCACTGGGGAAAAGTAAATGGCAACAGCATATTTAGATTTGACTAATGAACTTCTTCGTGAGTTAAATGAAGTGCCTTTATCATCTGGTGACTTTGGACAAGCCTTGGGTATTCAAGCATACGTTAAAGACTGTGTAAACCGAGCTTACTTTGATATTATCAACGAAGAACCTCAATGGCCCTTTTTATCTGCTGCTGAATCAGGTGGCGTTAATGATCCCTTAATGGGAAATGTAGTTGTACCTACAGTGACTGGACAGAGATTTTACGAGTTAAAAGCTGGCGGTTCACACACACAAGATTATAGTTCTGTAGACTGGGATACATTCTACATAACTTCAGTAGGCGTAGCAGGAGCTACTCCACCACACGTAGCAAATAACTTACGCTACACCACCACCGAAGAGTGGAAAGATTATTTACGTCTTCAAGAAAACTTAGACGATTCAGATACACAAAGCTATGGCACACCTACACGCATCATCAGAAGTCCAGACGGGCGTAAGTTCGGATTAAGTCCAATCCCTGATAAAGAATATCGTGTATGGTTTAGTGCTTGGACACTGCCTGTAAGACTTGCAGCAGCCGCAGACGTAGTTGTTTTTCCTGACATGTATACGTCTGTATTGTTAGCAAAAGCTCGTTACTATATATGGCAGTTTAAAGACAACCCACAGTCAGCCGCATTCGCACTTGATGATTATAAGAAAGGTTTAAAGTCTATGCGTTCTAACTTAGTAGAGCCGACTCCGACTTACTTTAAAGACGACAGAGTGAGATTCGTTTAATGGCCGCTTCACAACCTTTTGGATTTGTATGTCAAGGAGGCTTGGATACAAACACCAACCAACTTGCAGTCCTGTCTAATCCGGGAGTGGCTACTGAGCTTCTTAATTTCGAAGTGGACTCAGACTCAGGCTACCGTAGAATTAACGGCTACACGCCTTACGGCACAACTAGACCTAACGGAGCTAATGATGTTAAAGGCATGATGGCTTATGCGGGCGGACTTCTTGTGTGTTCTGGCAATGCTATTATGTTTACAATTGACGGCATAACTTGGGTTAATGTAGCTAGAGCCGGAACAGCTAATACAGCTCACACGTATGCTGAGTATTTCGTAACTGGTGGTGGTAAAACTCTTGTAGATAGAACAGGTCAACTACAAACTAGCTTTGTATATGAGGAAGCTGTAGGGGATCAAGGAGCTGTTATTATAGCTGACGGAACACACAAGCTTTTCTATTTAAAAATTGAAGGCTCAGGCGCTTTAAACACAAGAACATATCAAGGCCATGAAGTCACAGTAGAAGGGGCCGTTACACCGTCTGTCGGCACTCTACACGAAACACGTCTAGTTGTATCTTCTGGGAATACAGTTTATTATAGTGATGCTTTAGATCCTAAAACGTTCACTTCGGGAGCTGCTATTCAACTAGGAGATAACGTTGTAGGCTTAAAAAGTTTCCGTAATGACGTTATTATCTTCTGCTCAAACAGTATTCATAAACATGTAAACATGGGTGCTGGTGCAAGTGAAGGCGAAGCTATTGTTCCTATCACACAAAACGTAGGTTGTAGTTCAGCGGCTAGTATCCAAGAGATCGGTGGTGACTTAGTATTTTTAAGCCCTGACGGTATTCGAACGGTTGCAGGCACAGCTCGAATCGGTGACGTTGAGTTAGGCTCTGTGAGCAGACAGATACAACCGCTCTTTTCAAAGCTAACAAGATCTGTAAGCTCTTATGTTATTACAAGTGCAGTTATACGTAATAAAAATCAATATCGTTTTTTCTATTCTACATCTTCTCAAAGTATATCAAGCTCTATGGGCGTTATTGGAACACTAACTAAAGAAGGTTTCCAGTGGTCAGAAACTCAAGGCATTCAAGCTCACGCTTTTGATTCTAGCTTTGATACAGACGGCGAAGAGAAATACTACCATGCAGACAAAGATGGTTACATTTATATACACGATGAAGGTAAAAGCTTTTATTCTTTAGGTGTCGCTACTGATATTGAATCTCGATACGTTACTCCATTTTACGATTTTGGAGATGTTGGCAGCAGAAAAACTTTACATTATGTTAAAGTTTCTGTAAGCCCTGAAGACTCTGTAGCACCAACACTACAAGTTAAGTACGATTATAATTCTATAGATAGTCCACAGCCACCCCCATACCCTTTAACTACAATTCCAGTACCTTCTATATTTGGTACAGCCGTATTCCTGACAGCTTCTTTTGGCGGCATCGGTGATCCCATGGTTAGACAAGCAGTACAGGGCAGCGGACACACAGCAAATTTCACCATCACAAACACCGACCAAAAAGGTTCTTACCGATTAAATGGTCTATTCATAGATTACGTGCCAGCAGGCAGGAGATAAAGAACAATGACAGGTTATACTAGAACAAAGACTTTTACAAATGGTGATACAATCAACGCAGTCGATTTCATGACTGAGTTTGATAACCTTACTACTGCCTTCGGTAATACTGGTCACGATCACTCTGGAGGCTCAACAGGCCCGCTGATCGGAACTATAAGCTCAGCAAATACGTTCACTAAGATTACAACTGCTGAAGCTACTGACCAATTAAACTTCTATACAAATGTAAGCGGTGCAGCAGCACTTCAGCTTTCGTTTAAAGATGGTGTCATTGAACCGAATGCGGATAGCGATGTAGATATTGGTACAACTGCTAAGCGCTTTAAAGACTTGTATATCGATAGTGCTACGGTAACAGGTACACTGTCTGCTACTAATGCGACTATTGCTGGCACAGCTTCTTTTGAAGACACGATAACTATTACTGCTAGCACAGCGCAAGCGGCAGCACAACCACGGTTCATTCTCCGCAGCAATGAAACAAACCCCGCCAATAATAATTTATTAGGTGAAGTAGTTTTCCAAGGCCATGATTCTATAAACATAGATACTACTTATGCTTATATGCGAGCTTATTCAGATGTTGTGACTAATGGCGCAGAAGAAGGAAGCTTAAAAGTTTTTGTTAAAGACGGTGCTTTAAATGACAATCCTTTAACTATAAATAAAGGCGGCATAGACGTAACAGGTACAGTTAAAGGGTTAAGCTTCCAGCACGATAACGACAATGTTACAGACCAGTCTTGGTCATCGTTTGCTCGTAACGGTGGAGCAAATGTTCTTTACGTACAGCAAGGCGCTAATGATAAAGAGATAGCTAGTTTTAGAAAAGGCTCAACACAGGCTGGACAAGGTACAGCAGTATTAAATGTTAATAGCAATGGAATCAGCGTTCTTGGTAAAATGACTGTAGGCTCAGATGGCACTGATGGTCTTGACCCTGATTTCAGTTTTGTTAATACGGAAACTGCGTCTGATGGTAATACTTTAGGCCAAATGATTTTTAGTGGTAAAAACTCAAATAATGACACTGAGTCTTACGCATACATTACTGGTAAATCAACAGATGTAACAGATGGTGAAGAAGATGGCGAAATAAATCTAGTTGTTAAAAAAGCTGGAACACACACTGGTATACTACAAGCTAGTCAAGCAGGCATAAACGTAACAGGTGCAATAACTGTTAGCAGCACTGTAGACGGTCGTGATATAGCTACTGACGGCACAAAGCTAGATGGTATTGATGATAATGCAGATGTGACGGGAACTGCAAACGTAGTTGCTGCTCTTACTGCTGGTAGTAATATTGCTATTGCTGCTAACGGCACGATAACTGCTACAGATACTAACGATGTATACACTGGCGGTACAAACGTAACTATTAATGCTAGCAATGTAATATCTTCTACAGATACTAACACTACCTACTCAGTCGCAACTTCTGGAGCTTTAGGTCTAGTTAAAATTGGATATGTTGGAAACGCCAAGAACTATCCTGTTGAATTAAGCTCTGATAAAATGTTTGTTAATGTTCCTTGGACAGATTCTCAAACAGCGGGAACTGGACTATCATTAGCTGGTGGCGCATTTAGTGTTAACGCTTCACAAACTCAAGTTACTTCTGTAGGCGCACTAGATGGCGGTACAATTACTTCTAATTTTGGATCAATCAATGTTGGTACTGATTCAATTAATACTACAGGCTTTGTAAACGCAGGTACTGTTAACTTCCCCGCCCACACAAACGACACGTTAAAAATCACAAGCTCTATAGACGGCACTGCATCTCATTTAGAGTTCTGGGTTAGTGACGACCTTACTGACACTTTTAAGTTTATGACATCTCAGTACACAGCAGGTGGCGGAGTCCAAGCAGAGCTCATGACCTTAAAATCTACAGCTACAGGCGCTGGAAAAGCTTTAATGATAGTTGATGGTCAGACAAATACACTAGGCTTAAAGCTTACAGGCTCTCAAGTAGTTACCAGCATTGATACTGACTTAGCTGGAGTTTCATCACTTCATGATACATTACCAACAGCCTTATCTGTTAAAAATTATGTAGACGCACAGTCGGCAGCAGCTAGTGATGGTGACATCACATCGGTTGTAGCTGGTACAGGGCTTACAGACGGAGGCACAGTAGGTGCTGTAACATTAAACGTAGCTGGCGGCGTAGGTATTGTAGCTAATGCTGATGAAGTGGTTTTAGATTTAAGCGAGTTGACAGCTTCTACGGATAATGCTCATGGCGACTTCTTTGCTGTTGTAGATACTGGTGGCGTACAGAAAAAATTAACTAAAGCTGACATTGCTTTGTCAGGCATGGACAACGATTTAGGCTGGACAACCAATGTAGGTACAGTGACTTCTGTTGGAGTCGGTACAGGTTTAGATGTTAGCGCTGTTTCTACAACCCCAAGTATTTCTTTAGATCTTTCTGAACTTACTGATATGACTGCTGATGTTGCAGGAACAACTGAGGTAATCTTAAATAACGGCGGCACAAACTCTCGAAAAGCTATTAGTGAAATAAAACTAAGCGCATTCAACAACGATTCAAGCTTCTCATCGACGGTAGGTACAGTTACAGGAGTGACAGTAGGTACAGGCTTAGATATTACTAATGGCACTACAACGCCTGCTATTACTTTATCTTTAGATGAGATTACTGCTTCTACTACAAACTCACATGCTGACAAGTTTTTAGTTACGGATTCTTCAGGCACTGCACATAGGATTGGTCGGGGCAATATTGCTCTTTCAGGCTTCGATGATGATCTAGTTTATACTAACAACGCAGGCACAGTAACCTCTGTCTCTGTAGGTACAGGGCTAGATATATCTAATGCTACAACAGCCCCAAGCATCTCTTTAGATCTTACTGAGCTTACAGCTTCAACAACAGGGTCTGATGCTCACAATATCATAGCATTAACATCTGGCGGGACTTTACAGAAAGTAGCAATAGCTAATATTCCACTATCAGCTTTTGATGGGACTATTCCACAAGGTACGGTCACTGGAGTTTCAGCTACAGCACCTGTAACTTCTACGGGTGGAGCGACACCTACAATAGCTTTACCGGCATCAACAGGATCTGTAGACGGTTACATGTCTTCTGCGCAAGCCACTAAACTTGCGGGTATTGCAGAAAATGCAACAGCAGGCGGTGGGATTTCTCAAGTGTCAGTAGGTACAGGTTTAGATGTTAGTAATGGTACAACCGCTCCTGCTATTTCTTTAGACCTAAGTGAGCTAACACTTTCAACTACTGACGACCACGGAGATTATTTTGTAGTCACTGATACTGACGATATTCAACGCAAGCTTACAAAAGCTAATATTGCTCTTTCAGGGTTTAATAATGATAGTGGTTATACTACCAATGCAGGTACAGTAACAAGTGTCGGCGGTGGGACAGGTACGATTTCTTCAGGCGGAGCCACACCTAGTATTTCTTTAAACCTTAACGAGTTAGTAGTTTCTACAGGTACAGTGGCTTCATTTGCTACTGTAGTTGGAACAAGCACTAGAAAAGTAGCCCCTTCATCAATTCCTTTGTCATCTTTTAATAACGATTCAAACTTTTCAGCTACAGTAGGTACTGTGACTTCTGTGTCAGCTACAGCACCTGTTGTAGTCACAAACGGAACAACCACTCCTGCTATTTCTATTCCCCAAGCTTCTGGAAGTACGTCAGGACTTATGAGTATTGCACAGGCTTCTAAACTTGCAGGTATTGCAGAAAATGCAACAGCGGGTACGTCAGGCCCTGAAACTATTACAGCGGGTGCTGGTCTAAATGGAGGCGGTTCTTCTGGCACTGTTAACTTAGCGGTTAACGCTGGTGACGGCATACAGGTAACAGGTGATGCAGTAGCAGTAAACACTACTGTTCTTAGAACTACCGGCAACCAATCTATAGCAGGAACTAAAACATTCACTGATCCAGTTGTAATTTCTACAGACAGTAATGACGGGATTAATACATTAGCAATTATCGACACTGAGCAAGGTGCTTCCTCTCGCCCAACAATTAAACTTGATAGACAAAGCGGTAGCCCCGCAGTTGGCGATGAGCTGGGCGCAATAGAGTTTCATGGTCGGAAAGCCAGTTTAGTACCAATCAAATACGCAAGTATCAGATCTGAGATAACTGACACGGGCGACAATACCGCTGACGGGCAGATTGTTCTTGCTGTTAGTCAATATGCGTTACATTCCGCTGGGGGCTTTAAAGACATATTAACCGTACATGAATACGGAGTAAATGTTGCAGGGACTGTAGTTGCAGACTCTTTCCAAGGCCAGATGAAAACTGAGCTAAGTACAGACACGTCATTTAGTGTAACAGAAACAATAGCAAAACGCAATACCCGTATAGTTTATACTAATAACTCAACTGATTCAGTATTTAATCTACCGACTGTTTTTACAGCTGTTAGTGAACAGTCTGTTACAGCAAGTACAACTTGGACACTTATAAACTACTCTGATCAAAGAATAAAAATACAAGCCCCCGCAGGTTATACTCTTTCTCGTCTTGTAGGAGGAGCTAAATTAGATAGTTCAGTAGGGGGGTTTTCATACCTAAATGCTTATGGAGCTTGTGAGATAATGGCGCAAAGTTTAGGATCTAGTAACTTTTTAGTTTACGGAAGCGAGTTAACTTAATATGATGAATGTTGCTGGCATTATAGCTGATCAAAAGAAATATTTTCCCTCTCATACTCAACAAGTTATTGAATATGAGTTGGAGTATTTTATATACAATGGAAATAATTATGGGTATTATCATCGAGGCGTATCCCAAACCTATGGTACAGCTAAAAATGTTAGCGATGAATACGGTTTAACTAAACCAAGCGACACCACTATGGTTACGGCATCTTCGTATTATTACGGCCCGTCTAATACTTACTTTAATACCTTTAAAAATTTAGCAATACTAGGTTTTCGTTATAATAGCTATTATGACGGAAAAAAAATACGTTTTGAAAACTACGGAGCTTATGGCGCCTCAGTACATACTCTTCCCGACTTTGTATATGATAATGTATTTGGAAGAATGGAAAGCCATCACGGTGTCCTTCAAAGAAAGCCATCTAACATGGCTATAAAAGAGTTTGGAATGGATGCGGGTCAGGGATTCGCCCCTGAAGACAAGTCTCCAACATTGTATAATCAAGCGGGAGGCAATAACTTAGACCCTTCGTCAGTCTTTGGCAGAAATTGCCCCAGCCCGTATTATTGTATACAAGGTAGACTAGATTTTGCTGATAACCAAGAAATGATTGACTCAATAGAAAGCGTTGCTGTAGCAGGGGCAACAGAACAAGTCAGAGTTTTTTATTCAGGAATAACCCCATATTAAGTTTTAATTTAGGAAGGAACTATAATGCTTAAAATTATTAAAGAAAATACAGTTATAAGTAACGAACAGTTAGAACCGCTTTATAATTCTAATAAATTAAAAGTTACGACATTATTAAGGTTTGAAGGTATTGACGCAACAAGGGCTATTCCTGAAAGTGATGTAGCAGCTAGGCTTAATGCGATAGCGTGGCATTTTAATTTTGCACCATTACAAGCATTAAAAATTGTTGATGACGCAAACCAAGAAACAGTTTTAGGTTATTTGTCAGGAACTTTAATGAATGGAAAATTCCATACGGGTTTAAATTTATCACCTTACTCTTTAGCTGACTTAGTTTCTGCTATACACACATTCATGGGTGAAGAAGAATTAAATACTTGGCAGGGTTGGTCAACATACACACCTCCTGAAAAAGAAGAATTAATAAATTCTTTAGGTAGACCAGACCTTTTTGAATATCTGGGATCAAGCAATATAGATCCTGAAGCTGAAGATTGCGTTTTTGATTACAATAAAATATAGGAGGTTTTTATGAGTTCAATACCAGAACCAGAAGCAGTAAAAGAAGTAGTTGACGTGTTGGCAGCCTCTACAGGCGTAATGGCTTTAGCCTCTTGGTTGCCTCCAATAGCCTCAGTGTTTACAATTATCTGGTTAGGTATTCGTATCTATGAATCTGAAACTATTCAAAAGTTGTTAAACAAAGAATGAAGTTAAAGTTTTATGTGTTAACATCAAGGGACTTCAAAGCTCTACTAAGACATAGTAGCCCTGAGTATAGCAACATACCGAAAGAAGATACAGTAATAGTAATTAATTCTTTATCTAAAGCATACGAAGAAAAAGTTAAAGCTTACTGCGAGAAAGAAGAGATTGAATACTACATCACTGAAAGCAACGGCACACCGGCTAAAGGTAAGAACTCAGTCCTTGATCTTTTCCTAGCCTCTGATA
>Ga0209711_10002846_pt1 | contig 15017 bp, 11 predicted proteins | sample ArcticOcean_MG_C_7_FD_187441 | JGI IMG/M metagenome (GOLD analysis project Ga0209711, IMG submission 187441) | Marine microbial communities from western Arctic Ocean - ArcticOcean_MG_CB11_88 (SPAdes) (version 2) | ecosystem: Environmental > Aquatic > Marine > Oceanic | place: Arctic Ocean... | reverse complement strand
ATGAGAAGCGATCCCAAAGGCACTCCCAGAAGTCTTATTGCGCGATTGTCCATCGGAGATTCTTGAAGGTAGGCTTGGCGCCCTTCCAAGGTCCGCCGAGAGAGTGCATCTTCTTACGATCCTTGCCACGGAGGGATTCCTTGAAACCGAGCTTCAGGGCCATGGCCTTGGACCAGTCGAGGGATTCCTCGCTGGCGGAGTTTTGGAAGTCACTTGCAGCAAGCGAAATGCTCTGCTACCGCGCGCCGCCTTATTTCTCTATCCTGTATTTACAGGGATGCCGATGAGATCAAGGAGCCGCCAAACTCTTCTTCACCAATGCCCTCTCTATATCGCAGGAGACCTGTAAGAATCAGTAAAAAGTGACGTTCTATCCTAATGATTCGCCCCCGAGTCTCCTCCCTCATATTCCTCACCCTGGCCGGAGGACTTCAGGCTGCGCCTAAAGAAGGCATCCTTAAGGTATTTCAGACCAGCTGCATCGAGTGCCACGGGAAAAACGACAAAGTAAAAGGGAAGGTCAATCTACTGGAAATTCACAGTCTTAATGAGCTCAAAAAGAATCCAGATCTCCTAGGTAAAATCGTCGAAGCCATCGACTTCGAAGAGATGCCCCCCGAAGACGAGCCCCAGCTTGTGCCCGACACGAGAAAGAACTTCCTCACAAACCTGGAAACTCTCCTCGAAGAGTCACTTACGGAAACAAAGATCTACCCGCAGACCCCCATCCGCAGGATGACGCGCTTTCAATATAACAACGCCGTCACCGATCTCTTTGACCTGAAGTGCACCGTCTTCACCCTCCCCGAGCGCATGATGCGCAACCATAAGAACTACTTCAAACCAGAGACCGAAAAAATGGCCCCAGTGGTGACGGTCGGAAGCCGTCCTTTGGGGAAATCGCAAATGATCGAGCCGCGCTTGGCCGGCGTCACCGCCTTCCCGCAGGATCTCCGGGCTGAACACGGATACGACAATCAAGGCGACCATTTGTCCCTCTCGCCCCTCCTCATGGAGTCGTTTTTAAAACTGGGACAATCCGTCATTCAAAGTCTCGATTTCGGACCCAAGCGGGTCGGAATCTGGAAAACCTTCTTCGCTCCACCTAGCAACAAGGAAGACCTCCCCAAGGTCGTACGCGAGCGACTTAAGCCCCTCCTCCGGAAAGCCTTTCGCCGCCCTGTCGAGCCCTCGGTGCTCGATCGCTACTCAAGCTACGTGCTTGGCCAACTGGAGAAAGGGACCGACTTCACGAGCGCCATGAAAGCCGTCTCGGCTGCCGTCATCTCCTCTCCCAGGTTTCTCTATCTCTACGATGGCGCGAGCGAGAAAGATAAAATGGGCCGCGTCGATGGCTTCGACCTCGCCTCCAGACTCTCCTTTTTCCTCTGGGGAAGCCTCCCTGATAACCAGCTTCTGGAGCTCGCCGAATCTGGAGAACTTTTAAAAGAGGAAGTCCTCACCGCCCAACTTGATCGCATGCTGAAGGATCGAAAGATCAAGCGCTTTTGCGATAGCTTCCCTTCGCAGTGGCTGCAGCTAGAACGCATCATTTCTTCGGTGCCCGATCCTAAAAAGTTCCCCCAATTCTATTTCTTAAAATACCGCGACAGCATGCACATGATGATGGAGCCGCTCTTGCTTTTCGAAACGGTGCTCATCGAAAACCTGCCCATCACGCAGCTTCTTGATTCGGACTTTACTTACCGTTCAGGTCATCTGGAGGACACCTATGGAAAGCTCGGCACAATTGGAAAAAAGAAAAAAGGTCAGGTCGGCGTCTTGACCTTTCATCGCGTCCCCGTGAAGGACCGACGCAATGGCGGAATTATCACCAATGCCGCCGTCATGACGATGACCTCCGGTCCCGAGCGCACCCAACCCATCACTCGCGGCGCGTGGCTCGCCGGCGTCATTTTTAACAATCCCCCGGAACCGCCTCCCGCCAATGTCCCCGCCCTCGGCGAAAAACCAAGTAAAGGAGAAGAACATCTCACGCTCCGCGAGCGCCTGTCGATGCATCGCGAACGGGCCGACTGCCGGGGATGCCACGAGCAAATTGACCCCCTCGGCTTTGCCCTGGAGAACTACAACGCCGTTGGAAAATGGCGCGAGAAGTACGAAAACGGCCGCGACATAGACATGCAGGGCACCCTCTTTCGAAAACACGCCTTCGAAAATATCACCAATTTTAAAGACGCAATTCTCGTCGAGAAAGATCGCTTCGCCCGCGGACTCGCCGGGCATCTTTTATCCTTCAGCCTAGGCCGGGAACTCGGAGTAGCCGATTCCGTCATCCTCGATAAAATCGCCGAGGCCAGTGCTAAAGATGGATATCGCTTCAAATATCTGATACGGGAAGTAGTGAAAAGTGAGCCTTTTCTCACGAAATCAAACTCGAAAAAAATCGCTAAAAAATGAGCCGCACATCACGACGAGACTTCCTTCGCGGCATCGGCGGCGCAGCCTTGGCCCTCCCGTGGCTGGAAAGTATCGGCGCTCCCGTGAAGACGACTCAAGTGGCCAAGCGGATGGCGCACTTCTATGTCCCCATCGGAGTGGTGCGACGAGGGTTCTTCCCGGGAGAAGCGGAAGACATCATCCCAAAAGGGAATCTCGGAACTGTCATGAAATCCTTGGGGAAACAGGACCCCAACTATTCCGTCACCAAGCTGGACCGGCTCACGCCTACGATGCAGCCCTTGGCAGCCTTCAAGGATCAAATCAATCTCATCACCGGAATGGACCGGACCTTCCAGCAAGGAACCGACGTCCACGCCCAGTGCGCCTCCTGCTACCTCAGCAGCGCCCCGCCCTACACTATCAAGGGCACCGCATGGCCTCTCGACCGAACCCTCGATCATCTCGTCGCCGATGTCGTAGGCCAGAAAACCCCTTTCCCCACCTTGGAGTTCAGTTGCAACAGTCATCAGGACAACAAGGAATCGATCTACTTCGATAACATCTCCTGGTATGGCACCGGACACGTCGCCCCCTCGCTTCGAGATCCTCGTAAAATGTATCATCGTTTGTTTTCGACCCGGGAAATCGAGAAATACCGCGATGTCACCGACTTGGTTCTCGAGGACGCCCGCTCCCTAAAACGCGACCTGGGCTACGAAGACGGGCAAAAATTTGCCGAGTATTTCGACTCCATCCGCGCCATTGAAACACAGATGGACCGTCTCGAGAAAATGAAAGGGGAGCTCGCAAAAGTGACCTTCGATGAACCCCCGGAAGCCTACCTTCCACGCGGAGAATACATCCGCCTGATGGGTGACCTCATGCTCGTCGCTCTCCAAACCGGCCTCACCAATGTCACCACCTTCATGGTCGGCCCGGAGCGCTGGGACACTCCCTACAAATTTGAAGGCCTCTTCGATAAACCAAAGAGCCACCATCAGATGTCGCACAATCAGACCAAAATGATCGATGATCTCCTGAAGGTGGACCGCTTCCACATGGAGCAATATGTCTACCTCCTCGAAAAAATGGCCGTGATGAAGGAAGCAGATGGCACCTCACTCTTGGACAACACCCTCTTCACCTACGGCTCGGGCCTCGGTGACGGTTCGACCCACCAATACAACGACCTCCCCATCATCGTCGCCGGTGGTGGAGCTTCCACGAAGTCGGGCCAGCACATCAACATGCCCGAAGGGACCCCGCTCGCCAACCTCTGGCTCACCCAAGCCCGCATGATGGGCGTGGACACGAAGCGCTTCGCCGATAGCACCGCAGAAATCGGCGCCATGAAGACAGGCTAATTAAGGCGCCGCCAAGCCCTTCTTCACCATCTCTTCTTTCGAAAGACGAGGCCGTACCCGCGCCGGAGTCGGTAGCCCGGTGCTGCGATCAAACTCATCGGCCGTTCGAAGCTCAGGAACATAATCGCCCGTCTCCTTAATCCACGCATTCAACGATCCACGCAATTTATTCAAGATTTCCTGATGCGTAAGATCATTAATGAGGTTCTTCGTTTCATGGATATCCTTCGACGCATGATAAAGCTCCTCCTTCGGACGCGGATTCACAAAATAAACCGACTGCACCGCAGGAAGATTTCCTTCCGCATGAAGCTTGATCATCGCTTGAAAGGTCGGCGAACGCACCCCATCCGCCGATGGCGTCAGTGCCAAATCAGGATAGGAATTACGAATATACTTAAACTCTTTGTTCCGCACCGCGCGTGAGTGCGCTTCGTAGTCGTGCCAATTCTGTTCGGCGATCACGACGTCTCGAATTTTCGCCTTCGGGTTCTTCAAGATCGGAAGAAAGCTCTTTCCCTGAAATGACCTACCCACTTCAAGATGAGCCATCTTCAAAAAGGTAGGCGCTAGATCGAGCGAACTCACCAAGCTCTTCGTCTGAACCCCGGCTTTCACCTTCGCCGGCCAGCGCACAATGAAGGGCGTCTTAATTCCCGAGTCATAAATCGACGTCTTATCCCGCGGAAAAGGCCGCCCATTATCAGACATAAAAACGACCATCGTCTCCTCCTCAACCTTCTGCGCCGCCAACTCCTTCATCACAAGCCCAACATACTTGTCGAGCCGTCGGATCTCATCGTAGTAAAGCGCGTAGTCCTTACGAACTTCCGGCGTATCCAAATGATAAGGCGCTAAGCGCACCTTCGCCAGGTCCGTCCCATTCGGAATGATGTTCTCGTGATAAGGTCGATGCGGATCAAGCGCAGCCAGCCACAGAAAAAAGGGCTTCTCTTTCGGCCGATCTTTCAAAAGAGGAACCCACTCTGTGCAACCAGACTGCGCTTCACCTTCCATCGTCTCGATGAATTTACCCTTCTGACCTTCAGCTCCCGTCGGTAGTTGGAAACCAGATGTGTCCGTCTCACGAATGACATCAAAGCGATCTCGCGCCGCATCTCCAAGGTGCCACTTCCCCGCAGCAGCCGTCCAGTATCCAGCCGCCTTGAGCTTCTCCACAAACGTGATCTGATTCGCCGGAAGGGGCCAATGAAGCTCCTCCGCATGCGTGTTGTGCGGGTAGCGCCCCGTGATGATCGAGCAACGCGAAGGCGAGCATGAAGAAGCGGTTAAAAACGCATTATGAAAAAGCATCCCCTCACCCGCCAGTCGATCGATATTCGGCGTCAAAACATTCGGATTCCCATAAACCCCCGAGTCATCCCATGCCATATCATCCGCAATAATGAGCACGATATTGGGCGCGGCCTGCACGGCTCCAACGATAAAAGCGAAAAGGAAATAAAGGCGGTTCATAGAAGTAAGCATAGGAAAGGAATTGGCAGACTCAATCACAGTTGTCCGCTTCGTGCTGGTCATGTCCCTTCGATTATAAAATGTGAAGCGATGGCCCGATTTTCCCTTATCCTCTTCACGCTCCTCTACGTTCAGAGCTCATCTTCATTATTCGCTGTTCAGAGTTCGAAAAAAACGTCGTTTTCATTGCCGTCGATGACCTCGCCAGCTCGCTCGGATGCTACGGTCATCTCCTCGCCAAGACGCCCACTTCCGCGTCACCCTCCCCGATGCCGTCACCCTCTCACAGCAATTCATCAAAGCCGACTACTTCACCGCTCGCGTCGGAAAAATCTACCACTACAACGTCCCAGCCAGCATCGGCACCGATGGCTTCGACGACGCCCCTTCGTGGCAAAAAACGGTTAACCCGAAAGGCCGCGACAAAACCGACGAGCACCTCGTCTTCAACGCCGAACCCGCCCGAAAAATCAGCGGCACCATTAGCTGGCTCGAAGCCGAGGGCACCGATGAAGAACAAACCGCCGGCATGGTCGCCACCGAAGTCATCAAGATGATGCGCGAGAAAAAAGACGAGCCCTTCTTCATCGCCGCCGGCTTCTTCCGCCCCCACTCACCCTTCATCGCGCCTAAAAAATACTTCGACCTCTACCCGCTCGAAGATCTCCGCCTCCCCTACACGCCCAATGGCGACCGCGACGATATCCCCACTGCCGCCTTCGCCCACAATAACCCCATCCCGAACTACAACATCGAGAACCCTCATCTCTTGTGCTCAAATTTCCCCCGAACCATTTTAACATAAAGTTCATCAGACTGCCCGATAGCTTCCTCCTCGATAAAATGCACCGCCTTCCTCCTGCTCTTACTAACAACCGTTACCCAAGCAGAGATCTCTAAAATCCAACTCAAAGTCCTCCCCGGTGAATTCTGGTGGGGCGGGTGCAATTTCGACGGCGCAGAAATGCCTTACACCGCTGAAACCGAGATCTCACTCGCCCTCGATGATTCCTCACCAGAGGGCGCCCGACGTTTCGCGGAACGGCCCGACGTTTTCAACGTCGCGATCACCCGAAGCCGGGAAGCGATGACCGTTCTGCACTCCTTCATCCTATCCAAGCTTCCGTTAAACTCACTCCTGCGAAACTTCCTCCTTCAGGGAAGTGCTAGACCAAAGGAGCTAACATCTCCCGATCTAACCCTCAACGATCTCGTGCCCACCTTAAGCGCCATCGGCTGGAAACCCTTCGATCAACGCTCGCTTGCAGGAATCCCCATTGAACTCATCTTGAAGAAGAGCCAACAAATCATCGCCATCGACCTCATCGGCACCTCCGGAGAAGAAGACGCGGCCCGATACTCAGGGAAAAACCACCTTCCTTTAATTATAAATGACTACTTCAAAAGAACACTTTAAGAAATTCGAACCTTTTCTGGCTGACTAAATTTCGTATGTTGGCGAGTGATCACTTATGAACCTCAAACTGAAGATCCACCTACGCATTTTTGCTGCCTTGGTCATCGTAACTGCTATTATCTACTACGTCAGCTCCGCACCACCCACCGAGGAAAAGGAATATCTCGACGATGACTTTAAGGCGTTGGAAGAATTGGGAGACGACAGCTCTCACTTCTTGGGAACGATTAAATCCACCGCGATTCCTTTCGTCATCACGCTTCTTTACGGATCTTATCTCGCTTACACCTTTGCCTTTCCCTACTTCGCGAAAAGAATGTCCGACGGCGTTTACGAGCCTCACAATCTTGAAGCCGATGACCTCCTCTTTCAGGCACAAAAAGAAGTCGCTGAGGGCGATTATACCCAAGCCATCGCCAACTATCGTGAACTCCTAAAGCGCGACCATTCCGATAGCAACGCAGTAATACAAATCGCAAAAATTCAGCGCAAGCATCTCGAAAAATCCCGTCAAGCCGCCGATGGCCTTCAACAAGCTCTCGATAGTCGTGAATGGACCAAAGACGAAACGACAAAAATGCTTTCCCATATCGCCGAGATCTACGAAGTCGATTTTTGCGACCACATTCAAGCCATCCGCATCCTGGAGGGCATTATCAAAGATTTCCCTGATTCCCGCTACGCTGCGAATGCCACCTCGAAGATCAAGGAGTTCGATAAACTATTACAGGGATAGTTTAAGCGAAAGGCGTTCGATCCCCCGGGGATGGCAGGAGAGCCCTCTTGGTGGTCAATCCACCGCACTCTGAACGCACCTTAACTTTCCAAACGATCGCTTACAGAGAGAAGCTGCCAGACTTAAGACTTGCCTGTTTGCGCTTCCCAGCATTTGTGTAAAGATTGCCCACATGAGCGATCAAGCTGACAAAGAAATCACCCTCGAAGCCGGAACTCACTGGATGTGCACCTGCGCAAAATCTTCCAACTCTCCCTTCTGCGACGGATCGCATAAAGGATCAGGAGCGGCCCCGGAAAAATTGGTTCTCGAAGAAGCCACCGTCATTCCGGTGAAGCGACCTCCTGCTACAGAATAGTCAGGAAGTGGTGGCTTGTGAACGGTAGCAATGGGAAATTACTTCGATCACTCCCACGATCAGAATAATCGATCCTCAAAACACCGGGCTGGAACATATTCAGTCCAATATTTCGACTCCAATGGTGCAAAACACGATCTCAGAACAGCCCCCGTGACCAAGCGCTATGCGAGAAGCTCCAATCCTTCTTCTCGACACCCGGCGACAGGCTTTCCATCTAGCCCTTGTCAAACTGCCTCAACAATCCCGCCACCTTTCAACCTGATTCTTTGCAACGTTGACGGTCTCAGTCGAATCACCCTTTGAAAGGGTATTCCCTCTATCCGCTCACTATAACTCCTCCTGAATATCCTCCAATGGGTAGGACCAGATTTCAGATAAGGTCGGGTGATACCAATGCACCCGGAGCAGGTCCGTGACCGAAGCTTTTAAAGTCACCCCAACCGCGATCGAGTGGATCAACTCGCCCCCATCTTTCCCGACGCACTCGGCCCCCAGGACCACTCCGTTCTGATCTGCGAAGATTTTTACGTAGCCGCGCTTCGCTTCCATGAGGATGGATTTGCCATGGTCATCGAAAGGATAATCCGCTGAAAGATAGTCGATCCCGCGCTCCTTGAGCTGCTTCTCGCTTAAACCCACCGTTCCGATTTGCGGGTCGGTAAAGACGACCCCCAGAAGAGTGTCGTAATTGACAGCCTCGCCACGGCGGTCAGTGGCCTTCCGGGCCGCCAGTTCGCCTTGGAGGATCGCGATGTGGACAATCTCATGGGGCCCGGCGACGTCCCCGCTCGCCCAGATCTTGGGATTGCTCGTCTGCTGGAAATCATCGCAGTCAATGTGGCCACTCCTTTTGAGTTCCACCCCGGCCTTATCCAATCCGAGTCCCTTCGTGTTAGGGCGGCGGCCCAGCGCATTGAGAAGATGAGGCGCGGTCACCTCGATCACTTCGCCATCATGCTCAAAGGTCACCTTGAAACCCTCATCGCCATGGCTGACCTCCTTGAGACTCGTCTTAGTATAAAGCTGGATGCCTTCGGCCCGAAATTGCTCTTCGATCACTTCCGAGGCTTCCTTTGAAAAGTCGGTGAGGATGTGCTCGCTGCGCTGAATTTGGATCACTTCCGTCCCCACACGCTTGAGAAATTGCGTGAGCTCACAGGCCACGATTCCACCGCCGAGCACGATCACTTTTTCCGGAAGGAAATCAAGGTCGAGCACCTCATCGCTCGTCCAACAAGGCACCTCGGCTAGACCAAGAATAGGCGGAGTCGATGCCACCGAACCGGTCGCCACCATGAAGTTCTGCGCCCGCAAGCGTCGGCCATCGGTCAGTTCGACGGTATTTTCATCGATGAAAGTCGCACGATCACGGAAAAGAGTGAAGCGATCGCTCTCAAGCTGGCCTTGGCGATATTCCGAGAACTCCCCAATCGTCTCCAGCTTCCGCTGATGAAGGGCCGCGAGATCAGCCCGCGCTTCCGGAATTTTGAGACCAAATTTCTCGCCTTGCTGTGCCAGATGAAGAACTTCCGCCGAGTAAATCAGCGTTTTCGAAGGCATACAGCCTCGCAGAATGCAGAGCCCGCCCAGCTCTTCGGCCCCATCGATGATCGCCACCCGATCCAGTACTTCCCGAGCCGTCCGCGCCGCGGCATAGCCTCCACTTCCTCCGCCGATCACGATGTAGTCGAATTCTTCAATTTCCATGAGAGCAGCATCCTACAATTTACTGCCGTAACAATCGAATTGATGCTATGTTTCCTGAGTAACGATGAAAATGCTTCTCCTTTCCGCCCTTTTACTCTCTCCCCTCATGGCTGCGCCTGAGGGATTCACTTCGATCTTCAATGCTAAAGATTTCTCCGGCTGGTGGGGAGCAGCGACCGAAGATCCCGCAAAGTATTTGGCGCTTCCGCCAGAAAAACTGGCCGCTAAGAAAAAAACAAGCCTCGAGAACATCGCCAAGCACTGGCAGGTCAAAGACGGTATCATCCACAACGACGGCCACGGTCTCTTTCTCACCACCGAGAAAAACTACGCCGACTTTGAGCTGCAGCTCGAATACAAGCTCGCCCCGAAAGCCGACAGCGGCATTTACCTCCGCGGCATTCCTCAAGTTCAGCTCTGGGACACCACCGAAGCCGGTGGCTCCTGGAAACACGGGGCCAAGAAAGGCTCGGGCGGACTCTGGAACAACCTGAAGGGAGCCCCAGGAAAGGATCCTCTGGTGCACGCCGACAACCCCGTGGGCGAATGGAACAAAATGACCGTCAAACTTGTTGGTGAAAAGGTCACCGTCATTCTTAACGGCAAGACGGTGGTCGATGACGCCACCCTCTCGAACTACTTCGATCGCAAAGGCGGCCTTCCTCCAAAAGGCCCGATCCAACTCCAGACCCACGGCGCGCCCGTGGAGTGGCGGAATATTTTCGTGAAGGAACTTTAGTTTCTTTCTCTCGAGACGCGCCAGCGAGAGGAGCAGTGGCTCTGGCTTTGCACGCCCTACTCATAAAAAAAGGCAACTCTACTTCTTCCCGATCGCGTAGATGTGCGTCTGGGTCGCGATGTAGACGGTGTTATTCGCCACCATTGCGCTGGAGTAAATCGGCGCTGGAAATTCGATGAGAGCGAGCTGCTCAAGTTCCTTGCCCGCTTTCAAAATATGCAGCTCACCATCTTCGGTTCCCAACCAAACTTTGCCATCGGCCACGAGAGTGGAGCCCCAAATGCGGGACTGGGTTTCGTGCACCCAATATTGCTTCCCGGTCTTGGCATCGTAACAGTGGATGTCACCATCGTATTCTGCTGCGTAGACGAGTCCGTCCGCCACGCTCATGGTGGAAATGGAGCGACCGATTTCTTTCGAGCTCCAGACTGTCTTTCCATCTGCGCCGATACAGGTGATCAAGCCGACGCCGTCGCCGTGCTCAGGATCCTGGCCGATCATGATGTAAACAAGACCATCATAAATGACGGTCGTGCCGATCACCTCACTGGGCCCCGCGTAGGTGGCATACTTGATGGGCTTGCCATCCTTCTCACGATACTCGATAGGATTGCAATTATGACGCCAGAGTTCTTTTAAAATCCCAAAGCCTTCCTCATCAGGAACAGGCGTGGGCTCAAAGGCGTAAACAAATCCGTCTCCGCCACCCCAGACGATAGCGTCTTTTTCACCGATCTTACCGTGAGCAGGTGAAGACCAACTCGCGTGAAGCACACGGGAAGAAACTCCAGCGGCTTCCTCGCCAACCAATTCTCCGCTATTCTTATCGAGCGCGACCAAGGATGGTGCACCTTCGTTTGGAATGTTGGTGTGGGACCAGTCAACTCCATTGGAAGTCGCGGTGAAAAGCATGTCGCCCACCAGAACTGGCGAGCAGGACGAAACGTTATGCGGAAAGATTCCGAGTTCAGCACGCATGTCGTAAATCCAAATGATATCGGCGGACTTGTCGTCGATTACGACGGGCGTGCCATCGGTCGAGGAATACTTTGCCTCGTCCTTGAAAGGACCGTCGTTGCCATTGGCCATGCCATTAACATCAAGGCAAATTACTTCGCCGCGGTTCGTGACGAGCCACATGCGGTCGCCTTCCACTGCGGGAGACGAGCAGAGGCCGACGTATTCCCAGTCGCTAACCTTACCGGCACCGAGCTTGGGAATGACGAGCTGCCAGAGATATTCGCCAGTCTTCTCGTCAAGCGCCATGAGGATCCCGCGGTCACCCTGCTGCTTTTCATCGCGAGGAGATTCGTTGTTCGTGCCTACATAAACGCGGCCTCCTGCGACCACAGTATTTCCGTAGGCCTGAGATCCGAGCTTGGAGGCCCATTTGATATTCTTGGACTCGTCGAGGAGTGCGGCTTCGGTATCGTCGTCGAGCTCTCCCGGGAGAATGTCGACAGGCAGACCCTTGGCATTACCAACCATGTTGCGGGTGCCGTCGTAGCCCCACATGGGCCATTCTTTCGTGATTTCAAAAGCGGCTGTTCCGCTGGCCGTGGTCTCGACCTTGGCAGTTGGTTCTTCGCTTTTTTCGGCAGGTGTCTCCTTACAGGAAACAAGAAGAGTGAGCCCGGTAAAAAGGAGTCCGTTGGAGATTTTCATAGCGATGTAGTTTTGAGAGTTGAGGCGAAGAATCATTCTCCGGCAGTGATTTTAATATTGTCGACGTAAACCCGCTTCTGGGCTTGAGGAGAAAAGGCAAAGACGCCGGGGGCACCTTGGGGATGAAGACGTTTGACGGGAACCTCGATGGTCCACTGGGCAGGCTCGGGCTCACCCTTTACGTAGGCCTTCGCCAAGATCACACCGGATCCGTCACCGTTGTCCTTGATAGCGGTCTTGAGGTGATACCAGGTGTTCGCCTTGATCGGAAACTTGACCGCTTGCTGAACGCGCTCGTAGTTGCTGGAAACTTCGAGTTGGTTCTTGTTACCTACGAGCGTGATGCGGTAGCGCTGGTTCACGAGGCCAACCTCGGATTTGATGCGACGGTTGCCATCGGTCATGACATCGGCTTCGAGCACGTAGTTTTTCATGTCCTCGCCGCCGAAGAAATTCATGGTGCGCTGGAAGAGAAGGTTATCGAGACGGTTCGCGATGACCTTGGAGCCATCTTTTTCAAGCACGTGCCACTTAATGCGGGCACCGAGCCAAGCGAGCGGCGGAAAGTTTACCTTTTCACCCTTAAACTCCATCTTGAGTTCGACCTTTTCGAAGTCTTCGGAGTAGCCGACCGAGGCCTCGACCCGACCACGGGTGGTCGCCGACATTCCCTTGCGGGTCACCTTGAGGGCACCTGCCGAAATCGCGGCATCAGCGGCGGCGGTCAACTTGCCCGTTTTCGCATCAAGGCTAGCATCAACCTTCGCCTTCACCCTGGCAGTGGGTGGAATGAACTTTTCCCAAGAAAGCGCTTCGGTGATTACTTCGACGCGGTGGCCTTGTTGATCGAGCCCGTAGACTTTGAACCCCTGAGTCTTGCCCGGAGCGATCGCGAACTCAGCAGGAACAATCTGGAGTTGCGCAACTTCGCCGAGAGTATCTTTTTCATCGGTGCCCTTGTTGGTTTTATAATCACGATCCTTATCGCCAAAGCAGTAGAGACCATCGCGCGTGGAGAGATACACTTTCCCGGCCCAAATGATCGGCGCTGCGAGAGCTTTCACCCCGCTGCCACTCTCATCCTTGATCTCTGCCTTGGAGAGAACCTTTCCTTGCTCATCGACAATCGCGAAGGTGCCTTCGAAGAACGGGGCGTAGATTTTTCCATCGCCGTGGATCGGTGAGGCGTGAATCTGATCGGGAGCGATCTTGGTATGCCAGGCTGTTTTTCCGTCAGCAGCATTCACCGCGATGAGTTCGCCGGTAAAGTTTGTCGTGTAAACGCGATCCTTGACCAAGATGGGCGAGCTGGTGAAGCCGATGTGATCGTCATTGCGCCAAGCTTCCGCATCGGGAGTGAGAACGATCTGCTCTGCGGGATACTCGGTGGGGATGTTCAGGCAGACGAGGCGGCCCTTGGAAGTTGAGTCGATATTCTCCTTTCCGTGGATTGCGATGAGCTTGTCTTTTCCATAGAGGAGAACCTGCGAGTTGACTCCACCTTGGGAAAGCTGAAAACGCCAGACAGGAGCACCCGTGCGGGCATTGACGCAAACGATGTTTCCGCAGCCCGTTCCAGCGTAGAAAACGCGCTGATCACCGAGTTGTCCGAAGACCGGCATCGAGAACGAACTATCCACCGGACGGATTCCAGGGCTGGAATACCAAACGAGCTCGCCCGTAATCTTATCGAAGGCATAAAAACGATCGCGAGCCGGGCCTGTTGTTCCCCAGTTTGCGGTGACGCAGTGGAAGATCACGAGTGGGCCATCGACCGCAGCCGATCCCGTCCGGCCGTTTGGAAAAGTGAGGCGGGAAAGCTCCTCCATGAGGGAGATCTCCCAAAGCTGCTCGCCATCCGCAGTGAATGCGACACAGCGTCCATTGGAAGTTTGGAGGTAGACATTGCCAGTCTCGGCATCAACCACAGGCGATCCGACGCCGTAGCGATTGTAGACCACGTCTGAAATGTAGTCGCTGAAGCGTTTCTCCCATTTTTTCTCACCCGTCTTGGCGTCAAGGCAGAGGAGAATCTCCTGAACATCCTCTGCGGGGTCAGGGCCGTCCTGACCGTATCCGAAGGCGTACAGATTGCCGTTAGCGATCACGGGGGCACCTGCACTATTGAGGTCGTATTTCCAAAGTTGATTGGAGCCGCCCACTTCCCACTCACTCGGAAGGTTTGTTTCGTGAGTGGTGCCATTTTGGTCAGGACCACGCCAGTTCAACCAGCCATCGACCTGTGCTGAAGCAAGCGGAGTAGCGGCTGCCAAGGCGCTCCAAAGAAAAATTCGAAAATTCATGGGGTATTTCATACGGCTGATAAAGCGAGTACTCTCATCTTTCCTCCCGAATCCGTCAAGTCGTGGCTCTACTCATTCCAATCACTCCGTAATTCAATAAAACCTTAACACGTTTCTCTCCAAACCCTGCTCACCCGCTCTAATTTTAAAAAAATGATTTAGAATTCCTGATATCTTTCGTTTTAGGAGCAATTATTCATCGCCGAACTTACTTATAATCGTGAAGCCGTTAACCCTCACATCAGCCCTCATCAACGGAGCGGCTCTGCCGTAAGAGCGCTACTTCTTCGCCTGTTCGAAGAGCCACTCGTGGACCTTCACATCGCTGGTCACATCACCCGAGATGCCATGACCCGCTTCGGGGAACTCGGTGTATTTGAAAACCTTCGACCGCTTCAGTTCCTCGGCGCAGTTCCTCGCATACTCAGGTTTCACCACGGTATCTTTCGCGCCGTGGAAGGACCAAATTGGCATCGACTTAAGCTTTCCTACTCCCGAAGCCCCACCCGCGATGGGGATCCCGGCCGCAAAAATCTTGGGCTCCTCTTTTAGGAAATGCCAGGTCCCGAACCCTCCCATAGAGTAGCCAATCACATAGACGCGCTTCTCATCGATAATCGGAAGCTTCTTGAGGAGATCTTTGATGAGAGAAATGGTCTCATCACCCGGAGCATCGTCCCAACCCCCGCCGGTCCCTCCATGAGGCTGATAACAAAGCGGGGCCTTTCGTCTTGCCTTCGCTGGTGCGAAGTGTTGACTCCCCACAGTTAAAAACAACCGTGAACGCCTACGAAATCTATCAAGAAATTGACCACTCTATTGTCGCCGACATGTGCCAGTGGATCC
>Ga0209711_10002834_pt1 | contig 15052 bp, 8 predicted proteins | sample ArcticOcean_MG_C_7_FD_187441 | JGI IMG/M metagenome (GOLD analysis project Ga0209711, IMG submission 187441) | Marine microbial communities from western Arctic Ocean - ArcticOcean_MG_CB11_88 (SPAdes) (version 2) | ecosystem: Environmental > Aquatic > Marine > Oceanic | place: Arctic Ocean... | reverse complement strand
CGCGAACGGCTGCCCGTGGGACAAGAAGACGTGCCAGAAGGCGGCGGAGGGCGGGCACCTCAAGGTGCTTCAGTGGGCGCACGCAAACGGCGGCTTTCCGTGGGTCGAGCTGACGTGCGCGTGGGCGTCGTTGGGCGGGCACCTCGAGATGCTGCAGTGGTTGCCGGCGAACGGCTGCCCGTGGAACGAGTGGACGTGCGTGTACGCGGCGAAGGGCGGACATCTCGAGGTGCTGCAGTGGGCACACGCGAACGGCTGCCCGTGGGGCGCAGACACGTGCTCGTCTGCGGCGAAGGGCGGGCGTCTCGAGGTTTTGCAGTGGGCGCACGCGAACGGCGCACCGTGGAGCGAGTGGACGTGCGCGTACGCGGCGAGGGGCGGGCATCTCGAGGTGCTGCAGTGGTTGCGCGCAAACGGCTGTCCTTGGAACGCAGACACGTGCTCGGCGGCGGCTGGGAGTGGGTACCTCGAGGTGCTGCAGTGGGCTCGCGCGAACGGCTGCCCGTGGGACGTAGACACGTGTCAGTACGCGGCGAACGGCGGGCATCTCGATATGCTGCAGTGGTTGCGGGCGAACGGGTGCCCGTGGGATCACCAAACGCTCGGAAATGCGAGAATTCACGGCCACCTCGAGTTGGTAAATTGGGCGATAGCAAACGGTTGGCCTTCATGAATACCGGAACGCGTACTGTAACAGCCATGGACTGGTGTTTTTTTTCTTTCTTGGGGACCACTCTCTTTGGGTACCGCCACCACCGAAATAGGGGCCGGGATTTTAGGGTGGGGGTTGGGGTAGGGGTCCCGTGTTATGCGGCGGTGAGCGGCGGGCACCTCGAGATTCTGCAATGGGCACGCGCGAACGGGTGCCCGTGGGATATCAATACTTTCGGAGATACGAGAGCTAAAGCTTATCTCGAGATGAAAAACTGGGCGAAAGCAAACGGCTGGCCTCCTGATAAATACTAGTGAGACCATACACGCATCATGTCACTATAAAAACAAACACGCAAGTTTCGCTTCGTCCTCGGCCCCCTGAGCACCGTCTGGCGTATTTTATTTTCCACTGCGCCTTGGACACTAAACGAAACATTCTAAACGAAACATTCCGAAGGCATACCTGCGCGCGCGTCCTCGCTCCTTGGCCCTGTTCTGTGATGACGACCGCCTCGGCGCTTCGAGGCGTGTTCGTGGTATCCCTGCACCCGCGGCGGCCGGGTTTGGCGGCGAGGCGAACCCGTGTATGTCGCCACGGCAGCCACGTCGTTCACGCTTCTTTGCTTCGATCGAGCCCCGAGCTTCCGGGGGACGTGCGTTGGGAAGCCACGCTTGGTTCTAAGGATGTCCGCATCGCGATACCCCTGCCTAGCAACACCGACCGAGGCGACATTACGGTTAAGATTCAACCAGACAAGCTCACCGTCACTTTAAACGGCGTCGACGTGCTGGACGGGGACTTACCGAGCCCGGTGAACCTGGATGGGAGTTATTGGGAAAAAGAAGATGGCACTCTTTTCGTGGTTTTGGAAAAACAACGTTTGGCGCCGGCGTGGGAGTTTCTGCTGGAAACAGACCTACCCCCACCCGGAGACACGACCGTTACGAAAACCGTTTTCTTCGACATCGACATTAACGGAGAAAGCGCGGGACGAATTACCTTCGGTTTGTTTGGGAAGCATGTGCCTAAAACCACGGAAAACTTCCGGGCGCTTTGTTGCGGCGATTTTTTGGCGAACACAAAACACGACGCCCCGTTGCGTTTCAAAGATTCCTGTTTCCACCGGATCGTCCCGGGCGTCGCGCTTACGGGCGGGGACTTCACCAAAGCGAACGGGAAAGGGGGGGTCAGCATTTACGGCGATACCTTCGCGGACGAGGCGTTTGGGATTAGCCACGACGAACCGTTTTTGCTCTCGATGGCCAACGCCGGGCCGGACACAAACGGGTCGCAGTTTTTAATAACAACCGCGCCGGCGCCGAGGTTGGACAACAAGCACGTCGTGTTTGGAAAAGTGCTGTCCGGATTCGACGTGGTTAGAAAAATGGAAGCCTTTGGGACGCCGGAGGGGAAACCGCGGGCGCAAGTCGCGATCGCGGAGTGCGGGGAGCTCGGGGACGGGGAAACGGAAACGGCGGCGGCGGAAACGGAGACGGCGCGGGGAGTGGTAGTTCCTTGAGTACTTTGTGAAGCGAGTGCTCGTATTAATTAGACTAGTCGGTTGAATAACGACTCGAGTCCGAAGTCACCGATTCACCGAGAAGACGTTACCGAAGGTAAAGATGCACAAAATACCGTCAGCGCCGTAAATCCCGTCGCGTCGTACCACCTCAGCGCACCTTACTGCTCGAAGTCTAGACTACTAGACTGCCTTACTGCTCGATGTCTAGACTGCCTTACTGCTCGATGTCTAGACTGCTAGACTGCCTTACTGCTCGACGTCTGACTGCAACGACTGCGTTACACTCACCACAGCCCCGGCACGAACAGCGCCGGCACCGCTTTTTCGTACGCCGCATATTTCTCTTTGTACTTGGCGCGCATGTACGCCACCGTCTCCGTGGCGCAGATGCTCGTCAACAGCAGGTAGTCGGGCCCGGCGAACACGCAAATTAAATATTGGTGAACGTTTTGGCGCAACACCTTTTGCTGAAGGAAGTTTTTCCGTTGCTGAAAATGGCGGGCAACAGAACAGGCGACGCTCGAGTGGTGCAACAATCTTCGGGCGCTCGTATGATCCCCGGCAAAAAAGGGTTGGTGCGTGAGTTTTTTCAAAAAACAGCACAAGTACCCTTTTCCGGTCTGGCAGGCGACCAAAAAGGAGGAGGCATGTTCGGTTTAGGCCCAGCTTGGACACGGTACGGGCAGACCAAGCTGGCGAATTCGATGACGACCGAGATGTATCGCGAAAAGGCATCGCAAAAAGCCGAAATCGCCAACGTTAAATTCGTCACGGCCTCACCCGGTCTCGCCGCCTCCGAGCTCCAGGCCACCACGAATTCCACGTTTCAAAGCATGAAAGCGTGGGAGGCGAACTTGGTATTTTTCTTGGCAGGGCAAGGGGTGCGTGACGGGTCGTTGCCCATCACGCAGGCGTGCTTTGGTCCCGGCGTGAAAAGTGGAGACTTTTACGAGCCGCGAACGTTCACGTCGTACGGCTTACCGGTCGCGATCGCGACGGGGGGGGTGTTTAAGAATCCCAAAGCGGACCACGGCACGATTTCTGATGACACCACGAAGCAGATGATGTGGGACGTGCTGGCGCAGGCGTGCGGGGGGGAGGTGTTTTAGGGTCCGAACGATTGGAGTCGGGATAGATTGATTTGTGAAAAAGACTTTGTAACATCGCAAGTGGGCCTCGATTGCAACACCCCTCGATTCATCAAAAACACCCAGATCGATCGGCGCCGGGCTCGTTCCCTGTTCGCAACACGCGCGTTTCCCTCTTCGAGTGTCTCGCGTGTTCGCAACACCCGTTCGAGATGTCGCTCCGCACGCGTGCGCCGGTTTTGGCGCTCGTGCTGCTGGCCTTCGTTTCACCGGCAAGGGCACTACAGTCCTGGAAGTTTTGCGCCCCTCAAGGAGGCCACTGCAGCTGTTTCGGTGAGATGCGCTTCGGGCATCCCGGCGAAGCCGAGCACCTGGCGAACGACGGCGCGTACTTCAAAGAGCACCCTGAAGTCCCGCGCTGGCAGTCCCGCAACGCCGCCGGCCGCGAAGAGCCGTGCGGCCTATCGCAGTTCGGCGACGTCGACCCGTTCCCCGAACTCGGCAACTCCAAGTTTTGCGAGTGCCACGTTCCCGAAGAAGTGGTGTGGAAGCCGTGCGCCGGACCTGGCGAGGTGTGCGACTGCGCGCCATCCAGCCTCGGCGAGAAGCAGGCTGAGCGGGGAGGCAAGGGCAATACGCACCTTTGGGAGCCTAAACTCGCGAGCCACACGCACGCCATGGTTCGAGCGACGGATGAATCCGGAGCCTACTACGGCGTCACATCCGTGGATGCCGAGTTTCGCTGTCCTTCAGATTACCCCGGCGCGCGCTGCGACTGCTTGGTCGCCGCTGATGCACCTGATATGACGTGGCAGTGGTGCGCGAACGACGGCGGCAACTGCGCGTGCGACACCCAAATGCGCTTCGGAAGCACCGGGAGTCAGGAGCAGTACGACTCGGGGTATTTTACCCGCAACCCGCTTGTCACGAAGTGGGTGGCGAAGGACCTTTCGCAACAAGCGCACGGCATGAGCAAATGCGGTTCCAATTCGTTCGACGGGAAGGACCCGTTTCCTGAGGCGGATAAAATTTGCCAGTGCATGATGCCCGTGAGGGACCCAGAGGAGAAGGTTTTGGCGTGGCAGTGGTGCGCGAACGAAGGCGGCGAGTGCGAGTGCGCGAGCGCGGCGCGGTTCGGGAGCACGGGCGATGCGTCTGCGTACTCCGACCCCGACTTTTTCAAGCAACACCCCGAGATCACGAAGTGGGTTATTCGCGGCGACGCGCCTGGCAAAGTATCGTGTTCTCAAGCTGGCTTCGACGCCTCCACGGACCCGTTCCCGGGGCAACCAAAGATTTGCCAGTGCTTGACAGAACGACCACGGGCGTTGGGCGCCGCCGAGCTCATAGAGGAAGCTGTGGAGGTTAAACACACGGATTGGAGTTGGTGCGGCGAGGACGGGACGCGGTGTTCGTGCGACGGCCTGGTGCGGTACGGGGCGACTGGTACGGACGACATGTACAAACACGGCGGCGAGTGGTTCAAGGAACACCCGGAGGTGATGAAGTGGACGTACTTGAAGTCGTACGGGGAGCTGGAGTGCTCGAAAAGGACCTTCGGGTTTGACCCGTTTCCGGATACGAAAAAAATATGCCAGTGCTTCGCGGGGTACGACGAACAGTTCCCGTACCAGACGTTCCGACCGGAACAAGCCGCGCTTGGCGCCGCGATGGAGGCGGCGGAGACGTTGCTGCTGCATGGTAAGGTGCGGGACCGACCGTTCGTGGCGCAGCAAATCGACGAGGTGATTAACAGAAAAGAAGAGGTCGAGGAGGTCGAGGGTGTCGAGCCCGAGTCCTCGGCCGTCGAAGCTGTTGAGCCCGAGTCCTCATCACAAGAAACCAAGCGGGACACGAAAGCGGCGATGGCGCAGGCTGTGGAATCCGCCGCGGCGACCGCGGCGGAGTCAAACGATTCGGACGGCGAGAAATTCCAAGCCGCGATGGATTCGCTGTTATCCGCCGACGACGAACACGAAAACGGTGTCCCGAGACTCGGACGGGACCGGGAGGTTACGCAAACGAAGGTCGCATCGCACGCCACCCTGGGGTGGGCACTCGCGGTCGTGGTGTCCGCGGCGGTGGCGGTGGTGGCGATGACCCAACGCGTCGCGCGAAGACACGAGCCTGAGAAAACACCGCTGATCAGCGAAGTAGTGTGAGCGTTTCGTTGAAATGACTTGAAAATTGTTTCCTTTTTACATCGTTCGTTCGTGGAACAACAAAATCGCTATTCCACGTTCGTGGAGTCCCGCAGCGCGAACGCCCCTGACCGTTTGTGCGGGCTTCGTGTCGTTTGCTTTCGGTGGGGGGACACTCCGCGTTTGGGTGACAAAACCGAGCTCGCCGTGTGATGACTCGTCGTCTCCGTCCCGGGTTCGCAGTCCAAACACCAACAAATAAATCGACTTTCTGTTTTTTTTACTTTTTCAACGCCATCGCCCTCCGCCTGCTTCCCGTGATACACCCCGCACAGCGCCCTCCCACCTAGGTACAGCCTCATCGACGCCACCGCGTCTTCTTTCGGGTCGTGTGCGTGTTCGTGTGACTGAATACGCACACCAAGCAACTCCATGGCTAACACCCGCAACTTGTACGGGTGATGCGTGTGCCTTTGAAAAACCGGGTACCGCGCGGTGTCACGCTTTTGCGACTCCGGGACTAAATGCTCAATGCCCAGACACTGCAAATCGTGGGAAAGGTCGTGGCCTATTAATAAAGGACCTGATGTTGTTGCTTTGCACGAGTCTCCTTCGGTTTCTGATAAATGCAGCACGCTCAGCACCATTCTTTTCGTCTCCGCCAAACTCTTAGCGCTCGCGAAGAGAAGAGGCGCGTTTTCGCAATCGATGCCCGTGACGTGGGTTCGGTAATCCGTCACCGGTCGCTCCAGCTTGACGAAAGTTGACAAAAGGACATTTGCAAATTCGTCCACCACGCACACCCTGGCGCACATCGCCCCCCCGCCATCGAGTTCGTCGCCCAGCATCTCGCAATCAAGCGCCACCGCGCGCCGGTGTTTGCTTCGGTCGTTACCGGAGCCCGCGTTGCGTTCGATTTCAAACGGGCAGCCTCCGTTTTTCTCATGCGGTGCTTCCTTCGCCTCGCCGATGGCTAAGCACTTCGCGCACCCCGACTCCCTGAAACGCGCGGCGCACGCTTTGTTGGGAAGCTGGCCCATGATGTGCTGCCGTAGGGTGTCCAGGTTGGCGAAGTGCTTGCCGCAGGCCCCGCACTTCGGGTCGTGCGTGGAGTGTTTGGCCTGCACCACGTGCGTCTCGAGCTGCTCCACCGTCTTGAATCGCTTGTAGCAGTGAGAACACGTGGGCTGCGCGGGGGGGGCGGGAGTCTCCGCAACGCGCGAAGAAGTCGACGCAAATGGCTGGGGGTCACCCTTTTCCACGGTCGCAACCACCGCGGGGGTGGGCTTACCGCCCCACGCGCCGTGAGCTTGCGCCATCGCGACCTGGCGGGTCGTTGCTTTTGATGTTTGAAATATTGTCGCGTTCCGGATTCTGTTGGCGTTTCCGAGAAAAAAGAAACGCCAACCCTCGAGATCTTTTCATCTCACCTCGGGAACCGTAGTCGACGCGTTGTGACGCTCCTCCGCGCTCACACACGCCCGCGCGCCTACTCGACGCACGCATCACCTCACTTGTCCCGTCTCGCTCCCCACCGCTCCGCAAGCACCAACACCACCAACGTCGCCATGGGCTGTTCAACGTGTGTGCGTCACCCGTGCTTTATCTTGACTCTGGTCATAGTGGTACGTATTTCCCTCCTGACACTGTTTTCCCATACAAGACTGACACTTTTCTTCCAGGTCGCGTGCTTGATTGGCGTCGGCCTCCGCTTGCTGAGTTTAGAACCCGACACGGGCATCCCGCCCGCGCGTCGTCTGCTGGCGGATCATCACACGACCACCACGCAATTCATCAACGACACGCCTCGCCGCGGCCCAAGACGCGCGCTGCTCTTTTCTCCCCTCAGGCCTGTTACCGGGTTTCTGCCCGCCGACCCTACGGAGTTCTCGTCGTGGTCCTCGTGGCAGCCGCGCACGTGGAGCTTCAACATCAACGACGAAACGGTGGGAAGCATCAACGCGCAGCGAAGCGGGTACACCGGCTTCGCGTGGAGCGGTCAAGCCAGCGTCGAGATCCCGAAAGGAGACCAGGAAGACAAGGAGGAGTGATTTTTTTCGCCAACTCGGTTGAAAGCACTTGCCACGATCAGGGCGCCCGCGGCTGCGCCTGCGCAACAGGGAGAGTGGCAAACGCACTACTCGGAAGGAATGGCGTATGAACACGACGTCGCGACGGGAGAAACGAGGTGGGCGTAGGGTCCTTTGGGTTGTAATACATAGAGCGTTTTTGTGTTTTAACGCAAAACAAGTGACGCAACGAATCGACTTTTATGAATTTATCCACAATGTAGGTTTCTCAGAGTGGGGAGCATACACGCCAGGGTTTCAGTCGTCACACCGCGCCTGCATCTCTGATAATCTGAACAATCGCCGCGTATTCCTTTTCAGTGGCAATAAACAGTGGCGTCACGTCTTCATCAACCGCTTTGTTGACGTCCGCGTCCGCTTCGATCATCGTCCGCACTGACGCCTCGTGGCCCTCTCTAGCGGCGATGTAAAGCGGCGTCGTGCCGTCATCAATTGCCTTGTTGACATCTGCGCCCGCTTCGATCAGCGCTCGCAGCACCGTCTCATGACCCTTTTGAGCGGCGAAGATCAGCGGCGTCCTGCCGTTGACCGTCGCCATGCTGACGTCCGCACCCAACTCGATCAGCGACCGCACCACCGTCTCGTGGCCATTTTCAGCGGCGATGTACAGCGGCGTCATGCCGTTATCCATCGCCTTGTTGACATCCGCGCCCGCTTCGATCAGCGCCCGAACTATCGTCTCGTGGCCCTTTTGAGCGGCGATCCACAGCGGCGTCCCGCCGTTGACCGTCGCCATGCTGACGTCCGCACCCAACTCGATCAGCGACCGCACCACCGTCTCGTGGCCCTTTTGAGCGGCGATCCACAGCGGCGTCCCGCCGTTGACCGTCGCCATGCTGACGTCCGCACCCAACTCGATCAGCGACCGCACCACCGTCTCGTGGCCCTCTCTAGCGGCGATGTACAGCGGCGTCATGCCGTTATCCATCGCCTTGTTGGCACCCGCGCCCACTTCGATCAGCGCCCGAACTATCGTCTCGTGGCCCTTTTGAGCGGCGATCCACAGCGGCGTCCCGCAGTTGACCGTCGCCATGCTGACGTCCGCACCCAACTCGATCAGCGACCGCACCACCGTCTCGTGGCCATTTTCAGCGGCGATGTACAGCGGCGTCCTGCCGTTATCCTTCGCCTTGTTGACATCCGCGCCCGCTTCGATCAGCGCCCGAACTATCGCCTCGTGGACGTTTTGAGCGGAAATGAACGGCGGCGTCGCGCCGTTATCCATCGCTTTGTTGACGTCCGCGTCCGCTTCGATCATCGTCCGCACTGACGCCTCGTGGCCCTCTCTAGCGGCGATGTAAAGCGGCGTCGTGCCGTCATCAATTGCCTTGTTGACATCTGCGCCCGCCTTGATCAGCGCCCGAACTGTCACCTCATGACCCTTTTGAGCGGCGAAGATCAGCGGCGTCACGCTGTCGTCCGCCGCCTTGTTGACGTCCGCGTCCGCCTTGATCAGCGCCCGCACTACCGCCTCGTGGCCGTTTTGAGCGGCCAGGAACAGCGCCGTCGCGCCGTCGTCCCTCGCCTTGTTAATATCCGCGCCCGCTTTGGCCAGCACCCGCACTACTGCCGCGTGGCCCTTTTGAGCGGCCATGTGCAGCGGCGTCTCGCCGTCATCCGTCGCCTCGTCCCACGGGCAGCTGTTTTCGAGCAACCACTTCAGCACCTTGAGCTGCCCGCCGTACGCCGCGGCCATACACAAGTCTTTGTCAAAAGTCACACGACCGCGCCGATGCAAACTCTTCAGCGTACCTAAGCATCCGCGTTCCGCGGCTTGTTTAGGCTTAAGCTCGTTGAACGAACCCTTCTCCCCGATCGCGTCGCGCATCACGTTAGCGAAATCTCGGAAACTCGCGATTTCTTCGGGTGAATAGGATGGAGCTCGCGCGAAGGCGGAGTTCGAGACGGTTGCGTGCGCGTCGACATGATCCGTGGCAGTCGCGATACGACCACTCGCGGGAGTATCGGGGCTACGCTCGGGTTTGGAAACCATCCCTATGGGATCATGCGCGCCAAGTTGTGGCGGTGGATCTCTCGGACGTTACGAACTGAAACGACAAACATGCGCGAAAAACATGCGCGAGAACTAGCGAGCGCGCAGACGCAGGGCAGGCGTCCCCGCGCTCCCGGTCCCAGCAGTAAGCCTGGAGGGTGGACCCGCAACGTATATCCGCAGTGGTGCGCCGGGCACCCCGGGTTCGCCGAGTAGGAATTTCACGCAGGACGTGTGGAAGGAGGTCGTGTCGAGGCTCCGCACCCGCTCGACCCGGCGGAGGGCAAATGGCTTACGGTGGAACATGTAGGTGGGCTTGATGTGAGAGGGAAATTCTGCGTATGAGCAAATAGAGAGGATTTCATTTTGCTGAAGGCACATGTGTGTTCGTATCTACGCGAGAAAACGCGTTAACGCGTTTTCACGAACGTGGTTTATGCTTTTACGAAGTTCGGGTTCTTAAAAAGTCGTGTTCTCATTGGTTCGAAGTTCGAATTTTGTTCGAATTTCGGAATAAACTTTTGTCTCATCCGAGGAGTAAATAAAAGCTTTATCGCCGACGCACGCACATCACTTCCTCAACGCACGTCTGCACGCGCGTACCTGCGTAAGCAAACATGCGCTCCCTTCTCGGAGGTTCTGATGAGGCTCTTGTCCACGACCCCGGTGCCAAAGGCCCCGAGGGTGAGGGCGAGGCCGGGATGACCATGATGGTCATCGTGTATGCCGTCGCGCTTGGACTCATCGTCTACGGTGCGTACCGGTGTCCCGCCACCGCACGCGCACGCGTTTTGCCCCCACGTCCCCCCCCCACGCCCCACCCCATCTCGAACTTCTGTCCCACACGCACGCCTCCGCCGCTTCGTGCGGTGACGCGATGGGTGAGACGGCTCGAGGCACGCCGCGCGCGAAAACGCGCGCCGCGCCCGTCGGCACCAACACGGGAACAAACAAAAAAAGAATATAAATTTTTCCGACGCGTTTTCACGCGTTTGCAAACACACCTCTCCTCGTCTCGTCTGACCAACCCTTCCTTCCTGGTTTTCGGGCCCCCACAGAGAAATTCGTCAAGAAGAAAACCGACCACGACGCGGACAAGGCCAACGAGCTCGCGGACGTGGAGAACTTCAAGGCTAAGCTCGCCGCGAACAAGGCTGAGGGCGCGGCGGAGCACGCCGACCACGCGCTGACCGACATCGAGATTCGCGACAAGCTGAAGCAAGCCAAGTGGACCGAACCCGACGCCGATGTGGTGACCCCCGAGTTCAGGTCCAAGTTCATCCGCACCGCTTCCTTCGGCGCGCTGGACACCATGGACAAAGGCCCCGTGCGCGACGCGCTTTACTGGCTCTCAGGCGTGAGCTGGACGAAAATCGCCCTGTTCTGGTGGGTCATCTACTGCATCTGGGTGTTCCTCCTGGTGCTGTCCATTATGGGCACTGGGTTTTCGCTTCTCGGCGGGAAGGACAGCGCGAAGATGTTCGACGTCGTGGATAACCCGATTTCCGGCGTCATGATTGGCATCCTCGCCACTGTTTTGGTGCAATCGTCATCCACCACCACGAGCATTATCATCTCCCTCGTGGGCGCTAACGAGCTCAGCGTCAACAGCGCCGTTTTCATGGTAATGGGCGCTAACATCGGCACCTCGGTCACAAACACCATCGTCGCCATGGGCCACTTCAACAACCCCGATGACCTCCGCAGAGGCTTCGCCGCCGCCACCGTGCACGACTGCTTCAACCTCCTATCTGTCGCCGTGTTCCTGCCCCTGAACTGGATCTACCCGTTCCTCGAGAAGATGACCTACCAGATGACCAAAGGCATCAAGGCGTGCGACGCGGCCGCGGGCGACAAGTGCAAAGCGACGGAGTTCCTCAAGCCCTACGTCACCCCCTACAGCAAAGGCATCGCGAACTACAACAAGGACGTGTCGAAATACGTCTCGCAGAACTACTGCATGGGTTTGTGCGATCAGTCCTTTGACAGCGACGCGCTCGCGGCGGTTTCCAAAATCGTGTGCACGCAAACCGCGGCGGCCGCGAACGACTGCTCCAACGTGCACGGCGGGTACTCCGGTACCTGGATGTCCGGCGGGAAGATCGCCAAGAAACGCGTCCCCGCATACGTCTCCACGGACGCGAACGGGTTGGTGACTTCGCACTATTCCTGCCCCATCGCGAGCTGCACCGGTCTCGGCTCTGTGTACAACAAAACCTCAGGCGACGTGGAGATCACCGCGGGCAACCTGGCGGCGTCCACCTATTATGCGGTGTGCCCCTCCAGCAAGATGAAAAACGGCTTGTGCGAAAAGCGCCTTCTCAAGGGCGGCATCGCCCTTACCGATTGGGAAATGACCGACGTCGGCGCCGGGACGTTCCTCACGATCTGGTCCTTGGGCGGCCTGTGCGCCTGCCTGTTCTGCATCGTGTACTCCCTGCAGATCATCATCAAAGGCGGCGCCGCGCGCGTTTTGAAAAAGGTCATCGGGTTCAACCCGTACCTGAACATGTTGGTGGGCATGGGCATCACCATCATGGTCCAGTCCTCCTCGATCACCACCTCAACCCTGACCCCCATCGCCGCGGTCGGGTTGATCTCCCTGGAAGAGATGTTTCCCCTTACCCTCGGCGCGAACATTGGCACCACGCTTACCGGAATCATGGGCGCCACCGTCGCGACGTCCAACCCGGGCGAAGCCATGCAAGTCGCCCTGTGCCACTTGTTCTTCAACCTGTTCGGCATCTTGCTGTGGTACCCCGTGCCGTACATGAGGAACATCCCCCTCAACGCGTGCCGCTTCCTGGGACGAATGACCGCGCACCCCAAGTACGGACAGGCGTTCCCCCTCGTGTACACCGCGACCGTGTTCTTGATCATCCCCGGTATTTGCTACGGCATCGCCGCGGCGGCGACGGCGTAAACACCTTGTCCCAATGTTCGGGGGCGAATAAGTTTCCGGACCCGACGCGATCGAGTGGAATATTTATTAGTTCCCGTCGTTCGTGGCCTTTAATCTTTCGGTGTTTCTTCGTGTGAGCCATATAGGAAGGGAGAGCTAGTCGATCGCTTATTGATACTCACACACTTCCACACGCCAACAAAAACCTCTCGGACGTTACGAACTGATAAGACAGGCTAATAGAAGCGGAAACGACTTTCGTCGAAATTTGCCATCATCACTCCCACTGCTGTGCTGATTGCTCCTCGCCCCACTCCTGTCTCTCCGCTCGGCACAGCGACCCGCGCACGTGACCAGCACGAAAGAGACACCCCTCTGTTCGGCGGCTGTCCCACGCGCTTTGTGTAAGTGCACTCGCGCGTGCGTCTCCGTGGAACCGCGTTCTTGTCGCCCTCCGGCGCCGTCGCGAAATCCACCGCCGCCTTTGCCGCCGCCGACTTTCGTGGAGCGCATTGCGTCAAATCGGCCGCCATGACCGTGGACTTCAACGCGCGCAAAAGCGCGAAGAAGAACAACAAACGCATGGCCCAGAAGACCGAGGACGGCAAACGGATTCGCGGGGGTAAAACGGTTCCGCGGAACCGGCGAGGGATGTGCTCGAGTGACCCGCCGTTGCCTCCGAGACTCAGAGAGGCGGATGACATCGCCGCCGTCTCGGAGCGGAACGCGCGAAAAAAGGAGGAGAAAAGAAAAGCCGCGGCGCGGGCATTGCGGGAGAAGATGGCGGCGAAACGTGTTCCGGGCGCGGCGAAACCGCTTTCGGCGATGAAAGGCCCGAACCGGGGCCGGGGGGATGACGACATCGTGAGTGACTCGAGTGACGACGAGTCGGGGGGCGAATCGGGGGACGAAAAAGAAGACCCGCAAAGCGTCCCCGAGTACTTCGGCGACGCCCTCACCGCGCTCGGGCACAAAGGCGTGACTTCGATTCAGAAAGAGTGCTGGCCTTACGTGTGCGCGGGCAGGGATTTGCTCGGCGTGGCACCCCCGGGCAGCGGCAAAACACTGGCGTATTTGTTACCCGCGGTGGAGTTTGCTTTGCGGGACGCGCGGGACAACCCGCTCGGGAAAACAAAAGGCGAACCCGCCGGACGCCCGAGCGTTTTGGTGGTCGCGCCGACCAGGGAACTCGTTTTGCAGATCTACGGCGTGTGTCTGAAGCTCAAGAAGCACGCCCCTGTACGGATCGTCGCTATTTACGGCGGCGCACCACAGGAAACGCAGGAAGAGGAGCTTACGCAGGCGAGCGGTTTGGCGCTTCTGGTGGTCGGGACGCCCGGGCGGTTAACCGCGGTTTTGGAAACCAAGGCGTTGTCCTTGACACGCGCCCGAATGTTGATCATCGACGAAGCCGACCGCATGCTCGCACTAGGGTTCGCGGAACAACTCGAGACGTTGAGAAAGGCGTTGCCCCGAAACGAAAGGGATGACGAGGTTGACGGGAAAGACGTCGACGAGGGAAACTTAGCCGCGCCGGGAGGTATGGGGATCCGTAAGGGACGCCAGACGTTGCTGTTCAGCGCGACGTTTCCCAAAACCGTCAAAGCCGTGGCGAAGATATGGCTCGCGCCAAAGCCTGCGATTGCCAAAATCGACACCACGGACAAATCGAGCGCCGAGGGCAAGAAGTCAAACGCCGCCAACGTCGCCGTGGCCGCCGGCGGCAAAGGTGACGGCGCCGACGTCGCCGGCGTGGAGCAAACCGTGCACGTCTGCGCGGAGCACAAGAAAACCAAGAAGTTGCTGAAGCACTTGACTGATTTGCGCAAAAACGACGGCCGGTCGCGGTCGCGGGTGTTGGTGTTTTGCAACCGAATTAAAACCGTGAACTTCGTGGGCGAGGCGCTGCGGCGCCACGGCGAGAAGGTCGGGATGCTGCACGGCGAGCTGAAGCAAGAGAAGCGCGAAGCGGCGCTTCGGGATTTCAAATCCGGGAAAACCCCGTGCCTGGTCGCCACGGATGTCGCCGGAAGAGGTCTTGACATAACCGGCCTGGAGCACGTCGTGAACTGGGACATGCCCGGGTCCGTGGAGCAGTACACGCACCGCGTGGGGCGGTGCGGGCGGTCGGGACGGAAAGGCGCGGCGCTTTCGTTCTTCACGCGGAACATGGCGCCCCTGGCGCCCGACTTGGTCAAACTTTTGAAACGCGGCGGGCACTTCGTGGATCCGAACTTGGAGGTGCTCGCGAAAGTGGGCGAGGCGCTCATCGCGGGGAAGGAGGTGGACATGGGGGATGCGGATGTGGAGGAGGAGGAGGCAGTCGGAGGCGAAGAGGGGGAGGAATCTGGCGATGACGAGGAATCGGGCGGCGAAGAGGAATCCGGCGACGACGACGAGGAATCTGGCGATGACGAGGAATCCGGCGACGACGACAAGGATGACGAAGTTGAGGTGTCAGAGGAGGATTTCGATACGGAGGAAGACGGGAACTCTGAGACGGATGGCGATGACGAACCTTTGGAGGAGGAGGACGAGGACGACGAGGACGACGAGGACGACGACGCCACGACGAGCGTTTTGGACGAGCTCGTGGATGTGTTTCGTTCCGAAAACGGCCGCGACCCGACGGAGGAGGAGATGTTGCGGTGGATCAAAACG
>Ga0209711_10002831_pt1 | contig 15062 bp, 10 predicted proteins | sample ArcticOcean_MG_C_7_FD_187441 | JGI IMG/M metagenome (GOLD analysis project Ga0209711, IMG submission 187441) | Marine microbial communities from western Arctic Ocean - ArcticOcean_MG_CB11_88 (SPAdes) (version 2) | ecosystem: Environmental > Aquatic > Marine > Oceanic | place: Arctic Ocean... | reverse complement strand
GGCCAGACCGCGTCCATTCCATGCAAAGGCGTGACTTGGATAGTTCGCCACAATGTTATCGTAAGTCGCGTAGGCCTCGGCATGACGCCCGAGGTCGGCAAGGATCATAGCTTGGCCAAGTAAGGCGGAGAGGTTCTCTGCGTTGACAGTGAGTGCTTGCTGAAAATGATCCAGTGCTCCTACCGAGTCGCCCAATTCAAGAAGCTCATAGGCCTGCGATACGAGTGGACTTTGCAGAAGAATTGGATCGCTGACATTACTAATGTTAGCCTCTTGCGCCGAAAGCCCAAGCATGCTCATGCTCGATATGATCAGTGCGAAGCGGAAAAAACTCTTTATTCTAGCAAATACCATCGTCTTACAAAATAGGCTCATGTGGGTCGGGCACAATGTCAATTAGTTGCAACTTTTGTTCTTATTTCTCATGAGACACTCCAGTAGTCACGCGGAGCAGCCCTCTTTAATTTTTAACTAATTAATTCCGCATTGAAACCGACGCCTGCGCCTGCATCGTACACTCACATATGATTATCGAATCTCAAGAACTTCCACCGATTGGTACCAATGCTTATGCCCTGCTAGAGCCTAGGCTCAAGCAATGCGTGATCATCGACGCGCCTGCCGAAGCTTACGAGTGGGCGGTGCAGGTCGCCGAGAAGCACAGTTGCGAGATCGTCGCGCTCATCCTCACGCACGGGCATTGGGATCATATCTTGGACGGTCATAAATTCGCGAAAGCGGGCATTCCGACCTACGGCCATGCGGATGATACAGAGATGTTTGCTTCACCCTCGAAAATGGCTAGCTACGCGATTCCAGGCTTGGAACTGAAGGAGCTGCCCATCAATCACTGGGTCAAAGGCGGCGATCAACTTGAACTTCTCGGCACAAAAATGGAAATCCGCCATGTTCCAGGGCATTGCCCGGGTAATGTGCTCGTCTATGTGGCTTGCGAAAAGGCTGCCATTGTTGGCGATGTAATTTTTGCAGGAAGCGTGGGTCGTTACGATCTACCAGGTGGTGATTTTTCGGTTTTGGAGAAGTCGATTAGAACTCAGGTTTATTCGCTACCCGACGAAACGACGATTTATCCTGGGCACGGCCCCACGACCTCTGTGCGTCAAGAAAAAGCCGGTAATCCCTACGTCAAAGGATGAGCAACTTAAAGGCCAATGATGAACGATTTATGCGTCGTGCCCTTGAACTGGCGCAACAGGCTTGGGGACAAACACACCCAAACCCAATGGTGGGCGCCGTCATCGTCGAGGCTGGAGCAGTCGTGGCCGAAGGCTGGCACGCAGCAGCAGGGCAAGCCCATGCTGAAGTTGCCGCTCTCAACGCGCTTGGTCGTAAACCTGCGGCAGGCGCTAGCATCTACGTCACTCTCGAGCCCTGTAGTACTTGCGGGCGCACGGGTGCTTGCACAAATGCCCTAATCGAGGCAGGATTTGCGCGTGTCGTGATCGGTGCGAAAGACCCTAATCCTGAACATGCAGGGCGAGGCATAGAGATTCTCCGTGAAGCGGGCATCGAAGTAGTCGAAGGAGTTCTTGCTGAAGAATGCGCCGACCTAAATTTAATCTTTAATCATTGGATTACCCAAAGATCGCCATTTATCGCTGCGAAAATGGCGATCACTTTAGACGGTAAATTTGCTGCGGCCTCGGGACATTCAAAGTGGGTTACTGGGGAAGCAGCGCGTGTGGACGTGATGCGATGGCGGCGATATTTCCCTGCCATCGCGGTCAGTGCAAATACGGTATTAAAAGATAATCCCAGTCTAAGTTCACGAATCGGCGATGATATTTGGTGCCCACAGCGCTTTGTCTTTGATCGCACACTCAAGACCTTTGAGGCGGAGACTCTACCGCAGATTTATACAGATAATTTTGCCTCGCAAACGACTGTGCTCTACACAGATGACGCTTCAGATCGCCTAAGGGCTAGGGCGGAAGATTTAAATATTAAGCTCTGGCAATTACCCGAAGCCAAGGGTCATCTCGACTGGCTAGCCTTCCGTAAGCGATGTGCCGAAGCTGGAATATGTGGCGTTTATGTCGAAGTGGGGCCAAGGCTTGCCACCCAGGTGATCGAAGGTGGCTTGGCAGATTACCTTTTCGTCTATCAAGCGCCAAAACTTCTATCGGATTCGTCGGCGCCGGGCATCGGTTCACTAAGGAACTCAGAATCGATGGAGGAAGTCTTTGCACTTCGTGATTTACGGCAAGCAAACTTCGAGGGCGACCGACTCGTTAGGGGATTTTTATCAAAATGAAGCAACTGATCGTGGCTTCCGGCAACGCCCATAAAGTCGAAGAATTCGATAGCCTCCTCGACGATTGCGGCTTCGAAGTACTTTCTGCAAAAGTCTGTGGTGGTATGCCCGTTGTGCTTGAAGACGGTGATACCTTTGGAGCCAACGCGCGGATTAAAGCCTTAGCCCTGCGAGCGCTTGCACCAAAGGATGCATGGATCGTCTCGGACGACTCAGGGCTCGAAGTCGATGCACTCGGTGGCGCGCCTGGCATCTACTCCGCACGATATGCCGGGGAGGGAGCGAGTGACCTCCATAATTTGAATAAGCTCTTACTTGAACTCGACGAGCAACCTGCAGCTCAACGAGCAGCGCGTTTCCGATGTGTGCTTTGCCTAATCGACCCCAGTGGTAGCGAGCAATTTTTTGATGGTGCCTGCGAGGGTAGGATTGCCAAAGCTCCCGCGGGTGCAGAAGGCTTTGGCTATGATCCTGTTTTTGTGCCGGAAGGCCATAGCGAGTCTTTCGCAGAACTGGGCGAATCCATCAAAAGTAAATTAAGCCATCGAGCCTTGGCCGTATTAGCTATGCGCCGTTGCTTGGAGTCCTAACTTCTTTAACACTGCGTTAAAGTCCGTATCCACTCCAGTGCGAATATCTAGAGTCTCACCCTCACGCATCGGGTGCGGCATCTGTAAGCGCATAGCGCGCAGCATTAACAATTGCTGGCCACAGTAGCTTCGAAGGAACTGGTTTTGCGCACCGTCACCGTGTCGCGTGTCGCCCAGTATCGGATGCCGCAGGTGCTTCATGTGGCGACGCAGTTGGTGGGTGCGCCCCGTCCTCGGTTGCAACTCCACAAGCGAAAAGCGACCACTAGGATAACGACCTACAGGTGTTTCGACGGAGGACTGATTGAGGCAGCGGTATTCGGTCACAGCGGACTGGACTTTATCTGGCTTCTCTTCGTTGCGCAGATCATAGTCGATGACGCCCTCGCCATCGAGCCAGCCCCGCACCAGCGCGTGGTAGGTCTTGGAAACACGATGCTCGATAAAGAGCTCTTGCGCGTGGCGTGTAGCTTCTGCATTGAGGGCAAACAAGAGCACGCCACTCGTCGGTCGATCCAATCGATGACAAGGATTGACCGTTTGCCCAATTTGGTCGCGTAGCTTTTGTACCGCAAATTCAGTCGCATATTTATCCAGTGGGCTACGATGGACGAGCAGACCCGCTGGCTTATCGATGGCTACATAATCTGCATCTTGGTAAATAATCTCCAGCGGATCAGTCTGGAGTTCTGTATTTTCGAGAGTTGCCAAGTTAGCTGTGCTGGATATGCGGTGGAACTTTATAAATTGAGTTTCTTACGACAGATGAAGCCGTATTATTTGTCGATAATTCTTCCGTCGATTCACAGATTATATCCATCCTATCAGGGATGCCTGAATCTGTGGCAGATGTGGTCTCCGGTCGAATCGAAACCTTCAATAAGCACTTCGCTTTTCGCAGTTTATGGACACCGTGTGGAGGTGCTCGCTTGTGCCTGACGGTAGTTCAGCCCACATTTCAGACTACAAGCTCAGTTTTGCCCGAAAACCGTCTCGACAATCCGCCACAGGCTGAAACCCTTGTGGGTTTACTATTTCGATTATAGCCATGCAAAAAGATCTAAATACTATCGTTGCCGATGTTAGGGAGAAAACGCCCGCCATTAAGACGCGCGCTGAGTTCGAGGCTTATAAAGCCACCATTTCGGGACCTAAAGGTGTCCTAACTGATGTCATGAAGGGTATGGGCAAGGTCCCTAAAGAGGACAAGCCTGCCATGGGTAAGGCAATCAACGAAGCTAAGATGGCCGTCGAAGCTGCCTTCGCCTCCGTGATAGCAGGTCTCGAAGCCGCCGAGCTCGCCGCTAAGATAGGCCCGGCCATCGATCCCACCTTGCCTAGCCCCGATTCCGATCGCGGCACTTTACACCCGATCGCTCAAGTCCGAGAAGAGATGGTAGACCTCTTCCGCCGTATTGGATTTTCTGTCGCCGAGGCCACCGAAGTAGAGTCTGAGTATTATTGCTTCGACGCCCTTAACATCCCCGCCGACCACCCAGCCCGCGATATGCAGGACTCTTACTATCTGCCCGATGAGCTTTCCGTGAACAACGTCAGCAAGAAGGGTGACGAGAAGTATCTTCTACGCACCCATACCTCGACCGTGCAGATCCGCACCATGCTGAAGGAGAAGCCACCGATCCGCATCGTCGCGCCCGGTCGTTGCTTCCGCCGCGACACACCCGACGCCACCCACAGCGCCAACTTCCACCAGATCGAAGGCCTCTATGTCGATAAAGACGTCACGCTTCTCGATCTCAAAGCCACGCTCGATCACTTCGTGAAGACCATCTTCGGCCCCAAGGCCAAGACACGCCTCCGCCCGAGCTTCTTTCCCTTCACCGAACCCAGCTTCGAGATGGACTTCTTTTCGCCCGACCTTGGCAAGCTCAGCAACAAGTGGCTCGAAATCATGGGCTGCGGTATGGTTGACCCCGAAGTCTTCAAGGCCGTCGGGATCGACCCCGAAGTCTATACTGGTTACGCCTTCGGCATGGGCATCGAGCGCATCGCTATGATCCTCCAAGGCGTCGATGACATTCGCTATTATTATCAAAACGACGTCCGCTTTCTAAAACAGTTTGCCTAAGAATGAATTGCCGTAATAAGGCAGAAAAGACCCAAAATTTTAAGATTCTATATATTTTAGCGTCTAAAACTATTTCCCATGAAAATTTCCTACAACTGGCTTAAAAACTATATCGATCTCGATCCTGTTGAGCATTCTCCTGAATGCCTGCAAGAGGTCCTGCCACTCCTTGGCTTCGATATCGAAGAAATTGAAAAGCTCGGTCCGCCACAGCTCGACAAAGTTGTGGTCGGTCAAGTTATTGAATACGGTCAACATCCCGATGCCGACCGCCTGAGATGCTGCAAAGTCAGCACTGGCAACGAAGGGGAAGTCCATGACATCGTCTGCGGTGCTAAAAACTTTAACGAAGGTGACAAGGTCATGGTCGCGCTACCAGGCGCCGTCCTTCCAGGAGATTTCAAGATCAAGGCATCCAAGCTTCGAGGCCAGCCATCCGCCGGCATGATGTGTTCCGCAAAGGAACTACAAATCGGCCAAGATCACGAAGGTATCATGATCATAGATCAAGACGCCGCCCTCGGCACACCCGTCAACGAGCTCTACGCCGACGGGGACACCGTCCTCAACCTCGAGATCACACCCAATCGCGTCGATGTGCTCAGCCACATCGGTGTCGCTCGTGAGCTCGCCGCAAAGTTTAGTCTAGCCGTCAAATATCCCAAGGTCAACGCCAGCAGGGAAGACGCTTCCGCAGGCGAAGCACTCATTTCCGGCGTCGAAGTCAGCGCCCCCAAGGTCTGCCCACATTACACTGCAATCTGCATCAAGGGCGTCAAAGTCGGCCCCAGTCCCAAGTGGCTCAAGGATGCGATTGAAGGCACTGGCCAACGTTCGATCAACAACGTCGTCGACGTCACCAACTACGTCCTTCACGAAACCTGCCAGCCTCTACACGCATTTGACGCAGCCAAAATCAAGGGCGACAAGTTAGTCGTCCGCATGGCGAGTGAAGGGGAGCAGATCACTACGCTCGACGAAGTCGAACGTAAGCTCACTAGTAACATGGCAGTCATCGCAGATGCAGAGCGCCCCTTAGTCATTGCCGGTGTCATGGGCTCTCTTGATGCCGAAGTTGAAGAAACGACCACTGATATTGTGTTAGAGGCTGCTTATTTTTCACCGACCTCAATCCGTGCCACCGCACGAAAGCTCAATCTCTCTTCCGACAGCTCCTACCGCTTCGAACGTGGCGTCGACCCCAAGGGCGTCACTTACGCATCGCTTCGCGCCGTCGATCTCATTCTCGAAGTCGCTGGTGGCACTGTCGCCGGCAAGCTAATTGAAGAGGGCGCAGAGCCCCCCACAATTTCCGAGGTCAAGCTCTACCCAGCACGTGTTCGCACTTTCATTGGATTCGATATCAGCGACGCTGAAATGCAAGCCGTCCTCGAATCCCTCGGACTTGGTGTTTCCATTTACGACGAAGCCGATGGCGGTGCGCGTTGGGAAGTTGCCATCCCATCCTATCGCCAAGACCTGCAGCGCGATGTCGATCTCATCGAAGAAATCATCCGCGTTTACGGCACCGATAAAATACCCGAGTCCGAAGTCGTTGCCCGCGGTATCAACGATGACGACCACCGTATCTACACCGTTAACGAAGCCGTAGCTCATTACTTGACCGGGCAAAACTTCGACGAAGCCTACCTCTATTCGCTCCGCGACCCCGAAGAGATGCAGTTCTTATTTGGCGAAGAAAACCACAAGGTCCTCGCATTAGATAACCCGCTGCAGAGCGACCAAAGCCACCTCCGGGCATCGCTCCTTCCTGGTCTACTCGACGTGCTCAAACTCAATGCCGCACGCGGCACGGGCGCCACACGCTTCTTCGAGCGCGGACACGTCTACCGCGAGGTCAAAGGCGAGATGGTCGAGCTTGTCTCTGTCAGCTTCGTAATCGTCGCCGATCAAATCTCCCGCGAGTGGCGCCAGCGTGAAGTCGCCGACTTTTACACCGCCAAGACAATCTCTAGCGCAATCCTCGACATTGCAGGTACCGCTGCCAGCAAGCTCACCTTCAAACCGATTGAAGACTGCAAGCTCTGGCAAAGCGGACAATCCGCTGAAGCAGGGGAGTTCGCTAAGATGGGCTTCCAAGTCACTTGCGGTCTCCTTAATATCGCCACCTTGAAAGAGCGCTGGGATCTGACCACACCCGTGATCGCCGGTTCGATCCTTATGACTCCGAAATTCTTCGAGCGCAAAGCCAAGCACGGACGCCACAGCGGCGTCAGCAATCAGCCCGCCTCAGCAAAGGACCTCGCACTCATCGTCGATCAATCCGTCCACGCAGGCGATGTAGAAAAAGACGTCGCCAAATTCGCCAAGAAGGCCACCCAAGGCTTCAGCTGCGAAAGCATCCGTATCTTTGATGTTTACGAGGGTGACGGCCTCCCCGAAGGAAAAAAGAGCCTCGCGCTCACTATGTCCTTTCGCGCCGCGGACCGGACATTGAAGGACAAAGAAGTCAACGCCGCCTTCGAGGATATTCAGAAACTCATTGCGGATAAAACGAATTATCAAATCCGTAAATAATTGATTGCTGCCAGTATGGCGTAATTAGACGGGCAATTGCCAAAAAACTGCTTCAATGAAGGTTGCGCAAGGGTATGCGGTAACCCTTCAAAACCTATCCAAATAGGGTGAAACTGAGTGTTTGAGGCTCTTGCAGGCCATAAATGCGACGATTTGAGACCGAACCAGACGGGGTTTGCCTTCACTTCTTTATTACCCGCCATGGCACAGTCTGACATAAGCTTTGCGCGTACAGACATTGCCAAAAGTTCGAGATTTTGATAAATTATTAACAAATGGGGGTCGTGTCCCTCAAATTTTACAAAAGTAACCTAACCCCTAGAAGTAATTATACCCTATGAAACACAAAAAATTAACAATTACAGCCGCGTCTCTCTTAGCCGCATTGACCACGCAAGTGCAGGCGGGTTTCTACGACTGGCTAGGCGGAACAAGCGACGACTGGTCGGATAGCTCAAATTGGCAAAACGGCGCCACTCTAGGTGCCGAGGATACCGCCCGGATTCACAATAGTGATATCAGCTCGGATCCGACTCCAAACAATACTGTCTTAAAATCTGGGGCTGACGTTACCCTGACACGTGTCTGGCTTGGTAATTCCAATGATGTCAATGAGTCTGGTGTGCTGACCGTTGAATCAGGTGCCACACTGACGACTACTGGAGATTTTGTTCTCGAAAATAACTCTACGCTGACATCGAGTGGCGCCATTTCGGTTGGAAACGGCAATGGAATGCTTGTTCGCGATACCGCGAATGTGACGCTCAATAGTGGCGCTACACTGAATAAAATTTCTCTTAATGATAATTCGACTGCAACCTTGGAGGCTGGTAGTACTGTCACTATCATTAATAACATTAATAACTCCGCACAGTTGACCTTGAACAACATCTACACAGGCAACATGTTTAATGCAGGCAGTTCTAGCTTGATTGTTAATGGTACGGTTAATGGCGACGTGTATGCGGCAAGCGATTCTAGTATTACTGTTAACGGCACGCTTAATGGCAACTTTGGTAACGCTTCTACTTCGATGCAGTATATTGGTGCGAACGGAACTGTTAATGGCGTCGTAGAGATTGATAATGATGATAAAATGACAGTCGCAGGTAGCGTAAATGGACGGTTCTTCATTAAAAGTTCCGCTCAAGTCACTATTGAACCAACTGCGAATGTCCTTTCCAATGACAATAATTCTTGGATCTACAACACACCTGCGGTCACGTGGAATGTCGGTGCTGATGGTTCGGTAGGAACGCTTAAGACTAGCCGTAACGAACAGAATGCAGGTCAATTTGATGGCGAATGGCGCTACGACACCTCGGCTGTAGACATGGTAGTCGATCTCACTGACTGTGTAGTTTACGCTACGCCACTCACTCTGCAACTAGTCAGTGGTATTCAAAATGAGTCTACATTCGCAAGTAATGTAACATTCTTACTGGATGGTGCAGATGTGACTAGCGACTTTACATGGGATGGTGCAGGCACTGGTTCCTTTACTGGGGTGCTTACTAATCCAGAACCTGATGCTGATGGTGATGGGGTAGCCGATAATGTCGACGCATTCCCCAATGACTCAACCGAGACCGTAGATACAGACAGCGATGGTGTCGGTGATAATTCTGACGCATTCCCAAGTGACCCAACCGAGACCGTAGATACAGACAGCGATGGTGTCGGTGATAATGGAGATGTTCACCCAGGATACAATGATGCAGAACTCAGCACATATCTTTCAAATAATAGCTACACCCTAGATGACGGCACGGGTGGTGGCACGGGTGGCGGCTATACTGAACAACAACTTATCGACCTACGAGTAGGCAGTCAATTGGCTTCCATTGCTAATGATCAAGCCACCCTTCAGGTGGTGATCGAACAAAGCGCTGACTTGATAAGCTGGAGCACAGTAAAAACTGAAAACGTTACAGTTGATGCGCCCGCTGGAACAGCTAAGCAGTTCTTCCGCTACCGCATGCAGGACTAAAACTTGCTAAACAAGTTTGTTCAATTTCAACCCTCAGGCTTCGGCCTGAGGGTTTTTTGTGGCTTCGGGAAAGCCCTCACTTAGGGCTCGGTGGATACAGATCCTGCGATCAGTCAGCTTCACGAATACGGGTGCTTAGTTTAAGCCAGGGGCACGAACCTTAGTTTGTATAAATATTACAAGCCTTCGCGTTGACTAAGTTTAAAGACTTTTTCCACGCCTCACTTCCACCGGCTGACGCCGCCGAAAAGCAAGTGCCTATGAGTAATGGTTTGCTTACTACCTGCAATTTACCTACCTAAATTAATGTCAGTCACACTAAGAATTTAATGCAGACACCCATGACGACCTTATCCCAAACCGAAAATAAAATATTAATGGCGAATGCCCGCGACTCGCTGAGAGGGTTTTGGGGGCTAGCAATAGGAGCGCTAACCATTTATTTTTTAGTCTTTTGTCTGCTCGGACTCTTTCCAGTAGTTGGAACAATCGCGACTTACATAATAGTAGGGCCGATGACGGTGGGAGGTGTTAGATTTACATTGTCGGTATCACGCAAAGAGAAGCCAGAAATCGGTCAATTATTCAGCGGATTCGACCGCTTTGGCACTCACCTTGCCGCCTATTTACTCCAAACATTATTCGTATGCATATGGACGCTACTCCTAATCATTCCTGGTATTATTGCCGCACTGTCCTACTCGATGACCTACTTCATCATTGCTGAAGATCCATCTATCAGTGCGTCTGAAGCGATTACGAAAAGTAAGAAGATGATGAAGGGCAACAAATGGAAGCTTTCATATCTTGGCTTTCGATTCACTGGTTGGTTTTTGCTGGTTATGTTAAGCTTCGGTATTGGCTTCCTCTGGGTCGGACCCTACATGTATGTGAGTTACGCAAAATTCTACGACGACCTGAAAGTCGTTGAAGGTCTAGGCTAAGAGAGTTCCCCGTTCAGTCTTCGCTAAGGGACTTGCTGAGAGCCTTTTCAATGCCTTACTGCGTGTTTCAGAGGCATGCTCACTACTGCTAGATCGAAGCCCTCCCTTGAGGCTCTGTGTGTTGGTATTGATATAATGACAGTGCGCCTTGAAGTCGGTGGAGGTATCTACGGATCGAGTCGCACACGCTGATGTGGCAGCTACTTGGGAGCAGTATAACTCAGAGCGAATCGTGGCTAGATCTGTGGATGGATTTATCTACGCACATTGGCGCATGAACATTTCTAAAACAAAAAAAGCCCCTCCCGAGAATCGTTCCTCGAGAAGGGCTTTTTGAAGTTTAATATCTGAGGACTGAGTCTACTCTTCCTCTTCTTCGCTGATCGTTCTGTAGAAACGGTCAGGGGTCGTTGAAGGGGAGTAGGGGCTAGTTGCTGATGGTAGACTTGTCCAAGACTCTAAGTCGTCACTGAACTGCAGTGTCGTGCCATCTGCCTCAGTCCATGTTAATGTAGAGCCATTGATACTTACGCTCGGAACTGCGACTGCATCCGCACCAATTGTTCGAGCGGCGCCGTTGACGCTTAGGGCGTCATACTCAACGGCATCACTGTCGAACTCTATTTTTACAGAACGATCGAATCCGACAGCATCCACAGTGATGGTGTTTTCCCCAACAACTAAGCTTGTGGTGGGGACGCCACCGCCACCGCCGCTGCCGTTACCGGCGCCACCGCCACCACCGCCGCTAGCGCTTGTTTGATAAACGCGGTAATTGGCACCACCTGCAGGCAGGGAAGTGACATTTAATACCACTGTCTGTTGGCTTCGGCTTGAGGTTCCATCTTGGCTAACCGCGGTTGTTAGGACGGCGACCCAAGTTGCGTCAGGCCCAGCGTTAAATAAGTTACTGTTAGCAATGGTGACCGTGTCGCCGCCATCATCAACCGCAAGCGGGTTCACATCATTAAAAGTTAACGCATCAAACTCAATGGCATCACTGCTGAACCGTATCTTCACAATACGGTCATAATCAACAGCACTTACAGTGATGGTATTTAGCCCAAGAGTTAAGGGCCCTTCATTGGTCGTAATATAATTACCGAGTTCATTTGTACTGTTTGAGCTCCAAGTAGCACCACCCTCTGGGATGTAAGTTACATTAATTACTGCGGTTTGCTCGCCTTGACTAGCGGCACCATCATCTAGATTAGCCATAGTAGCGACATACAAAGTTGCGTTATAATTCTCGGTGATGATGTTTGAAAAGTCAGAGATTGGATTCCCAGTCCCTGGCGTGCCTTCAGCAGGAACAAGCTGGTTCACACCGTTAAAAGTTAACGCATCAAACTCAACGTCAGCACTAGTGAACTGTATCTTTGTCGCACGGCCTTTGTTTGGATTTGCCCAACCAACAGCAGCAGGAACAGTAATGGTGTTTACCCCAAGAGTTAATGCTTGGTAGGGGGCAGGTGAGAAAGTACCACCACTTATTTCATTCGTATTATAGCTTCTCATCTGAGCACCACTTCCAGGGATGTAAGTTACATTCATCTCTAAGGTTTGCGTACCTTGACTAGATCCGTCACTACCAGTAGTAGTCATAGTGGTGACGGTCACCCAAGTTGCATTAGTAGTCGCAACAAAAATGGGTGCAGATTCAGAGATTGACTGGCCAATCCCTTGTGTGCCATTCCCAGGCGTAGTCACAAGCGGGTTCTCACCGTTAAAAGTTAAGGCATCAAACTCAATGGCATCACTGCTGAACTGAATGTTTACCGTGCGATCAAAAGCAACAGCCGAAACAGTGATGGTATTTAGCCCAAGAGCTAAGGGCCCTTCATTGGCCGCATTATAAACGCCGCTAGCTACAGTACTGTTTGAGCGCCAGGTAGCGCCACCCTCTGGGATGTAAGTTACATTGATTACTGCGGTTTGCTCGGCCTGACTAGCGGCACCATCATCGGGAGTAGTCATAGCAGCGACAAACCAATTTCCGTCAAAATTCGTAGAAATGATGTTTGAAAAGTCAGAGATTGGATCCCCAACATCTTGTGTGCCTTCAGCAGGCGTAGTCGTAAGCTGATTCTCTCCGTTAATAGTTAAGGTATCAAACTCAATGTCATCACCGCTGAACTGTGCCTTAACCGTACGGCTTTGTATATTACCGTCGAATGTAACAGCAGGAACAGTAATGGTGTTTGCCCCAAGAGTTAAGGCCTGGCCATTAGCAGGGCTGGTATCACTGGCTACGTTCCCGTTATCTTGGAGGGTACCTAATGTCTTATAGACCCGATAACTAGCACCACCTGCAGGGATGTAAGTAATATTCATCACTAAGGTTTGCTCGCCTAGAGTGGCGGCACCTTCACCTGTCAGCGCGAGGGTGGCGACTGCTGGGTAATCTGCGTTGCTGCCCGCAGCAAAGATGTCTGAATATTGAGAGATTGGTTCCCCAGTCCCTTGCGTGCCTTCAGCCGGTGAAATCGGACCCGCAAGCATGTCTTCCCCATTAACAGTTAAGGCCTTAAATTCAACAGCACCATTACTGAACTGCACATCTACCGCACGGTCAAAAGTAGCAGTACCTGGCGGCGGCGACGCAGAACTTACAGTGATGGTGTTTTCCCCAAGAACTAAGGTTGTTGTGGGGAAAACACCATCACCGCCGCTAGCGGTTGTTTGATGAACTTGGTAATTGGCACCACCTTGAGGGATGTAAGTAACGTTTATTACTGCGGTTTGCTCGCCTTGGCTAGCGACACCATCAGCGACAGTGGTTAACGGTAGAACTGCCTGCCAAGTTGCGTCAGGGCCAGCATTAAAGTTTTCAGACGCAGAAAGTGACTGGCCAAGAAATGGTGAGCCTTCAACCTCATCGGGATTCGCATTGACCCCGTTAACAGTCAATGAATCAAACCCTATATTATCATTTCTAAACTGTATCTTTACGCTTCGGCCTAAGTTAGAATCGGCTAAAAACTCAGGATTGGTGACAGCACCCACAGTAATGGTGTTTGCACCGAAAAATAGTTGGGTAGCATCGCCGTATTGATAAGAAATTTGGTTTTTGTTCATCTTCACCGTGCGATATTCCATTGAGGCAAAATCACCAGGAGGAGTCACATTTATCTCTACGGTTTGCGCACCTTTACTCTCGGCGTTACCAGCAGCATCTGTAGTCACGGTGAAAACCCTCGTCCAAGTTCCAGCGCTGTCAGTTTCACCGGGTCCAGGGGCAAAGTCAGCAGTCGTCGCTGCAGAGGCGAATGAGGGTAGTATTAATAGCGCGGTGAGCGCAGAGAGTAGAGTTATTTTAGTCATATTGGAGTTTAGGGTTAAAGTAATTCTAATTACACTGCGTGTGCATAAAATTGCAACATAAAAATTCTTTTTAGTGAGCGACTAACTTTGAGGCTGCTCCCTGCGGAGATGCAGCGGGTAAGCTGTAGCGGTCTGTTTTCTACTGTAGGATCTTTTCCATCAGTTGTTTACAGATTCATTCAAGACCCCTTGGGGCATTTCACCTTCACTGCTAGAGTGGAGTAGTGGCAGTGTAGCTAGGTCTAAGTTCTGACCCCTTATTTCTCCATTCTATTTCTTCATTCCTGAAGTTCGTCAGGAATGAAGGGGTCGCCCTTTTTTTCGGGGAGCGCGACCCTTGCGCCTGCAACCCTCTCTCTGGCAACTATCTGCTCCCCAAAGCAAATACCTGTCACTTGGACTTATCGTTGCACATATATGCACAATTTTATGGACAAGATAGCTGTTTTTTTTAACAATAAACTGTGCGTTTATTAGAGTCTACAGTGTCCCGTATCACATGCCTAGTGTTTGTAATCGCATTTGCTTCAATTGAAGCGAGCGCGAGCACTAACATCATAATCATTGTGACTGATGATCAGCGCTGGGATGCGACTGGTTTCATGCAAGAGCGTATGCCATCACTTGGACGCACGGCACGTTTCCCTTGGATGCAGGGCAATACGCCCAATTTAGACAGGCTTTCGGAAGAGGGGGTTCATTTTGACAATGGCTACGGCGTCTACTCTTTGTGCTCACCTGCGCGCGCTACCATGCTGACGGGTCAGTATCCCCATAAGCACGGTATTACCAATAATAATACCGACTTTCCTAGCGACGTAGTCACCTATGCGAACTTGCTACAAGCTGCAGGTTATACGACCGGTTATTTCGGTAAGTGGCATATGGGCACGCAAGTCGATCGTCCAGGCTTTGATCACGTTCGAACTTTTTATGGTCAGGGCAAATATTTCGGGGTTGTGTTTAAAGATGGAAATGGGAACTCAGTTGATGCAATCACTTTTGACCAACGGTCAGCACAATCAATCGTTATTAATATAACAGATCTTCCCTCAGGCGGTGCTACTCAAAGTATTTATCGAACAACAGAAGGAGGGCCATCCCAACAAACCCCGGTGCCGTTATTCATAGGTGAAAATACTTTTCAAACTGCTGCAGTTAATTACAATCGTGGTGTATGGTTTAGGTTTTTTACAAGTGGTGAAGTAGAATTTGATTCATTACGTTATAACGGAGTGCAGCTATTGAGTAATCCAGGTGTAGCGACTACTATAGCAGAAAGCGGAATCTTTGAGGCCCGACCGTCGAATGA
>Ga0209711_10002830_pt1 | contig 15063 bp, 17 predicted proteins | sample ArcticOcean_MG_C_7_FD_187441 | JGI IMG/M metagenome (GOLD analysis project Ga0209711, IMG submission 187441) | Marine microbial communities from western Arctic Ocean - ArcticOcean_MG_CB11_88 (SPAdes) (version 2) | ecosystem: Environmental > Aquatic > Marine > Oceanic | place: Arctic Ocean... | reverse complement strand
TGCATATGAATCCTTTCCACAAGCATAAATCAATAAAAAAAGACTTAAAACAAAAAGTAGCTTTTTCACAGTGTTGATTATTAGATGTTTAAATATAGGAAAATATAATTAAGCATAAAAAACCCATAGATGGATTAGGTTATATACCCATTTCACCAGCGTATCCCCAAAAGGAAAGTGGATTTATTTTGAAGGGGTGGGGTGTTGAATTGAGAGTTTTAGATTGGATTTTTTTGGATTTTAACTGTCTCAGTACTGCCAGAAATCGGTGATTTTGTTATATTTGAATGTCTAATTCACTGAAAAGAATAGACTCAAAAAGCTAGGGCTCTTAGAGAAAACCCCTCGATTTCTCGAAGGGTTCTGTTGGGTGGAAGACCGGTTTCGAACCGGCGACCTCTAGAACCACAATCTAGCGCTCTAACCAACTGAGCTACAACCACCGTTTAAGTTTGCAAATTTATAATTTTTTAACATATAATTACAGCAAGACATCAAAATTTTCCACTGTAATAGAGCGCTCTACTGTAAAGCCCTCAGCAGCAGCTATAAAGGACAAACGACCAAGGTTTTTAGCACGATATTCTATGCTACTAAGGAAGTTTTTACTGCTTATTGGCGTCTGGGCGTCATTGGAATCCTCGTCATAAAGCTGACTTTTAAATGCCCTGACAGCTTTCATCTTAATATTTAAATAGTCTGAGATATCTACTACAAAATCAGGCTGAATTTCTTCCCATTGAATATAATGGAACACATGCTTGGGACTCCACGCTGTTTGAGTAATTTTATTATTTTTTGTTTCAATCTTTTTTAATCCGCTTAAAAAGCAAGCGCTACTAATCAATTCACTCGCCCGCCCGTGATCGATATGTCGATCTTTTTTGGCATTACACAATACTACATCAGGTTGATAGGTACGAATTGCTTGAATTACTTTTAACTGATGCGATTCATCGTTAAATATAAATGCGTCTCGAAAGCCGAGGTTCTCCCTAAAATTAACATCTAAAATCCTAGCGGCTTGTTCAGCCTCCTGACTTCTTACTAAATCCGTGCCTCTGGTCCCCATCTCCCCTTTAGTTAGGTCGATGATGCCAACTTTCTTTCCTTGAGCAACTGCCTTTGCTATGGTAGCTCCACATCCCAATTCAACATCGTCCGGGTGGGCGCCAAAAGCTAAAATATCAAGTTTCATTATTTATAATTAAATCAATGTTTATTTTGTGCCTTCTATCCAACAAATTACTTCCTCACTCTGTGGAAGTTTTTTCGGAGGTATTATCTTTTCGATTTTTCCTGATTCGCCAATTAAGTATTTTTGAAAGTTCCACTTCACACTTGAATCTTTATATCCATTTTTCTTAATCTGAGTTAAAAACTTATAGATTGGATGCATACTGCTTCCATTGACTGATATTTTACTCATCATGGGAAATGTGACCCCATAATTTTTTTCACAAAAGCTTAAAATCTTCTCATCTGAACCCGGTTCTTGCCATAGAAAGTTATTGGCTGGGAAACCGACGATCACAAATCCAGAATCTTTATATTTTTCATAGAGCTCCTGTAAACCTTTATATTGAGGTGTTAAACCACATTTAGACGCAGTATTGACAACCATTATTTTCTTTCCCTCCAATTCCTGAAAATCAAACTCATTTCCTTCTATATCGTTAACAGTAAATTGGTAAATCGTATTATTCATAATATCCGAGTTTTGACTAATTCCTGTTTGAAAAGAAATCATTAATAAAAAAATTGCACCCTTTTTCATAGTTCTTTTTTAAGCATCATAAAATCTATTGGTTAAATCTCCTTAGAAATGAAATCAATGAATTTCTGCGGAAAGGTTAACTTCAAGCAGTCTTTTACATAGCGGTTCTAATTCATCATAAGATCCAGTTTTCACACCACACTTTCCTGAAAAGTGAACCAAATAGGCGCATTGTTCCGCTTGCTCGAAGGAGTGATCACAAACAATGACCAAAGTTTCTATCACATGCTCAAAGCTATTAACATCATCATTAAATAAAATGATCTCATGCTGTTTTCCTAACTGAGTAAGTATTTCGACATCTGGTTCGTTTTCTATTTTTGGCTTCTTGATGTTCATTGTTTTGAAAAACTGGCGGCTACCCAATTATTTTCTTCGAAATTACGAATAAATTTTAATTGTACAGAAGCACAACACTCCTGTATGGATTTTAAGTCTTTGTTAAAGAAGCCACTCATAATTAAATGTCCTCCGGTATTTAACTGTGCTGCATAATCACTGATTTGCACTAATAATACATTCCTGTTGATGTTGGCCAATATGAGGTCATAGGAAGCTCCTTTCGGAACCCAGCTTCCTTTTAAAACTTCTATATTTCTGGACTTATTTAACTTTAAATTCTCATTGGTATTTTCAACGCACCACTGATCAAAATCAACTGCAAGAACACTTTTAGCTCCTTTTTTATCTGCCAAAATCGCGAGAACCCCCGTTCCGGTACCCATGTCAAGTACTGTCTTTTCCGTACAATCTGTTTCTAGTAAAAAAGACATTATCATTCGAGTCGTTTCGTGATGACCCGTACCAAAACTCATTTTGGGTGTAATGATCAGGTCATATTTGGCTTCAACTTTTTCATGAAAATGGGCGCGAATTATACAATCAGATCCAATTCTCATCGGTTTAAAGTCCTTTTCCCATGTTTCATTCCAGTTTTGAGGTTGAATTTCACTCACTACCCAACTGACTTGAATGTCTTTATTTTTAAATAAAGACAACTGATTTAGGAGTCCAAGATCGAATACTGATTTTTGAATATAACTATGAAATCCCAAATCTGTATCTTCAAAACTTTCAAAACCTATTTCCCCAAGCTTAGCAATTAACACATTACGCCAGGGAGTAATTGGGGAGATATTAAAATTTAATTTTAAATAAATAACTGACATTAGGTGGATTGAAAAATTGCTTTAAAATCATTTGCGTTCAAAGCAGCGCCTCCTATCAAACCTCCATCAACATCAGTTTGTGAGAAAATTGAAGCCGCATTGCCTGGCTTAACACTCCCTCCATAGAGAATTGATATACTTTCAGCCAAAATGTTGTCATACTTTTCAGCAATAATTTTACGGATATAAGCATGGATTTCTTGCGCCTGTTCTGGACTTGCAGTTTCTCCCGTTCCAATCGCCCAAACGGGTTCGTAGGCTAAAATAATTTTTGACCAAGCATCAGGTTCTAAGTCAAATAATACGATTTCCAATTGACTTTTAACTACTTCAAAATGCTTCTCTGCTTTTCTTTGATCCAATTGTTCTCCAAAACAAAAAATGATTTCCATGTCGTGCTCAAGTGCAGTAACAACTTTTTCTTTTAGTGAAAGATCTGTTTCATTATAATAAGCTCTTCTTTCAGAATGCCCTAAAATCACCTGATTGATTCCGATACTATTCAGCATACTGGGCGAAATCTCTCCCGTATAAGCTCCTGAAACAGCTGCATTCATATTTTGAGCAACCACTTCCAAAGAGGTTCCTTCGGTCAAGGCTTCTGCTTGAACAAGATGGGTAAATGCCGGAGCAATCATCACCCTAACGTCTGACGGGATTGGATCAGATAGCAAAGCTTCGATCAGTTGAGCGGTTTCATGCATGTTATTGTTCAATTTCCAGTTTCCTGCTACGATTTTTTTTCTCATGTTTTTATTAATTAAGTTTTACTTGTGGATCGAGCTTAATGTATATAAGATCTACTAAAATATTTATGATTATAAATAAGGTTGAAATGGTCAAAACAGCACCAATTATTACTGGAATATCAAGTGTGTTCAATGCGGTTACGATTTCTTTTCCCAGCCCTTTCCATCCAAAAATATATTCTACAAAAACAGCTCCGGAAAGCAAAGAGGCAAACCACCCAGAAACTACGGTTACTACAGGATTTAATGCATTTTTAATTCCGTGATTAAAAACCACATTAAACCGAGATAATCCTTTTGATTTCGCTGTTCTTATATAATCTTGTGATAAGACCTCTAATAAACTGCCTCGCACCAACTGAATGATTACTGCCAAGGGCCTAATCCCTAAAACAAATGCGGGAAGTATTAAGTTTTTAAGCATTAAGTGGCGTTCTTCTCCAAAATCATCTAACTCAAAAAGGCTGCCCGTCATATTAAGATGGGTCAAACGATTTAGTACAAAGCCAAACAACCAAGAAAATATAATCGCACTAAAAAAAGAAGGAACACTCATACCTAAAGTACTGATCAATTGGAGCCATCGATCTATCCATGTGTCTTTGTTTAAGGTGGCAATGACACCAAAAATTATTCCTAAAAAAATAGCAATAAAAATTGATGATAGAGCCAGTATAATAGTATTAGGGAGGGTTTCAAAGATAATAGAAGAAACATTTTTACCGCGTTTTTGATATGAGCTTCTTAAATAGGGTGCTTTAATCGCAATTGAAAATATTGAATTATCAAGGATTTTAAATCCTGTGTATTTTTTATCTAAAAAATAAGAAAAATCTTCTTTTTCGCTGGAGTGGTAGGAGATTATTGAAAGATCATTGAGATACAAAAAATATTGTTTAGCAACAGGAAGATCAAACCCAAATTTTTTCTTAACCAATTCCATTTGAGCACTGTCTTCTTTTTGATCGAGCATCATCTGTGCAGGATCACCCGGAAGCACGTTAAAAAGAAAAAAAACAATACTAACGACTCCGAAAAGTGTTAAAATGGCATAAAAAAATCTGGAAAGCAAAGGATAAAACATAACTGCTATTCAAAAGCTTTAAGGTGAATCAACGCGAAAACTGCATAATTAACGATGTCTTGATAATTAGCATCAATGCCCTCGCTTACTAAAGTCTTCCCAGAGTTTTCTTCAATTTGTTTAACCCGCATCAATTTCTGCAAGATTAAATCCGTTAAAGAACTGACCCGCATGTCCCGCCAAGCTTCACCATAATCGTGATTCTTAGCCAACATCAGATCAAAAGTTAACTTGAGTTGCTTCTCATAGTTTATCAAAACAGCAGCCTCATCAAGGTCTGGACTTTCTGAAATCCCCAAATCAATCTGTATCAATGCCATGATTGAATAATTAATAATTCCCACAAATTCGGGAATTTCCCCTTCATCAACTTTTCGTGTTGTATTGATTTGCAAGCCTCTAATGCGCTGCGCCTTAATATATATTTGATCTGTTAATGATGTGAGTCGAAGAATTCTCCACGCACTACCATAGTCATGCATTTTCTTTTTGAAGAGTGACTTACAGTTGTCAATTACACAGTGATACTGAAGTTGGGTAGTATCCATTTATATTGTAAAATTTAATGTAAATTTCGGTAAATTTTTTAACTCCTTGATGGCTGAAGGAAAAAGTTATTCAAAACTATTAAAATAAATCCATGTCCCTAAACTGTAATGGTCAACTTATAGATCTAAATACCCCTAAAATAATGGGGATTCTTAACCTTACTCCAGATTCTTTTTATGATCGGGGAAAATATATTGATGTCGAAAATGCTTTAGTGCAAACAGAAAAAATGCTACTTGACGGTGCTACTTTTATTGACATTGGGGCTTGTAGTTCAAAACCAGGTGCCGAAGAGATTTCCGAGGAGGAAGAAGCAAGACGGTTGTTCCCAGTGCTCGAGAAGCTTGTGAATAAATTCCCTAATGCGCTTTTTTCAATAGATACTTACAGAAGTCAAATCGCCGATGAAAGTTTGAAAATTGGTGCCTGCATGATCAATGACATCTCAGGAGGAAAATTCGATTCTAAACTCATGGAAGTTGTTGGAAAACACGGTGCTCCTTATGTTTTGATGCATATGAAGAGAAGCCCTAAAAACATGCAAGCCAATCCAGAATATGATGATATCATTCAAGAAATGCTTTATTATTTCTCAGAAAAAGTACAAGAAGCTTATGGGAATGGCATCAACGACATAATCATTGATCCAGGGTTTGGATTTGGAAAAAATATTAATCATAATTATGAGATTTTAAAAAATTTAAAATTATTTCATACTTTAAAACTTCCCTTGTTAGTAGGGGTCTCCAGAAAGTCAATGATCTACAAAAAACTAAACATCAAGCCCGAACAGGCTTTAAACGGAACTAGCGTATTGCATTCAGTAGCTTTGTTAAAAGGTGTTCAAATTTTAAGAGTCCATGATGTGAAGGAAGCCAAAGAATGTGTCAATTTATTGGAAACCCTACATTAGTTTCTTAATTTTACAAAAAGCTAATCTATTGAGTAGGTTTGATTTTCTCGATATTTCCTTCACAGATGTTTTAGACATACTGCTGGTAGCACTATTGTTATATTACTTGTACAAACTTCTTAAAGGAACAGTTGCGATCAATATTTTTATAGGAATTGTAATTTTCTATTTAATCTGGAAGGTTACCGACATCTTAAACCTGGACGTATTAAGTAACATTCTGGGTAAATTTGTAAGCGTAGGATTTTTTGCTTTGATTGTGGTTTTTCAACAAGAAATAAGAAAATTTCTTTTACTCATCGGCTCTTCTAACTTTGCTTCAAAAAGAAATGTCATCCGTTATTTTAATTTTTTCAATCAAAATCAAGGAATTATTAAGATCGATTTAACTGCCTTACTTAGGGCCTCTGAAAAGATGGCAAACGAAAAAACAGGGGCCATCATCGTCATAGAAAGAGGAAATAATCTTGATTTTATAAAAAATACCGGTGATCAAGCCAATATTGAGTTGAGTGCCCAAATACTTGAAACCATATTTTTCAAGAATAGTCCCCTGCACGATGGCGCGATTATCATAAAAGACAATCAAATCATTGCTACCAGAGTAGTGCTTCCCGTTTCAGATTCAACAGCTATACCTTTAAAGTTTGGCTTGAGACACAGAGCTGGTTTTGGTATTAGTGAAAAAACAGATGCTTTGGTATTAATTGTTTCTGAACAATCTGGTAAGATATCTTATATAAAAGATGGAGGTTTTTGTAAGTTTAAAAACACTGAAGATCTAAGAAGATTGATAATAGAAGATCTTTCCATCATCTAAAGTCATTAAACAACCGGAGCTAAAAATTGAATTTTATGAAGCTGGGAATAGTGTCCATTTTCATTTGCTAACAATTCCTTGTGTGTCCCAACTTCAACGATATTTCCTTTTTCCATAACAACAATACGGTCTGCATTTTTAATTGTTGACAGTCGATGAGCTATTAATATCGAAGTTTTTCCTTTTGTTATTTTCTTTGTTGCACTTTTAATCATTTCCTCGGCATAAGAGTCTATTGATGAAGTTGCTTCATCCAAAATGAGAATGCTTGGATTTGAAAGATAAACTCTTAAAAACGAGATCAATTGGCGTTGACCTGAAGACAACATAACCCCTCTTTCCTTAACATTGTATTTATATCCTCCTGGAAGCGAGATAATAAAATCATGAACCCCAATCTCCTTGGCTGCATTATAAACATCATCTTCATCGATGTCGGTGTCATAGAGCGTAATATTATTGTAAATCGTGTCTGCAAAAAGAAAAATATCTTGAAGGACAATTCCGATGTGTTTTCGCAGCCCATTTAAAGAGAAGTCTTTAATAGAATTTTTATCTAATAAAATTGTGCCTTCATCAAACTCATAAAAGCGAGAAAGCAAATTTATAATGGTTGATTTTCCTGCCCCTGTTGCACCCAAAACAGCAATTTTTTCCCCTGGTTTTATTTCTAAGTTGATGCCATGAAGTACTTCTTCTCCATTTTTATAGGAAAATCTAAGGTTTTTTATACTAATACCCCCATCGATTTTATCCGGATTCAAAGTCCCAAGGTCTTCTATTTGAATTTCAGTTCTTAATATTTTAAAAATCCTATCCGCTGCAACCATTCCCATTTGAAGGGTATTGAATTTATCTGCAATGTGACGCAATGGCCTGAAAAGCATTTGAGACATTTGAATAAACAAAAAGATTTGACCTAAGGTTATGGCACCCCCAACTGCCAAATTGAGACCACCAAACCAAACCAATAGCCCAATGGTTAAGGAAGATGCGATTTCAGCAACAGGAAAAAAGATGGAATTAAACCAAACCGTTTTGAGCCATGCTCTTTTATGCTTCTCATTAATACTTTTAAAGTTTTGATCTTCAATTTTCTCTCTGTTAAACAATTGAACAATTTGCATTCCACTAATTCTTTCTTGAACAAAAGAATTGAGGTTGGCCACTTGCAGCCTTACTTCTTCAAAAGCTATTTTCATTGACTTCTGAAACAAACGGGTCGCATATAAAATCAATGGGAGGATTGAAAAAACAATTAATGATAATTTCCAATTAATAAACAGCATGACAACGACAACCAATCCCATTTTCAGAAAGTCAGCGATGATCATAAAGAGTCCTTGCGAAAAAATGCTAGCAATTGTTTCCACATCATTTATGGCCCTAGTAACCAACATACCAATCGCAGATTTGTCAAAATAAGACATTTTAAATCCTATTATTTTTTTATATAGCGTTACTCTTAAGTCGTGAATCACATTCTGACCCAACCAGTTAGCGAAATAAACAAATAGAAACTGAAAAACAACTTCCAAAATAAGGGCGGCCAACATAAAGCTAATTATTAGCAGCATGCCATAATAATCTTTTGGCCGAATGTAGTCGTCCACGGCAACTTTTAGTAAATAAGGCGAAAGAGTTGAGAAAATTGAAAGAAGAATTGCTGCTCCCATAACAAAGTAATAAATTCCTTTGTAAGGTTTTACAAAATACATCAATTCTGAAAGTATCTTCAGGTCAAAAATTTTCCCTTTTTCTTTATTCATTTTATATAAATATACTTTTTGGATATGTGATTTTGGTTAAAAACAAACCTTTTGCAGGAACCGATAGGCCCGCTTCACTTCTATTTTTACTTTCTATTATTTTTCTAAAATCATTTAAGTCTTTTTTTTTCAATCCAATTTCTAAAAGTGTTCCCACAATGGCTCGCACCATATTTCTTAAAAAACGATCGGCTGAAATATTAAAGACATAATGAGAGCCTTTCAATGTCCACTGTGCATGTTTAATTTTACAAAGAAAAGTTTTTACATCTGTTTTGGTCTTTGAGAAACATTCAAAGTCTTCATATTCAAATAAGATTTTCGCTGCTTGATTCATCAATTCAATATCCGGAATGGATCTGATATGATAATGACGATGTGCTTCAAAAGGGTCCTTTTCGGTACACATGTGATACTCATATGAACGTTTCGTTGCATCAAAACGTGCATGAGCATCGTTGTTTACTTTAAAAAGATGTTTCACCGCGATGTCTCTAGGAAGGTAACTGTTCAATTGGTAGACAAGCTGTTTTTCCTTCTTTCCTTCAAACTCAGCATCAAAATGTGCAATCATTTGTTTGGCGTGAACTCCTGTATCAGTCCTTCCTGCTCCAAAAACAAGGGTCTCTTTTCTTGTTGTTGCAAACAAAGCCTCTTCAATCACTTGCTGAACACTGGTTACGTTTGGCTGGCGCTGCCAACCATGATAAGCATCCCCTAAATAGGAGAAATCGAGAAAATACCTAGACTGACTCATTAATTATTATTCCGATCAAAGATATTAGTTTTAATCGTTTTAATAAATCTAAAATTAAAATGCTAATAAAATTTATATTTGACAACAATTAGATGCCCTATAAAAAAACAAATATTTAATTTTTAAACATTGAAAAAAATATTATTAATATCTGACACGCACGGGCATTTGGATGGTGCTATTTTAAAATACGTTAAACAAGCAGATGAAGTATGGCATGCTGGGGATATTGGGATTGCAGATATTACGGATGAGCTGACTAAACTGAAACCACTACGGGCTGTTTATGGAAATATTGATGGTCATGAATTGAGAAGTATATTTAAAGAAGACTTGAGATTTAATTGTGAAGGTGTCGAAGTATTAATGACTCATATTGGAGGATATCCTGAGCGGTACAATTCGAGAGTAAGAAAATTGCTTCAAACGGAAAGACCTAAACTATTTATTTGTGGGCATTCGCACATCTTAAAAGTAAAGTCCGATAAAAAGCTGGGGTTACTTCACCTGAATCCAGGGGCAGCAGGGGTCTATGGGTTTCACAAAATAAGAACTATGCTGAGATTTACTCTTGATAAAGGAAAAATCGAAAACCTAGAGATAGTTGAACTCGGTGCTAGAGGAAAAATTTAACGAATACGGTCAAGAGAACGAATGAGGTTATCATCTTTTTTGATTCCTTTGTTTGCAAGGAGAAGTAGTAAAATACTTGACGATGGAACCAGCATCCATAAATCCTCTGAACTAAACCCTTCCCAAAAGGTGAATGATATTGAAAGTATAACTAATGTCATTAAATGAAGAAAGAGTTGAATTCGATTCAATAGCAATTGAATTTTTCTCTTTTTAAAAAAGAGGATCGTGGACAAAACAAGCAAAGCTGAAAAAGATAAATATAGAGCAAAATCACTTGAAACACTTGTCGTTATTGAATATTCAAGAACCTTAGGGACAGTGAAATAAACTTGAGCCACTCCATACAAGAACAACATGACGACTAAAAAAACAGTTTGAACTCTTTGTATCATTTACTTAAATATATCACAAAAATAAGTTTTTTTAAAAACAATGTAGGTTTAAAATAAAATTTGTAATATTGCTCATTAGTAATACTAATCTTCGCTACACACTGACCATATTTTCGATATTATATTAATCATTTATTTTTACCGCATTTAATACATTCGTATGTACGAAATAGCAACGCTAAAGACTAAAAAAATTTCAGATTTACAGGAAATTGCCAAAACTCTCGGAGTTAAAAGAATGGCAGGCTTAAAAAAACTAGAGCTAATCTATCAAATCATAGACATTGCAGCAATTAAAGCTGTCGCCGAAGAAAAGGAGACCGATCCTATAATTTCTAAGAAACCAGAGGCTAAACATGTCAAAAAAATAGCACCCTTAAAAGCAAAGGTCAAACCTGAGAAAAAAAAGCCCGGAGAAGCCATAGAACAAAAAACTGCTAATCCACAAGAACAAAGGTCAAAGCCAGTTCAAGGGAATAACAACGCAGACAAGAACAATCCTAACATCCACAATAATAATAGTAACGCCAGTAACAACAATCCAAACAACCTCAAAAATAAGAATAACAATAATAACCAAAAACGAAAAAGAGAAGAGGTTAATCACAATAGGGATAATAGAAATCGTTATCGTGAGCCTGATTTTGAATTTGAGGGAATTATCGATACCGAGGGAGTTTTAGACATGATGCCTGAAGGGTATGGATTTTTAAGATCTTCGGATTTTAATTACCTATCCTCTCCTGATGATGTTTATGTATCTCAATCACAGGTGCGTCTTTTTGGATTGAAAACGGGAGATACCGTTCTTGGGACTGTTCGTCCACCAAAGGAAGGAGAAAAATACTTTCCTCTTATCAAAGTAAATAAAATTAATGGGCTAGACCCCAAAGTAGTGCGTGATCGAGTTTCCTTTGAGCACCTAACTCCTCTTTTCCCTGACGAAAAATTCAATATTGCAGACAAACAAAGCACTGTTTCAACACGAATCATTGATTTGTTCTCTCCTATTGGAAAAGGACAGAGAGGAATGATTGTTTCCCAGCCCAAAACTGGTAAAACAATGCTTTTAAAGGATATAGCAAACGCAATTGCGGCAAACCACCCTGAAGTTTATCAATTGATATTATTAATTGATGAAAGACCTGAGGAGGTAACTGATATGCAGCGTAACGTTGACGGAGAGGTAGTTGCTTCAACTTTTGACGAACCTGCCGAGCGACATGTGAAAGTGGCAAACATTGTCCTTGAAAAAGCCAAAAGAATGGTTGAATGTGGACATGACGTTGTCATTCTACTCGATTCTATAACTCGATTAGCAAGAGCATACAATACGGTACAACCTGCCTCAGGTAAAATATTGAGTGGAGGAGTTGATGCAAATGCACTTCACAAGCCCAAAAGATTTTTTGGAGCGGCAAGAAATATAGAAGGAGGAGGATCTTTATCAATCATTGCGACTGCTTTGACAGACACTGGATCGAAAATGGATGAAGTAATCTTTGAAGAATTTAAAGGTACGGGTAACATGGAGCTTCAGTTAGATAGAAGAATCGCTAACAGAAGGATTTTTCCTGCCATAGATCTCGTTTCATCAAGCACTCGAAGAGATGACATGCTATTAGATGAAAAGACCTTACAACGCATGTGGATCATGAGAAAGTACTTAGCGGATATGAATCCAGTAGAAGCAATGGAATTTGTAAATGATCGCTTTAGGAAAACTAAAAACAACGAAGAATTTCTGATTTCAATGAATTCATAATAAAAAAAAGCTTTCCATTTTGGAAAGCTTTTTTAATTGATTTAGTGTTACTTACTAAAATAAATAGATAACAATTAAAACATATAAAAATAAAAATTACCTAGAGTTACAACCCTAGAGATATGATATTACTTTTGTAAAAAATAGTGGTTATTTGTGACTAGTCGTTAACTACAATTAAAGTTTCTCAACAAACTTCGCCAACTTTGATTTAATATTAGCAGCCTTGTTGGAATGAATAATGTTCTTCTTAGCTAATTTATCAACCAAAGAAACAACAGTTGGAAATTGAATTAAGGCTTCTTTCTTATCGGAAGTGCCTTTTAATTTTCGAATTGCATTACGCGTAGTTTTGTGTTGAAAACGATTGCGTAGACGTTTCTTGTCGTTAGAACGAATTCTTTTTAATGCGGATTTGTGATTTGCCATTTGTAATGTTTTAAATCTGTAGCCCGTAGGGGAGTCGAACCCCTCTTTCTAGGATGAAAACCTAACGTCCTAACCGATAGACGAACGGGCCATTATTTTCAGTTGGCAAATTTAGAAGAAAAAAATTATTAAACAACCGAAAACAACACCAATTTTAATTATTTATTTTTTGGTCATTCTTGATTTTTTAAAGCGGTTGATCTTGTTTACCTAAAATTTCCTAAATTTTGTATATAATAAATTGAAGTATCAAATGAAAAATCTACTTCACCTGTCTTTAACATTATTATTCACTAGTCTACCCTTTGTCCAACAAGACTATGAAACCGAACGAAAACACACCAATAAAGATTGACTTTTTTAATAATTAATTATTCACCTTCAGAAATCTTACTATACTTCTGTACTACCCTTATAAATTAAAGGTTTTGTATTATAAAAACCCTGATGATGAGACTTGCATCAGTTCAATTGGTGAAAAGGAATTCTTTCAAATCATTGTTGATGGAAAGTCAAGTTTTTAATCACTGCTTAAAAAAACATGCGAGCAAGAAACCGAATGGAGGGCTTCAATTCTAAGTTTATATCCTACCGAGGTAAAGTCCTAGCGAAAGGAGAGTTAGTACTCTTAGAGCCTATCGGGAATCACAACAGGGCACCTCAATACTTGAAGCAAGGTGTAAAAAGCCAAAACACCTAATGAAATTTGTTGAGAAATGAGTAAATGCACTCCCAAATTTTGGTTGTGGTAGATTTGACATTAAGATTAAAAACTGGGAAACCTTTGAATAAAAAAAGGAATTAGAATGATTGAAGTTAATGGTTTAAATTCCAAACTCATTCATATTTACAATCCAATTACAATATTTTTATGGCTTATAAAGACCTGTTTATTCGCATGAAAGTCATTCAACAAATTGTCTTTTATAAAATGAAAAATAATGCCTCACCCCAACCTTCCTTGAGTTTTACAATCAAACAAGAACTTTTTTACAAAGACATATTAACGGACAAACACTATAGTTATCAACTTTAACTTTTTAGTATGCTTTTGCAAAAAGAACGCGTTGAATAGAGGGTTTTCCTGAATAAACACATGAACCTTCTTCTTTAACGCCTTCCAAAGGAATGCACCTGATGGTAGCCTTAGTCGCCTTTTTAATGGCTTCTTCTGTCGCTGAAGTTCCATCCCAATGGGCAGAAATAAATCCAGTTTTACTAAACAATACTGATTGAAATTCTTCAAAATTATCAACCATTGTTATGTGCTCTTCTCTAAAGTTTAAAGCTTTGATGTATAAACGATCTTGAATCTCTTTTAACGTTTTTTTGATATGATCACTGATTCCTTCCAAAGGAACTGATGATTTTTCTAGCGTATCCCGCCTTGCCATTTCGACAACGTTATTCTCAAGATCACGTGGTCCAATGGCAATTCTAATGGGCACGCCTTTTAATTCATAATCATTGAACTTATATCCAGGCTTAAAATTATCACGGTTATCATATTTCACAGAGATTCCCATACTAATAAGCGATTCCTTGAGTGGAATTGCAACTTTAGAAATTTCGTCCAATTGGTCATCTCCTTTGAATATCGGCACAATAACGACTTGAATTGGCGCGAGATTTGGAGGCAATACCAAGCCCTTGTCATCACTATGAGTCATGACTAATGCACCCATCAAACGCGTAGAAACCCCCCATGAAGATGCCCATACATGTTCGAGTTCTCCTTTTTTCGTGGCAAACTTTACATCAAATGCCTTTGAAAAGTTTTGACCTAAAAAATGTGAAGTTCCTGCTTGAAGTGCTTTACCATCTTGCATCAATGCTTCAATACAATAGGTTTCTTCTGCTCCAGCAAAACGTTCACTTTCAGTCTTAACTCCTTGAATTACGGGAATTGCCATAAATTTTTTTAGAAAATCAGCATACAAACCATTGATCAATAAGGTTTCTTCAAGCGCCTCTGCTTTTGTAGCATGAGCAGTATGTCCTTCCTGCCATAAAAATTCGGCGGTTCTTAAAAATAATCTTGTTCTCATTTCCCAACGAACAACATTTGCCCATTGATTAATAAGTATCGGAAGGTCTCTATAAGATTGAATCCAATTTTTATAAGTGCTCCAAATAATTGCTTCGCTGGTAGGACGCACAATCAGTTCTTCTTCTAGTTTTGCCTCTGGATCAACAATCAATTTTCCATTATTATCAGGGTCGTTCTTCAATCGATAATGTGTAACTACGGCAC
>Ga0209711_10002828_pt1 | contig 15071 bp, 13 predicted proteins | sample ArcticOcean_MG_C_7_FD_187441 | JGI IMG/M metagenome (GOLD analysis project Ga0209711, IMG submission 187441) | Marine microbial communities from western Arctic Ocean - ArcticOcean_MG_CB11_88 (SPAdes) (version 2) | ecosystem: Environmental > Aquatic > Marine > Oceanic | place: Arctic Ocean... | reverse complement strand
CAAATGGAAGAAAAAAAAATCTTTCAAGTTTAAATGAAAGCTCATTAAATAACCCTGAAGATCCATATAATTACTATAAAAAACAACCATCTCCAAATAAAACTGAAAAGTTCAGTGATAGAATGATTATTAAAACAGGTCAGGTTTCAGAAGGTAAAGTAGAACCTGTAGATGGTTATAATGTTTCGAAAAGTTCTGAAAATGCTACTGAAAACAAAAATTTTAATAAAATAATTAGAACTATAGTTGGACGTAGTACTACAAAAGCTTCAGATAATATTATTGAGGTTGATACTGTTTTAGGTTTACCTGGAATGACTCATTTCGTAATAAGTATGGATATTAATGGTGTGATTGCTCCTTCACCTTTAAACATAATGGGGGCTGCTATTTCTTTTTGCTTTTTAACCCAGACACATCGATATATTCATCATCAAAAGTTTAATATTGAAGGTTTAAGAATGTCCCAATATGCAACATTTAAAGAGAATTCTGATGGTTCAATTGAGATGTTACCTTTAGATACTCATTTATTTGTAAATGGGGCTGCAAGTGATGAACACAACGAAAAGTTAATAGATATGTCTGAGAAGACTTGCTATCTTCATGCAACATTAAGTAATGCATTAGAACCTAATATAAATATTAATTTTAACTAAGGAGTTACTTATTATGAGAACTAAAAGAGATAATCAACAATGGATGTTAGATTTAGCATTAAATATGCGTGGAAGGGTTCAAAATTTTGAAAGAGATGAATGGGAAACGCCTAGTAGAGCTCATAATTATAGAATGCTTCCAAAAATGTGGCGTAAAAAAGCTGAGCATGATGAAGCTTTAGCAAAGCAGGCAGAAAAACAAGGTTTTTCAATGACTGCATTAGAACATTATGATCATGCAGTTGAATCATATAGAATGGCACAACATCCTATTTTCTTTGATGATAATCCAGTTAAGATATATTTATGTAATAAACTTAAAGAAATGGTTGATAGACGATCAGCTATTTCAAACTATCCTATTGAAAGAGTTGAGGTACCATTCGATGATGGTAAAACTATTTCATGTTTGCTTCATTTATTACCCGATAGAAGAAAAGCTCCTTGTGTAATATATGTTCCTGGAATGGATCAAACTAAAGAATACTTCCCTAAAGCTATGAATAATTTAGGTATTAATAGAGGTATGCACGTAATATCTATGGATGGTCCTGGTCAAGGAAATTCTAACATACAAAAAATTAGAGCTGTTGGTGATAATTATGAAAGAGCTGGAGCAGCTGTAATTGATTACCTTATGACTAGAGACGAAGTAGATTCTGATAAAATTGGAATATATGGAGTGAGTATGGGAAGCTATTGGTCCCTTAGGCTTGCTAGTTATGATCATAGACCAGCAGCTGTAGCAAGTGGAGTGGCTACTTTTAATCCTAATAATACAATATTTTCTGTTTCCTCTCCACGATTCAAACAAATGTTTATGTATATGGCTGGTATGGAAGATGAAGATGAATTTGATGCAATGGCAGATAAAATGACTGTTAAAGGTTATGCAGATAAGGTTAAGTGCCCAACATTGCTAGCTACAGGAGAGTTTGATCCATTATGTCCTCTTGAGGATGCTCTTGAAGTTTATGGTGATATAAAGTCTAGAAAAGAATTATGGGTTATTGAAGATCAATTTCATCCATTATGGAACATACCAAATTTAGGAAAATTAGATTGCCATCATTATATAATGGACTGGCTTGAAAGAGCATTAGTCCATGGAAAGACAAATAAAGAAAGAATTGCATATGTTACAAATAAAGGGGAGGGACCATTTTCAGACTGTGAATGGGACCCAACTATAAAACCAGGTGAAGCATATTTTTAATATTAAATAAATTCTTTCATTAAAGGAAACTCTTTAAAAAATAAATCATGATATTTTTGAGTAGTTTTCTTAAATTCAGTGAGTTGTGATAAAGAGAGTTTTGTAACTTTTACACTCTCTTTTTCCATTTTGTTCAAAAGAATGCCATCTTCTTTAGAAGCTAAATTTCTTTGAAAAACAACACTGTTTTCAGCAGATTTTTCTATTATGGATCTTTCTTGGTCACTTAAATTATTTAAAAAATTTGTATTAATAGCAAAAATGCAAAATCCTATCATATGATTAGTTAAAGAAACAAATTTCTGTGTTTTATAAATTTCAAAATTCCAATAATTTGTTAATGGATTTTCTTGGGCATCAATTTTACCATCTTTAACCGCAATTTTAAAATCTCTAACGTCGAGAGGACTAGGTATAAAACCCATTGACTTAAATATATCAATATGAAGTTGACTAGGTGTCGTTCTAATTATTTGATTTTTACAGTCTTCAGGGGCCTTTATTTCTTTTACTTTTGAACTTAAATGTCTAACCCCATTGTCCCAAAAACCTAAAAGTGTTAGATTATTATTATTCATTTTCTCATTGATATAATTGAAGAATTTTTTATCTAATGTTTTGTAGGCGCTATTTCTATCTTTAAAAAGATAAGGTAAATCTAATAACTTAATTTCAGGTATAATTTTTTCATAATAACTAGACCATAAATAAGAAATATGAATATCTTCATTAATTGTTTTTTCTATTAGGCTAGATGCCATTTCACCTTTCAATGTAACATCCATCATAAAATCTATATCAAATGAATTATCTATATTATTTATGAAGCTTTTCATTGCTTGAGTATGTATTGATTGATGACCTTGATAACCAGCCAATTTAATTGTTTTTTTCAAAATAATTCTCGTTATTATAGTTATGTTTAAATATAGTAATTATTATAATAGACTTTTTATTTAAATCAAATCATGGAGTTTAAATTGAATCAAATTTTTATAGACTTATCTTCTGAAATTTATCAAGGTTGTCCCACTTTACCTAACCATCCACATATGGTTTTAACAGAATTTCAATCACATAAAACAATTAGGCATGCTGACGGAGTTAACTTTTCATGTTCTTCTATGTTTATGTCTATGGGAGAGCATACAGCTACTCACGTTGATGCACCTTCTCATTTTGACCCAAATGATAATGCTCAGTCTATTGACGAAGTCCCATTAAAAAATTTCTTTACTGAAGGTATATGTTTAGACCTTTCCCATAAACCTTTAAAAAGTAATATAACAGTACAAGATTTAATAGACGCAGAGGAAAAGTCAGGAGAAAAAATTAAATTAGGTGATACTGTTCTATTACATATGAACCATTATGAAAGAACTAAAAACACTCCTCAATTCCTTACAGATTTCCCTGGTTTGACAAAAGAATCTGCAGAATGGCTTGGAAATAAAGGTATTGTTAGCTTTGGCGTAGAAGCAGTTAGTCCTGGAACACCAGGAAAAAATAATTTTGATGTCCATTTAGTTTGTAAAAATATGAAATTTACCCATATGGAGGGTTTAATTAATTTACATAAGCTTGTTAATAAAGGAAGATTCCAATTTATAGGGTTTCCATTAAAGATTAGAGGAGGCACTGGAAGCCCAATTAGAGCTGTAGCAATTCTGAATGAGTAAAACCTATAATTTCATACCTTCAAATGGTTTGACATAGTGTCCTTCTTCAATAGTAATAAGATCAATTTTTTCTGGTTCATAGCCAAATGGTTTCATTAAGCTAGGTATTTCGTCAGTCATTAAATTTAGCTCTGTTTTTCTTAATTTAGGATCGGCTATCGGTACTGCAGACATAAGTTTTTTTGTATAAGGGTGGACAGGATTTTCAAATATTTGTCCTCTTAGGCCATATTCAACAATTTCACCTAAATACATTACACCAACGCGATGGCTAACTCGTTCTATTACAGCCATATCATGACTTATAAAAAGATAGGATAAACCGTACTCTTCTTGCAATTCCATCATAAGATTAACAACCTGAGCTTGAATAGAAACATCTAATGCTGACACTGCTTCATCTGCAATAATTAACTTTGGCTCTAAACCAAGTGCTCTGGCAATGCCTACTCTTTGACGTTGTCCTCCTGAAAGTTCATGTGGATATCTTGATCCATATTCAGCTCCAAGCCCAACTCTTTTTAGAAGTTCGTCAACACGACCTTTAGCCTCACTTCCTTGAGCTAAACCATGTACCTCTATTGGCTCAAGTATCGTTTCACCAATTGTCATTCTTGGATTTAAAGATGCAAAGGGATCTTGAAATATCATTTGCATTTGTCGTCTAAAGGGTCTCATTTCTTTATTAGTTAAGTTAGTTAACTCATTACCTTCAAATAAAACGCTACCTCTGGTTGGTTCATTAAGTCTAATAATACTTCTTCCAGTCGTTGATTTACCACATCCACTTTCACCCACAAGACCAAATGTCTCTCCGGGTTGCAAAGAAAAGTTAATACCCTCAACGGCGTGTATAACACCTCCCTTACCAGAAAAACCTTTTTTAATATCAAATCTTGTAGTTAGGTTTCTAACCTCGAGAAGTGGCTTTGATTCTCTATTAACAGTGTCTTTAATATCTAATAATTCATTTTTTATTTTTGTTTCTTTAACATCTTCACCTTCAGATCTATTGACATCAATATTAGAAAATTTTGCAGGTAACTTTCTACCTTTCATGCTGCCAAGCTTTGGAACAGCAGCTAATAATGCTTTAGTATATGGATGTTGAGGGTTATGAAAAACTTCTAGTGCAGGACCTTCCTCAACTTTTTTTCCTCTTAACATAACAACAACTCTGTCAGCAACTTCTGCAACTACTCCCATATCATGAGTAATAAACATTACAGACATACCAATATCACGTTGTAACATTTTGATTAGATCAAGAATTTGTGCTTGAATTGTAACATCAAGAGCAGTAGTAGGTTCATCAGCGATTAATAATGATGGACGACAGCTCAAAGACATGGCTATCATTACTCGTTGCCTCATTCCACCAGATAACTGATGTGGATATTGTGATAATTGTTTTTCAGGTTCAGGAATCCTTACAAGCTTTAACATTTCAAGAGACATTTCTAGAGCTTCAGACTCTGTTTTACCTTGATGCATAATAATGGCTTCAGAAATTTGCATACCAATAGTAAAAACTGGATTTAAAGAAGTCATCGGCTCTTGAAAAATCATTGAGATATCATTACCACGTATCATTCTCATATTTTCTTGAGATTCTTTTGATAAATCAATTACTTCACCATTTTCTTTTCGAAAATTTATACTTCCAGATACAATTTTTCCTCCTGAATAATCAGTTAATCTCATTAAAGACATAGCAGTAACTGATTTTCCAGAGCCAGATTCACCTACAACTGCAACAGTTTCACCTTTATTTATATGCCAAGAAACTCCATCAACAGCTTTAACAGTGAGGTCTTTTAATGGAAAATGAACTTTTAAATCATTAACTTCAACTAAACGATTCTCTTTCATTTAGGTATACCTCCAACTAAATTCATAATAGTAAATATAAAATCTTATAATTTCGTTATAAGAATATTATAAATAACTATAAATATTAAATGATTAATTAATATATATTTTATCAAAAAAAGTGATTTAAGCGATATATTTTTTAATAACTATATATTTATACATTGGTTATGCAAAATAATGTAAAACAAAGCCTAATATTAGAGGTAGTATTAGTAAAGATATTAAAGTTGATACTACAACTAATCCTCCAACAGTTTCAGGATCCTTATCTGTTTGAACTGAAAATATATAATTCAATATGGCAACTGGCATAATTGACATTAAAATAACTACACCGGCCTTAGCTGAATCTAAATTTAAAAAAAAGATTGTTAACAAACCACTTGAAGCACCGATAATTAGTCTTGCTATAGAATACATAAATGCTTTTTTAAGATTTCCAATATTAACATTAGTTAATGAATAACCAAGAAGTAATAATGAAAGAGGGATTACAATATTTCCTAAAAATTTTGTAGTAGTAATAATTGGTTCATAAAGCGGTATCTTCATTATCAAAATAAATAAGCCTAACAAAGACATTATTAAAACAGGATGATATAAAAATTTAATTATATTCATAGATCCTAGAATTACAGCATATCCAATTGTATTTTGTGAAAAAGATATTAAAACATAATATGGTATTGCGTATAACAAACCTATATCTCCATAAGTTAAAATAGAGAGAGGTAACGCTAAATTAGCAGAATTAGGATGAATGAGACAACTAAAGTATGGGCTTATTTTGTCCTTAGTAATAAATAGTAAAAGAACAGAAAAAATTGAAGCAAACACTGTTACTAAAACAGCAGCAAAACCAATTTCCATTAAAATATTAATATTAGGTTTAGTTGTAGATAAAGTGTGAAAAATTAAGCAGGGAGAGCCAACGTGAGTTAATAAAAACCCAATGGTTTTTTGATTAAGGTCTATATTAATTTTTGATATAAAAAAGCCAATTGCTACTAATATGAAAACTGGAGCTGATATAGATAAAACTTGATAATACATAAAACCCTAAATCAAAATAATGTGCCCAATATTTTGAGCACATTAAATAAATATTACTAACCTTTAGTCATTATTTTAACTAGATCTTTATATTTTTCTGATTTATCAGCTCTAACTTTTTCATATTCAGGGCCATTCATATAGGCTGTGTTTTCGCCTAAACGTTTCATGAATTTTTTGAAAGTCTTATCGTCTTTTAATTTTGATAAAGCTGATTGTAGTATTTTAATTCTATCATCAGGCGTACCTGCTGGTGCAAGAATAATTCTATCCATATAACCAATTTGACCAGGAAATCCTAGATCGGATAAAACAGGTGGATTTCCAAGACTTTTTTCTTTGGCGCCACAGGCTAATGTTCTAACCTTATCTCCTTGTGCATTTATACCTGAAGGAAATTGTAATATTGCCTCAACATCTCCAGAAAGGAGACCTTGCATTGATGGACCTCCACCTTTGAAAGGTGTTAAGTTAACTTGAACCTTTGCCCATGAAAGAATTTGTGCCATTGGAACCATTGTAGCCCCCCACATTCCTGAATGCCCAAGTTTCATTTTACCTTTACTTGATTTAGCTTCATCAAATAAAGATTTCAATGTCTTATGTTTTGAATCAGATCTGACTATCATACAAGCAGCTGAATAATTCATCCTTGCAACGGCTTTGAAATCTTTCAAAGGATTATATGGTAGTTTTTTCACATGTTGTTGAAGTTGATCTATATAATTATGTGTAAAAAGCAAAGTATACCCATCTGGCTTTGCTTGAGCAACCATAGCTGTACCTGTTTGACCGCTAGCGCCAGGAACTAACTTAACAATAATTGCATTTCCTAGATACTGTGGAACTATACTTGTAAATACACGAGCGTTTAAATCATGGGATCCCCCAGGTCCCAATGGTATTACCATAGTAATTGGTTTTTCTGGATATTGAGCCTGAGATTGGCTAATAACACTTAAAAAACCAAGTAAACTTATGATTAAAAATTTAATTAAATTATTCATTTATTCCTCCATAGTTTATTAATTGTTGTTTCTTATATCTTCGGTAGTTTCAGCTGCAACTTGACGCAGCTTTTTGCTTCTTTGCCAAAGTTTCCATGTAATTAGTGGTGTTACACATAATATAAAGGTTGCAATTGGTTTTTCATAAAGCAAATACATCAAAACATTTTCATTACCTAGGCTCATTGTTTGACCAAAGGCATATTCTAAAGGTGGTGCCAAGATAAAAGCCATGACTAACGGAGTTACATCAAAACTTAATTTTCTTAAAATATATCCAAATACACCAAATATTACTAAAAAATATAAATCAGCGGGGTTATGTCTAAAAACAAAAGATCCAGCAAAAGCAAATACGATAGTTAATGGTAACAAATAAGATTTTTTAATGCTTACTACTTTTGAAAAAATAGGAATTGTAAAATACCCAATTATTAAAAACAAAACATTTGCTATAATCATGCATAACATTATCGCAAAAATTAAACTTCCTTGTTCATTCATAAGTTGAGGCCCTGGTCGGAGTCCATGAGCAACAAATGCACCCAACAATATAGCTGTTATATTATCTCCAGGTATTCCTAATGTTAGTAAAGGAACTAAGGTAGGGCCATTTACAGCATTATTGGCAGCTTCTGGCGCAGCGATACCTTCAAGTTCACCTTTCCCAAATCTTTCTGGATGTTTTGATGCGTTTTTAGCAGCTGCGTATCCAACAAATGCTGCGACAACCTGGCCAACTCCAGGTATCATTCCTATTGAAGTGCCTATAACAGTACTTCTAAAAATTGTTTTTCTTAATTTTTTAAACTCATTCCAAGTTAATTTCTCTTCTTTATTTAAATTTAATTTGGATTTAATAAAATTTTTAGATTTATTTTCTATATTTAATAAAATTTCTGGTATGGCAAATAGGCCTATTAGCATCGGCAATAAAGGTATACCTGCTCTTAGTTCAAAAATATCAAAAGTAAACCTTGATAATGCACCAATCGGATCCTGTCCTATTAATGCTAAAAGCAAACCAACCGCAAGCATTATCATATTTTTACCAACTGAACCATTTGAGGTAGAAGAAATTATTAAAATACTTAAAAATAAAATAGCAGCCAATTCTGGAGGGCCAATTAATAATGCTACTAATGCAATTGGACCTATTAAAAGGATTGTAACAAAATCACTCGATAAATCTCCAATAACAGAAGAATATAATGCAGTTTCAAGAGCTTTTCTCCCTTTACCTAATCGAGTTAAAGGAGGACCATCAAATGTAGTAGCTACTGAAGCGCCTGTCCCTGGAAGGCCAACCAAAATTGCTGGGATTGATCCTCCAAAAATACCACCCTTATAAACACCAATTAAAAAAGGTATTCCAATTAAAGGTTCCATAAAAAAAGAAATAGGCAGCACAATAGCCATGGCCATTAATGTAGTTAATCCAGGAAGAGCTCCTACAAACAAACCTATTAACAAACCAATGCAAATAGCTGATAATACTGATAAAAAACTACCTCCGCTAAATAACAAAGGGAAAGAATTTAAAAAGCTTTCAAACAATATCTACCTCAATAATTTAATTACATTAACAAAAAGTTTCCTATTCGAATTTCATAAAAAGGAAAAGCTGGCAAAAATACATGCATAACAGATACAAATAAGCTAAAGACTGATAATGGAAAAATAATTGCAATTATTAAAAGTGAAGTGAAACGAACACTTCCAAGAAAATTACCAATAAAAAGTATTAAAAATGAACTTGAAATTACAAAACCTAATTTTTCAAATAAAATAGAATATAAAGTTATACATAAAATAGTTATTGATACATTTTTAATGGAATCTTTTGAAATTTCAGGCCACGAGTTAAATATTAGAGCTTTTCTATCAAATATTGCTGTATAAAAACCAAAGATAATTAATAACACGGCTACTATACCTGGAAATAACTCAGGATCAGTCTCAGCAGATGATTGACCAAAAATTAATACAGGTTGTTCAAGTTGGGATGGAATTAAGTAAATTATAACTAAACCAAGTAAAACACTAAGAAAACCTGTTACTAAATTAGGAGTTAAATAACTAAAGTTCATCTAATATCTATCATTTCTAGGTAACATAACTGGCTCTCCAGTCTCAGCAGATAGGTCAGCTGCTACATATAAATCCATTACTAATCTAGCTTCTTCAGGTTTAACTAAGACAGGTTTATTTAAAGCAACGGCTTCTAAGAAATGCATGGTTTCATTATGCATTGGACCTGCATATGTATGATTAACTGGTTCTCCCGGCATTGAAGACATTGGATACCTCACACCATCTTTGACTGTATTTAATTGAACATCTTTATGTGTATCATCAATAAACAATGAACCATCTGTTCCAATAATTTCAATCCAAGTATTTGAAAAATTTGGATAACCTAGAGGTAAAATCCATCCTGCACCTACTGTTATAGTCATGCCGTCATCTAAAGTTACCATAATCCATTGATGATCTGGGGTGTTACTATTTTTAGAAAATAATTTTCCTGACGTCTGGCTATATACTTTAATAGGTTTTCTAGGATGAAGGCACCATAACAAAAAATCAAGATCGTGTGTAGCTTCCATTGCTGCAGGAGATAGTGCAGTTCTACCAGATATTTTTTCACCCAATTCTCGAGTTACATGTCTACTAACTAAACATGTAACAGGTTCTCCAATTAAATGTTCATCTAATGTTTTTTTAACATAAGCATATTTTGCATTAAATCTTTGTGAATAACCAATTGTAAATTTAACATTATTTTTAATAGATGTTTCAATCAAATGATCTGCTTCAATAAGAGTTGTGGCAATAGGTTTTTCCAAAAAAACATTTTTTCCTGCTTCTAACGCTTTTAAAGCCATTGGATAATGAGTGTCTTCAGGAGTTGCTGAAATTATAATTGTATCTATATCTGGATTTTGAATTAAATTAATCCAATCATTAGTTGAGCCTTCGACTTCAAGTTTTGACGCTAATTCTTTAAGTCTATCAGGGTTTTTCTCAGCTATATAAAGTTTATCAACTAAAGGGCTTGCATAACATGCATTAGCTCTTATTCCTCCGCACCATCCAGTTCCAATAACACCAACATTAATTTGATTAATCAATATTAACTCCTTTTTAATTATGAAATTTAAATATCTATACCTAAAAGTCTTGCCGCATTTCCACCTGTTATCATCTTTATATTCTCTTCTGAAAGATTAGGAGTACCTAAAACATGACCAATAGGATCATCTTCAGCCATGTCATATGGATAATCTGTTCCCATTACTAATTTATCAGGACCAAAAAGATCAACCAAGTAAGATAATTGTTCATATGTGAATACAATAGTATCTAAATGAAGCTTCTTTAAATAAGAAGAGGGAGGTGATTTTATTTTTAATCTACAATCAGGCCTTGCTCCCCATGCATGGTCAATTCTTCCAGCGTAAGCAGGTAAATAACCACCACCATGTGACACAAGAATTTTTAAATCAGGAAATTTTTCGAGTGTCCCATCAAAAATCAAATGATGTAATGCGACTGTAGTATCTAGAGGATTTCCAATTACATTATTAAAATAATGGTTTTTAAATCGGTCTCCTTGAGGATAGCCATTGGGATGTAAGAATATTAAAGTATCATGCTTTTGAGCCATTTCCCATACAGGATCTAAAATAGGATCAGACAATTCATGGCCATCTACTGTACCCATAACTTGAAAACCTTTTAAACCCAATTCTTTGACACCTCTTTCAAGTTCCTTTACTGCAGCATCACCATCTTGCAATGGTAAATGACCTAAAGATATGAATCTATCAGGTCTTTTAATGGCAACATCAGCTAATGTATTATTGATAATTTCAATTGCCTTATGGCCTCTTTTATTTCTAATTGAATAATAAGCTTGAAAAGGGACAGGTATAAGTAATTGCATATCAATACCTTGACGATCCATATCTCTTAACCTTTGATCTAAATCTGTTAAGTGTAACGATCTATCTTTACCTTGTTGTTTATTTTGTGCTGAAGATGTTTCATTAGTGAATCTAAACGCTGGAACAAAACTAGGGTCAAAAAGGTCAACTATTAGATCAGCTGCTTCTTGAACATGTAGATGGCAATGAGCATCAATAGTTTTATTAGAGTTGTATTTAGTTTTTCTCTGATAATGTTCTCTAGCTGCTGTTGCACCATATGGTTTAAGTTTCAAAATTTCCTCCATAGTTATATCCTAAAACTCTAATTCAATTAATATTAAACATTAAATGATAAAAAAAAATAGATTGCATCACATAATATGATTTTAGTTTCACACAGAATATATTTATAAATAATTAAATTTTTATTTATGTTATTTTAAATTGTTGGGAGTGTTTTATGAAATTCGGCCTTTTTGGCAGTGCTAAACTTACTAAGATAGAAAATGACATAGATAGTTCTCTAAATTATAATGAATGGATCGATTATAATATAGAAGCAGAACAGTTAGGTTTTTATAGTACTTTTACAGTTGAACATCATTTTACAGGTATGGGACAAGTTTCTGCATCTTTAAACCTTTTAACTTTTTTAGCAGCAAAAACATCAAAGATTAAATTAGGTACTGCAGTATTAACTTTACCTTGGCATAACCCTGTTTTGATAGCTGAACAAGTTGCAACTATGGATCTATTGTCAGGAGGAAGAATAGAATTAGGAGTAGGGAAGGGATATAGATATAATGAATTTAAAGGTTTTAATATTGATATGGAAGAAGCTAGTGAAAGGTTTGATGAATCAATAGATATCATGATTAAATCTTGGACTAATCAAGAAAGATGGAGTCATCATGGTAAATACTGGTCATTTGATGATATAATAGTTGAGCCAACATGTAATCAAAAACCTTATCCTTCTTTATGGATGGCTGCGGGAAATCACAACTCAATCCAAAAGGTAGCTGAAAGAAATGCCAATTTATTATTAGATCAATTTTCACCTGTGACTGAAGTAATAAAAAGAGTTAAAATTTATAAGGAATCATTAAAGAAAAATAACTTTAAAGCTGACACTGAAAACAGGGTTGCTCTAGCAAGGGCTCTATATATTGCTAAAGATGAAAAGGAAAAAATGGAAATTATAGAGAAAAGAATGATAGCTAGATCTAAAGTTGACAAATTGTCTGAAAGGCCAGACGGACAAAACAAATCTAGCATAATGACCTTTAAAGGTCCTGATGAGGCACTTAATGGAGCTTTAATAGGTACTGAAGAAGAAATTAATGCTAGGTTGGGCATTTTAAAAGAAAATGGAGTAGGTTACATTTTGCTAGTAGATGCAGGTGGCGGTTTAAAACACCTTGAGAAGTTTGCAAAAAGCATAATGCCTAATCATATTTAGTAATTTAAAGAATATAAATTAAATGAAAAGATATAATTCAAAAATTTTAGAAAATTTTATCAAAAATATTTTCTTAAAACTCAATATGTCCAATAAAGACGCTTTAAAAGTATCAAAACTAATAATTCAATCTGACCTTTATGGTGTTAATACTCATGGAATCTTTCGGTTACCTAATTATGTAAAAAGGATAACTGAAGGTGGAATGAATATGAACCCTAATATTAAAGTTATAAAAGAGCGACAATCTACAGCATTGTTGGATGGTGATAATGGTATTGGTCATATAATAATGGAAAAAGCTTCAAAATTAGCAATTAAAAAAGCAAAAAAAACAGGAGTGGCATGGGTTGGAGTTAAAAATAGTAATCATGCTGGAGCAGGCGCCACTTATGCAATGATGCCTCTAGAAAAAAATATGGTTGGTATTTATTTGGCTGTTGGAAGCGCCAATCATTTGCCACCCTGGGGCGGTATTGATATGCTTTTATCAACAAACCCTATAGCTATAGCTATACCATCTCAGTTTAAACCACCAATTGTACTTGATATGGCAACAACTAACACTTCTTATGGCAAAGTAAAAGTTGCTGCCTCTAACAACGAAAATATGCCTATTGGATGGATGCAAGATGAAAAGGGAAACCCTATAACTAATCCTAAAAACGCAGATCAAGGTTTTCTCATACCAATTGGAGGACCAAAAGGATATGGTCTTGCTTTGATGATAGGAATTTTAGCTGGCTCTTTAAATGGAGCAGCTTTTGGAAAAAATGTTATTGATTTTAATAAAGATTTCAAAACAACAACTAATACGGGACATGTTTTAATTGCTCTTGATATAGAATCCTTTATGCCTTTTGAGGAATTCATCAATGAAATTGATAACGTATGGAATATTATGAAATCATCAAGAACAATGGAAGGTTATAGCAATATTAGACTTCCAGGTGAAAATAGGCATTTCATTTTTGAAAAAAACACAAAAGAAGGAATAGAGTTAAACGAAGACACAATTAACAAATTAAATCAGATTGCTAAAAGTTTAAAAGTACAAATTTTGAATTAAATATTTACTTTATTTTGAATAATGAACAAGCATTATCTCCAGTAATAAGTTTTATATCTTCATTTGACAGGCCTTCTGTACCTAAGACATGCTCAATTGGGTCATCTTCAGCCATATCATAAGGATAGTCTGTGCCCATTATAATATGATTTGAGCCAAACTTATCTATGAGGTATTTAAGTTGATCAAAAGAAAAAACAACAGTGTCAAAATACATTCTTTTTAAATAATCTGAAGGTTTATGTTTTAGATTATAGCCACTACAATCTGGCCTTGCTCCCCATGCATGATCAATTCTACCAGAATAAGCAGGGAGATAACCACCACCATGAGCTACAAAAATCTTTAAAGTAGGGAATTTTTCCATGGTGCCATCAAAAATTAAATGATGAAGAGCGACAGTTGTGTCCATAGGATTACCAATAATATTAATAAAATAATGGTTTTTTAATCTTTCTCCTTCAGGATAACCATTTGGGTGAAGGAAAATAGGGACATCAAGTTTTATTGCCATATCCCATATGGGGTCATATGATGGATGTGAAATTTCTTTGCCATCCTGAAATGTTATAATTTGAAAACCTCTGATATCTAATTCATTTACACAGCGTTCCATTTCTTTTGCCGCAAGGTCTCCGTTCTGCATTGGTAAGTGACCAAGAGCAACAAATCTATCAGGTCTTGAAGCAGCGGTACTTGATAATTTATTATTAATCATTTGGATCGCTTTAAATGCTGCATCACTTTTTATATTGCAATAATGCTGAAATGGAACTGGAATAAGAACTTGTATATCAATACCTTGAGAATCCATTTTTTTTAATCGTGTTTCAACATTAGTTAAATCCATAAACCTATCTCTAATTTGAGATAAATTTTGTTCAACAGTAACATGATTAGCATGTCTATTTGCTGGCACATCTAAAGGATCAAATAAACCTTGAACAATATCAGCTGCTTCTTGAACATGGAGGTGACAGTGAGCATCTACAGTTTTAGAAGATGGCCTTATTTTAAAGCCTGGTTCTCCATGAATTCTAGTTGCAGTACTTCCATATGGTTTAATATTCATTATTGGAACTCCATTATATAAATAAGCTTAAAAATCATAGTTTGATT
>Ga0209711_10002825_pt1 | contig 15079 bp, 21 predicted proteins | sample ArcticOcean_MG_C_7_FD_187441 | JGI IMG/M metagenome (GOLD analysis project Ga0209711, IMG submission 187441) | Marine microbial communities from western Arctic Ocean - ArcticOcean_MG_CB11_88 (SPAdes) (version 2) | ecosystem: Environmental > Aquatic > Marine > Oceanic | place: Arctic Ocean... | reverse complement strand
ATCATCAGAGTTGACTATTTTGAGGCCTGTTCCACCAGTGGTTTTCCCGACAACGAATGATTTACCGCTGCCAGGACCACCAGCTAGAAAGAATGCTTTAAATATATTGGGATCGTTGAGGCCTTCTACTAGTTCTTGATATGTCTTCATTTTTATTTCCTATTGACTCTTTTTGTCTCATTAGTGCTATCATATATTTATGTTCTTCTGAAATTGGTTCAATTCTTCTTTCTTGACTCTGAAAAGTTTGCATATTTTTGATTCTATTTTTTGTTGATGCTTTGGCCATTTTAAGTTCCTTTTCCTTATGATAGGTTTTTATATTCATAACAATTGAGTCAACATTTCTCCTTTCTAATCTCCAGCTGAATCGGCATCATAATCCAGTTCTGAACTATAAAAATTAGTGTCATTAAACACTTTACCGACTTTTATTGGTTTGGGTTCTATAAATCCAAGTTCTTTATCAAATTTATCTAAAGCTGAATCTTTGTTTATATTTAGAATCATAGTGTGTTTTTGTGTAGTGTTGCTAAAGGTATGTTTTAGTGCTTTAATTAAAAATTGCCCCTTGAAAAATCTATCTTTGCCATCTTTTGTAGATTTATTTTGACCAGTTTCGGGTAAATCAACTGTTACAATATCACCACATCCTATTGAGGTGTTACCATGAACTACCATTGTTATAGTTCCACCCGTTTCTAAGTTCAAAGTATTAGACCTTCTTCTCTGTAACCAACTTTCAGATTTTCTTGGTTCAAAGGGATATCGTCTTTTATCTTCAGAATAAACTTCGTATTGTGAGTTCTGATATACATCATTTTCATCTTTAACTCTACTAGTTGGTGTATAAAATGTAGCATATTCAAAATCAGTTATTCTTCTGTTTTGATCATCAACGAATGCATCATTATATATAGGATTATCATCATCACCGGCAAAGGAATTTATGTGTTTTTCTTTTTCCCTATTATCAAAATAGTTGTAACTAAATGTATCAAATTTTTTATAAAAAATATCATGTTGAATCATAGTGGATGAAAATCCTCCTAACGGAGCATTTATTAGAAAATCTTTACCTTGCATTATAGAATAGTTCTGAATAGCCGATAAATCTCTAGTTAATTTTGCATCAACATCTGGGCCACTCGTTATGCCTGGTGTATTTCCTACTTTAGCACCTGCTGTTGATTCGACATAAGTAAATTTTGAACCTTCAGAATATAGACTCTCAAGTGATCTAAAATGATATCCTTTGAGATTTTCATAGAAGTGAAATGTAGGAGAACCATGTTCCTTAGAAATTGCTTGTTGAGCAAATTTTGCAATAAGTTTAAAAGGTGTAGTATTAGGAGTGATAATCTGTTTCTGCCCTAATGAAGTTTCAATATATAAATCTTTTTTGCATTGAAGATCATTCTGTAATAAAACCTTTGTTAGATCAGAAAAACTACCCTTTAGTACTCTATTAACTCTTGTTCTTTTACTATGAATAAGTTCTGAGGAAACAAATTCTAATATAGTAGTTGATGTATTTCCACTATTTTCTCTATCTAAAATTTTAGTTACATGTAAAACATTGTCATCAAAATTTACCTTGAATTTATCATTATTCAAAGATGATGTGCCTACTACAAGCTTGAGGTATTCCATACCAATAACTGGTCCAATATTACTAAGACCGACAGTATCAAATACAGCTATATGTCCAGTAATAGAGTTTGCTTCAATACTTTCATAAAGTACTATCTCAGAGATAGATTTACCAAGATTAACTTCTACACCCTCACTAGTTATTAAAATAGCTTTTTCAATATCAAATTGTCCTGGCTCACTGAGTTTAGTTGTTCCCATTTTATCTATTACTCTTCATTAGAGATTGATAGTCTGAAACAAATTGACTCACATATGATGGATCAAGTAATTTTATTTCTCTTAATTTATCCTGTCTTTTATTTTCATATTCATAATTAGTTATAGCAGTTGCGCCAGGATTTAATGTAGCTTCAAAACCCACATCAATTGTAATTGTGGTATTACCAGATGTTTGTTGTATTTCGTAGTGATGTACAGCATTTGCATCTGTATATTTTTCTCCCAGATATGCTTGAAATTGATTTACATTCATAGGCCACTGATGAAATCTATCATAGATATCATTTGTCAAAAGAATTACCCAATGAAGTTCTGCATCATCATAAAACTCAAATGCTAAATTCTCTGGTGTTTCGTTACCCCGTATAATATACTTTGAAAAGACAACAGCATTATCTTTTATTGCCGATCTAACTCCAATTCTTTTGAGTAGATTTGTGACAATTTTTGGTGTCATATGCGTGGTATTATTATATGGTATTGTTGGGAATAATTCAAAATACATATTAGAATCCCTTTTCAATATCTTCAGCAGTAATTATTTCTATTTCATTGAACGTAAGTGATATTTCTGTTCTTTGTGGTGGAGCTCCTGATTCACCTCTTGATGTGTTAGAAGGAGAATACGCTTTATATCTATCTCCACCATATTTTACCTGTAAATCAGTAAGATAACAAGTAGATATTTTATTTAAGAAGTTGTTTCTTTTACCACCACCATCAGTAAAATAATATTCTATACCAAAAGTGGTGGGAATTGTCAGAGTTCTATCTGAAGTACCACCCGCTTTAATTCCTAGAGCTTTCGTCAAAGCTCCAAAAGCTCCGTTTGTATATTCTGGAAGCATTGCTTTTTTTAATTCATATATTATCTCATCTACAGATTTAGATTCTTTAGCACTCTTTGGAATAAACGAGAATGTGTAATTGAATGATCTTCTACCAACTCCTTTAAAAAGGAGTTCCATTTTACTACTTTGAATTCTCCCCGCTGAAATTTGTGCAATTGCCGCAGCCCCAGGAGCAAGTGTATCCATCGCCGCTAATCCTGCTGCTGTGCCAACCTCTGCAGCACCTCCTGCGGCAGCCTTACCCGCAGCAATCAACTTTCCCATACCACCTTTACCTTTTATTGCCGCCTCAATAACTCCTGCCCCGGCAGAGGCCATTGAACTTATTTCTGTATCTGCATAATCAGATTTATAGCTAACTTCAACTGAAGGGGGCATGTATAATGAAATTTGTACTTTGGTTGCCTTCTGTGATCCTTTTAATGCTAATGTTCTAGCTGTAAATGATTTTCCACGGGTTTTTGCAGCAGAAACGGCTGGGCCTTTTTTAACTTTTCCTTGAACTGTTCTATGGATTTTTAAAATTATATAATGACCTTGACCAGCAGAACCAACATCGTCTGGATATTGTAATATTTTATACTGTAACTTTTTAGTTGCTGAAGCTGCTGCAGCAGCTTCATCTGCCGCAGAAGCTGCTGGTGTTGGAAATTCACCAACATCGCTAGTTTCTGCGCCGCCGCCTGCAAAAGGTTGTAATGCCACTATAATTCTCCCTATAAATACTACGGAACTATTTATACGTCATGGCATACAAAGGAAAATATTCACCCAATAATCCGTCAAAATATACGGGTAATGTAACTAAAATTGTCTATCGTTCTCTATGGGAACGAAAGTTTATGATATATTGTGACAGCAGCCCCTCTATAATTGAATGGGGTAGTGAAGAGATCATTATACCATATTTATCTCCTTGGGATGGAAAAAAACATCGTTACTATCCAGATTTCTATATTAAAGTTAAACAACATGATGGTAAAATAAAGAAATACATCATAGAAGTTAAACCAAAGAAACAATGTAGTCCACCCAATCCAAAACCATCAAGAAAAACTAAACGTTGGTTCTCTGAGGTTAAAACATGGGGAGTCAATGAAGCAAAGTGGAAATATGCAAACTCTTGGTGCTTAAATAATGGTATGGAATTTAAGATATTGACTGAAGATGATTTAGGTATACGTTATAAATAACAGTATGGCACAGAGTAATTATATAAAATCAGTACAAAAAGCAGCAAAAGGTAGACCTTATTCTAATGATTGGTATCAAGATAAGATCAAAGAATTTGGTATGCCTGGTTCTATGGACTTAATACGAGATGGTAAAAGAAATTCTAGACCGTTTTATGGACGATTAAATATGTTTATATATAGTCCTAAACATAAGAATAAATTACCATACTATGATACATTCCCATTAGTATTACCCCTAGAGAAATATAAAGATGGTTTTCTTGGTATCAATTTCCATTACTTACCTATTCCATTAAGAATGAAGTTGTTGGATAGGATGTTGGATTTTGGTGGTGACACTTTTGATGAAAATACAACTTTAAAAGTAAATTATCAAGCAGTAAAAGCTATTAGATTAGTTAAACCAACCATACATAGATATCTTGCGGGATACACTAAATCACAATTTCGTAGAATAGATGCTGATGAATTTACTATCGCAACACTATTGCCTGTGCAGAAGTTTAAAAAGGCATCTGCTGATTCTGTATGGTCTGATTCTAGGAGAATGATCTAATGGTAGTTAATAGAAAAACTTTAGAACAAGTATTTGATGGATCATTAGGACCAATTGCAGTACAAGAAGCAAGAGGAGCTGCAAAAAGAATTGGTAGAGAACTTATTTCAGATGCTCTAGGAGAAGTTTTTGGACGTTCCTCTAGTTCACAGATTGATAAGTTTCTTGCTGATATAAACCAAAGTGGTGTTGCAAGAACTAATAAATTTGAGGTCAAACTAAATCCTCCAGCATCAATGAACCAATTAGTCGCACAATCTTTAGTATTGAGATGTGAAAGTGTTGGTATGCCTGGACTCAACCTTTCTACTTCTCCAGATAGTAATATCTATGGACCAACAAGAGATGTTGTTGAAGGTGTAACATATGCTGATGAAGTTACAATGAGTTTTATTTTGGATAGAGGATTTAATATAAGAAAATTCTTTACTGAATGGATGGAACTTGCATATGATACTGAAAGTTGGAATTTAAAATATTATGAGGAGTATGCATCAGGTACAGCTGATATTTACCAATTAGATGACAATCATAGTCCAGCATATGGTGTTAAGTTGTGGGAATGTTACCCAAAGAATTTTGGTCCTATTGAATACAGCAGTGGTTCTTCAAATGAGATTGCAAGAATGTCCGTTGGGTTTAATTTTAGACATTGGACTGATATTTCAAAACATGGAGATAAACAACCTACAGAAACCGCACTTCCAAATTTAGTTAAATCTATTGCTGGAGCAGTAGTTGGAGCAGCTACTAATAAAATAATTTCTAAATTAAAACTATAAACTAATTGAATTGAATTGAAACAGGAGAAAATAGAATGGCATTGCCAACAATTACTACCCCGACATATATTTTAAAAAAACCATCAACAGGAGAAAAAATTGACTATAGACCTTTCTTGGTAGGAGAAGAAAAAATACTATTAATGGCTATGGAATCTGAAGATGAACAACAAATATATCCTGCTATACTGAGATTGGTTAATGCATGTACAAATGGTAAAATAGGAAGTAAAAAAGATGCAATGTTTGATATTGAATTTTGTTTTCTTAGAATTAGAGGAAAATCTATATCAGAATCAATTGACCTTACCCTTACATGTCCTGATGATGGTAAAACAGAAGTAGAATATACATTAAATACTGAAGATGTAGGAATATTAGTTGATGATACTCATACTACTAATATTGAACTGAATGAAGATTTTAGTCTTGTAATGAGATATCCTAATGTAAAAGATACTTTGGATGCTAATAAAATTAAAAGTGCTACTGAAAAAACATTTTTTATGATTAAGAATTGTATTGATATAGTTAACCATAAAGAGGAGACATATAACAGAGTTGATTTAAGCATTAAAGAACTAGATGATTTTTTTAATAGCTTAACGCAACAAATGTTTGAAAAACTACAAGATTTTTTTACTACTATGCCTAGACTTAAACATGAAATTAAAATTGAGAATCCAAATACTAAAGTTACATCAACTATGGTTTTGGAGGGATTGGGCGATTTTTTAGGATAATCCTTTCTCATAATAATGTAGTTACATATTATACAATGAATTTTGGACTAATGCATCATCATAATTGGTCTTTAGAAGAAGTTGAAAATATGATGCCATGGGAAAGGGATGTATATATGAATTTATTATCACAACATATACAGAGAGAAAATGACGCACAACGAGAAGCAGAGAGAAAACAATAATGGATGTAAATTAATGTTTCATCTTTATATCTAAGGGGTAATAAACTCATGCAAAAAAAACTACAAAAAGATAGTGGGTTTGCAAAATATGATTTAAACGGCGATGGTGTCGTAAGTGATGAGGAATTGGCAATGGAAGAACGTATGATTGATTTGGATAACAAAGACAAGAAAGAGGATGCCCAACGTAATATGGCATGGTTTGCTCTTATGGGTATGTTATTATACCCTCTATGTGTTATCTTATCAGTTGTATTTGGTATTGAACAAGCAGCAAAAATACTGGGTGATATGGCAGGAGTTTACTTCATTGCCGTTGCTGGTATTGTTGCAGCGTTTTTCGGCGCACAGGCATTTAACAGAACGCCACCAAAGAAATAAGGAATAAGTCATGGCTGAACCAGTGGTAGAAACATTCAAAGACGCAATCGAAAATTTGAGAAAAACTCAAAAAGAAACTTTAGATAATTCAAAAGATAAGACAATATCTTCTGAAATGAAGAACTTTTATAGTAGTATATTTAAAGACCCACTAGTGGATATTCAAGCAAACTTTGAACAAAGTCAGAAGTTAAATTTTAAAGAAAAAAAGCCAGGCGGCGCCATGGAGATGTTGGATCAAATTAGAGCCGGTGTTGATGGAATGAAGTTAGGAGTTGTTCAGAGATTAAAAGATTCTTTTACAAATCTGGGTGGGTTGTTTCCTAACCGTGCCGCACAAAAACGAGCCCAGGCGGCGGATTTGGCACAGACTTTAATGCAAGCGGATATAGCAGATATGGCCAGATCAATGGGTGATGGCGCCGAACGGCAAGAAGCAATTTGGTCCAGCAAAGGAGCCTTTTCAAAAATAGCATCAAATGTTTTTGGTGGCGGTAAAGATGCTGCTGCAAAAGAGGCGGCTGATAAACAATTAATGGGTCAAAAAAAGATGCGATTACTTGCAGAACAAACTGCTGAAAATACCTCTGGTATTCTAGAAAATACTAAGAAATCAAAAATGAAAAAAGGTCTTGGTATAGCTTTTGCTTTAATATTAGCTCCTATTGTTGCTCTCATGGCATTTTTTGATTCTTTAAAAAAACAACTAAAAGCTCTTGGTATTACAAAAAGTGCTGGTAAATTAGTAGGAAAGATTTTTGGTCCAATTGGTAAATTCTTTAGAGGAATTATGTCATTTTTTAAAGAATTTACTATTGTTAAAAAAATCAGTGGATTTATCGATACTGTAAAAAAAGGTGCATCAAAAGTTCTTAAACCTGTATTTAAGTTCTTTGACAAGCTTGCCGGTTGGTTTAAATCATTCAGTAAATACGTTAAAGGAATTGTTAAAGCAGGCAACTCAGCATCAGGCATACTTCGATTTGCGAAAACGTTTGGTTCAATACTTGGAAAAATATTTTTACCAATAACAACAATAATAGCTGCATTTGATTTTTTCACAGGAGCTTCTGATGCATGGAAAGCGTCTGAGGGTGACGGACTCGTTGATCGTGTTTTACAAACAGTTTTTGGTGGACTTAAAAAGATGGTTCAAGGTCTTATTGGTGTTCCCCTTGATTTGTTAAAATCAGCTATTTCATGGGTTGCCGAAAAACTAGGATTTGAAGAGTTTTCAAAAGTACTAGATAACTTTAGTTTTGCAGATGAAATAGGAAAAATATTTGATGGCGTACTTGCGGGAATACAAGGAGCTGGAAGATTCATAAAAGATTTATTCTCATGGCCGGCAGATGGAGGGGTTTTAGCAGGGGTTGCTAAATTAATCGATATTCTAACTATACCACTTAATTTAGCAATTAACTATATAAGGGGATTATTTGGATTTGATGAAAGTGATCCTATATTGGGGGGTAAAGATACTTTCAGTCTTGGTACTTTTCTTGTAGATACATTGAAATCTGTCTTTGAATGGATGAAAGGGCTTTTTGATATTGACTTCAAGAAACTTGCATTATCAGTTATACCTGATTGGGCGCCTGACTTCATTAAGGATGCGGTGGGTATTGGTTCTGGTGGAAATAACTCAGATATAAAGCCTAAGGATGTTAAAGTAACAGCAGATACAGCAAATAAATCAGAGGAAGTACAAAAGCTTGTCGCCGAGAAAATGGATGTTGTTGCCGATGCTGCGGCAAGCACTTGGTCTGCAATTAAGGGCTTTGCGGGTTTTGGTGGTGGTGGAAACGTTACCGTCAACGATAATAGTAATAAAAAGGGTGGTGATTTAATTGCTGGACAGAGTGCTACGCCAAGTAGTCCCGGCATGGTTGCAGCAATATCAAGTTACGATGGATAAATGAATCATAAAAAAATGCCCCTCACTAATTTGTGAAGGGCATTTTTAGTTCGAGTCTTACTTATCCATCTTCAGCCAGTTTCTCAAAATATGACATTGCGTCATCATCATCAACCACGGTAGCAACAGGAGCTACAGGTTTAGTATTTACTACAACATTTGCAGTAGGTTCACTTTCCATTACATCGGCAACTGTAGCAGCTGCAACTGTCCCAGAAAGAACCATATCCAAACGAGTTTTCAATTCATCATATGATTTAAAATTAGATGCAGAACTAAACTCATTTAGTGAATATACCTTACTATATATTTCCTCAAGTTTATCATCATTATCATTCAATGCAGCTGGAGATTCAAACTCAGATTTATCATAGTTCCAATAACCATCTACCTTACGAAGCTTCAATTTGAAGTTCGCACCATTCCAAAGATCAAAAGGATTGATAGGAGATTCGTCTTCAAAGGCTGGTTGCATTGCTTCCATAACCTTATCAAAGATTTTCTTACCAAACTTATAAAGAAAGACCTTACCCTCATTTTGAGGATTTGCAGAATCACTCACAACGTAAATATTAGAAAAATACTGTAACTTACGCTTCTGCTTACGAGCAATCTCCTTATCAGATTCAATACCTGAGTTCCAGAACCTAGTATTAAGTTCCGATACAGGGTCATTCTGACCAATTGTAGTAAGGGAGTTTTCAATATACCACTGACCAGTTGGACCTTGAAAAGCATGGTTCCAAACTTTAACCCAAGGAATTTCTTCTCCTTGTGGTGTTGGAAGAAAACGAATTACAGCATAACCGTTTCCTGTCTTATCCATCGTTGGTTTCCAAAGTCTCTCATCAGCATAAGACTTCTTCTCTTGTGGTGCTGATTCTGCTTGGGCAGCACCCAACAGTGAATCAAGACTGTTTTGTTTCTTCATTGCGCTAAACGACATATGTATTCTCCTTATGTAAATGTATGTTCGTATGTTTAAGTATGTTTAAATATAACATAATGTATGTATAAAGTCAATCCTCTTTCTTATTTATATGTATTTTAAATTTAGTTTTTGACAAAATTCTTCTTTCGTTATGTAGTTTATCATATTATTATCGCCGTCTTTACTATTATGGAAAAACTCTTTCTGACCAAACCTATCGATAGCATCAACCCAATAAAAATCAACGTCATCATATTTTGTAAAAATAGCTTGCATTTGGTCTATCCAATTTATAGGGTTGAATCCCTTTGTACCACTAGGAAAATAATTGTCTGTTCCCTTGTAGATATTATTCAAATCCTCATTATATGCACTTAAATCAAATCCTAGCATATATACTTTCTTTGAACCAGACTCACACGCAAGAGACATTGCAGCATTACCTGTAGAGTATCCATTGCGTCCAACAATAGGAGTCACTTGGTCAGTTTCCTCTACATATGTAATCCAGATTCCAACGTCTTTTTCCATTTTCAACGTCAAGTCTTTTATGTCTAAATTTGGAAACTTCTTTATAGTAAGCTCAATTTTCTCTTTCAATGTGTTAGGGTCTTTTCCTTGTATAACACACTGCTCTGTCTGTTTATTATTTCTATGAATAAATTCTTGTGGAATATCATATCCCATTAAAGTCATTTCTGCAACTTCAGATGGAACTACATTCCAATTTGCAAAATAACAATTATTTTTTAGTGCATACCCAGAATCATATATCTCTTGTTGCATTGCATAGTCCATTGCAACGATATGATCAGGAGAAGCTTCACGATAGACCGCATTACATCCCCATGTTTTAATATCCACCCACTCTTCTCTTTTAATATCTGGATTGAACCACGACCTAGATTCACCATTACCAATAATTACAGAGTTCACTTACTCATCCTTCTGTCAATCTTTCCATTAGAACCGTCAGTGTTTACTGTGTAACTTACAGGCGCATCATCTAACCACCGTTCATTCTTCACAAAGTCAAGCTTGTACGCATCACGTTCAGATAGATTTGCAAGCACATTAAACGCAAGACTAATCCTTGATTCATCAGTTATGTTTTGACCAAACCCATGAAACAGATATGAATTAAACATAATCAATGACCCCTCTGTACACGGCATACCAACCTTGTTAGTGAAGTTTGCGTTGGCTTTACTGTAGTGCTTTCTTAATGAGAAAAACGGGTCACTGTTTGAAGGCATTTTTTCAAACACTAATGGTGGATGTTGTGGATTTGACTTAACATAATACACACCACTAATAATAGAGTTACCATGATTGTGCATACTCTGTGAACTGCCTGGGTCTGCACTGTTCAACCAACTCTCATGAATCCAGAAATCACGATGATCCAGAGTCATCACATTATCAAGATAATCTTTAGTACACTCATAGAACCATGTCTTCAAATCAGCAAGACCTTCATGGTCAATGATGTTAGGAGTATCCTTGAACTGTGTTGTATCAGGATTTGCAATTGCTTGTTGGTTAAATTCAAACTCATCCATAGAAGGAACCTCTGGCGGGTTTGGATTTTGGTATATCTTCAGTACACCAGCTGGGAAAATAGGAATTTCAGTCATTTAATATATCTCCAATAAGTGGGAAAATCTGTGCGATCTCTACTGCACAAGCTTGCGCCACATTCATATGTTCTTTTTGAGTACCATTCGCTGACCTCAATTCTATGTAGTGAACCCAACTACGGAGAGTTCCGTTCATGTACATGCGAGATACAGTATTACCTTCTGGCAGTACTGCACGAGCTTGCTCCTTTGCAATACCGTTGTCAATAGCCCACTTGTATGTTTCTTTTGCGGTATTGATAAGTAATTCTTGTTTTTTTTCCCATGCATAATGTAATTCACTATCGACATCAAGTTCAACACTGTTTTGACGATTCTTAGTGTCTTGCAAACGTGCCTCTCTGGTCACAAAATCTAAGTCTTTTGTCGGGTCAGCATAACGTTGGCTAAACTCTTGAAACGAGAATGAACGATGACGTAGTATCTGCCTTGCAATATCTCTCGTTGTCTCTATCTCTATACACGCACTGACCATCTCTAGAGGCGACCAGTGTTTGTTCTTGATAAGATACTTTATAAGTTTACCAGTTGTTTTCTTATCACTCTGATTATTAGGATTGGATACACGAGCACAATATGCAATCAACCCTTGAACATCTCTTAATGAATTATCAACATCAAACAACTCCTTTGATGCCATACTATAACTAATCAATTTTACTTGCATTATTTTGATAAATCCTCACTTATGGTTTTTTAATAGAAAAAGAGATGCTATACCTCTTAGTATTATCTGTCACTGGTTGTACATAATGTTCAATCCAAGTTGGAAACATTACAAGTAATGATTCCCTTGGAATTACACTAACAGAAGCACCATAATATTTTTTGGTTCTCCAAGGAAATTTAATCAATCTTTTTTGTATAAATGATGGGTCTTTTAAAACTAGGTTGCCGCTACCTCTGGTAGTCTCTCCAATTATGTGTTTATTTGAATCAAAGTTATCCAAATCTTCTGTTTCTGCACCAGCTGGATAGTAAACACCTGTCCACAAAGTATCGCCACTACCATGTACATGAGGTTGTGAAAATCCACCAGCAGCAAAAATAACATTGGCCCAAATACCCTCAACTTTTAATTTTGCAGCATAATCTTCTTCTGCACCACTATGAATTAGCATGGGGGGAACACATTTTTGAATTGCAGCACCTATCTCTTTAAAACTTTCATATAAAGTTTCTAAGTGACCAGATTGCCAACCACATTCATTTATTGCAAATGTTCTTGTTTGTGTTTGAGGTTGATAATTGGCCATCTCATTGTTAATATCATCAACCAACCTTTTATTAATACCTCTTGCAGATTCACCAAAATTAGCAAAAGCAAAAGGACTAGGAAATAACTCTCTAAAATTAAGATCAACCATTAAAATATACCCAATCGAATCCTAAGAGGAATTAATACAGGATTATACTTATTTTGTTCAAGTAGATTTGCATATTCTATCCAACGTAAACTCTCAATATATTGCTCTTCAATCTCTTCACCCTGAGTTATTTTACGACATCTTTCTTCTAGATTACAGAAAATATATACAATCTGTTCTGAAGTATCACCAAGTAACTCTTTAATATTTTCTCTAGTAATATTCAATTTTTCCGATTTCTTATACTGTTCTGTTCCATATATTGAATGAAATAGTCCACCTTTAACTTCATAATCTGGCCTATTGTTTTCTATAAGAATTTCAGCAGTTCCGTATAAATGATCATACAAAGTTCTATCCGAATGTGGAAGTTCTTTACATCCAATCTTTTTTAAGAATGACAGTTCTTTTTTATACTTCATTAATAATACCTTAGAAATGGTGCTGGTAGAAAGAATCGAACTCTCAATTAAGGTTTACAAAACCATCGTTATACCGTTTAACTATACCAGCACACACTATTTATCGCCGTGGACGGTTGTTTGGGCGATATCCTTTAGGCCAACTAGGTTGGCGATTTGCTAGTTTATTAACTCTATCAAACAATTCTTCATTTGACTTTGCTAAGTTAGCATTCTCAAAACCAAGTGCTTTAACTTGATCTTCTAAATCTTTTACCTTAGAGGCAAAAAAACCTTCTTCACGAATGGTGGGATCACCATCCAAATGTACAGTTACTTCCATTTGAAGTCTCCATTACATAGGGTTAACGTTAAGATTATAATACTATAATCTGGTGGATATGTCAAGTACCTAAATCGGTAATTGAGCACATTTTGGTAAATAGTTTAAATCTCTAGCATTTGCCTCAATCTTCTCCTTTAATGCTTTTGAAATTCTAGCATTGATGGCATCAGGTTCTATACCTTCTTTTTCACAATACCATAAAACAGCATCCATATGAGAAATACTTTTATCTTGTACTATTTGTTCTATCTGCATTGAAAATGTTTTAGAGGTATTTAGTGTCATAATAATTTTCCTGTAATAAAAAAGTTGGGGGCTAACCTTAGACCCCCACGGATGTATTACGGCATCACCCGATAAAACATTACGCTGTGCGTAGTGCTTTGTAACCAGCAGCAACAACTGATCGTTTAGGTGTACCGATACGATACTTCATATATGTTTCACCATCATATGACGATACACGCTTGTTCAAATAGATCGCAAGACCCGACAAGCGAAGCTTACTGATAACAGCACGAACATTCTTCACACCATAACGTGATGTAATCTGTTTTGCAGTTAGTTCTGCACCATTTACAAGTGCGTTTTCGACCTTAGCGGCCTGAGTAGTAGTAGTCATTTAAATGTTTTCCTTAACATTACAAATAGGTTGAAAGTATTCCAACCTTTAAAGTGGTAGTTTTTAGTCCTATACAGAGAACTACCAAACTCATCAAGTGTCGATATAGGAATAGGTTCCCGTCACTTAAATCTTTATTATTACTAAGTATAACATAGCATTACCTATTTGTCAATACCTTTTTTAAAAAAAGTGGGAGATTTCTGTTGCTAGGTATCTCCCAAACCCCGAAAGATTAAGCAGCTAGTGCGAAATCCTCATATGCAAAATTGTCGTTTGCGTTTAGTGTTTTTGACCTATAAGGCGGTCAATCCACAATTCTCCACTCATCTATCTCTGCCTGTCGATCCTATTTCGCCCCCATCATAAATCCACTCTAGTCCAAATGGACTTATGGTGGAGGCGTTGGGTACTGCCCCCAAGTCCAGTTCAGCATTCAATTCGTATCATCAAATTGTAATCTATATAGTATCATATTTTTAGTTTAAAGTCAATGCACTTTCTGTTTTTAAATTGTCTTTAAGTCTAGCTTTACCAGATGATAATATATAACTATTTTTCTAGCATCTTTCTCTTGAATGCTAACCAACCAATGAATCGTTCCTCAAACCACCACTCAAGGTCTTTATATTTCTTGAACTGCTTATCAAATCCAGTAGGATTAAACGATGGCCTGGGATTTCGAACGTTTGTGCCAGGAATAATTTTGTTCGTGGAATACTTAGCATATTGCTTTTTACCCATAATCTTCTGCACGAACTCAGGCATATCCAATAGATAGTAGTATTTAGCATCCATTATGATTTCATTTTCCATCTTTTTGTTAGGCCAGTCGTGCTTGTATGAAGGTTTCAACTCATCAGGCCGAATGCCACCGTGACTGCCTAAATCGCTCACATCAGGACTCCAGTGAATAGTGAAATTCTCTGGTGGTATTACCATATGAAGTTTACCAAAGATTGTGCTACCTCTTGGTACATGTGTGCAAAAGATAGGGTTTTTAATATCCATAGACAACAGCAGCTTTTGCTGATCAGCAATATCAGCACCACCACGGGCAATCCCATCTGCTCTGGTAGAAGTCACCTTGTCTAGCAATCCTTGATATTTCTTATTAAATGACCGATAGAGAATAAACTCGTTCCTGACAGGTTTTAGCAATCTGATTGCCTTTTTGACCCTATTTTCCATATGGTCAATCTGGTTTGCACTGATAACATCTTCATTTAGGTATGACTTAAATGTTAGCATAATTGATTATCCTTTAATTGTCTTATATTTATAC
>Ga0209711_10002823_pt1 | contig 15081 bp, 10 predicted proteins | sample ArcticOcean_MG_C_7_FD_187441 | JGI IMG/M metagenome (GOLD analysis project Ga0209711, IMG submission 187441) | Marine microbial communities from western Arctic Ocean - ArcticOcean_MG_CB11_88 (SPAdes) (version 2) | ecosystem: Environmental > Aquatic > Marine > Oceanic | place: Arctic Ocean... | reverse complement strand
CTGTGAGTGGCAACTCAACCAGTGACCGATACGGATGTCCCGATTCTGACGGTGATACGTATTCCAATCCGGACCTTATATTCACGATTGCAAATGGAGCCGACGTCGCTCCAAACGACCCACTTCGTTGGTCAGACAGCGATGGCGATGGTATTTCAGACCAAATTGATGATGATTGTCCAAATTACAACGCTGTTGGCGAATTCGCTTGGAGGGGAAGTTCCACCATCGATCGTATGGGCTGCCCCGATATTGACGGGGATGGATACTCCGACCCCGAACCAAATTGGACACCTGCTGACAATGGTTCAGATGCATTCAAAACAGATCCAACACAATGGAATGATACCGATGGTGATGGATACGGCGATAATGCCAGTGGAAACCTCGCCGATGATTGTCCATTAATCTCAGGAGAGTCATGGCAAAACAATACCCTTGGATGCATCGATACGGATCTCGATGGTTGGGCAGATCAAGAAGATGCTCAAGCCAATGATTCAACTCAATGGTCCGATATTGATGGCGATGGGTTTGGTGATAACATCGGTGGTACAACACCTGATAAATGTCCAAATCTGGCTGGAAACTCTACTCTTGGTAATCGCTTAGGCTGCCCTGACACCGACGGTGATGGGTGGGACGATGTGATCGACAAACTGCCAAATCTGGCGAATCAGTGGCTTGACCAAGACAATGATGGATACGGTGACAATGCAACCGGTCCACAACCTGATGCTTGCCCGGGCACACCTGGGAATTCAACCATTGATCGATACGGATGTGTCGATGATGATGGCGATGGTATGTCAAATGAAAGCGATGCTTTCCCGAATGACCCAACCCGTACTCAAGATACAGATGGCGATGGTTTTGACGACCTCGAAGACGATTGTATCGCTTTAGCAGGAAATTCAACGGTTGACCGAAATGCATGCCCAGATGCCGATGGCGACGGATATTCTGACCCTTCATTCCCAATTGGAAATGGAACTGGTTGGAACAGTTCAAACGGTGCCGACGCACTTCCACTCAATCCAACACAATGGAATGACAGTGACGGTGATGGATACGGTGACAATGCTTCAGGAATACAACCCGACTCTTGCCCTACTGAAGAAGGATACTCGAATCTCGACATCTTCGGATGTCCGGATGAAGATAACGATGGCTCATCACAAAACGGTGACGCATTCCCTGATGACCCAACGCAATGGTCTGACATCGATGGCGATGGATATGGAGACAATCCAAACGGAACACAACCAGACAATTGTACGACGGTCGTTGGAACATCCCTACGTGACGTCTTTGGATGCCCAGATTCGGATGGCGATGGAGCAAGTGACATCAATGACTTGTGGGGCAATGATTCATCTCAATGGTTCGATACTGATGGTGATGGATTCGGCGATAACCCGCAAGGCACTGATGGAGATGTTTGTCCTTCAGTATACGGAATTGCTACACTCGGGAATGCTCCAGGATGTATCGATAATGATAGAGACGGCTATGCTGACTCCGATGATACCTTCCCGAATGAACCAACTCAATGGGTCGATGAAGATGGAGATGGGTTTGGAGATAACCAATCATCAGGGGCTTCAAGACCTGACCACTGGATCAATGACCCAACTCGTAACGTCGCTGAGGCTGAACTCATCTGCACGCCTGCAGATATTCAACTCGACCTTGCCGGTGAAGATTATTTCTCTTTCAGTTGCACTGTAACAAGTGAACTCAACGACATTACTGTTCGAGTAGAATGGCAACCAATCACTTCAATTATTGCTTCAGAACAAATACAGACTCTGTCCTTTACTGAAACGACTGGTTTGACACAAACCATATTCTTCAGTGGAGAAGCACGAAACCTTGGAAATTATGAATTATATGTGACCATCAAAGAACCCGGTGTAGAGGGTGCAATGGATTCAGATACGGTCAACTTGGGCGTATCCGATTCAAGAATTATCGATGATGAAGGAGTGGTTGATGAAAACAATGCATTAAGCGCAGTTCTGAAAATGCCAATTGTTCAGGCCTTATTCGGTGGAATTATACTCTTCTTCCTCATGGGAATGTTGGTTATACGAGGCAATGCCTCCAAAGCGCGGATTGCAGAAGAACGAGTGGAACATGCACGAGAAGTACTTGCTGCACGCATGCGTCGGATAAATGACCCTCCAACTGACAACCTTCGACAAGCGTTTGGAGTGAACGGAAGAGTTCCTCCCCCGCCACCACCTCGGCCACCTATGCCTTGAATTGGTAATTGAAAGACCGATTCACTCAAAGAGGAGGGGCTGCTCGGCAGGAATAATACATCGAGCGGATATGGTGTAGTGGTAACATAGGAGGTTTCCAACCTCTTGTCGCGGGTTCGACTCCCGCTATCCGCACCTCGGTAATGTGCTCTTTGTAGGCGCAGTCATGAACCAAAACCTCATGTCTTTTGCAGCATTGGAAAGCATGTGTGGACTGAAGAACACCGTCAATGGGATACTGTAGATTACAGTTCTCTGAAAGATGGAAGTGCTTTTCCGAAAGAGTTCATGTGGGGCGTGGCTACAGCATCTCATCAAATTGAAGGCGGTAATACCAATAATTGGTCAGCCTTTGAACCACGTTCAAAGAGTAAGCAATTGAGCGGTGATGCATGCGACCATTGGAATCGTAGAGCTGAAGATATAACACTCATCAAGAACCTCGGAGTATCCCATTATCGTTTCTCGATTGAATGGTCGAGAATCGAACCATCTCCAGGCCAATGGAATCTGCAGGCAATTCAATGGTACTCGGATTTGGTCGACGGATTACTGGCCCAAGGAATTCAACCAATGGTGACATTACATCATTTCACCCAACCCCTCTGGTGGGATGATCGTGGGGGTTTTGAAAAAGAAGAAAACATCAGCGATTGGATTACTTTCTGCTCAAAAATGTTTGAACAACTCAGTGACCGAGTAGAATGGTGGTGTACAATCAATGAGCCAGCAGTCTATGCCACCATGGGATATGTGCTTGGTGAATTTCCACCTGGAGTTCGTTCATTCAAGAGAACACGGCGTGTTGCGCTCAATTTGATGCGAGCTCATGCCCGATGTTATCGCACTCTCAAAACGATGAAGAATGGAGAGAAATGTCAGATTGGACTGGTCAAGAACATCAATATTTTTGATCCATACCGACGGTGGAATCCTCTCCATTGGATTCAGGCCAAAATACTTGATGGAATGTTCAACAAGTGCTGGTTGAAAGGCCTTAGAAATGGACGATTTAGGCCGCCATCTGCTCTCTTTTCAAAACCCATTGAAGGACTCAAAGGCAGCAGTGATTTTATTGGTGTCAACTATTATACTCACTTATTGACTACACCGTTTATGCCAACAAAAGTGGAAATTGACCCATTAATTCGCCCATGGGAACAGCGAACTGATTTCCGATATCCAATGTATGCTGAAGGACTTCGACGGGCCTTTGAAATGGTTATGAATCTCAATATACCGATTTATGTCACTGAAAATGGTGTTGCCGATGACGATGATGATATGCGCCCCGAACATATACGAAGACATCTGTTGATTACTGCTGAAGCAATTGCAGATGGTATTGACGTGCGTGGATTTTACCACTGGAGTTTAATGGATAATTTCGAATGGGCTGAAGGTTATGATCAACGATTTGGACTCTATCATGTTGATTTTGAAAGTAAAAAGCGAACTCTAAAGGCAAGTGGAAAAGAATACGCCGCCATTGTCAAATCACATACATCACTCCAATTGGTCGTCATGGCCGGTGGCCTGGGTACACGCTTGGGAAAGATGACTGAAAATACACCAAAATCTTTGATTGAAGTTGGTGACAAACCAATGCTTCATCATATCCTTGATTGGGCTCAAGGGCAAGGGTGCATGCATGCGTTGGTTCTCACAGGCCATCTCGGAGAACAGTTTGAAGGAATCACTCATCCTGGAATGGCACTGACGTTTCGTCAAGAATCAGAGCCACTCGGAACCGGGGGTGCCCTTTGGAATGCAAGAGATCTACTCGAAGAGCGTTTCATCCTCGTATGGGGGGATGATTTACATCCAGTTGAATACAAATCTTTGTTGGTACTTCATCAATCCACGGATTCCCCATTAACCATAACTGTGACTGAAGCCCATTCTTCAATGAACCTCCATCACAAAGATGGACGGTTACTTGAATATGACAAAAATACAAAATCATCTCAAACATTGAATGGCTATGAAGCTGGAACCAGTGTTGTCGAAAAATCTACTTTACTCAAATACGGTCATGAAGGGAAATGGAGCTGGGAAGAGACCGTCTATCCCGCCCTTTCAGGAAAGGCCGTAACACATCTCGACAATACTAAATTTTGGGATATGGGTACACCTGAACGACTTGCTTCACTCGAAGAATTCCTCAACAAAGCCACCCTGTGAAGGGTGAAAACATTGAGCGTCGGGTAGGGTTTCGGAACTCTCCACCAAGACCAGAATCATGCCACCATACCCACCACCCATCATACGAGCACCAAATACACCGGTTGTACGTTGCAGTGAAGCGACCTGTTCATCCATGTGTGTAAGGCTCACACCAAGTTTTTGCAGCGAAGCATGTGATTGATTGAGCAGCAACCCAAGCTCTTGAGCCGATGCTCCAAGTGCCGACTTCACCCGTTGATTTTCAGTTTCGACATGAGTGATTTGAATGGCATCATCGACGATACCTCGATATGAGGTCTCAACGAGATTCCGATGGATTCCTGAGTCGACCAGCTTAAACATCCACTCTGCAGGTAAAGCAACTGATTGAGTTAATTGATTTGAAAAATCAATCAGTGTCGCACATCCTTCTTTTGCAAACATCATCGCCATTTGATCCAGTAACCCACACGGTGTTTTGAGAACTTGATGCTCAATTCTTTGCGCTTCCAGGCACGCCTCTAAAGGCTTCATTGAACCGTTTACGCACAAGACAACTGCCAAGCATAAGGCAGCAGACGATGACATTCCAACACCAATAGGGATTTCACTCTCCACGGTCAAACGTGCGGGCCAACCACCCGCTGCACGCCATAAGTCAATGACAGTAGTATCACCCTCATATCCTTCATCTTGTGAGAAAGCGTTCAACGTTAAACGCAAGTGGGTTGCAAAAGGAAGTGCGAGACCACCGGCATAATCCGTATGTTCACCCAAAATGTTGATGCGTGCTGGAAGTGATGCACGGCGATGCATGAATTCACACTCAGAAAGCAGTTTCATCCATTGGTGATGAGATGATACATGGTTCGAACATGGATACCTGTAGCACCGTTTCCAACCATTGAGTTGGTCTTAGCACCCCAGTATGTTCCTGCGATATCCATGTGTGCCCAAGTGATTTGTTCACCATCTTTCTCGTAGTTGCGGTTTGGAACGAATTGCTTGAGGAAGGCAGCAGCAGTATTTGCTCCACCATAACGCCCGGCACCGAGGTTTCGAGTGTCAGCGATTTTTGAGTTGGTCATTTCCTTCTCAAAAGCAGGAAGCAGTGGCATAGGCCAAGCGAGTTCATCAACAGCATTTCCAGCTTCATGAATTCGAGTTCGGAAGTCATCATCGTTCGACCAAAGACCGGTTGCTTCGTGGCCAAGAGCAACGACGCATGCACCAGTTAGTGTTGCAAAGTCGATAATGTATTCAGGATCGAATTCACCAGCCTTCCACAATCCATCAGAGAGAACGAGGCGTCCTTCAGCATCGGTGTTGAGGATTTCAATGGTTTTTCCTGAGAGGGTTTTGATGACGTCACCAGGGCGTTGTGCATTCGATGAAGGCATGTTCTCCGCCATACAGGTAATGGCAACGACCTTTCCTTTGTGTCCAGTTGATGCAAGAGCTTGCATGGTCCCGAAGACGGTAGCAGAACCACCCATATCGTACTTCATTTCATCCATGTTTGCACCTGGTTTGAGTGAAATACCACCGGTGTCGAAAGTGATTCCCTTGCCGACAAGGAGAGGACAGCGACCTGGTTTTTTGCCATTGAGTTCAAAGATAACCATGCATGGTTTACGTGCTGAGCCCATACCGACTGCAACCAGTCCACCCATTCCGGCTTTGACTGCTTGGTCGTAATTGATGATGGTGACTTCGACATCATCGTATTCCTTTGCCCATTCCCATGCTTGGTCGGCAAATGCTTCAGGATACATGTCGTTTGGAGGACAGTTTCCAAGGTCTCGTGAAAGGTGGACGCCAGAGGTAACGCCTACATGAACCATGATGACTGAACTGAGTTCTTCTTCTTGGCCTTCATCACAAGTAATTCGAACATCAAGTTCACTTTCTTTGTCTTCTTCCTCTTGTTGTTTGTAATGGTCATAGGAATAATCGCGCAAGAGCATACCTTCAGCAAAAGCACCCATTGATTCGATGGAAGTACCGCTGAATCCAACGGTTAGATCTGTGCCATGGACTTTCTTCCGGCTTGCAACAACTGCTGCCCCTGCTTTTCGGTAGGAGTGGACATCTGCTTCATCTTCCTTGCCAAGGCCGACTAACATTGCTTTTCCACCTTCGCCACCAACAATGGACATTGTAGATTTCATTTTTCCTTTGAAATCTCCATCTTGGAGAATACGGTTGATTTGACTTTTTAATGCGGTATGAAGGCCTGTTTCATGAGCTTCAGGTAGTACTTCTGAACCTTCGAAAAGGGGTAGAATTAGAGTTCCGTTAATGTTGTGGCCGGGGCTTACGCTTACTTTCATGAGTTCACCTATGCTTGCGTAGTCCTTGAAGCACTTGAAACCTCGCGACTCGGTTTCAGCAAAGAGAAGTGCTGTGATTCATTAGTTTTCTTCTTCTTTCTCACGTTGAACCACTGCCGCAACAGCAACAAAGCCAGCGATGATGGTCACAGGATTAAACAATCCATAGCCGACCAGGAAACTCGATTCATCCTCTTCGACAACGGATACCATGTCCGCTTCAATTGGTTCAGAAACCCAACGGGCAGATTCTACGATCCGTACTTGGTAACGCATCTCCCAAGTACCATCTGTCGTCATTGAAAGTGAAGTTGTGTCGAAGGAAACCTGCGCAGAATTGGTAGCATTTACTGAAAAGTTCGATGAGTTCCAAACCACACTACCAGATGAGTCAATGTATTGCAGTGTAGCATTTGCTGTCGTTGCACGGCCAAGATTATTGATATCCAATGTCAATTCATCATCCTCAAGAACGATTGATTGAACCTCTAAACGAGCCCTCCAACTATAGACATTATCGATAAGATATCGCATAACTTCGAGCTCCTCACCTAAGCGGTAACTCAATGCCTGAGCGGTACCTAACAGCCATTGTTCATCATCGGTTTCAAAGGTGAATGTCGGGTATCCCATGACGCCGTAGCCGTAGTCTCGGCTGGTTCCTGAATTAGGATACAATCCTTCGTTAGCATTACGAATTGGGATTTCCGAAATGTTAGCATTGACATCATCGCGAATGAAGTGGAACATCTCCCAATCGATTGGTTGGTCTGGAATATAGCCCCAAGGATGCAGCATTATCCAAACTCCAGTATGCATGGTGACGTACAAATCAGCGTTTGGGACTACCGTATTCATGTAATTCGCATTCGCTGCCGTTTCTGCCTCACTGAAAGGTCCTGAGCCTGGCTGTGTCTCGTCTTGTTCGTTCCAGTGATGGTCATAATTTCGATTTAAATCGACTTGATTAATGTTCCAGCGAGTGTCTAAATCATTCCCGTCAGCATTGAGCATGATGAGAATATGGAGTTCGGTATTGGTGAGCACATCGATGGCTTCTTGGTCGCCTGCTACCCATCCTTCAATGTAGAATTCAGCGGTTAGAAACGCCAATTCAGTACCTAAATGCTCATTGCCGTGGTGACCGCCGTCAATGTAAACGATTTCTTTGGCCGACCCATCAGGTTTGGTATCGTTGCTCCAATCCGAGATTCGTACGACCCAGAGGTTCTTACCCAATTCAGTTTGGCCTGCGATGGCTAAATCCACAATATCGGGGTAATCGTCAGCCCATGAATTTACATCAACGGTGAGTGTTGCGTAGCTATGATACCAATGTTCCTGTACAATACCGGGTTGTTGAGCTGTGGTCAGCATTGGCATAGAGGCACTGGCCAAGAGAAGAACGCAAAGAGCCCAAACGCGCATGGTGTTCGGTTACGGTGGTCGTTCAAGAACTTAACCAACGATTTACCAATCCGAGGTAAACGCATTTGGATTGGTTACCCTTTCAGATTCACGTGTCCAAATTGAATTAATATTGGTTTGACCACCATAGATGTCAGCAAAAGGATCGATGTCTTCAGGGTCACGGTTTCTTTGCATGTATGATTCGACCCGTTCACGTAGGTCCGGTTTGAATTTCCAATAGTGAATCCTCCACTCACGGCCATCCCAAAGAGTCGTTTCTTCAGATTCTGTTGTAAGGAGATCATAGTCTTGGAACATGTAGAACAAGTTACGGTCAGTTGGTTCCAAAGCGTTATCGATAATTCGATTATAGAATCCAAAGAACCCAAGAGCGTGTTCCGCCATTCCTTGAGCGACTTCTTCATCCATCTCCAAATCGATATGCTGTTGAATGGCTCGAGTAAGTTCAGATAATGTCATTGTCATTTTTTATTCCCTCCGCTCGCCGCTAAATTACTTCGCAGACACATATTATATTGTCCTCCGACCCATATAGACTCATCGATGATATTTCATGAAAAGAAGAAAAATCAGTCAATTTTGTCACTCCAAGTCTCGAAATGTAGGGGTGATAGATGCCCCCCGACATACAGCCCAACAAGCGACTCACCTTAAACAACATCAAACAACAGCCTCAAGAACACCTGCGCAAGGGCAAGGGTGTGAGCGAAGACTATGTTGAGGGTAATTTCCTCGGTTTACCCGAACAGGGTGAAAATGTAGATATCGTCGTGTTACAATTGCCCTATGAACTCACAACATCCTATGGGCAAGGCACAGCACAAGGACCCGCTGCTTGCGTTGCTGCAAGTGGGCAAGTCGAATTGTTTGACGCTTCACTCGGCCAAGAGTTACCTGCCGGATCCAACATCTTTACGGCCCCTGCATGGGATGGTGAAGGAAAGAATCTCGGAGAACAATTAGACAACATTCGTGGTTATTTACAACCATGGTATTCTGGTGATTGTTTTCCAATCATCTTAGGTGGAGAACATGGGATTTTACCTCCATTGGTCCTTGCTGCACAACACCATCCACTCGTTGATGGAGACCTCAATCGCCTCACTGTTGTTCAAATCGATGCACATGCAGACCTTCGTGAAGAACTCAATGGTGAAGCATACTCGCATGCATGTGCCGCAGGTCGAAGTCTCGATTTAGGAATTGGACGCTTACTTCAGGTTGGCATCCGAGCCTATTGTAAACAAGAAGCTGAACTGATTCAAAGAGATGAGCGCATCACGACCTTTTTCGCTCGTGATACTCAATCACCAACTCATGGAAAAGAAGTATGGAGCCAATGGTTGGAGACTCTTCGAGCTCTTTCCGGGCCGGTTCACATAACCCTAGATATCGACGGGCTCGATGGAAGTCTGGTCCCTGCAACTGGCACTCCAGTGCCAGGCGGTCTGTCGTTTTGGCAAGCTGTTGAGACCATTGAAGCGGTCTTTTCAGCACCGAATGCCACAGTCATCAGCACAGATGTCAACGAAATTGTAGCTCAAGAAGATACACCCCTCACTCAATTCACAGCAGCAATGCTTGCAACTAAAGCTCTTGCAGCTCATCTCAAAGCCCGAAAAGAAGGGCGTTGGAGTTCGCAGGGACAAGTCTTCGGCCGGAACAGGAAACGAAGGGAATCTGTTTTTTTCCAGCAACAACTGAAGTGATGAAAGATAAATTTCAAAGAGATGATGAGCAGCCGAAGCAAAAGGACAGAGGGAGTATCATGACTAATTTTCAAGCCCATGGAGCCCATGTATTTCTCGATTACACGAAGTACGTTTCACCAAAAGAAAATGATGGAGAGTGGATACTTGAAGTGCTTGAGAAAGCAGTAGAGCGTAGTAATGCTCGAAATGTTCATTCACATGTCGAACAATTTGATGGTTCACACTCGCCCGTTGGTTTTGCAGCAGTGGTCTTACTCGACGAGAGCCACGTCTCTGCCCATTGCTATTCTGAGAAAGGTTGGCTTGCCTTAGATTGTTTCACCTGTGGAGATTCAGATCCAAACGCTTTAGCGGACGATATTCATCAACAATTGATGGCAGAAATTCCATCGTTATCACTTAAGCGAAGGCAACACCTTCCTCGCTTCTTACATGAGGGGGAATGAAATGTCAGTACGGCAATTTGTAGACCAACATTTTCGACATTTCAATGCTGGTGAACTCGCAAGAGCCGCCCATTCCCTGACTCAATTTTTAGCCGGTGGTGGGAAAATATTTCTCACACTTGCTGGGGCCATGAGTACAGCAGAACTCGGACGAAGTTTGGCACCAATGATTCGAGCTGGTCACATTGCTGGAATCTCATGTACGGGGGCAAACTTAGAAGAAGATCTCTTTAATTTGGTTGCTCATAACTCGTATGTTTCAATCGAAAATTGGCGCAATTTGTCTGCCGAAGATGATGCTGAATTACTTCGCCAAAACCTCAACCGAGTGACCGATATTTGTATTCCGGAAGAAGAAGCATTCCGTAAAATCGAGCATCATATTGTGTCGTGTTGGAAAGAGGCTGATGCATCAAACATCTCGAAATTACCTCACGAATTCTTCTATCAATTATTGATGAGTGAGGTCTTGGAGCCTACCTATGAAGCAAACCCTGACGATTCTTGGTTGCTTGCTGCGGCTCAAACAAATCTACCGTTATATGTCCCTGGATGGGAAGACTCGACTCTTGGCAATATTTTTGCTGCACGTTGTATTGAAGGTGAAATCAGTTCGACGACACTCAAAAACGGAATTGAATACATGATTCAGTTGGCCCAATGGTATGAGGCGAGAACCGAGTCTTTGGCCTTTTTACAAATCGGTGGTGGCATTGCTGGAGATTTCCCAATATGTGTTGTACCTCTCTTGCATCAAGATTTGGAACGAAAAGTCCCTCTATGGTCTTGGTATTGCCAAATCAGTGAATCTTCACCATCCTATGGCGGCTATTCGGGTGCACCTCCAAACGAGAAAATCTCGTGGGGGAAGCTCGCTGTTGAGACGCCGAAGTTCGTCATTGAGAGTGATGCAACCATCGTAGCACCTCTGTTATTTGGATATGTTTTGGATTTGTGAGCAGTGGCCTGCCAACTCGAAACGAATGAACACGGTACCGCAAGTATTGAAGAGGAGTAGACTCTACCTCTTTCTATGAGCATGCGGAAACAGGTGGTTGCATTTGTACTTCTCTTGATGATGGTCCTCCCACTTGTCTTCATTGCAACAGCAGATGGCCAACCTGCACAACCCACAATCAATGCCGCTTGGCTTGAAGGAGAAAACGGCCTCAACCAGCATGCATACATCATTACTTTTGCAGATAACGGGTCCTATGATGCAGAGGTCGACGTGACCCATCTTCGTAACGGCACGAATTTAATGAATACTGTATTCATCACTTGGAGTTCTGTCGAAGATCACCGAGTTGCCCATGTAAATCTCAATACGACCCTGGAATGGGGCGATGAACTCGTGATTACAGTCACGATCAACGCTTGGGATGGTACTGAACTCTTGGAACCTGTTCAAACCAGCCGTTCCTTCACAGTCGGTACTTGGAATCAACCCATGGCAGATCATGAAGTCCTCCTCAAAACCACATGGGACCTTGACCAAACCTACATGACTGAAGAAGGGGAACAAGGATTTGCTTTGGATTTTGATGGGCAAGGTTGGCAAATGCGCCAAGGTACCGTTCTTCAGTCATGGGAACTTGGAAACGGTAACCTCACCACCCTTGAAAATACCAATGACAGCTCGACGAGTCTCAACTTAACTCTTGACTCGATTTGGAAGAATGAAACGATTCAATCCGGTGTACTCACCTCGCAAGTTTTTGATGCTCGAGGCAGCGGTATTCTCCATTTGGTTACCCTCGATGATGGCTCACGGAGTGAAGTTACTGCCAATGTATCAGAGGGATGGTTTAACCGTTCGATGATTGATGGAGACTTGTCTGAAAGGCTAAAAATTGAAGCAACTGGCGATTTACTCATCAATGAAGAAGATGATGAAGGCATGGAAAGCCTCAATGTTACAGGTGAAGTCAGTGTCTTCTTTTTGGAGACATGGGATGAAAATGGAGTTCGCAGATTGCAACATACTCAATTCGAAGCACTTGCAGACATGATTCTCAGCGAGGAAGGTTTGCGTATGGACGTTTCCTTGGATGGATTAACTGTTCTCGAACGCTGGGAAGATGGACTACGTACCGACCAAAAATCTGAATTTATTGGCCAAGGTACATTTGGTGTCAATGAAGAAGATGAAAACTCAAGCATTCTTATCAACGGAACAATTCATGATTTGCATTGGCTAACCGAGGATGGAATCACACTGAAAGATGACTTACATCTTGATGGCGTCATCACCGGTGATGCTCAAGGTAACTTTGGGATTGTTCGAGGAATTGAAGAGACTGGAAACCAAGCGAATGCTACGCAAGTGGTCTTTTTAGTCAATGTGATACACCAAAACACTTGGTTCAACCTTACTGGAGTGAATGGAGGGAACTTCTTCGATGGACAAGGTATTGGAGCAACTCACAACGAATCATGGGATTACCAAGTCGTACAATCGGAATGGGAAAACCGAACCGTCCGGATGGTATGGGAAGAAACTGGAGCCGACCCCTCAAGTGGCGATGAGCGTCCGGAAAATAGCCCAGTTCAAGTGAATGCTACTCAACCAGAATCGGAAGACATCTTAGGAGACATTACGATTTCAAGGGAAACTGGTTTGATGCCAATCCCTCTTTTACCAGGGGATTCGATTCGGCTTGCTGGCCAAGAAGGACTGTCTCTTGTAATTACGGCAGAATCGACTGGAAATGACCCTCGAGATGGTTTCAATTTACATGTAGTCAACTGGATTGGTTCATATGATGGAAATGGTGATGCTACAGGCTCGATTATTGACCAAGGCCCTCTGATGGGTCTTCTTTCAAGTGTGAACAGAGTGTTGGAAATCCCCTATGGTGATGAAAACGAAACTGCCAATTTCACTGAAAGTCAAATGGTTGAACGCATTCTCTATCCTTCGATTATTACAGCTGAAAATAACACTGCTCCTGTTCTTGTCGAACTCTTCATGGAAGAAGGAGTCATCTATGGAGAAGGTGGAAGTGTCGGTACCCTTGTCGCCCACATCAGCGACAACGAGTTGAATGTAGACAGTGTAACTGTTGACCTCACGCCGCTTGGAGGCGGCGTGGTAAGTATGAACGATCGTGGACTCGATGGCGATGTTACGATAGGAGATCATCACTTCACCACTAAGATACTGGTTCCGGGCCTTGAAGTTGGCAATTTATCTCTCAATGTCACAGCGACCGATACATGGGGACTGGTGACAACAGGTTCAGGAGAAATTGAAATCATTAACCAAGGCCCAAGGTTGTATGTATTCGAGGTACTACCAGATACTGGTCCACGTGGCGCAGTGATGATTGTGAACGCTCAAGCCTATGACGGCCATGGTGTGGCAAGTGTAGAAATTGATTTGAGAGAATCTGGTGGTAATCTTGAATCATTGGTTTTGAATAACGGCGTATGGGTTGGCAATTTTACCGTTCCTGATTCGATGATACCCGGAAATCAAGCATTGACCTTTATTCTCACCGATGAACTTGGCCAACGTGAATTTACAACCCTATGGCACATGAATGGAATCAACTTGACGCTGCAAGAGATCTATGGACAGCATCACATTTCCGACCAAACAATGCAAGAGATGAGCATTACTGTACTGAACACACCGCCAACCATTACTGACCCAGGAAGTCTCAAATATACACGATATGAAGGGTCGAACTCTGTCATACTTGAAATAGCAATAAGTGATTATGATGGAATTCTAGTCGCACAGGCAAACCTCGGCGTCTTTACCCCGATTACCTCTAAGGACTCGTGGCAAAGGATGTATGACGATGGATCTAACGGTGATGCTGTAGCTTTCGACGGCATATTCACTGTGGAGATGCAAGTGAGAAGCAGCATCCCACTTGGCATGCATGAAATTTTGGTTCAAGCATCTGACACTTATGGAAAAGTCAGTCCACCTACCTCGATCGTTGTGCAAGTGGTTGAGGAGGAAAGTGGGGTCGCAGGACTCAATAGCGGCTTGATGACAACTGGCGTAGTGATCGCAACATTGGTTGTCTTCACCATTGGTGTAGCAGTAATTGTTATCATTTCGATTCGGAACAGACCTGAAAGCGAAGAAGGTCAAGACCGTTTCGGATTTAATTGAGCACTAAGGCGAGCCGACAACCGTTTATACTCCTGTTCTTTGGGGTGATTACTCCTACGGACGTAGTGTAGTGGTTATCACCGAGCGTTGCCAACGCTTGAACCCGGGTTCAAATCCCGGCGTCCGTACTCCTACCACTCAGCACCTCATTTACAACAAGGATTTATTGCACGCATTTGATGAGTCTACAAGCGAAATATTAACGGGAAGGTCCCGAATCGTATCTTGAGAGAGAGAGTACGATGGGTGAAAGACGTTCGATTTTTATTGGTAAAAAACCACTGCATGCATATGTCCGAGCTGTCGTCATGATCATGGATGAAGGAAATCGGCAAGTTCAGCTTGTCGCCCGTGGTGCAACCATTGGTCGAGCAGTGGATGTAGCTGAAATTTGCCGCAGAAGAAATGGAATCATCGCTCAAGGTCTACCGGCTGAAGTTGTTATTGGAAAAATACATTGCACTTCGGAAACGCTCACTCAAGATGACAAAAGAGAACGGACGGTCAGCGTTCTAACAATCGAACTCGATGGCATTGGCGATGTTCCTGAAAAGGAAGAAGAAGAATAATCAAGGCAAGAGATTGAGTCTTCGC
>Ga0209711_10002809_pt1 | contig 15116 bp, 2 predicted proteins | sample ArcticOcean_MG_C_7_FD_187441 | JGI IMG/M metagenome (GOLD analysis project Ga0209711, IMG submission 187441) | Marine microbial communities from western Arctic Ocean - ArcticOcean_MG_CB11_88 (SPAdes) (version 2) | ecosystem: Environmental > Aquatic > Marine > Oceanic | place: Arctic Ocean... | reverse complement strand
CGCCACCCCGACGGTCGGCGCGGAACTCGACGCGCAAGCCGAAGAGTGGCCCGGGATGGGTGCAGCAACGGAGGCGTCAATCCGCGAACTCCGCCGCGAAATCCGCGAGCTCCGCGAACAGGAGGCAACCGGGACGCCAAGGCCCCCCTGCGAGGCCCCCACCCCGTCGGGGTCGACCGCGGAACCTTTCGGCGCACCGCCCCCTCCCTCGCCGTCAGAAATAGCGGCGCTGCAGCGGGTGAGCCCGGCGGACCCGAGAGTCCCAGTCGTCGGCACTTCCAAGGCCACCACCGAGCCCGAGACCCACGTCGCCCTCGGCACAAGTACTGAACAACCCGCCGGCCCATCTCCGGCGGAACACGACGCCTACGCCACGGCCTGCGCGGCGACCGCCGAGGAGGCGCGTGTGCTAGCCAGCGCAAACCGGGTGATGGCCGAGGAGCTGCGCGCTAACGGATTCGCGACACACTTCACATCAGGGGCCGGCAACAACTGCCTGTACCGCAACATCATTTGTCGGGCTCGCCGCGACCACTGCTGGCTCACCGCCGTCCTGCACGGCGACGACCGCGTCGCCGTCCTGGCCGCAGCTCTCAATGGGGCAAGCGAGCCCGGGTTCGTCAACGCATTCGGAAGCGAAGCAGAGCGGGAGGCAATGCCAGGCATACTTACGTCGGAAGTCCGCAGGCAGTTCAGCTGCGTCGACCAGCCCAGCCGGCCCTACGCCGACGTCTGCCTCGCAATCGCCGCCGTCGCCGACCCGACGTTCGTGGCCGGCTACGGCAGCGTCGTGGTACTGAAGGCAGGGAGCGACGGAAGGCTCCTCGAGCCAGTGACATACCCGGTTAAGGATGGCAAGGCGCTCTACATGCTCCACCACGCCGGCCACTTCACAGCGCTCTCGCTCCACGACGATCGCGACACGCCCGCGCCAGCGTCCCCGGCCGAGTCGTCCAACCCGGCCGTCGACGTCAAGGCCGGCCGGAACGGGGCATCCGAGCCGTGGCAGTCCGGCGGCAATCCGTACGACAGTGGCATGAACGGGGTAATGGTCGCGGCCATCCAGGGGGACCCCGCGGCCACCGACAACGGACCACCCGCACCGGGACCGCACGCGGGCGCGTCGCCGCCCGACGGAGGCCGCGACACCGCCGGTGCACCTTCGAACGGAGCACCAGTCGCTGGAGCGTACGGCAGCGGGTACGGAGCGCGCGGCTCGCAAGACGTGCGTGGGCAGCAACCCCCCGAGGCCGCACCGGGCGTTTTCGTACCGCAACCGCCCGCCCCGGCCCCGGTCGACGTGGCACAGTTGGAGAGGGTCGTCGAGCAACTGGTATCCTCGGCGCTGGAAACGACGACCAGGCACAACGAGCTTCAAGCCAACGTTGGCGACATGACAGCCATGCTGCGGGACTTGATGGACGACCGGAGGTCCGGTGCGGCCGAGGCGCGGGGTGGCCAGTACGGCCGGCCCGCTGATGGCGACCGCAGCGCGTCCGAGCACCAATCGGCCGGCGTCGGCCCCAGCGGGTACCATCCGACCGGCGCCTCCGCGTATGACGGGCAGGCGTCGACACAACAGGCAGGCGCGTGGTTCAACGCCAGACACAACGACGGGAGGTCGCCACCCTCGCCGGCGCGGTCGCCGCATCCAGCACCGGCGGCGGGCGGACTCGGAGGCGGAATGCCGCCCACCTGGGACCCGCAGCCGCCAGATTACTACGAGGGCCGCCGGCATTCACGGAGCCAGTCCGCGGGGGGACCCCAGGTCAAACGGCTGTCCTACAGGGACTTGACGGCTGCGTTGGACAGCGGACGATCGGCACCCGACCCCCTTCTGTCGCCGACCGACCAAGACCAAAGCGTGATGCAACTTAAGGGGAACGAGCTAGGGAGAGAGGCCCTTCACCAGGTCGCCCTCGCGCTCTCCCTCGACCTTGACTACAGCTGGTTCGGGTCCGGAGCGGACAGCGAATTCCGGTTGGCGACGCTTCGGGAGCAGATGAGAGACCATCCGGTCCCCACCGCCCAGGCAACCATGCAATGGACGTCCGACTATCTGGCCAAGAAGGCCACGGAGGCCGGCCTGGTGGGCTCCCATTCCCACAACGCCATCACCGCCGTGAAGAACTCGCTGTTCATGGAACTTAGAAACGTGGAAACCACGAGCCAGCTACGAGCGTGGGTACACGCGCAGTGCTACAGCATCATCAAGGCCCTCGTGCACCCGCTTCGCGAGGTTGCAGCACACCTCGCGAAGATCGACCTCACGTGCCGCCTGCAGCTCCACGTCGTCGACGGTTCCGCACGAGCCATACCGAACCACAGGCGCTGCCAAGTGGCAATGTTTCTGTCGGCGTTAACGAGAGGGACACACCTGCTCCAATGTCTCCGTAACGACACATTCAATCCGTCGACTCCGGCCCCGGGAGGTCTCGCCCGGCGCATGGCGGACGCCGACGCCGAGCTCAACCGGCTCCTCGTCGACGGAATGGACCAAGGCCATCAGTGGATGCAGGCCGGCCTGCGGGAATTCCTCCACGCAAAGCCACGTACTACGACGGCGGAGTTCACCATGCACATGGTCGACGTAAACCCCGGCACCGCTCAGGCGGCACGGAAGCCCATCCTGACCTCGACGATGGCGGTCAACGGACCGACCACCGACGCCGCGCCGGGCGACGGATGGACCTCCAACGGAGCCGCCCCCGCGGCGGCCGGACCAATGTTGATGTCCATCGGAGCGTTGGACGACTGCGGAGACTGCATGGAGATGGACGGCGCCCCACGCACCTTCTCCATCGGGGCCCGCACGATGGCGTTTCAGGCCGCCGTCGTCGACCCGAACGCCATCGCCGGCCTTCGCGTCATCCGGAACGCCGATGGCCCAGGCGGGTTTGAGCTGGACTTCTCCAACACCGAGCACCGTGACATGGTCCAGCATACCAGCTTCTCCGGGGACAAACGGAACGTGGTCTCGAGATGGTCCCAAGTCAAAAGCGCACGAATCCCCATTCACTGCCTTATCTACGTGTGCTTCCGGTGCCAAGAGCGCTTTGCCGTGGCCGCCGACTTCAGCGCGCACATGGAGAGCCGCCGGCAGAACCCTTGCACCGTGGGCGCGACTCGGGAAGTACGGGCGTGGCAGCTGCTCGAGCTTAAGCTGTACACCATGCTGGCGGACGGCTCGTTCAAGCCCACTACGGACATGATCAGCCCCGCCGCGGCCAACGCGACGCGCGCACCGCCTCGCTCGGTCGCCGGACGCATGCTCAGCCCCACGCCACTCACGGGGCCGCGGACCGGCCGTTTCACAGGAGCACCGCAAGGTGGGCCGCGTACCTTTATGATCGCAGGGGCCGACATGGGCGCGAACACGGCTGCCACCGAGGCCGCCGAGGCCGCCGACGCACACGCCGGCGGCGACGACGCGGACGCCTGGCCGGGGTTGCACGGCGGAGTCGTCCCCTGGGACGACACCAAGGGCCTTGATCCCTCGATCAAGTACGAGTACTTCGAGGGGGAGTCCGGCTGCGAGGAAGACTACAACGTGTCGTGCGACTGGAGCACCGGCAGCTGTGACTCCGACGGCGTCCGGCGCCCCCCGCCGCGCCTCCACGAGCTGGCTCTCCGCGCCCTCGGCCTCGGCCACCGCGTCGTACTGCCCGACGGCGACGTCATGCACGGGTCCCATTTTCCGCAGGAGGTCGTCGATACCCTCCCCTGGGGCGGCGACGAGTGGGCGCGCGGTGTCGCCATGGCCGCGCTGTGGTGCAACACCCCGCTCATGACCCGCTACGCACACGTTTGTCGCCACGCTGGGATTCACGGCGAACCCGCGGACGGACCCCACGGCCCCGCCGCTCGTTACACGGAGCACGTGGCGTCACAGTTCACGATGGCCGAGAAAACCGAGTGCGAGGGCCACGTCGCGTGGGCGGTCTACGCCGGGCTCGGTCACGCGGCTGGCGATTCCCCGCGGGATACGGACGCAGCCACCATCGGACAGGCACGCGACTGGTCCGTACAATGGCGGCCGGACGCCGACGCCATGCCATGGAGCAATGGCTACTCGCGCGTCCTGTGGCAGGAGCTGCACGTCACCACCCACCAGGAGCTTTACCTGCAGCACAAGCCATACCGCAGCCACGCAATCGTTTTCAACGTGCTCGCCTTGCTGGCGCGCAGCACGGACGGCGTCGCCGTCGAGCTCGTCAGCGCCATCGCCATTGGCGTCGCGATGGCCGCCGACGCCGTCGCGTACCGCAAATGGAGCCACGTCGGCGAAGCCGCGACGGAGGAAATCCTCGGGTGCCTCGTGCGTGAGGGGCTCGTGAGCCGGCGCAACAGGGCGGACGACCCCGCAGTGAACACCAGGGGCTACCGGGTACTCAACCGCTACTCGCTGCTGGTACACGCCGGGGGCGGGCATCCGACCATCGCGCTGGCACCAGACCGGTACCAGCTTGAGTACATGCTCGCCGCGGCATCGGACGCGCGTTGGCGGCCGGTACACAGCATGGCAGCAACCGCGGACAGTTCGGGTTCAGCGACCGGGGCGGCGCTATTCGGAAGGGGGGAGGGGGCCACTCTCGCGATACAAGGCGAGTACGGCATCGCCGGACTCCACTTCCAGCCGGACGACAGCTACGACGCGCCCACAACGCTCACGGCGGGCAACCCGGCGCTTGGCCCGGCAACGCAGATTATTTTGCAAGTAGCAGTCGACGGCGGCGCCAACTTTATATCGAAGACCGTAATGGTCGACACATGCTCGACGCACTCCGTCGCTGACTCCTCGTACGACGAGCGCGACTCGTACGGCATTGACCTGCGCACGGCCGGCCCAGGAGGAGGAGCCGACAGGTTCAAGTTCGACACAGTCAACACCATCGTCATGTCGGCGGTAGGGTCCAACACAGCGATCGAAGTACCAATGACTTCCATGAGCGGCAAGGACAAGCTCACGATCGACCTCCTGATCGGACACATCGACGCCCACCGACTTGGCGCGGTGGTCAACTTCCATGAAGGCGTCATCACCTTCCACCACCCGTACCTCAGCGGTAGCGTGCCCATGGTGACCCGACGCAGCGACGAGGGCAGGGTCGCAGCCGAGGCGTTGGTACCCCGAGCCGTAGCGCCCGAAGGGTTCATGGTCGACCCCAGCCGACCGCCAGCCCCCGGATCGCCCACGCTACAGATATCCGTGGGCGGCCAAATCGTACACCTCGACGCTGGGTCGGTCGTCTCCATAGTCAGCTCGAAGGAGCTGGCGTGCGTGGTGCCGAACTCATGGACGGAGACCACGGTGCGACTAAGGGCGATTGACGGGCAATCTATCCCGATCGGGGGGACGGTGCAGCTGGCTCTCAGCCCGGACCCGACGGCCCCATACATTACGGCGATCGTGTCCCCCGGCCTTGGCGTCGAGGTCCTCCTTGGCACCGACTTCCTCTCCAAGTCCCGGGCCATCCTGTCATACCCCCTCCGAACGGCATTCTTCCCGGTTGGAGCGTTGCAAAGAGCGCATCCTGGAGGAGATCTGCACGGCGGGTTCCCGTTCCTTGAGCAGCGACCGACCGGCAGCACCTCTCAGCAGCAGGCCGACGTCAGGTCCGCCGAGCTCGACCCGTCGTGCGACTTCTGACGCCAGACCACCCGCGCGGCCAACCTCGGCGAGGCCGAGCGGCAGTCAGAAGTGGCACCCGGACCAGAGAACGTAGAAGTCGAGTCGAGAACCGACAGCGAGCGGGACGAAAACCGCACCAACCAGCCACCGGGAGAAGATTTCCCCGGCGGCCCACGCAGCCCGCATCGAGAGCTGCTGCACGACGCCCCCGCCTCCGACGATAACGGAAGCGCGCGGCCGAACCCAACCACGCCAGCGTCCGAGAGCGTACCCGGGAACCCGGCAGTAATAGCCGCGACGGCGCAGAGGACAGACGGGAACGGCGAGCCCTTCCCCCTCTCGCCACCAACACTCAACGAGGTGCCCGCCACACCAGTCGTCCCTACCGACGACCCGGCACCTGCGACCCGGTCGGCACCGACACCGCCGGCCGAGGAACCCCGGTATGCCCCGGAGATGCTAGCGTTCCTAGACGAGGACGACGACGACTCAGAGGAGGACGTCGAAGGGCGTGCGGAACTCGAGAGGTGGAACTACCTCGTCGAGTCCGCCACGCACCGCCGCAAGGGGACCCTTCCGAACCGAGCCGTGGCCTCCGCGCCTTCGCGCCAGGCCACGTCGTCCAAGAGCCAACGGCTGAGCGAGCAGAGATCGCGCCGAGCGCAGCAGCGCGCAAGGGACCGAGCCGTCGAACCCTCCCGGCTGACGCCGCCCCCGACCGGATTCGGTCGAGTGGTGGCCAGCACGGACCAGTGGAGCCGCGGACGGCACGGCAACCTCATCGAAGTCACCGTCCTGTGCAACGCGGCCACAAGAAAGCGCGTGCAACAGGCGCGAACCCGTACGGGGGTTATAACCCTGAGCGAGCAGATGAGCACACGGTGCACTGCCCCGGCCGACGCGACCGGCCAACTCGGCCGCCTACCGTGGGACAGCGGCGAGTCCGCCGTCGAGTGGCGAGTGGACCCGGCCTCCGACGAACTGCGGGCCCGGGTTCCCCTCCTCCTCCTCGGGACCAAGGGAGTGCGGCACAAGGCGGGAGCCGTGCTGGGCTCGTTCGAGTTTCTCAGCGATGAGTGCCAGACCCTGACCGCCGCGTCCGAAGAATACTTCGACCACGCGGCGGACCTCATCGGCGCCGAGCGCGCCGCATCCACGCTCGCGATCAGCGCCGCGTGTGAAGCCGTCATGGAGTTCGACGGGTGGTCGGACGAGGAACGGGTTCAGGCGGAGTCGACCTACGCAGCCATGATGGCGACCGACGGCAACGAACGTCCCGAGGCGATCCCAACCGGCTCGGCCGCGCCTGGAGACTCCGCGCACCCCGAGCACGACGACCTCGACGTCGACGACGACCCGGCCCCGGTCGTCGCGGCTGACATCGGCAAACTGCTGGAACACCTCCGCGAGGAGCCCAACGGCGAGGCCAAGTACGAGCACGCGTATAAAAAGCTCAGCGGCTTTGCCCCTCAATTCGGCCGCACTTCGCGCGACCTCCGCAACCAGGAACTGAAAAACCTCGGAGAGGATCTGTACACCCGGGTGGAAACCGGCCAGCAAGGACCTATCGCGTGCCGGCAAATCCGGAGCAATCCAAAGGTGCGGCTCGCCATGGAGGAAATTATCGCGGAAATGCTCGACGCAAGGGTGATTATCCCGAGCCGCAGTGCGTGGGCGGCACCAGCGCTCCTCGTCGCCAAACCCCACGGAGGCGGCTGGCGGTTCGTCACCGACTTCCGCAAGCTGAACGCGTGCGTGAAGACGTCCCACCACCCGGTGCCCCGGTTGGACGACGCTCTGGACGCGTTGGCAGGGAAAACGCGATTCTCAGCCTTCGACATGCTCTCCGGATACTGGCAGCTACCAGTGCGCGCCGGTGACACCCACAAGCTCGCGTTCGCAACGCCTTCGGGGCAGTACGAGTACATCAAGACCCCCATGGGCCTGCGCAACTCAAGCTCGTGCTTCATGCGACTCATGTCGTACGCCCTCTCCGGGCTGCTCTTCAAATCGTGCGTCTGTTACGTGGACGATGTTATCGTAGCCAGCGGTGACGCGAAGGAAGACGACGATATGGTCGACTTCGAGCGGCACTGCGACGACCTGGTGGACGTCCTGTGCCGATTCGAGACCTTCGGTCTCATGTGCAAACTCAAGAAGACGCACCTATTTACCCGACGCGTCCAGTTCCTCGGACACAAGGTATCAAAGGAAGGCGTCGAGATGGACGACGAGAAAATCGAGGCGGTGCGCGACTGGCAGTTCGACCAGCTCACGAACAAGGCCCGCGTCCGATCGTTCCTCGGGCTCGCGGGGTTTTATCGTCGCTTCCAGCCAGGCTTCGCCGACCGATCCAGGGCCCTCCGCGAAGCGACGCTCGACCATATCGATTTCGACGAGGTCATGCGGCGCCCCGAGACTGAGGCGGCGTTCGTAGATTTACGAGCGCAATTGATTCGCCCCGACCGGGTGCTGTTACAGCACCCAGACTTAACCAAACGCTTCGACATCCGGACCGATGCGTCCGAGTATGGCATCGGCGCCATCCTCGAGCAAGACGGCCGCCCGGTGGCATACCTGTCACGACCGTTATCACGGGCCGAAGCAAAGTGGACAACGGCTGAGCGCGAATGCCTCTCGGTCATCTACGCCCTAGAGCACTGGAGCTCATACATCGTGGGCAGCGACTACATGGTCTTCAACGACCATTCCAACCTGCGGTGGGTGCTAAGCACGCCCCCGGAGCGAGGCCGGTTGGCCCGCTGGGCGATACGCTTGAGTACCTTCGATGATATCGAAAACAGGATCACACACGTCCCCGGGAAGTACATGGACGGACCGGACGGGCTGTCCCGGAAGTATTCCAACGCCACCAACTACGTGGGTAGGGAATACCCAAACTTTCCGGCTAGCGCGGGCTCCGACAAGCATCGTCGGACCGGCGCCCGCGAGCCGGTCACCACCCCCTCCAGGGGAGCCATCGAAGCCACGTTGGCCGCGCAAGCAGAGGCCGCGCGAGACGTAGGCGGCGGCGCGGAGCACGTGCCGCCGCACGGACCGAGCGAGGACGCCGCCGACGCGGACGCCCCCGCGCCTACCATCACGGCGTCCGAGGGGCCGTTCAGACACCATGCCAACGCGTTGGGCCCCGTGCAGGTGCAGCACGTGCAACCAGAGCGCCAGCTCACTGGGCTGAGCATCTTCTCCGGCGTCGGCTCTGACGCCCTCGCCGCCCCCGACGTGAATTGGATCTTCATCGAGCACGACCCGTACGCCCGCGACATCCTCAACGCATGCGGTCGGATCGTCTTTTCGAGCGTGGAGAAATTCTTGGCGCTCGTGCGTGACGGGTATTTTGCTGTCGGGCACATCGACATCATGGTGGCCTGCCCGTCGTGCCGCGGCCACTCTGGCGCGCGCCACCTACAGAACACCCCGCTCGATGTAAGCGGGCTGCCGCCACCCGCCGACATCAACGACTTCGTCGGAGTGAACGACATCATCGGCGAGCTCGTGATCTTGAACCTGAGGCCCCGTACCGTAGTCATCGAAATGACCGCGGCCCCGACCGGGCCGCACGGCCATTTCATGGCACCCTCAGCCCGAGCCGAAAAGCAAGCGCGATTTGACATGGTAGTCGACCGGCTGCGGTTGTTCTATAACCAGGTCCGTTACGGAAACCAGGATAGCGCAGCGTTGGGCGCGCCGATCACGAAGACCCACTGGTATGCCATCGCCGCCGACGACAGCAGTGGGATTCAGCTTACCAAGCGACCCAGTCACCGCGGAGCGCGGCGTACCCTCGGCAGCTATTTCCTGCCGCCGAGCGATCACCGGGTGCAGGAGCGCGTCGTGCGTTCGCATTGGCCAGACGTTCCCAGCGAGGGCGGGCCACCACCCCACAACACCGGCGATACGCCCTCCGACTTCGGCCTCCCCGCCGAAGCGGACGGATACGTACTCCGCCCCGTCCAGGATGCCGCCGGCATGAAGGGCGTGCTTGCATCCTTCGAGCGTGCCGGGGATAGTGCAGAGCGTGGGTTCGTGGCCCAGTGGGCCGACGGAACGCGCAGCCACCTCACGTGGAGCGACGCAAAGGTCCACAACGCGCGAGCACCACAGCGCGAACCGTACTCGAACGCGCAGGTCGCGACGTTCCTACGTACGGCAGCGCGCGGCGGCAGCCTCGTGCGCCGCCCACCGCCCGAGCTATCGGCGGACCTCACAGAGGCCGATCATAACGAGCTGACCCGGAGCAAGACCTTGTTCATGGTCACTCGCTCGACCGCCGGCTATCTCTCACGCGCAGGCGATCACGTGTACTGCGACAAACACCAAATCAAGTCACGCCGCTCAATTGCACACCCAATGAGCGCCGCGTACGCCGAAAGCCGCATCACAGACCCAATGGTATACGACTCCCGGATCGGAGAGGCACGTACTCTAGCCGTGATCGAGTGGGCCCGCTTGAAAGGTCTTCCCGAAACTGTATGCCAGCACCTCGACACAATGGCGGCGCTGAACGCGCACGGAGAATACGTGGCATTCAAACTCATCGCCAATTGTATCGAAATACAGGCGTGGACGTGCGTACTTGGAAACGTTGTCGCAGCGATCGTGACAGCGGACGCGGTCGCGCTTGAACACACTCGGCGGCAGATCGCCGCCGACGAGTCGGCTGCTCAGGCAGAAGCCGACGCACACCGCACGGTCAGGGCAGACTGCCCGATGACCCGCGCAAACTGGATCACCGCGCAGGACGAGGATTCAGAGTGCAACGCCATCAGTCACGCTGTGCGAATGCGGGACGCAAACGGTGGCGAGGACGCCGACCTTAAAAGGGGGGAGGTGGACTCACGAGGCTACGTGATAGTAGACAACATTTTGCGGTACTCGGCCATCGTCGCAAATTACGGCATCGGAATCGAAGACCTCATACGCCCGCAAGAGCTCCGGATGACCGAGATTACAGACAGGTCGTGCAACTTGCGGGTCGTAGTACCGAGCATATGGAGGGTGCGCCTGATCGACGCCACGCACCGGGCCAACCTCCACATCAGGCACCAGCGCCTCAACGAAGTCCTTACCAGAGAGTACTTCTGGCCTCGAATGCGCCAGGTCATCGAGGACCGAGCCAAGGTCTGCCGAGAGTGTCAGTTCGCGAGGAGGTACCGTTCGAGCAACGCAGGTCGACCCGTAGCAACGACAGCGGTCGGGCGCTTCATGGAGTACATCTGTGTAGACTGGGTGTCAGTGGATCCGTCCAACGCGGCCGAGACCGGGTTTTCTGGGTTCATGTCTGTATTAGACATGGCCACCGGGTACGCGTGGGCCGAGCCGGCAACAAACCACCACATGGAGACGACGGCGCGGGTCCTACTGCGCATCTTCAAGTGCCACGGAGTGCCATTCAAGATCTTGAGCGACAACGGCGCGGAGTTCGTAAACAGTTGCTGGGAATCGCTGTTCGCGCTCCTCGGAGGCGTGCGTCGCCTCACCACCACACCGTACCATCCGGAAGGCAACGGAAAGATCGAGGTATGGCATCGGTGGGTCATGGAGCGAGTTCGCTCGGCTGTGATCGAATGCGAAAAGCCGTCCGCTTGGCCGGACGCGCTGGCGGCCGCGGTGCAAGTGCACAACCACAGCCGCACCTCAACGGCGCCACACAGCCCCTACGAGCAGGCGTTCGGGCGGAAAGCCAGGAACGCGATGATGGCATGGGAGGAATCCGAGGCGCTCAACGTGCCGGAAGCCCTGCGTGGGCCGGGTACCATTTACGAGGAGATGCGGATAGCATCCGAATTCATGCGCGACGGGCAGCAGATTGCTACCAACGTCGCAAGGAAACAGGCCGCCGTGTCGGCGGCGCAGTACGAGGTCGCCTACCGGGTGGGCGAACTGGTGCTCGAACTGCAGGAAGCGCGCGCGTTGCAGTCGGCGGCGGATTACCAGCCTCCCAAGCTGGCGACGCCCGCGAAGCCGCGCGTGTGCATCATCACCGACACTCTCGGTAATGGTAACGTGCGGATCCGCGCGGTTACACGCCGTTCCGACCCCCCCCGAGAGATCTCCATCTCAAAGTTGCGACGTTACGTGTCTTTCTCCAACGGTCAGCTGGCCGCGGAGGACCCAGACAACATCGTCGAGGCACGGCTCGGCGACTTCGTGCTCGTTGAGGTCGAGCCGCCCTCGGAAGGCCGGGTGAACAACGGGGAACGTCACCGCCCGTTCCCGGCCCAAGTGCTGAAGATACGAGGACCGAAACTAACGCTGCAGCTGTACCGATCTGGCGGCGATCCCAACACGTTCGACCCGCCTCTCCTCCCTGTCTGGATGAAGAAGGCGTCGAAGGGGAATCGAACCCCTCGGAACATCGTGACCTCCGCCGAGAAGCAGCCCTCGTGGGCCCCGTACTCGTTTGACGCGACGTACAACAATATCGTGTCGCAGCCGTTCTCAAGGTTTACGACGTCGGGACGGATCCCTCTGCTCGCGATGCAGGAGGCCCAAAACCAAATGCAGCACACCGCGCTTCCGGACTGGTCGGCGCTCCTCGCGGAAAGCGAGGACGACGCGTCCGTGATGCGCCGATGGTAACCGTGACCGATGGTCGGGGTCGACCATAAAAGGAAGAGGGGCATAGTGATGCAAAGTGCATCCGGCGCCACCGCCAACCACTGCGACCGGTCTTCCCCCGGACCGGCGACGTACGACGCACATCGTCTTGGTCGCGCTCTGAGCGTGTATGAACCCAAGTACTCGGGCCGAATGGTCCGAGGCGCGAGGTTAAGGCCTCCCAGCAGGCATGGCAGAGAGGAGGCTGCTGGGAGGGGAAAAGAGGACAGATTGTCTCTCGCATAAATTATCTTACCCAATTCTAGCTTCCCACGAGCAGTGTGAAGCTGGAACCAGGTTTGGGATTAGTGGGTCCTGTCTGCGAACCAGAGAGCGACAAAGAGACGAGCGCGTTTTTTCGAGAAGGGGAAGGAAGCCAAGATGGCCAAAAAGAAGACCAAGTCGGGCCGCACCGGCCCGGCAAAGGAAGACAGTTGCACCGCGTCAGGCGGCGAGAACGGTGTTAAAGGCGAAGATGACGCATCGGGCAAAGTCGCCGACGAACAGCATGCGCAGATGCCCAAGGGCATCACCACCGCGACGCGCTCCGACGCCAAGCCTCGCGCCGCGACAGGGGGCCCAACAGGGGACAGCGGATGCGCGGACAGGGCAGACGGGCACGTCAGTGCGGCGCACAGAAGGGCAGCGAGCGAGGCATTTGTAAAGGCAGGCTACGAGCTGACGGCGTTGCACTCCATGCTGGTCCGGCTCGAGCCGGAGTCGCCCCACGCCAGGCAAATCCTGGAGCGGATATTCCAAGTCGAGATGAGCCGGTTGACGGAAGACGGCACGCGGTACATGGGGACGCTTTCGGTCAGCGCAGCAGCACCAGTCACCGTCACTGAGAAAAGCCCCCTCGGCCAAACGCCCTCTGGCATCTACCCGGCCGGCACGGCAGCCGTCACTCCCGGGACGTCCACCTCGGCGTCCGCCCCCGCCGACGTCGGCCGCACCACCGAGAAGGCGGTGAGCCAGATGGGCGAAGACAGCGCGCGGAGCACGGAGACAGCTTCGGACAGCGCAGCAGCACCAGTCACCGTCACTGAGAAAAGCCCCCTCGGCCAAACGCCCTCTGGCGGCTACCCGGCCGGCACGGCAGCCGTCACTCCCGGGACGTCCACCGTGGAGTCCGCCCCCGCCGACGTCGGCCGCACCACCGAGAAGGCGGTGAGCCAGCTGGACGAAGACGGCGCGCGGTGCATGGGGACAGCTTCGTTCATCGCATCAGCATCGGGCATCGGCATGGAGAACGACCCCCCCGGCCAAACGCCCTCTGGCGTCCACCCGGCCGGCGCGGCAGCCGTCTCTCCCGGGACGTCCACCTTGGGGTCCGCCCCCGCCGACGTCGGCCGCACCGCCGAGAAGGCGGGCGGCCAGGTGTGCGAGGACGCGACACGAGGAGCAGGCGCAGCAGCGACGGACGTGGAGTCGATGGGAACGCGCACAACCATGACGACCGCCGCGGGCGACACACCCGGCAATTCGGCGCCGCCCGTCATCACACCAACACGCACCACTCACGTGGGTGCCGCCGGGTCCGATCCCCGGAGACGATCGGTGCCGATGGCGGGAGGTGGCGTCGAGCCGAGGGAGATACTTACTCCAAGTCCAGAAATTCACATGGATCCCCCGGGCCAAGGTGGGTTATGGCGAAATTCGGAACTCGCCGGCGCCACGCACCCGGCCGACACGACCGGCGCGGACGACCCGACAACTGCGGCCGCGCCGGCTACCGGCGGCGCCGCCATCGACAACGAGCACCCGAGCTTAAGGGGTCCAAGCGCGCAACCCATGGCCATCGAGGAGACAGGCAAAATCGCGGTGTCAGGTAGCCGCGCGGTACCGTCGAGTCACGACTCGGCCTCGCCCACCCCGGATGAGCGGCCCGCTACCCCAGCGTCCGTAGCGCCCCCGTCGGCGACAACGCCGAACGCCAGCACCACCTCCGCCGGCGACAACATGGACGTGTGCGAAGGCGCGGAACCTGCGGGTACAATGGCGACGTCCCAGGGAGCGAAGACCCGAAACGAATTGTTGAAGGTTACTCGCTTGGCGCCCGATTTCCACCAGGCCCTCGGGCTAATCCACTTCACTGCATCGCCGCCACGGACGACCGAACCGCCCGAGTCCGCCGCGGCACTATGGGAACAGGGCGAGCCCAAAGCGAGACAGTGGGCAACCATCATTTCGGGCAGGTCCGGTAAAGCGGCAGCGTTGGCGCGGGTCCGAGCAACTCTCGGCATAGCGAAGGACCACGTCCGGTTCATGCTCGCCAAACACGCGAACCTACGCAACATGCCCTGTCTCGACGAGAACACCCAACGACTCGTCCGGCTCACCACGGGGCTCATCGCCTCCCTCGACAAGCGCCAGAACACGACGAGGAAGAAAACGAGCGCGACAGTACAATACCTGCTGGCCACGAGGTTTTGGTCTGCCGATCGTGCAGATTGCATTCCCCCACGGCTGTGCCGCAGCAAACCTGCGGCCGCCGTGTCCAAGCTCTTGTCCAAGGTTGTCTACACGATAACCCTGGCACACGAGCTTCGCAAAAAGCTCGAAAGAGTCGAACGGCTCACGGAGGAGGTCTCTTTGGCAGAGGCCCAGTGGGTCAGCATGCACGGAGGCCTCCCCGAAGCAGCGACGTTCGGGGCCCCCGCTGCGCAAGGCCCTCCCACCGTCGGCGAATCCGTCGCCCCCGCGCAACCAGGTCCCCACGCCACCCCGACGGTCGGCGCGGAACTCGACGCGCAAGCCGAAGAGTGGCCCGGGATGGGTGCAGCAACGGAGGCGTCAATCCGCGAACTCCGCCGCGAAATCCGCGAGCTCCGCGAACAGGAGGCGACCGGGACGCCAAGGCCCCCCT
>Ga0209711_10002807_pt1 | contig 15122 bp, 14 predicted proteins | sample ArcticOcean_MG_C_7_FD_187441 | JGI IMG/M metagenome (GOLD analysis project Ga0209711, IMG submission 187441) | Marine microbial communities from western Arctic Ocean - ArcticOcean_MG_CB11_88 (SPAdes) (version 2) | ecosystem: Environmental > Aquatic > Marine > Oceanic | place: Arctic Ocean... | reverse complement strand
AGCCTCAGGAATATCTGAATAAAGTTTTTCTAAATCTTGTTGAGATTTAATATAATGTTGATCACTAAATTTTTTTCTTCTAGAGTCTGATACATAACTTTTTTCACCTATACAAATTAAAGCATCGTGGGCTTCAAACATATCTTCTTTTACGTAATATATTTCTTGTGATGCTATTAATGGAATATCTAGTTCTATAGACATTTTAATTAAATAATTTTCAAAACTTCTCTCATCTAATTCATTATGTCTTTGAATCTCTATATAAAATCTATTTGAAAAAGAATCTTTTAATATTTTTAAGTATTTTACGATTAGTTTTAATTTATTTTTTTTAAATAGTTTTCCAAATAGATCATTGTGATTTCCAGATAATAAAATTAGCTCATCATTTAAATTAATTAGATCTTCAAATTTACAGTGTGGGTCACTTTTTTCATTTATTTCAAGATAGCTTTTAGATGACAATTTAGTTAAGTTTTTATAACCTGCAGACGACTTTGCAAATACTGATAATTTTCCAATAACTTCGTCTAACAGAAAATTAATTTGGCTTCCTATTATTGGTTGTGTGCCAGATTTACTTATTTTCTCAGAAAACTCTAGTGCACCACATAAATTAAAACTATCGCATAAACCAATAGATTTAATTTTATTTTCTTTACAAAATACTGCTAAATCATCAATCTTAATAGCGCCTTCACAAATAGAATACTGAGTATGAATTTTAAAATTACAAAAATCTTTGCTTTCACTAGCCATTAACTCTTTTTATAGTACCATTAGAAATACTCAACTTGTAATCTGCTTTGTTGGCTAACTCTCTATTATGGGTTGCAAAAATAATGGTTTTTTTTAGCTTTTTTAATTTTAAAAAATAAGAGAGCACTTCTTGGGAAGTTTTAAAATCTAAATTTCCAGTAGGTTCATCCGCAAGTATTAAATCCGTCTCAGCAATTAATGCTCTCGCTATAGCAACTCTTTGCTGTTCACCGCCAGATAATTCACTTGGAAAATGATTTAATCTACCACTTAGTTTGACAGCTTCCATAACTTTTTTAGCTAACTCTATTGATTTTTTTGTATTTATCTCTCTAATTATCAATGGCATTAATACATTTTCTATTGCTGTAAAGTCGGACAACAAATTGTTATTTTGAAAAATTATAGATATTTTGTCTCTTCTGAGACTATTTCTTTGTTCTTCATTTAATTCTCTTGTATCACTACCTAAAAATAATATTTGTCCTGATGTAGGTGTGTCCAAAAGTGAGAGAAGATGTAAAAATGAGGATTTTCCAGATCCAGAGGGGCCTATTAGTGCAACCAGATCTCCTTTTTTTATTTTTAAAAATACGTTTTTAAATAATTCAATTTTTTTATTTTTATGATTAAAGTTTTTTTTTATATTTTTTAATTCTACGATATATTTATTCATATTTTAAAGCTGTTATTGTATTCATATTAGAAATAATTCGTGCGGGAAAATAGGAAGCAATACCTGTTATTAGTATTGATGAGAAAAAAATTATACTTATTGATGTAAAATTAATTTCACTAGGCATTTTATCTAAAAAATATACATCTGCAGGAAAAATTTCTAGATTAAAAAAAGTTGAAACAAAGTATCTAATTTCTTCTATATAATAAGAAAATACTGTTCCTACAATAACACCAGTTATAGTAGCCAAAACTCCTATGGTAAAACCCGTTAAGAAAAAAGACTTAGTAATAGAGTTATTACTTAACCCTAAAGTTTTTAAAATTGCTATTTCTTTAGTTTTATTTTTAATAAGTATTGTTAACCCTGAAATTATATTAAAGGCAGCTACAATAATTATTAAAGTTAAAATAATAAACATTACATTTCTTTCTACTTTTAAGGCGCTAAAAAAAGACTTATTTAAATCTGACCATGAATAAATACTAAAGGGTTCGTTCATTTTATTAATTTGATCTTTGTAAAAATCAACTTGAAAAGGATCTTTTAAATATATTTCTAAACTAAGATCATCTTCAGTTTTATTAAAAAAAGGTAGGGCATCGTTCAAATTTAAAAAAATAAAATTTTGATCAAATTCGTAAAAACCACTTTCAAATATAGCTGCCAATTTAAAAACTTCTTGCTTAGGTAACCCCCCTAAAGGTGTTGAAATAAATGCTGTAGACATTAGATTCAATTTATCTCCAATTTCTATTTCTAATATTGATGCAAGCTCTTTTCCTAAAATTATACTACCACCTGAAAAATTTTTAAAATTACCTTTTATTATATTTTTTTTTAAAAAATTATTTTCTTTAACTTCCTTTGACCTAACGCCTTTAACCATTACCCCTTTAGCTAAATCATTTTTTATAATTACTCCCTCTCCGCTGAAAGATGTTTTAATTTCAAAATCACTAAACTTATTTTTTAATATCTTGTATGAATTTTTGATATTGCCGTTATAAGGTTTTATGATTATATGAGGGTTAAAACCAAGTATTTTATTTGTTAGATCTGTTCTAAACCCATTCATCACAGACATAACTATAATTAAAATAGCTACACCTAACATTATTCCCAAAAATGAAAAAATTGAAATTACTTTTAAAAATCCTTCTTTTTTTTTGGGTCGAAGATTTCTTGCCGATATTACTCTTTCTGCTTTATTAAACACTTTATTTATTAAGTATTTCTTTGATTTCAGAGAGACTTAATATCTTGCTTTCTGAGTTAACTTTTTTAAATTCAAATTTATCTACAGTCGATTTTGAGCCAACAATTATTTGAAAAGGAACACCTATTAAGTCATGTTTTTTAAATTTTATAGACATATTCTCATCAACATCATCTAACAATACGTCAATATTTTGTTTTTTTAAATCTTCGTATATTTTCCTCGCCTTTATTAAATTTTCATTATTATTTTTATTAATATTTGAAATAATAACAACTTCAAATGGTGCTATAGATTTAGGCCATTTCATTATATCGTTATTGTAATTTGCTTCAATTATAGCTCCTACTAATCTTGAAACTCCAATACCATAAGAGCCCATCTTTATTGATGTTTTTTTACCTTCTTTAGTATCTACCAAACAGTTTAGAGGTTTTGAATATTTATCACCAAAATAAAATATGTGTCCTACTTCAATACCTTTAGTAGTCATTTGATTTTCTTTCTTTACTTTTTGATTAAATTCATTTTCATTAAATTTTTCATCTGTTGCAGCATAAATTGAAGAAAAATCTTTACGCATTTTATTAAGAGAATGTTCGTCAGATGTATATTTAGATAAATCTATATTAACTATATTTTTATCAGCATATATTTTACTTTCGCCTGTTTCAGCTATGATAATAAACTCATGAGATAAATCACCCCCAATAGGTCCTGTGTCTGCAGCCATCGGAATGGCCTTTAAGCCAAGTCTTTCAAAAGTTTTTAAATAAGAAAAAAACATTTTATTATATGATTTTTTTGCGGATACATCATCTATATCAAAAGAATATGCATCTTTCATATAAAATTCTCTACATCTCATTACTCCAAACCTTGGCCTAACCTCGTCTCTAAACTTCCATTGAATATGATAAAGCATTTGAGGTAAAAGTTTATATGATTTAATACTTGATCTAAAAATTTCAGTAATCAACTCTTCATTTGTGGGGCCGTACAACATTTCTCTCCCTTGCCTATCTTTAATTCTTAACATTTCTTCACCATAATCTTCATACCTGCCACTTTCTTTCCAAATATCTGCAGATTGAATTGTAGGCATAAGCATTTCTTGAGCACCGATATCATTTTGCTCCTCTCTGACTATTTGTTCTATTTTCTTCATTATTTTAAATCCAAGTGGTAACCATGAATATATGCCGGCCGAAGATTGTTTTATCATACCAGCCCTCAACATTAGTTGATGAGATTTAATTTTAGCGTCAGCTGGTATATCTTTTAAGATTGGAATAAATAATTTTGATAAAAGCATTATTGTAAGTACTCCCTTAAATTAAAATAACCTAAATCAACCACATAATATATGCCTAAAAAAAAAATTGAAGTAATTAAAGTAGTTATTATAAATTTTTTTAGTATTTTAGGGTTTTTGGGAGCTCCAGCGTCATTGCCATTTAGTTTGGCTCTTAACTCTTTATTATTAGAACTAATGCCAATGGGTAAAACAGAAAAGAAAATAATCCACCAAATAGATATATAGATAATAAATGATCCTGTTATACCCATTAAATTCTAGCTATGTTAATATTGGTAAGTGGTTTTTTCCCAGTTTTATTTTTAATAATTTTTCTACAACTATGCTTTAAAGATTCTATTAAATTTTTTTCTTGATTTTTACTTTTTAAAGAAAAAGTTTTACAGGTGTTAACTATCTCGTCCTCCATATCAAAAATTAAATTATCTTCTAATTCTGTTTCGGGTATGCCTTTATATGAAATTACTGGTTTTTTAAAATTTCCGTTATTAGTAATTATTAAAGTTATTTCTAAGTAACCATTAAGAGACAAATTTTTTCTATCTTTAATTGATTTGGCATCTTCATAAACTGGAATTTTTCCATCAACGAAAATTTTACCTGATGGTGCTTTATCGATTATTTTTGGGTGTTCTCCTGGAGAAATTCTAACTATATCGCCATTTTCTATAAGTAGCGTTTGAGGTATTTGCATTTTTTTTGCAAAATCAACATGCTCTTTCATATGTCGGTGCTCGCCATGTACAGGGATAATACACTTAGGTTTTACCCAGTTATACATATCTTTTAAATCATCTCTATTTGGGTGACCTGAAACATGTACAAAAGCATTTTCTTCAGTAATAATTTCAACGTTATTTTTCGTAATCATATTCTGTAAATGATATAACTTTTTTTCATTACCAGGAATGATTTTTGACGAAAATATTACTGTATCACCAGCTTCTAAATAAACATCTGGGTGGATGTCATTGACAATACGATTCATAGCTCCCATTGGTTCACCTTGACTACCTGTGCAAAGATATACAATTTTGTTTCTCGCAATTTTATTTGCATCTCTAGGGTCGACTGGTTCAGATAAATTTTGTAAATATCCACATTGTCGTGCTGCTTTATAAATTCTATGCATTGATCTGCCTACCAGACAAATGTATCTCTCAGTTTTTTGAGCACAATCAAAAACTGTTTCCATTCTTGCAACATTTGAAGCAAATGAGGTTACAATAATTCTTTTTGTTTTTGATTCCATTATATTTAGTAAACTTTTTCTTACTTCTAATTCTGATCCTGCTCTACCTTCACTAAATACATTTGTTGAATCGCAAATCATTGCCAAAACACCCTTATTTCCAATATCTTTTAATTTTTTTTCATCGATATTTTTTCCAACCAAAGGATTGGCATCTATTTTCCAGTCTCCTGTATGAAGTATAATACCGGCTGGTGTAGTGATGCTTAAACCATTCGGTTCAAGGGTTGAATGTGTGAGTGTTATAAACTCTATATTAAAAGGACCAAGATTTATTACACCGTTCAGTTGAACTATTTTCAAATGCGTGGAAATATCAATTTTTTTTTCTCTAAATTTTTCTTTAATTAAAGCAGCCGTGAAAGGTGTCGCGTAAATTTTGCATTTAAGTTTAGGCCAAATATGTGCAACAGCCCCGATATGATCCTCATGAGCATGAGTTAAAACTATTCCAAGAAGATCATTTTTTTTATCTAAAACAAAGCCTGGATCGGCGTAGATGAGGTCTATACCTGGAATAGAATCATCTGCAAAAGTTACACCCATGTCTACAATAATCCATTTTTTATTTTCTTCAGTTCCATATGAATAAAGATTCATATTAGCTCCGATTTCACCAGATCCACCTAGTGGACAAAAAACTAATTCTTCTTTTTTCATTATTCTAATAGCTCTTTATAAATTCTTGTTATCCCTTTAATTGTAATATTTTGGTCAACTATCGGTTTATTTATTAAATATTTTTTAAAAAGGCTGGCATAACCTCCAGTCAGTATAATCTTATAGTTTGTTTTTCTAGTTAATGTAATTTTTTTAATTATATTATTTATCAATCCTTGATAACCCCATATAAAACCTGCGTTTAAGGCATCTTTAGTGTTTCTACCATAACTTTTTGCGTTGGATCTTAGCTTTAAAATAGGAAGTGAGGCTGTAAATTTATTTAAATTCATAATTGATAAATTTACTCCAGGAGCAATAACACCGCCTTCATAAATACCCTTTTTACTAATAATATCAAAAGTTGTTGCTGTGCCAAAATCTATAACTAAACAATTGTTTTTATAATATTCATATGCACCTATAGCATTGGCAATTCTATCTGAACCTACTTGGTTAATTTTATTTACATTTAAAGTAACTATTTTACTTATTTTTAAATTTTTTAATTCAAAAATTTTATATTTTTTTTTACTTAAATTTTTTTTTATTACCTTATATATAAGTGGCACAACACTTGAAAAGAGAATTTTTTTATTTACTTTATATTTTAGTATTTTGTTGAAAAAAATATTTTGATAATTTGTTTTATTAAGTTTATTTGTTTCAATCGAAAAAGATTTTATTATTTTAAAATTGAAATTTATTAAACAAATTTTTGTTAAAGTATTTCCTATATCTCCAACTAAAAAAGTCATTATGTTACCTGCAAATTCTTGTTTTTAAGTATGATAATTTATATTTATTTATATCAGATAAAAACTTTTCAAAGGAAATTTTAATATTCAATATAATATCTTCGTTATTTATTTTTTTATTTGAGCAATTTAGAAGAGAAATAGACTTAAAGGAGTTGCTAATAGGAGCACATTTTGTATTAATTCCAATTCCTATTATCAAATACTTGCTTTCTTTGTGTTCTATTGTTTCTTGAAGAATTCCACAAACTTTTTTTTTTTTTATTAATAAATCATTTGGCCATTTCACACTCACTTTATATTTGGAAAACATTTCTAGAACACCTCTAATAATATGAGGATTCACAATTGCAAAATCTTTAAAATTGTATTTTTTTATATTCATTTTAAAAAAAATTGATAAAAAAATGTTTCCTTTTTTGGAAATCCACTTTTTTCCCATAGTTCCTCTACCTTTGCTTTGGTTATAGGAATGTATAATAGTAGGTTTTGTTTTGTTTGATTTTATAAGTTTTATAGCTTCATCATTTGTGCTTTTAACATTTTTAAATTTTATCATTTTTAACTTCATTATTAAATAAAAATAGAATTAACTAAATCATTGAGAAGAGCTGGATATAGAAAAAAAGTAACTAATATCACGCAACTAATAAATATAGTGCTTGTAATGCTGATATTTCTATTTTCATCAAATTTATTTATCGTTTCATCAAAATATATAATCTTAATTATTTTTAAATAATAAAATGCAGATATTACAGTTGATAAAAGTCCAATAATAGCCAGTGTGTACATTTCGTTTTCAATTACAGACATAAAAATATAAAATTTAGCAAAAAACCCTCCTAAGGGTGGTATGCCGGCTAAAGAAAATAGAATAATTAAAAAAGAAAACGCTAGCAGAGGATGTTTTTTAGAAATACCTGATAAGTCATTTATTCCTTCTTTATATTTATTATCTACACGCATTAAGTATATACAAGCAAAAGCACCAATATTCATTACGACATATATACATATGTAAAATATTGAGCTGCTGTAACCAGAAATATTCCCTGTTGCAACTCCAGCTAAAGCATAGCCCATATGACCAATTGAACTGTAAGCCATAAGCCTTTTAATATTTTTCTGCCCTATAGCAGCTACTGCCCCTAATATCATTGATGCAACTGCTAAAAAAATTATTATTGTTTGCCACTCAATTAAAATGTTTTCAAATGGTGTTTGCATAAATCTTATCAAAACAGCAAGTCCTGCAACTTTCGGTGCTACAGCAAAAAAACTTGTAACTGAAGTTGGTGAGCCTTCATACACATCAGGAGTCCACATATGAAAAGGTACAACAGAAATTTTAAAAGCTAAACCTACTAAAATAAAAACCATTGCAAATACTGCACCCGTATTTTCTGAATTAAGCTCTTGAGCAATTATATCAAAATTTGTAGATCCGGTAAAACCATACAACAAGGAGCAACCATAAAGCAATAAACCAGAAGAAAGAGCACTTAGTATAAAATATTTAATTCCAGATTCAGTAGATCTAAGATTATCTCTATCGATTGCTGCTAATATATATAGTGATAAAGATTGAAGCTCTAAACCTAAATAAAAAATAATTAAATCGTTAGAACTTACCATAAAAAACATGCCTAATATAGAAAGTAAGATTATTATCGGATATTCAAATTTATCAATTTTATTATCTTTGATAAATTGTTGAGATGAATTTAGTACAAAAAAACTGGATATTAAAATAAGAATTTTAATAAAAGTTGTAAAAGCATTTCTTATAAAGCTTTCTGAAAATACTTTTATTGAAGAGGTTTCATTATTTAGTAAAATAAATATTGATAGTAAAATTATAATTAATGATAATTTTGACACTAAATTAAAACTATTTTTAGTGAACACACCAATCATTAGAACAGTTAATATAGATAATGTTAAAAAAATTTCAGGTAATAAAATGTTAAAATTATCTATCATAAATTATTTACTTTTAGATGATATATCAAATCAATTTGATAGTTATTTATTAAATGATTCACTGAAGTGCTGATAGTGTCTATAAGCGGCTGAGGGTAAAATCCAAAAAATATCATTATTATTGCTAAAATAGTTAATATTGTACCTTCTGATAAATTTAAATCTTTAATAGTTTTAATTATTTCATTATGTGTTTCTCCAAAAATAACTCGTTTGGCTAACCATAGCATATATGCGGCACCTAAAATAACACCAAGACTAGCAAGCATTGCAACGATATAGCTTTTTTTAAATACTCCTACTAAAATCAAAAACTCTCCTAAAAAACCACTTGTGCCCGGAAGTCCTAAACCACCTAATACAAAAATTATAAAAACTAATGAATATTTTGGCAAATAATTAGCTAAGCCACCGTATGAACTTATTAATCTAGAATGAACTCTGTCATAAACTACGCCTACACATAAAAATAATGCCGCCGAAATTACGCCATGACTGAGCATTTGAAAAATACTTCCTTCCATACCTTGCTGTGTAAAAGTAAAAATTCCCAATGTAACAAAACCCATATGGGCAACTGATGAATATGCTATTAATTTCTTCATGTCATCCTGCATCAATGCAATTAATGAAGTATAAATTATAGCAATAACACTAAGTGAATAAATTAATGGTATAAAATACTCTGAAGCTACAGGAAACATTGGTATTGAGAATCTTAAAAAACCATATCCGGCCATTTTTAAAAGTATTGCTGCTAAAATTACAGATCCAGCAGTGGGCGCCTCTACATGAGCATCTGGTAACCATGTATGAACAGGCCACATTGGCATTTTAACAGCAAATGAGCTAAAAAAAGCTAACCACAATAAATATTGGTACTCTTTAGGAATTTTAATTTCATATATTTGAACCACATCAGTAGTACCCGTAATCCAGTAAATAGCTATGATAGCCACTAACATAAGTACTGAACCGAGAAGTGTAAAAAGAAAAAATTTAAAAGCAGAATAAACTCTTTTGGGTCCACCCCAAACACCAATAATTAAAAACATTGGTATTAAGCCAGCTTCAAAAAAAATATAAAACACAACTAAATCTAATGAACAAAAAACACCAATCATAAATGTTTCTAAAATTAAGATTAAGATTAAAAATTCTTTAATTCTTGTTTTGACACTATTAATACAAGAGATGATGCAGATTGGAGTAATTAAAGCTGTGAGAACAATGAACAGTATTGAAATTCCATCTACACCTAGTTTAAATTTAATAAATCCACTAATCCAATTTTTCTCCTCAACGAATTGGAATTCTGTTTCTGCGTTATCAAAAACATACCAAAGAAATAATGATAAAACCAAATTTGCCAGGCTAGTAAATAACGAGACATATATAGCACCTTGATTGTTGTTTTGTGAGCGAGACAGTAAGATAAAAAATGATCCAAGTAGCGGTAAGAATATTACTGAAGATAAAATAGGAAAATTCATATTAATTTAATATTAAAAATGTTATTAAAGCACTAAGACCAATAAGCATGACAAAAGCATAATCATATATATAGCCACTTTGTAATTGAACAGCTTTATTTGAAATTGATTTAATTATTTTTGATATTCCATCAGGTCCAAATCTATCAATAATATCTCTATCACCTTTTTTCCAAAAAATAAGCCCAAGTTTTTTTATAGGATTAACAATTATTAAGTCAAAAAGTTCATCTATATACCATTTGTTTAATAAAAATTTATAAAGTTGTTCATTTGTTTTTTTAAATCCTTCCACAACATGTATATTTTTTATAAAATAATAATAGGAAATAGGTATAGCTGAAATAACTAAAACGGGCGTAATTATCAAAAGCCATAAAGGCACATGATCATGTTTGGTTGTCTCTAAAAAAAAGATTGAAGATCTCCAAAATTCATAACTATGACTTCCTATAAAAATTTCTTTAAACATATATCCAGCAAGTATTGCTCCAAAACTTAAGAATACTAATGGAATAATCATTATTGCTGGTGATTCATGGGTTTTTTCTATCGGCAAAGTTTTATTATTATATGGGCCATGAAATGTTTTTAAAATTAGTCTCCAGGAATAAATAGCAGTCAAAAATGCTGTGAAAATACCAATCACTAAAGCATAATTTCCAACGCTAGAATGTTTAAAGTAAGCAAATTCTATAATTGCGTCTTTCGAATAAAAGCCAGATAGAAAAGGAAATCCAGTTAAAGCAAGAGTGCCTATAATCATCAACAAATATGTATAAGGTAATTTTTTCCACACACCCCCCATATTTCTAATATCTTGCTCATCTTTAAATGCATGAATCACAGAACCAGAGCCTAAGAATAAAAGTGCTTTAAAAAAAGCATGTGTAAATAAATGAAATATTGCTACATGATAAGCCCCTATGCCCGCTGAAAAAAACATATAACCTAATTGACTGCAAGTTGAGTAGGCTATTATTTTTTTTATATCATTTTGCACTAAAGCAACTGAAGCGGCAAAAACCGCAGTAAACATCCCGACTATTGCAACTAGATTTAGTGCAAATTGTGAATATTCAAATATTGGAGAGCATCTAACTACTAGAAAAACGCCGGCCGTTACCATGGTTGCTGCATGTATTAATGCAGAGACAGGCGTTGGCCCTTCCATAGCATCTGGTAGCCATGTGTGTAATAAAAATTGTGCTGACTTTCCCATTGCGCCAATGAATAAAAATAAACAAGTTACAGTAATAAAATTTAATTCCCGCCCTAAAAAAAAGATTTCTTTATCTATATTCATTGGAATTAGTTCAAAAACTTCACTAAAATTTATAGTTCCTAAATGATAAAAGATTAAAAAAATGCCAATAGCTAAACCAAAATCTCCAACACGGTTTACTATAAATGCTTTGATCGCAGCATTATTTGCAGATTCTTTTTTGTACCAAAAACCTATTAGAAGATAAGAACATAAGCCCACACCCTCCCAACCAAAAAATAATTGTAAAAAATTATCAGAGACTACTAAAGCCAGCATTGAAAAAGTGAACAATGAAAGATAGGACATAAATCTCGGTTTATGAGGATCGCGACTCATGTATCCTATTGAATAAACATGAACTAAAGCAGATACGAGCGTTACAACGACTAGCATTACAGAGCTTAATGGGTCAATATTGATCGACCAATTTGCTACGAAATCTCCTGAATTAATCCATGTAAATATTTTGTAATTACCATAGTCATTAAAATTTATTCCTTTGTAAAAAATTATAATGGATAATATTGCTGATATTGAAATAAAAAGACTCGTTATTATTTCTGAAAAAAAAAACTTTATAGATTTTCCTAAATAACCAAGTATGGAACCTAATAAAGGTAAAAATAATAAAATGTATTCCATTTAACCTTTCATGCCATGAATATCTTCGACACGTATTGATCCTTTATTTCTATAAAAAACTACAATTATAGCCAAACCTATTGCTGCTTCTGCTGCTGCAACTGTTAATGTTATCATTGTAAATATTTGCCCAACAATATCGTCACTAAAAATAGAAAATGAAATTAAATTGATATTTACCGCTAACAATATTAACTCAATTGACATCAAAATTACGATTACATTTTTTCTATTTAAAAAAATACCAACTACTCCTAAAAAAAATATAATCGCTGCCAAAGTTAAATAATGTCCTAGTCCAATCTCAATCATCAACTTTAACCCCTTTATTAAAATCAACTTTTTTAAGTTCTATAGATGTGGATGGCTCTCTTGAAATTTGATTGATGTAACTTTGGGTTTTAACAGCTTCGCGTTTTCTGTATGTTAATAAAATAGCTCCGATCATTGATAGGAGTAATATTAATCCTGACATTTGAAAATACAATATATAATCTGTATACATTACTAATCCTATTTGATGCGTATTTGATATATTTTCATTAACAATTAAGCTGCTGCTACTTAATATATCTTCTTTGTATTTCCATCCACCGACTATAACTAGAAGCTCCAGTAGAATTAGAATGCTAACTATTAATCCAGACGGTATGTGAGTTGCCTTTTTCCCAGAGAACCATGATTGTTTTTGGGAGGCTACATTTAGCATCATAACAACAAATAGAAAAAGTACTGCAACTGCTCCTACATATACTATTAAAAGTATCATACCTAAAAATTCAGCTCCTATCATAATAAAAAGGCAGCCGACTGAAATAAAATCTAAAATTAAAAAAAATACTGAATTAATTGTACTTCTTGCAGTAATAACCATTAAAGCTGAAAATATAGCTATCGTAGAAAAAAAATAAAAAAAGAATGCGTGTGCTAACATTTATCTATACGGTTTATCTAATTTAATATTTTTTGCGAGAACAGTTTCCCATCTATCGCCATTATCTAATAGTTTTTCTTTATTGTAATAAAGTTCTTCCCTTGTTTCAGTTGCAAATTCAAAATTAGGTCCTTGAACTATTGCATCTACTGGACAAGACTCCTGACATAAACCACAATAAATGCATTTTAACATATCAATATCGTATCTAGTTGTTTTTCTACTTCCATCAGATCTTTCTGCAGATTCTATAGTGATTGCCTGAGCCGGACAAACTGCCTCACAAAGTTTACAGGCTATGCATCTTTCTTCCCCACTTGGATATCTTCTTAACGCATGTTCTCCTCTCATCCTTGGGCTGATAGAACCTTTTTCGTGGGGGTAATTAATAGTTTTTGATGGCTTGAACATTTCTTTAATTGCTAAAAATAGAGCACTTACAAACTCAGCTAAAAATATAGTTTTTATAATTCTGTTTAATTTCATTTAATAAGCCTGACCTGGTAGTAAATTAAAATAAAATAAAAAACTTGCTGTTAAGACAACATATATTAATGAAAAAGGAAGAAATACCTTCCAGCCTAATCTCATTAATTGATCATATCTATATCTTGGAACAATAGCTTTAACTAGTGCAAATAAAAAGAATAAAAAAAGTATTTTTAATATCATCCAAATTGGTGCTGGGATTAAATTTAAAGGAAAAATGTCTATTAATGGAAGCCACCCACCTAAGAATAATATGGACCCTAAAGCGCACATTAATAATATATTTGCATACTCCCCTAACCAAAACATTGCATACATCATACCTGAATATTCTGTTTGATATCCAGCAACAAGTTCTGCTTCTGCTTCAGGCAAGTCAAAAGGTGGTCTGTTTGTCTCTGCTAAAGCTGAAATAAAAAAAACTACAAACATAGGAAATAAAGGAACCACAAACCATAAATTTTGTTGCGCAAGAACAATATCTTTTAAATTCAAAGAGCCTACGCAAAGTAAAACGTTAATTATAATTATTCCGATAGATACTTCATAAGAAATCATTTGGGCTGCAGATCTTATTGCGCCTAGAAATGGATACTTAGAATTTGAGGCCCAACCACCCATAATTATACCGTATACTCCTAATGACGAAACAGCAAAAATATATAAAACACCAACATTAATATCAGCTAAAATCATAGTTGCACTCATTGGTATAACCGCCCAGGCTATTAGAGCTAAAGTCATCGTAACTATTGGGGCTAAAATGAATATTGGTTTATTTGCGCTCGCTGGAATAATTATTTCCTTAAACATATACTTCAAGGCATCTGCAAGAGTTTGAAGAAGTCCAAAAGGACCAACAACATTTGGGCCTTTTCTTTTTTGAACTAAACCCCATATCCGTCTATCCAGCCAAACAATCATAGCAACTGAAACAAGTATTGGAATTAACAAAAATAAAATTTTATATAATTCTTGATAAAAAATATTTAAATATTCCATTTAATTAATTGTGCCATCTTTTAATTCTTTTTTTTTAACGCTTCTACATTCAGCCATAGTTTTGGAGGCTCTGGCAATTGAGTTTGTAAAATAATAATCAATTTTATTAATTTTTATAGTTTCTTCATAAAAGTAAGTGTTGGGTTTATTGATTTGATTAAATTTTTTTTTAGGTAGTAAATCTATATCGGAGAAATTTGGAATTATTTTAATTACATCGTTTTTTATAGATAACTGATCTTTATATAAATCTTTTTTTTCTAAATTCTTAAGTATTAGATTAAAAATTTTCCAATCTTCTTTAGCGGCTCCAGGAGGATATGATGCCTTTCTGCACTCTTGTACTCTTCCCTCTAAATTTATATAAAGACCATTTTGTTCTGTGTATGCAGCACTGGGTAGTATCACATCTGCAATTTCAGCACCTCTATCACCATGGCTTCCTTGGTAAACTATAAATTCGTCATTTTTATTTATATTTAAATTATCTGAACCTAATAAGTATAAGAATTTGTAATTATTATTTTCTAATTTATCAAAAAATTGAAAATTATTTTCTTTTGTAGAGTTAATTAATTTTAAATCCAGCGAACCAACTGTAGATGCATTTTGAATTAAAACATTTAATGCATTCCACTCTTCCCTAATAAAATTATTTTTT